>Ga0209269_1000025_pt1 | contig 343133 bp, 315 predicted proteins | sample MTBAKMMethaMetaG_FD_187455 | JGI IMG/M metagenome (GOLD analysis project Ga0209269, IMG submission 187455) | Enrichment culture microbial communities from Arthur Kill intertidal strait, New Jersey, USA, that are MTBE-degrading - MTBE-AKM (Arthur... | ecosystem: Environmental > Aquatic > Marine...
CGCTGAGACGGCCCGGCTTGGAGAGGATCTCGGCGGGCACGGCGATCTTGCCGATGTCGTGGATCGTGCCGGCGAGGCGCAGGGCGTCGAGCTGCGCGCCGCCAATGTCCATTTCCACACCGATCGCAGTCGCCAGTTCTCCCACGCGGCGTTCATGACCGGCAGTGTAAGGGTCGCGTGACTCGACCATGCGGCTCATGGCCAGCACCGCGCCCTGGACGGTGCGCTGCAGCTGCTCCGCGTGATGAAGGACCTCTTCCTCCGCCTGCCGGAGTACGGTGATGTCCTGCGCGTAGACCTGGACGCCGACGACGTTTCCCGCCGCGTCGAGCGAGCGCGTATGAATCGACGCCAGCCAGCGAGAGCCGTTGGGAAGCTCCACGTGGTCCATATACTCGCGTGCCTCCGAAGAGGCCGCCGCCTCGCGGATGCGCGCCAGGTAGGTGCCTCCAACCTCGTCGCCGTAGACGTCCATGACCGACTTGCCGATGAAGTCACTCGCCTCGCTGCCGCCTATGTTCTGCACAGCCCGGCGGTTGAGGAGCAGGAAGCGGCCGTCGAGGTCGAAGTAGGCGACGCCGACGCCCCCGTACTCGAGAATGTCGCGGTGGCGCGCCTCGCTCTCACGCAGCGCGTCCTCGGTCTGCTTGCGCTCGGTGATGTCGCGGCCGACGCCCAAGATGCCGATGAGTCGGCCGTCGCTGTCGTGCACGGGCGTCTTGATCGTCTCCAGCACCTCTTTGTGACCGTCTTCCGCAAAGACGATCGCCTCTTCGTTCACGGTCGGGGCAGCGGCCGCCATGGCAAGCTGGTCATGTCGCCGGAACGAGTCCGCCTGGTCTGCGTTGGTGAAGTCGTAGTCGGTCCTTCCGGCGATGTCCTGCTCTGCAGCGCCGAAGAAACTCTCGAAGCGCCGGTTGCAGGACAGATAGACCCCTTCGGGATCCTTCAGCCACACCAGATCCGGAAGCGTGTCGATCAGCGTCCGCAGCTGCGCTTCGCTGCGGCGCACTGCCTCTTCGGCTTGCTTCCGGTGGGTGATGTCGTGGATGACCGAGAGGACGCATGTCTCACCTTGGAGCTCGATCGTCCGGGCAGCGTCTATGCCGGTGAGCAGCGAGCCGTCCTTGCGTCGCAGCGTGGTCTCGAGATTGCTCGTTTGTCCGGACTCCTGCATGCTGGCGACGAAGGCGGCGCGCGCCTGGGGGTCGGCCCAGATCGAGATCTCCGAGGTGGTCCTGCCGACAGCCTCGGCGCGCTCGTAGCCAAGCAGCCGCGTGAAACCCTCGTTGACCTCCAGGAAGAGGCCGTCGCTGAGCCGCGTGATGGTCATGAGATCGGGGGAGGCATGAAAGGCGGCGGAGAACTTCTCCTCTGACTCGCGCAGCTCGCGTTCGGCCTGTACCCGCTCGCTGATGTCGCGAGCGATGATGGAGACGGCCGTAATTTCCCCCGTGGCGTCGCGGACCGGGGAAAGCGAGAGCGCCACATCCAGCAGGCCTCCGTCCTTGCGCAGATGCTGTGTCTGGAAGCCGAAGCCGCGATCCCCGCGCAGGATGCGCTTGATGAGTGCCTTCGTCTCACCCTCGTGCCCCGGCGGGATCAGAATCGCGCCGTTGAGACCGATCGCTTCCTCCGAAGCGTAACCGTAGAGCTCCTCGGCGGCGGCGTTCCAGCTCGTGATCATCCCCTCCAGGTCCCTCGAGAAGACAGCGTCATGCGAGGACGCGGCGACGAGCGCGAGCCGGGCCACCTGTCGCCGCGCATCCTGCGCCTCGGCGGCGTTCCGAGCGGCGGCGAACACGGCGCGCAGCTCGCCGCTCTCGTCGCGATAGACGGTAGCGTTGTACTCGACGTCGGTGAGGGCACCGGAGGCGTGGCGAAGCACCAGCGGCTGGTCGCTGAGAAGACCCTCCTCGAGGACTGTCTGATAGGCCGCCCGCGCCTTCTCGGGTTCGGCGAAGCAGTCCGCGAAGTCGCTGCCGATCAGCTGGTCACGGGGGATACCGGTGGCATCCACGATGGCTGCGTTCGCGGCGGTGATCCTGCCCTGCGGATTGATGCTGACGAGAGGGTTGAGGCAGAGCTCGATGAGGCCGCGGGCGTAGTGGGCAGCCTCGCTCATGGTCTCGCGTCCGCCCTTCACCATGAGGCGTGCGCCGATAGCGGCCCGACGATCGTGCCGTGCGCGACAGGCACCGCCGAGAGGCTGAGTAGGGCAGGCAGGTGCGCACCGTCCTTGCGCAGGCGCTGCGCGCCGTGGTCTTTCTGCCAGAGCCGGCCTGGCGGTTTCGTCATCATGGCACCCCTCGTCGCTGCTGTGGGGCCAGAGTGCTGCCGGGTCTCTCTTCGGTCTTCATCCGCAGACGCCTTTGCTGATGCCCCCTTGGCGATCCTCAGCGAGGTCGGCGCGAACTTGACGACCCTGGTATGCCCCGTTGCTGCTAACGTTCCTCATCGGCAGCCTGCGCTCGCAACGTGAGCCTGCGAAGGCGCAGTCATCGTGGTCGGTACCAACCGGACCACGCCGTCCGGCGCCCGCCGGAACGCCCAGGGGGCGGGCGCCTCATCGACGCCCGCCCCCTGAAATGCCGGCTTGAGCTCGAGAAGCGCGTTGCGCGCTATGGCGTGACGACCGGCAGCGGCGCCGGGAGCTTCTGCAGGATGAGCTTCTTTGCGGTGAGGACCCACGTCGCGGGGTCGCTGGGCGTGGCGCCGCGGTCGACGGTGCCGCCGAGGTGCACCTTGGCGCCCGCGACGAACGAGTCGAGCGTGGCCGGCACCGCGGGGTCGACGGTCGCGTCGATCATCTTGGCCGTAGGCGACACGACGAAGGTCCGCTCCTGGCCGCGGAACTTCTTCACCGTCCAGGTGCCGGACTCGACCTTGACGACGATGGCGCCCGGCGTCGCGTCGATGGCCGGGGTGGTGCTGACGACGACGCCGTTGAGCTGGAACTTGTTCTTGCCCTTCGCGTGCCGCTTGCTGATCGCGACCGGGGCGATCGTCAGAGCGGCCAGAGCCACCACGAGAGACAGCGCGATCAGCCTCTTCCTCATGGACAGACCTCCTAGTGACAGACAACGGTAGTCAGGATGAGTCGCGAGGGTGACGTCGGCAACCCCGAGCGGGCGTCGCGAGAGACGTTCCGCATACTCGTCGGGCTACAGCTCCGCCACGGGCGCCCGGCCGTAGCCGAACACGATGTCGTGAGTCACCCGATCGACGCCGCGCCGCCGGAATCCGGTCCTGATCCGCGCGGCGACGCTCTCACGAGACTCCGGCGGGACCTTCGCGTACCAGAAGCCCGAAGAGGATGCGCAGAAGAAGTCGAAGGCATCTCCCGCGTCGTCGAAGCGGAGGTCCCACCTGCGCCGCATCGTGCGGACGTCCGTCAGGCCCGCCTTCTTGAGCAGGTCCCGCACGAGCGCCTCGGACTGCGGCCAGAACTCGATCCGGTAGCCGAGGACGTGGCGCTTGGGAATGGCGCGGAATGCGGCATCGATCGGCTCCCAGTCGTACTCCGGGCCGTGCGTCGCCAGTGCCACGGTCCCTCCCGGGCGCACCAGCCGCGCAGCGTCGCTGACGATGGCGTCTGGTTCGGGAACCAGACCGAGCACCATGGAGGACACGACCGCGTCGAATCCGCTGGATTGCAGAGGTCGAGAAGCCTCGCTCAAGAGATGACAGGCGACGCGGTCTTCGCCGTAGAGCTTCTCACCGGCCTTCGCACGGCAGCGATCGAGCATCAGCTCCGACGCATCCGCGCACGCGACCGTCTTCGCCCCACGAGCCAGGCATTCGAAGGACAGGGCACCTGTCCCGCAGCCGATGTCGGCGACCACGCGTCCGCCCACATCGATACCGTCGAGCAGCGCCCTGGCTATCTGCGTGTACTGCTGGAGGCACAACTCATCGTAGCGCGTCACGTCATCGGACAGCTCGCCCTCGTAGCCTGACTTCATGTGTCTCTTCATGGATTCTGTGTCTCGCGCGGTGCCCGTGATCCACGCAAACAGAGAGTTCGCGTTCGCAAGGACACGCATCGGCAGAGTGAGCCTGCCCGTCCAGAAGAGCGGGGCCATGACCCGTGGATCGCTCACATGCGCTTGATGAGCTCTGGCACCACGCCGAGCTTCTTCAGCAGTCTCGGCTTGGTGCCCCACGCCCGCACCATGGCCTCGGCCCGAGCGTCGAAGGGAGGGGTCTCGTCGGGGTCGATGACCACGTCGACGAGGGCCGGGCAGCCGCAGGTCATCGCCTCCGTCAAAGCGGACACCAGGTCGTCGGGTCGCTCGACGCGCCATCCCCGGGCCCCGAAGGCTTGAGCAAGCGCCACGAAGTCGGGGTTGGCGAACTCGCAGGCGATCGCCCGATGCGAGAAGAGCATGTCCTGGACGTCCTTGACCATGGCCAGCTTGCAGTTGTCGAGGATCACCCACGTCACCGGCAGCTCGTAGTTGACCGCCGTCATGACTTCCATGCCCTGCATCTGGAAGTCGCCGTCGCCGAAGAGGAGAGCGTCGGCCGGCATCGCTTCGCGCAGCGCCTGCATGGCGCGCTGCGGCTTGATCGGAACCGCGTCGGACAAGCGCTTGGGATCGGCGAAGTACCGGCGCTCGATTTTCATCTTGGCCAGCCTCTCACGCTCGGCGTCGCGCCGCCCCGGCTCACCGAGGCCCTCGAGCTCACGCCGCAGTTCGACGAGGCTCAAGCCGGCGTCACCGACGATCGCCACGTGCGTATGGTAGTTCTTGCCGATCTCCCACGGGTCGACGTCGATCTGGATCAGGGCTTTCGCGGGAGCGAAGCGGCCGTCCCAGGCGTGGGTGGTGAACTCATGGAAGCTGACGCCGATCGCCAGCAACACGTCGACGCCATCGCGAAGATACTTGTTGGCCAGGTTGGTGCCGTAGATACCCACGCAGCCCAACGCCCAGGGGTCGTCTTCGGGGATGATGCCCTTCGCCCTGAGCGTCGTGGCCACGGGGATGCCCCACCCGGACGAGAGCGCCGCCACGTCATCGGCCGCGCCCAGCGCTCCGGCGCCGACGAGCATCGCGGGGTGCTCCGCGGCGGCGAGCAGTCGCGCACCCTCCCGTAGCGCGGCCGCGTCGCCGCTCCCGCGCAGCGAAGCCGCTGCCGGAGCCGGCGCAGCCTCGTCCGCATCGGCGGCGAAGACGTCGGCCAGCACGTCCAGATGCACCGGTCCGGGCCGCCCGCTGGTGGCGAGCCTGATGGCGTTGGCCGCGCTGTCGGCCAGCCGGCGCGCGCTGAACACTCGCGTTGCGTGCTTGGTCACGGGCGAGAACATGGCGACGTGATCGATCGAACGACCCTCGCCCATGGCTTCCTGCAGACCGCCCTTGCCCACGGCCGCCGTCCCCACCTGAGCCGTCAGCACCAGCATGGGCACCGAGTCCATGAAGGCGGATGCGACTCCACTGATGAGGTTGGTCGCCCCGGGGCCCACCGTGCCTGCGCACACCGCCGGCCGCCCCGCAGTCTGAGCGAAGCCCATGGCCATGTAGGCCGCGCCGGCCTCGTGCTTGGTGAGCACGACCCTCATGTCCGGCGCGTCGTACAGCGCGTCGTAGAACTTGAGGATGTGGCCCCCGGGAACGCCGAAGATGTGATCGATGCCGTGCGCGCGCAACACATCGAGCAGAAGAGTTGCGCCAGCTGTGCTCATGACGCCTCCCCGGACCTTGAAGTCTCGGTCGCCAGTGAGGTTCGCGACTACTGCTCTCGCGGATGTTCACCATCCACTTGACACGCCCACGGAGGGCTGTCAAGCGTTTGGGCCCTCGGACGAACCTGGCCTCCCCTGATAGCCTTGGCCCCATGCTCGCCGTCATCCTCGCGCTCGCCGCCAGTCTCTGTCGTATGGCGCGGGCATCTTGGTGCGCTGTGCCTCGCGCCCGACAGCGTGCCCGACGGCCGGTCGAGCGAGAGGTAACCCAGCCCGATCTCCGTGAACGAGTCGAGGGTCTCGCGCAGCGCGGCGAGCAGCGGCGCGACGGACGGCTCGTCCAGGCCGCGCACCCACTCGGCCAGGTCGCTGATCTGCATGGCGCAGGCGTCTGCGATGCTGATGCCGCCGATCCTGGACGACCGCGCCGCCTTGCTCAGCCGGGTGCCCCCGCAGTCGGGACACGCCGTGAACGTCACCACCCGCTCCACAAAGGAGCGGATGTGCGTACGTCAGGTTGATGCCGTCGACCTTGATCTTGGTCGGCTCCCTGTAGAGCAGGTCGTCGAGCTCGGTCCCGGTGAACTCGCGGATGGGCTTGTCCGGGTCGAAGTAGCCGCAGCCGCGGAAGATGCGGCCGTACCAGCCGTCCATGCTGTAGCCGGGGATCGTCAGCGCGCCCTCGTTCAGGGACTTGGCGTCGTCGTACAGCTGCGAGAGGTCGAAGTCGGTCACCGACCCCATGCCCTCGCAGCGCGGGCACATGCCGCCGGTCCGCGTGAACGTGCGCTTCTCCCTCGTCGCCTTGGCGCCCTTCTCGATCGTGATCGCGCCGGCCCGGCTGATCGACGCGGTGTTGAAGGAGAACGCGCTGGGCGGGCCGATGTGCGGCTGCCCGAGCCGGCTGAAGACGATGCGCAGCATCGCGTTGGCATCGGTGACGGTGCCGACCGTGGAGCGCGGGTTGGCGCCCATCCGCTCCTGGTCGACGAGGATCGCCGTCGTCAGCCCGTCCAGCACGTCCACATCGGGGCGCGCCAGTGTCGGCATGAAGCCCTGCACGAAGGCGCTGTAGGTCTCGTTGATCAGTCGCTGCGACTCCGCGGCGATGGTGCCGAACACCAGCGAGCTCTTGCCCGAGCCGGAGACGCCGGTGAACACCGTCAGTCGGCGCTTAGGGATCTCGATGCTGACGTCCTTGAGGTTGTTGACGCGCGCGCCGTGCACGCGGGTCAGGTCGTGGCTGTCGGCAGCAGGCGGCGCAGGTGCCTGTGTGTCCGTCCTCGAGGCCTCGCTCATCGCGTCTCCATGCTCACGCCCCTCGCCGCGTGACCGGCCGGCGCGCGCACCGGCCCGCCGGTCGGCGCGCAAACGGCTCCTCGGTCGTAGGGGTGGTTCCCTCGGCTCGCTCCACCGGGCGCGGAACGGGCAAGGAGTCGCTCAGTCCTGTGCTGGCGCCTCGGCCTCGAGGTCCGGCGGCGGCGCGAGCGACGACGAGGTGCTCAGCGCCAGATTGACGAGCTCGTCCGCCTGCATCAGCCAGACGAGCTCGGCGCTCCCGGACTTCCTCGCGGCGAGATGCACGCGCGCGATGCCGCCCTTGCTTAGAGTCACGTGCGCACCGGTGAGCTTGCGGATGATCCGGGTGAACTCGGGGTTATGACCCACGAGCATGACGCTGCCTGCGCTTGAGTGCTTGCGCAGCAGGCGCCGGAGCTGCTTCATCCCGAACCCTTTGCCGAGGCAGCGCTCTGTGCTCAGCCGTCCGCCAAGGCCAAGCGCGGGCGCCATGATCTCCGCGGTGCGTTGGGCGCGCTCCATCGGGCTCGTGATGAGTACGTCCGGCGTCACGCCCAGGCGGGCGAGCGTCCATGCCGCGTGGGCCATGGCGGAGACACCCGACTCGGTCAGGGGGCGGCTGTCGTCGTCGTCGGCCCACTCGGAACGAGGCACGCTCTGTCCGTGGCGTAAGAAGTAGAGTTCCATAACGGCACCGGCATGCTAGCGCATCCCCGACGGCGGTGGAAACGAAAGCGCTGACGAAACGGCCGCTCTCTTCTCGGAGGCCGCAGCATTGAGCCGCCCTGCCCGGCGGCCACGGGCGGTCGTCGCGCCCCTGGACTTCCTCCTCACCTCGCGCGTGCCGGCGCGCCGGCGTCGGCACGGTCGCCCGCAACGCCGGATGGATTGAACGTTCCGGGCGGCTGCGCGAGCCCGAGCTGGAAGAGCGCACCGAGCCGGTCGGGGACGCCCCAGTGCTCGACCATGCGTCCTTCTTCCACACGGACGACGTCGACGACGTCGATGCGCATCCGGCGGCCTGTCGGCGCGTGACCCATGAAGGAGCCGTCGTTGGTCCCGGTGCCGGTCATGCGCAGCCAGACGCTGTCTCCACGCGCGATAAGGTCGTCGATGGAGAGGTGGAAGTCGGAGAAGGCGCCCCGCAGCGAGCGGATCACTGCTTTGACGCCTTCGGCCCCGGAGGCGTGGCCGGGGCCGAAGTCCTGATGCTCGACGATGCTCGGCGAGGTCAGTTCGTCGACGACGCCGAGGTCGCCGCGGTTGAAGCCCTCCTCGATGAGGCGGCGGGCGATCGTTTCTGGGCTGGATGACATGGTGTCCTCCATTTCAATACAGTTTCACTGTAGTGGATACTGTGTTACTGTTCCCGATGTGACGAGAAACGAACACCGGCCCCGCCGCTATCGTTCCGAGCTCCGCCGCGACCAGGCTGAGCAGACCCGCGCCCGAGTCCTCTCGGCCGCCCAGGGTCTGTTCGAGGAGCGAGGGTACGAGGGCACCAGCATCGCGGCGATCGCCCGGGCGGCTCACGTGTCGGCAGAGACCGTCTACGCGCGGTTCGGCAACAAGCGCGCCCTGCTCGGCGAGCTCGTCCACCGGGCGGTACGCGGCGACGACAGGGCACCCGTGCCCGAGCAGATCGGTCCACGAGCCGTCGCGGCGGCCGTGGACCAGCGCGAGCAGCTACGTCTGTTCGCCGCCGACATCTCGCCCCGTCTGGAACGCGCCGCGCCGCTCGTCACGATCGTCGTGGGCGCCGCGCGCTCGGATCCCGAGCTGGCGGAGCTTCTCGCTACGCTCCGCGCAGACCGGCTGAAGAACCTCCGCCACCTCGTCGACGCCCTGACATCGAACGGACCGCTCAAGCTCGATGCGGACGAGAGCCTCGACACGGTCTGGGCGCTGACGAGCCCCGAGCTCCACCAGCTCCTCGTCCGCGTCCGCGGCTGGACGATGTACCGCTACCGCGACTGGCTCGCCACGAGCCTCACCGCGCTGCTGCTGCCGGACGGCGGTCCCGACGGAACCTGACCTGTGACTGCGACCGCTTCGCCGGGCGCCGTCTTCCCACAGGAGCATGCCGCCGGCGCCGAACTCCCTCCCGCGGCCGACCCCAGGTTCCTCCCGCCGGGAGACGGCGGGCGGCGGGCGCAGCCGTAGGCTATCCTCAGGTCGACGCACCTGCGCGCCGCGTCTGACCGACAGCGACAGCGAACACATCGGGGGCGTCGTGAAGGCGGTAGTCCACACTGCATATGGCTCACCAGAGGTCCTGAAGCTCGAGGACGTCGACAAGCCGGTCGCCAAGGACGATGAGGTGCTCGTGCGTGTCCGCGCCGCCGCCGTGAACCCTCCCGACTGGGCCGGCGTCCACGGCGTGCCCTACATCGTCCGGCTGGCCTTCGGGCTGCGCAGGCCCAAGCTCGGCATCCGCGGCACGGACATGGCCGGGACCGTCGCTGCCGTCGGCAAGAACGTGACGCGCCTGCGAGTCGGAGACGAGGTCTTCGGCCGTGGCGCCGGCACGTTCGCCGAGTACGCAGTCGCTCCCGAGGAGTACCTCGTCCCCAAGCCGGCCGCCATCACGTTCGAGCAGGCGGCCGCCGTCCCCATGTCCGGTCTCACCGCCCTCCACGCGCTGCGCGACGCCGGCGGCATCCGGTCGGGGCAGAAGATCCTGATCGTCGGGGCAGGAGGAGGAGTCGGCAGCTTCGCGGTACAGATCGCCAAGTCGTTCGTCGCCGAGGTGACCGGCGTGTGCAGCGCGTCGAAGCAGGACCTGGTCCGCTCGATCGGCGCCGACCACGTCATCGACTACGCGCAAGAGGACTTCACTCAGGGCGAAGAGCGCTACGACCTCGTGCTCGACAACGTCCTGGGGCACTCGCTGTCCGAGCTTCTGCGCGCGCTCGACCGCAAGGGCACGCTCGTGCCCAACGGCGGCCAGTTCCACAAGCGCTGGTTCGCCAGCACGGGAGTCCTCCTCATCAAGGCGCCGTTGCTCTCGCTGGTCGTGCCGCAGCGGATCCGCGTGTGCCACGAGCACCCGGGGCAGGACGACCTGCTGCTCCTGAACGAGCTCATGGGATCCGGCAGGCTGACGCCGCTCGTCGGCAGGACGTACCCCCTGAGCCGGACCCGCGAGGCCATCTCCTACTTCGGGGAGGGGCACGCCGAGGGCAAGGTCGTCATCACCCCCTGATCTTCGGCGCATCGGGTTCGCATCAGGGTGCACCGGGAACACTCAACCATCCCCGAATAAATTAGGAGGCATGCTCCATGCCCACCGTAGAACAGTCCGTCGACGTGCGCGTCGGCGTGACCGCCGCCTACGAGCAATGGGGCCGGTTCGAGAGCTTCCCCCAGTGGATGGAGGGGGTCGCGTCGATCGAGCAGATCGATGCCACCCACCTTCACTGGACCGCCAGAGTCCGGGGCGAGTTCGCCACCGTCGAGGACGAGACCCGAGAGTGGGACGCCCGGATCACCGAGCAGACCCGCGACCGGCGCCTCGCCTGGGAGAGCGTCGGCGGAGAGCCCGCCGAGAAGCCCAATGCGGGGGCGGTCGCGTTCGAGTCGCTCGGCGATTCGGCGTGCCGCGTCACCTTCCGGATGGACTGGGAGCCCGGGGACGGGCGCGAGACGCCCAGCCAGGTGCTGGACGCAGTCCGCCAGGTGGTGGCGGCGGATCTCGCGCGCTTCAAGGACCTGATCGAAGCGCGCGACCAGACCGGCTCACGACGGGAAGAGAGGCTCCAGAGGTCGAGTGCCGACTAGCCCGTGAAGACCCCGTTGCGGCGTCAGGTGCGCCGGGGGCCTCGTCGCGCGGGCCGCTGGCCGGCGGGCTTGTCCCACTCGCCCGGGTTGCCGTGACCGCGCTTCAGAAGATGGGCGTGCAGGTCGCTGCGGCGCAGGAACCCCTCGCCGCAGGTCGCACAGCGGAAGGTGATGGCCGCGCCGAGCCGGGCCTCGCCGCAATCGTCGTGGCGCAGGCACATGTGGTTGTCCAGGTCGCGTTGCGACTTGAAGACCTCGCTGCACACCTGGCAGACGAAGGTCTTGGGGGTGGTGACGGGCGCCATTCGTGATCATCCTCCAAGCGGCCGGGCTCGCGAGGGCACTCTCGCGCCACGGGCCAAGCTGCGGCAAGTTGACCGAGCATAGGATTGTTCCCCAAAACGCGCCTCAGCGCACCTTGAAGCTCAGCTTCTTGCTCCACGCGCTCGATTCAGTAGCGTTCGGGGCGCGCACCTGCCGCGTGAGCCAGACCCCTTGCGTGGCAGGCGTGTCGCGCCAGGCGCGGCGGCGGTCGGCGGGTCAGAGCTGCGCGGAGTCGGCGTAGAGGATCCGGCGCAGGTCCTCGCGCCGGTCTCTGACGGCGTCGCGATGCCATGCGGCGACCTCATCCCCCCCGGAGAGGAGCCCCAGTGCCGCCGCATCGTCGGCGACCTCCAGAGCCTCCTTCGGCAGCCCTTCGCGCTGCAGCAGCGCGCTGAGGCGGTCGAACCCGCAGAGGAGGTCGCGACGCACGCGATCGGAGCCCGTCGGGTCCTCCGTCGCGTCGAGGCACTCGAGGATCGCCTCGCGCAGCACGGCGGCGGCGGCGGCCGGATCGCCGTCCTCGGAGGTGGCGGCCTCCTCGAGGAGCGCCGAGACCCCGGCCATGCGGCGCTCCAGAGCGTCCTCGGGGGATTCCTCTGGTGCGGGCTCTGCGGCGCGCTCCAGCTCGGCGACGGGCTCGGGCTCGGCGACGGCCATCGCCAGCGGCTGCGCCTCGACGCGCGCACCGCACACCTGACAGAACGTCGCGGTCTCGCTGATGGACAGTCCGCACTGGACGCACGCTCGCACGGCCACTCCCTGGTCGTGTGCCTTGCCACTGCTCCTATCGGCAGATTCTCCTCAATCAGTAGGGGTTTGCACTACCCCTGGCCGCGATCCTGATCCAGAGAGTCCGCCGCGGGGTCACGGCCTGGACACGTGGCCCGAGGGGGCCCGTCAGGACGACGCGGCGCGTGAAGGGATCCGACGGAGCGCAAGCCGGAGCGGCCGTACGCGGCTGGGGCCGGGGCGCTCTCACGCCCCGGCCCCAGCCGCTTGGCTCGCGGAACGGCCCGCTCTCGCGGGCCGGCAAGACGTCTTACTTGCTCTTGCCGATCTTGAACATCTTGGTGCCGCAGTCCGGACACACGCCCTGCGTCGCGGGCTTGCCGTTCTTCATCGTGACGGCCTTCTCGTCCTTCATGGTCTTCTTGGCACGGCACTTGACGCAATACGCCTCAGTGGCCATTCCGTCTCCTTTCGGGACACGTCGCGGGCCCCACGCCCGCCCCCCTGATTTCGCGGGCAGCATACTCCCTCGGCTGAGCGTATGCAACGAGCCTGCGTTGAGCCTGCGTCACGCTCGCGCCACGCTCGAAACGCTCGAGGGTCCTCCAGGGACCGCGGAACGGACCGGATCGGCTGCCGGCCGGACGCGGATGAAGCGGCCGGCCAGGGCTGCAGGCTCGGCGAGGAGGGCAGCCGCCGTCTCGCTGCCGGTGCGCGCCAGATGGTCCTCGAGGAGCGCCGTCAGCTCGGCCACAGCGGCCTCGTCCATGCCGGCGTCGGCGACCGTAGCGTGGCCGGCCAGCCAGTCCGGCGGCGCGGCGGCGCGGAAGTAGGCGGTGCCCCCGGTCATCCCGGCGCAGACGTTGCGACCCACGCTGCCGAGCACCGCCACCACGCCGCCGGTCATGTACTCGCAGCAGTGGTCGCCGGCGCCCTCCACCACGGCCTCGGCGGCGGAGTTGCGCACGGCGAAGCGCTCGCCGGCACGGCCGGCCGCGAAGAGGCGGCCGCCCGTCGCGCCGTACAGGCAGGTGTTGCCGGCGATCACGTTGTCCGGCCCGCCCAGCCGGGGCTCCGCCGGGCGCAGCACAAGCTCGCCGCCGGCCATGCCCTTGCCGACATAGTCGTTGGCCTCGCCGGTGAGCTCGATGGTGAGCCCCCCGGTGAGGAAGGCGCCGAGGCTCTGGCCGGCGGAGCCGGCCAGCTCGAGGCGCAGCTCACCGCGGAACCCGTGGTCGCCGTGGCGCGCCGCGATCTCGCCCGCCAGGCGGGCGCCCACGGCGCGGTCACGGGTGACGACGGTCTCTCTCCGGGTGACTCGGCCATGCCCGGCCACCGCGGCCGCGACCTCGGGGTCTGCGAGCAGTCTGTCGTCGAGCGTGTCGCACGGCCGGCCGGGCGAGACGGGCGGAGTGCAGCCGCGTGCGCCGCCCGGGGCGGGGCCCGCCGCCGGCAGGGGCCGCCGTGCGGCGGTCCCTGCCGGCGCCTCAGCCGGCCCCTCGAACCAGTATCTGTCCAGCCCGTCCGTCTTGAGCGCGGCGGTCTCCACCAGCTCGATGCACTCGGACCGGCCGACGAGCTCGTCAAGCGAGCGCAACCCGAGCCCGGCGAGCAACTCCCTGACCTCCTCGGCCACGAAGGTGAAGTAGTTGACGATGTGCTCCGGGCGGCCGCCGAACTTCGCCCGCAACTCAGGGTCCTGGGTGGCCACGCCGACCGGACACCGGTTCTGGTGGCACACGCGCGCCATCACGCAGCCCTCGGCGAGCAGCACGGCGGTGCCGAAGGCGAACTCGTCGGCGCCCAGCGCCGCCGCGACCACCACGTCGTGCCCCGTCCTCAGGTCGCCGTCCACGCGCAGCGTGACGTGCTCGCGGAACCCGGCCGCGAGCAGCGCCCGGTGTACCTCGGCGAGGCCGAGCTCCCACGGGATGCCTGCGTGCTTGATGGAGTTGAGCGAGGCCGCCGCCGTCCCGCCGCCGTGCCCCGAGACGTGGATCACGTCGGCTCCGGCCTTGGCCACCCCGGCGGCGATGGTGCCGATGCCTGTCCCCGCGACCAGCTTCACCGAGATGCCGGCGCGCGGGTTGACCATGCGCAGGTCGTAGATGAGCTCGGCGAGGTCCTCGATCGAGTAGATGTCGTGGTGCGGTGGCGGCGAGATGAGGGTGACGCCCGGCGCGGCGCGGCGCAGCCCGGCGATGTACGCAGTGACCTTGTCGCCGGGCAACTCGCCGCCCTCGCCCGGCTTGGCGCCCTGGGCGACCTTGATCTCGAGCTGCTCTGCGCCGGCCAGATAGGCCGTGGTGACGCCGAAGCGCCCTGAGGCGACCTGGCGGATCTGGCTGGCGGCCCGGTCGCCGTTCACCAGCCCCCGCAGGTGCGGGAGGCGTGCCGAGCGGCCCTCGCCGTCGACGTCGTCGATGACGGCGTCGCGCGAGGCGTCCTCCCCACCCTCGCCGGAGTTGGCGCGGCCGTGGATGCGCGCCATGGCGACGGCGATGGTCTCGTGCGCTTCGCGCGAGAGCGCGCCCAGCGACATGCCGCCCGTGCAGAAGCGCGGCAGGATGGCCTCGGCCGGCTCTACGTCGTCCGGCGAAACGTCCTCCGCGCCCGGGTCGCCGGCCAGCCGCAACAGGTCGCGCAGCACCGTCGGCGGCCGCTGGGTGAGCTTGTCGCTGTAGCTGCGGTACAGGTCCGGCAGGCCCTCGACACAGGCTCGGCGCAGTGTCTTGGCCGCCTCGGGGTTGTTGAGGTGGTACTCGCCGCGCGGCCGGTATCGCACGAACCCGTAGTCGTGCAGCTTCTCGGCCGTGAGCTCAGGGAACGCCTGCTGGTGGATCCACACCGTCTCCTGGGCGAGCTCCTCCAGGCTGAGCCCGCCGATGCGCGACGGGGTGCCGGCGAACGCGAGGTCGACGAGGTCGGAGCCCAGCCCCATGGCCTCGAAGAGCTGGGCGCCGTGGTAGCTGGCGAGCAACGAGATGCCCATCTTGGACAGGATCTTGAGCAGGCCCTCCTCCGCCGAGACGCGGTAGCGGCGGAGGGCCTCATCCAGGTCGGCCGGGCTCGACGAGGCGGACAAACGGTAGCCGGCGGCCCCGCCGCCGTTCCCCCCGGCCGGCGTCTCGTCCGTGAGCCGCCGGTGCTCCCAGAGGTCGCGGACGGTCTCGAACGCGAGGTACGGATGCACCGCAGAGGCGCCGTACCCGATGAGGCAGGCGAAGTGGTGCACGCTCCAGCACTGCGCCGTCTCGGCGATGAGCGAGGCCCGGCTGCGCAGGCCTCGCCGGATGAGGTCGTGGTGGACGGCGCCGACCGCAAGCAGCGACGGCAGGTGCGCGGTCTCAGGTGTCGCCGCCTCCGCGCGGTCGCTCAGGACCACCACCTCGGCGCCCTCCCGGACGGCAGCCGCCGCCTCGCGGCAGACACGCTCCACGGCCTCGCGCAGGCCCCACGGTCCGCTGGCGACCTGGAACACGGTCGCGACCCGGGCCGTGGGCAGCCCGAGCCCCGGAAGCGCCTCGGTCTCCGCTCGGTTCAGCACCGGCGACGGCAGGTCCACGCGGCGCGCGTGCTCGGGCCCCGCGGTGAGCAGGTCGCCGCGCGGCCCCAGCCTGACGGCGAGCGACATCACGAGCCGCTCGCGCAGCGGGTCGATCGCCGGGTTGGTGACCTGCGCGAAACGCTCGGTGAAGTAGTCGTAGAGCACGTGCGGCTTGCCGCTGAGGACCGGCAGTGGCGCGTCGTTGCCCATGGAGAACCGCGGCTCCTTGGCGTGACGCGCCATGGGCCGGACGATGAGCTCCACGTCCTCGGCGGTGAAGCCGGCCGCCGCCTGCCGGCGTAGCAGGTCGGCGGCGGCAACCGCCGAGCCACCGGCGCCGAACGGCTGCGCGGCCAGGGCCCGGCGCCGAGCCAGCAGCCACGAGCCGTACTGGTGGCGGGACGCGACCGAGGTCTTGACGACGTCATCGCGCAGCAGCCGTCCGTGCTCGAACTGCACGGCGATCATCTGGCCGGGGCCGAGGCGGCCCTTCTCCACGATGTCCTCGCCGGGCAGATCCACGGCGCCGGCCTCGGAGGCGAGCGCGAACAGGCCGGAGCGGGTGCGCGCGTAGCGCGCCGGACGCAGGCCGTTGCGGTCCACGCAGGCGCCGGCGTGGCGCCCGTCGGCGAACGCCACGAGCGCCGGACCGTCCCACGCCTCCTGCAGGCCCGCGTAGTAATCGTAAAACTCGGCGACGCGGGCATCGTCGGCCGCCCCGGCGGCCGGCATGGCCATCATGAGCGCCTCGAGAGGGCTGCGGCCGGCGCGCACCAGCAACTCGACGTATTTGTCGAGGGCGCCCGAGTCGCTGCTGTCGCCGTGCACCACCGGGAGCAGTTCGGCGATGCGCGCCCCCCAGGCCTGCCCGGCCAGCTCAGGCTCCCGGGCGCGCATCCACGCGAGGTTGCCCAGCAAGGTGTTGATCTCGCCGTTGTGCGCCAGCAGGCGCATTGGCTGGGCGAGGCTCCACTTGGGGGCCGTGTTGGTGCTGAAGCGGCGGTGCAGCACTGCGAAGGGGCTGATGAAGGCCGGGTCCCGCAGGTCCGGATAGAACTCGGGCAGCACCGGAGCGGTGACCATGCCCTTGTAGACCACGGTCCGCGAGGAGAGGGAGCAGATGTAGAGGTCGTCCAGGCGACGGATGACCGACTGGTGGAGGAGCGCCCTGCCGACGGCCCTGCGGGCCAGGAGCAGGGCGCGCTCCAGCTCGTCACCGGTGAGCGTGGGGGACTGGGCGACGACCTGCTCCACGTGCGGGTGGCGCTCCCGGACGCTGGGAGGGAGCGCCTCCGGCAGCAGCGGCACCTCGCGCCAGCCCACGACCACGAACCCCTCGTCCCGCAGTGCCTTGGCGACGAGCTCACGGGCCAGCGTACGCTTGCCCGGTTCCCGCGGCAGGAAGACCATGCCGACCGCGGTCGAGAACGGCCGCGGCTCCGTCAGGCGCTGCTCCGCGAGCCACGGCTCGAGTACGCGCCAGGGGATCGCCGTGAGCACGCCGGCGCCGTCGGAGGCCTCGCCGTCGGCGCCGACGCCACCGCGGTGCTCCATCGCGGCGAGGGCGCCGAGCGCGAGCTCGACCACTTCGCGGTCCGGCTCGCCCGAGATCCGCGCGACCAGCCCGACGCCGCAGGCGCTGTGCTCGCTCTCGCCGGCGCCGGCGCGCGCCGGCCCTGCGTCAAAGCGCCCGGAGGCGTCCCCAGCGCTGCAAGGAGGATGAGCACGGCGGGCCCCGTTGACCGCCGCACCCGAGGGGTCTGTCGTCCAGCTTTTGTACAAGCGGTCCTACCGAACGGGTGCCTGCTGGACAGTATAGCCCAAGCCCCGGCAGGACGCGACTTGAATCCGCCGCCCCGACCCGTCAGACTCTAGCCCGTCCATACGGCCCACGCGGCCGCCATCTCCATCCGGCCTGAAAGGATGACTACTATGACAGAGCTCCAGGCCAGCGTCGAGAAACTCGTCAAAGACGAGAACGTGAAGCACATCCAGCTGTGGTTCACGGACATTCTGGGGAATCTCAAGATGGTCGAGATCCCCGACCGCCAGCTCCCTCACGTGATCGAGTCCGGCGCTGCCTTCGACGGTTCCTCCATCAGCGGTTACGCCGAGATCGAGGAGTCGGACATCGTGGCGATGCCCGACTGGGAGACCTTCACCATCCTCCCCTGGGCCTCGGGCAGCGAGAAGACGGCCTTCGTCTTCTGCGACGTCCTCGACCGCGAGTACAAGCCGTTCGAGGGCGATCCACGGTGGGTGCTCAAGCGCCAGCTCAAGCGCGCCGCAGACATGGGCCTGGAGTTCTATGTCGGCCCCGAGCTCGAATACTTCTACTTCAAGGACGCCGAGACGCCTGAGCTCATGGACGAGGGCGGCTACTTCGACGTGCTGCCGGACGACCTCGGCAACGACCTGCGCAAGCAGACCATGCGCACCCTCGACAAGCTCGGCATCCCCATGGAGGCGAGCCACCACGAGGTCGCCCCGAGCCAGCATGAGATCGACCCGCACTACGACAAGGCGCTCATCATGGCCGACCGGGTCATGGTCGCCCGCCTCATCGTGAAGGAAGTGGCGGCCCACAACGGCATCCACGCCACCTTCATGCCCAAGCCCATGCACGGCGAGAACGGCTCCGGCATGCACGTGCACCAGAGCTTCTTCCGCGGCAAGCAGAACGCGATGTTCAGCGAGACAGACCCCGACCATCTGAGCGATCTCGCCAAGGGCTTCATCGCCGGCCAGCTCAAGCACATGCGCGAGTTCACATCGATCCTCAACCAGTACGTGAACAGCTACAAGCGGCTGGTGCCGGGCTACGAGGCGCCGGTGTACATCAGCTGGGCGCACCGCAACCGCACCGCCCTCATCCGCGTGCCGCTGTACGTGCAGGGCAAGGAGAGCACCGTGCGCGCCGAGCTGCGCAACCCGGACCCGGCGGCCAACCCGTACCTGGCGTTCGCCGTCATGCTCGGGGCCGGCCTCGAGGGCATCGAGCAGGGTTACGAGCTGCCGCCGTCGGTCGAGCCCAACATCTACAAGATGACCGCCGACGAGCGCGACACGGCCGGGCTTGGCAACCTGCCCAACAACCTCTTCGAGGCGATCACCGAGACGCAGGGCAGCGAGCTCGTCCGCAAGGTGCTCGGCGACCACGTGTTCGAGCGCTTCGTCACCAACAAGCTCAACGAGTGGTACGAGTACCGCGAGCAGGTCACCGACTGGGAGATCGACAAGTACTACTCCAAGATCTGACGCCGGCCGCGAGCGCCTGACCGCGCTCCGCCGTCGCTGGCGCCACGTGCGCCGGGGCAGACGCGAAGAGGCCGGGGCCGACCACGGGCGGCCCCGGCCTCCTGCATTTGCGTTCCCGGCCCGCCGTCGCCGGCCTGCCCCGCCCGCCGCGCGACTTGCTTCCCCTGATGGCGACACACAAGCCGGGTACCCGGGGGAGGTACAGTGCGACGGCGAGTGGCGTCATCGCCGCATCGTCCGAGACGTCAGCAGAGGTGCGCGGATGGCGTCATCGCTGCCTCACCCATGGCGTCATCAGGGGCGCGGATGGCATCATCCCTGCAGCTCCCACGGCGTCACCGCGGATCGCACATCACCCCCATGGAGGCGGCGGCCTCAACTCGCGCCGGTTCCGACCGATATCATTGGGTGCAGTCACCGTCCCGGGAGTGAGCATGCATCACAGGATCCGCCGCCGGCCGCAGGAAGCCCCGCCGCGCACCCGCGCCCTCGCCGTCCGGCCGGCCCGCCTCACGGCGGCCGGCGCCACGCTGCTCACCCTCGTCGTCGTGCTGTTGCTCGCGTGGGTGGCGGTCGCCGAGGCGGCCGTCTGGGTCATCCCGGCAGCCTCGCGCGCCTACCCCTCCACCAAGGCCGGCGCTCGCCAGACCATCGATCTCGACGCAGCCGGCAACGAGTACCAGGGCGTGCAGGTCTGCGTACGCGGCGGCGACCGCAAGGTGCGCCTGAGCTGGACCACGGACAGCCACCCGCTGATCGTGGACAACGCCGAGCTGTCCCGCGTCTTCTACGTCAAGGTGACGACGCCTACCACCAAGCTCGGCTCCCGCCCCGGTTGGTATCCCGACCCGCTCGTGCCGCGCGACTTCGGCGCCACCCAGAGCGTGCCGGGCTCCGTGAACCCAGGGCCGACCACTCCCTTCTACGTCCTCGTCCACGTGCCCCTGGGCACGGTGCCGGGCGAGTACACGGCGACGCTGCGCGTGGAGAACGACGTCGCCGGCGGCGGCGAGGTGGTGGACGTCCCGTTCAAGCTCCGCGTATGGAACTTCGGCTGGCAGCAGATCAGCACCCGCTCCGCCTTCGCAATGAGCCAGGACAACCTCAAGCGGAGCCTGCCGCGCAACTTCAACTTCGCCGGCCAGAACAAGGCCGAGGTGCTGCGTAACTTCTACACGATGATGAAGCAGCACGGCATCTCGCCGACCACGGTCCACTACCTGCCCAAGGTCTCGGACTCCTCCGGAGCCACGGCGGAGGGCGACTGGGCGAACAAGGTGGCGCCGTTCCTCGACGAGACAGACGGCGCCGTCGGCGTGCAGGACACCCAGCTCCCCTTCCTGCGCTGGTTCCCGTGGAGCCGCAGCCAGCGCCCGAGCTCGTCGGCGATCCTCAACTACCTCACCCAGATGACGCGCGAGTACAAGGAGCGCGGCTGGCACAAGAAGGCCTACATCTACATCCTCGACGAGACCACCAAGCGGTCGGAGGAGAGGCAGGCCGAGCGCTATGCGCGTCTCGCGCACAAGGCCTCGGCCCGCTCCGGCTACCGCATCAAGTTCCTGCTCACCGACGACCCGCGACCGCGCTCCCTGGGCGGCGTCAAGACGGCCAACACGTTCCTGTACGACGACGTGGACATCTGGACTCTCCGCTACTACTACTTCTTCGGACGCATCCCGGCGGTGCGCGAACGCCAGAGGGCCGGCAAGGAGATCTGGTGGTACACGTACACCAACGCCTCCGTGCGCAAGAACCCGGCGTTCGTCATCGACAAGCCGCACATCGACTCCCGCGTGTGGGGCTGGATGATGGAGAAGTGGGACGTCGACGGCATCCTCAACTGGGGCTTCAACCGCTGGGGCAAGCCCACGACCGGCGACGGCTGGCGCGACCCGTACCGCAACCCGCTCTCGCTGATCAAGGGCAACCTGCGCAGCAACGGCTGCACGTCCCTGGTGTACCCCGGCTACTACCCGCGCTACGGCCTCGACCGCCCCACTGCGGCGCCCGTGTCGTCGCTGCGCCTGGAGATGTTGCGCGACGGCCTCGAGGAGCGCGAGTATCTCCGCATCGCCAAGACGCTGCCGGGCGGCGGGACGAGGGCGACCACCGCGCTCAAGAAGATCATCACCTCGGTCCCCAAGGTCCGGCAGGCCAACGTGTTCAACTTCCCCACGTACACGAGCAGCAACGCGACATTCGACGCAGCGCGCAGGTCGCTGGCCGAGTTCATCGAGGCGCAGCAGCCGCAGTGATGGTCGCCCGGGAAGGGCGGGTGGTGCGGGCCGGGCGGACGGAGTCCCTCCCGGCCCGCACCCACGTACGGTAGACTTCCGAAAGCGACGTCATGGAAGAACTCGCCAGACATCTCACGGACTGGATCGCCGCCGAGGTCGCCGCCGCCGGCGGCGACGGCGCGGTGTTCGGCCTCTCCGGCGGCATCGACTCGGCCGTCGTCGCGGCGCTCGCCAAGCGCGCCTTCCCTCACCACACGCTCGGCGTCGTCATGCCGTGCCACAGCGACCCGAGGGACGCCGAGGACGCGGCCATCGTCGCGCACCACTTCGACGTGCCGGTGTGCACGGTCGACCTCGCCCCGGTCTACGACCTGCTGCTCGAGCAGCTCACCGTCAGCTGCGCCGACATGCCCGACAGCCGCCCGGCCACCGCGAATCTCAAGCCGCGGCTGCGCATGACCACGCTGTACGCGTTCGCCAACCAGCTCAACTACCGTGTGCTGGGTACCGGCAACCGCAGCGAGATCGCCGTCGGGTACTTCACCAAGTGCGGCGACGGCGGCGTGGACTTCCTCCCGCTCGGAAGCCTGGTCAAGGGCGAGGTCCGTGACCTCGCCCGTCACCTCGGCATCCCCGAGCGCGTCGTCGCCAAGCCGCCGTCGGCCGGCCTGTGGGCCGACCAGACCGACGAGGCCGAGATGGGCCTCACCTACGAGGAGCTCGATGCCTACTTGCTGACGTCCGAGGCGTCGCCCGCCGTCAAGGCCAAGGTCGACGCCATGAACGCATCAAGCGAGCACAAGCGCGCGCTCCCCCGCATCGCCCCCAAGCCCGGCGCCTGAGGAGGCGGCCGCCCCGTCAGGGCGGCGCAGGGCGCCGCCGAGGCGCGGTCTGGTAAACTCGTTTGCCGTCATTTTCGGAGGTTCACTTGTCTGTCGTCGTCCAGAAGTACGGTGGCACTTCGGTCGCCGACGCTGCCCGCATCGGTAACGTGGCGCGCCGCATCGTCGCCACGTTCGAGCAGAGCAACAGCGTCTGCGCTGTCGTGAGTGCCCGTGGCGACACCACCGACGAGCTCCTGGAGCTCGCGCGTGAGATCACACCCAATCCGCCGGAGCGCGAGATGGACATGCTCCTCTCCGCCGGCGAACGCATCAGCTGCGCGCTGCTGGCCATGGCGATACACCGCCTCGGCTACGACGCTGTGAGCCTCACCGGCTCCCAAGCCGGCATCGTGACCGACACAGTGCACATGAAGGCGCGCATCCTCGACATCCACCCAATGCGCGTCCAGGAGGCCATGGAGGACGGCAAGATCGTCCTCGTCGCCGGCTTCCAGGGCGTGTCCACCGACAAGAACGTCACCACTCTGGGCCGCGGCGGCTCAGACACGACGGCCGTGGCGCTCGCGCACGCGCTCGACGCGGCGGTCTGCGAGATCTACACGGACGTCGACGGCGTCTACACCGCCAACCCGAACCTGGTGGCGAAGGCGAGCAAGCTCGACCACATCTCGTACGACGAGATGCTCGAGATGGCCGCCAGCGGCGCGCAGGTGCTCGCCCTGCGCTCGGTCGAGTACGCGCGCAAGTACGACATCCCCATCCACGTGCGCTCCAGCTTCACCGAGGTAGAGGGCACCTGGGTCACCGACGGAGGCCACGGAATGGACATCGAGCAGCAGCTGGAACAGCCGATCATCAGGGCCGTCAGTTACACCACCGACGAGGCCAAGGTCACGTTGCGCGGCGTCCCCGACAGGCCGGGCGTCGCGGCGCGGGTCTTCAGCGCGCTGGCCGACGGCCACGTCAACGTAGACACCATCATCCAGAACACCAGCGAGAGCGGCCACAGTGACATCTCCTGCACCATCCCCGTCGAGGACATCCCCGCCGCCGACAAGGCGCTCAAGGAGATCGTCAAGGAGCTCGGCGCGCGGGAGTACGACACCGACGCCGGGATCGCCAAGATCAGCCTGATCGGCGCCGGCATGCGCAGCCACCCCGGCGTGGCCGCCAAGATGTTCCAGACGCTGGCCGATCTCGGCATCAACCTGGACATGATCGGCACCTCACCCATCAAGATCTCCTGCGTCATCGCCAAGGAGCACGTGGACGAGGCCGTCCGCACCCTGCACACCGTGTTCGATCTGGACGAGGAGTCCGTCGCCCACGAGGCCTCGGACAGGGGGACCTTCTGATGCCCCCCCGCAAGTACACCGTCGCCGTCGCCGGCGCGACGGGCGTCGTCGGCGGCACCGTGCGCGCGATCCTTGAGGAGCGGGACTTCCCCGTCGGGGAACTCAAGCTCCTCGCCAGCGCGCGCTCGGCCGGGCGCACGCTCTCCTTCAAGGGCGCCGAGGTCGAGGTGCAGGAGCTCGGCCCCGGCTCGTTCGACGGCGTCGACCTGGTCTTCTTCGCCGCCGGCGGCTCGGTCAGCACTGAGTACGCGCCGCAGGCAGTCGCCGCCGGCGCCACCGTCATCGACAAGTCGAGCGTCTTCCGCCAGGACCCCGGCGTGCCGCTCGTCGTCCCAGAGGTCAACGCCGCCCATCTGGCGGCCAACACCGGCCTCATCGCGACGCCCAACTGCTCCACCATCCAGATGGTCGTCGCGCTCAAGCCCATCTACGACGCCGCCGGCATCGAACGCGTCGTCGTCAGCACCTACCAGGCTGTCTCCGGCAGCGGGCAGGGCGGCATCGCGGCCCTGAACGCGCAGGCTCGCCAGTGGGCGGCCGGCGAGCCGGTCGAGCAGCAGTTCTACCCGCACCAGATCGCCTTCAACGTACTGCCGCACATCGACACCTTCCTGCCCACCGGCAGTACCAAAGAAGAACAGAAGATGGTGGACGAGACCGTCAAGATCTTCGGAGACCCGGACCTCAAGGTCACGGCCACCTGCGTGCGCGTGCCCGTGTTCGGGGCGCACAGCGAGGCCGTCAACGTCCAGACGAGGACCAAACTGAGCGCCGCGGAGGCCAAGGAACTCCTCGCCGCGGCGCCCGGTGTCGTGGTCGTCGACGACCCGGCCGGACTCCAGTACCCCATGCCGCTGCCGGCCGAGGGCGAAGACCCGGTGTACGTGGGCCGCATCCGCGAGGACGTCACCATCGCCAACGGCCTCGACATGTGGGTCGTCTCGGACAACCTCCGCAAGGGCGCGGCACTCAACGCGGTGCAGATCGCGGAAGAGCTCATCGCTCGCGCTTTGCTCTGACCGGCGGTGGGTAGAGTCACGCTAATCCTGACCCCGCGTCCCTGATCCTCACGGAGAACCACCTCATGTCTGAACCCACCAGCGAGACCGGCGCCGACGCGTTCGACGTTGTCATCGTCGGCGCCGGCCCCGCCGGGCTGACGGCGGCAATCTACGCAAGCCGCGGCCGCCTCAAGACGGCCGTCCTCGAGCGCAACATGGCCGGCGGCCAGATCGCGCTCACCGACCTCGTGGAGAACTACCCCGGCTTCCCAGAGGGCATCTCCGGCTTCGACCTCTCCCAGAAGATGAAGGAGCAGGCGGAAAAGTTCGGCGCCGAGATGCGTGAGATCGAGGGAGTCGCCGGCCTGCGCAGCGACCCCGAGGGCTGCTACGTGGTGGTCACCGACCGCGAGGAGATCCGCACCCGGTCGGTGATCCTGGCGCCCGGCGTCGAGCCACGGCGGTCCGGCATCCCCGGCGAGGCCGAGTTCATCGGCCGGGGCGTGAGCTGGTGCGCCACCTGCGACGGCGCCCTCTACAGGGGCAAGACCGTCGCCGTCATCGGCGGCGGCGACTCCGCCGTTGAGGAGGGCATGTTCCTCACCAAGTTCGCCGAGAAGGTGTACCTCGTTCACCGGCGTGACGAACTCCGCGCGGCGCCGATCGCCCAGGAGCGCGCCTTCGCCAATCCCAAGTTCGAGTTCGTGTGGGACTCCGTCCCCAAGCAGATCGACGGCGCGGAGATGGTCGAGGCCCTCGAGGTCGAGAACGTCAAGACTGGCGAGGGTCGCTCGCTCCCCGTCAACGGCGTGTTCATGTACATCGGCCAGATCCCGAATACGACCTGGCTCAAGGACACGGTCGAGTTGGACGAGTGGGGCTACATCGTGACCGACGGACTGCTGCGGACGGAGCTGCCGGGCGTGTTCGCCTGCGGCGACGCCCGCGCCAACCCGCTCAAGCAGATCGCGATGGCGGTCGGCGAGGGCGCGCTCGCTGCCGTGCAAGTCGAGCGCTACCTCGACGAGCTGGAGGGCCCGCCCGAGACCGCGCCGGCGGCCGGAGAAGGCTCCGCCGCCGGCGCGCAACGATGACGGACGCGCCCCGACAAGCAACGATGTGACGGACGCGCCCCGGCACGCTAGTCTGATGCCCTGCCCGCGCGTAACAGACTGACAGGAGGGTGTACGTGGACGCTGTCTCGCAGGACAACTTCGAAGCCGAGGTCATCAAAGCGCCCGGCAAGGTCCTGGTCGACTTCTGGGCCGAGTGGTGCGGCCCCTGCCGCATGATCGGCCCGGTCCTCGAGGAGATGGCGGGCGACTACCCGGACGTCAAGTTCTTCAAGCTCAACGTGGATGAGGCGCCGGCTGTGGCGCAGCAGTTCAGCGTCCTGAACATCCCGACGATCCTGGCCTTCGACGCCGGCGAGGCCAAGCACCGCATCGTCGGTGCGATGCCCAAGGCCAAGCTCATCGAGGAGCTCGGCGCCTTCCTCGGCTGAGCCCCCGGCTGGACTCCGGCGCCCGGTCTCAGCACGTCGCGGCCGCCGGCGCCGCCGGGCCGCGACCCGCGCGATCCGCCGACGGGGCGGGCGCTCCTTCCGGGCGCCCGCCCCGTCGGCATCTGCAGGGTCCAGCGCGGAACCGCGGGCGCATATCGCGATTCCGCTGCGTACGACAGAGCGTACGTGATTCCTGGAGAAGCGTACGCTCTGTCGTACTCAGCCCTGACGCACTATGCGCCCCCGACGACCCAGGCCCCGCCCTGGTGGGCGATCGTCACCGTCCTGCATCGCGATTGCCAACCTGAGCACGGCCTGCCCTTCTTCCCGGCGGCGCAGACAGCATCCAGAATGCGTCCTGGAGCGAGACCCACGAGACGGGAGGACCCGAATGCCCGCAGGCCCCTTCGTGGTCACAGTCAGCGAACTGCGACGACGGCTGGCGACGCTGATCGACGAGGTCGATCGCGGCGAGCATCCCATCTTCATCACGCACTACGGTCAGGTGTGCGCCGTAATCGTGTCGCGTTAGGCGTACGGCTCCTGGCCCGCGGAACCTGGGTCGGAGCCGGAGCGACACACGCTGTCGATCATGCCGACCCTCGACAGGGCCCGCCATCGCAACGAAGCCCCAGACTGACGCCGTTGCCGACGAGGAGGATCTGGACGCAGTACGGTCTGTGCGTGTTCGAGATCGCCGAGGTCCTGGCGGAGCAGGGCGTCGAGACAGAGCTCGTCTGGACCGACGAGGGCTGGCTGACGGACGACGAAGGCTGGCCGGACGTGTACCTGCGAAGGAGGCCGGCCGGGGCGGAGCGGGAGCCGGGAGCGAGGCGGGAGCCGGAGCGAATGCCGCGGGGTCAGTAGGGGAGGCCGGCGTCGGCGCAGAGCTGGGCGAGGCTCACGGCTTTGAGGCCCTTGGCCTTCAAGCCCCTGAGGATCGCAGCCAGAGCCTGGTCGCTGTTCCACTGTGTGTGGAAGACGATGATCGCACCCGGCTCAGCCGCAGCGAGCGCCTTGGCGGCCACCTGGCTCGCCGGGAGGCCCGTCCAGTCGCCGGAGTCTCCGTTCCACATGACCACGTAGCGGTAGCCGGCGTCGCCGGCCGCCTTGACGGTGGTCGCGGTCTGCGACCCGTACGGCGGCCGAAAGAACGGCTGGGGCACGGCCTTGCACGCCTTCCACCAAGCCTCCGTGTTGCGCTCGAGCTGGCTCAGCTGCTCCTCGTAGGAGATGCGGCTGAAGTCGGGGTGGTCGTAGCTGTGGTTGCCGAGTGACTGACCCTGCTCGACCGCGAGCTGCGCGATCTCGGGGTACCGGTCCACGCTCACCCCGGTGCAGAACCAGGTGCCGAGCGCGTCGTGGTCGTACAGCCTGTCCATCTGACTGTGCCATGCGGGGCCCGAACCACCGTCGAAGGTGAGGGCGACCTCGTTGCCGGCGGCGGGCAGGCTCGTGATGATGCGCGCCTTGACCGGGCGGACGCAGGCGAGCGAGGCGCGCTTCTCAGTGACGTTGCCGGCCTTGTCGGTGGCAACAACGCGCAGCCGGTAGGTGCCCGGTCCGAGCTTCTCGCCGTCCACCCGTGGCACCTGCCAGGTGATCGAGACCGGCCCGGAAGGAGCGCTGGCGTCGCCGTGCTCGCCGACGGGCTTGCCGAGCACGTCTACCACCGCCCATTCGACCATGACACCCTCCTCGAGCGGCGCGGTGAAGGACAGCTTGACGGAGCCTGTGCCGTCGATCCGCTCGGGCGAGAGCTGCACTTCCGTGAGCTCCGGCGGGCTCGTGTCGATGCCGACCTTGACGCTCGCGGCCGCGTCGCCGCCCGGGGGCCGCGCGTCGACGGTGTGGAGGCCGTCGTTGCTGTGGTCGGCCGGGCCGCGCACGTGAACGCGCTTGCCCTCCTGCCAGGCGCCGCCGTCGACGCGGTAGCCGGCCGCCACGGGCCTGCCTTCGGCGTCACGAAAACGAAGCGTCACAGGACCGTCGTACCAGACATCCTCGGCGCCGATGATGCGCAGCGTGCCGTCGGAACTCGCGCCGGACGAGGCCGCGGAGGCGCCAGAGCCCCCGGAGCCGCCAGGCCACGGCAGGCTGAGTCCGCCGAGCCGGGGGAGCGTCGCGGCTGCGACGACAGCCGCGACGATCAGGGCGAGAAGGACGACGATGAGCGTGACGAGCCGCCGGCGCGAGCGCCGGCGGCGCCCCTCCCGGCGCGATCGATAGTACTCCGGCGGTCTGGCCGAGCTCACGCCCGCTCGAGCAGAAGGCCCACGACGTCGTAACTGAAACTCACGAGGCGGTCCGAGAAGGCCACGTCGAGGCCTGCCTGCACGTCGACCGGGAGCGCCTTGAAGCGGCCGCGGATGAGCTCCGCCTTGGGCGGAGACACCGCGGCCGCCTGCAGCCAGTAGTCCAGATCGATGGTCCGGCGCACGACGCCCCGCTGCATGATGCTGAGGCCGGCGCGAGCGACCATCTCGTCCAGCTCCTCGGCGCGGTAGTGGCGCCGGTGCGCGGGCTCGCGTAACCGCGCGACCTCGTTGAGCGCGCGGTCGGTAGCCTCGTCGACGACGGCGTCGAGCACCACGATGCGCCCGCCGGGGGAGAGCACGCGCTGCAGTTCGCCGAGCGCGGCGACGGGCTCCGGGAGCAGGTGGAGGGCGTTGCGGCAGACGACGAGCGTGAACTCACCGTCCTTGTACGGGAGCGCATAGAGGTCGACGAGCGTGAAGGCGACGTTGACCAGACCCAGCTCGGTGGCCAGCCGCTCGCCCTCCTCGAGCAGGTCGGGCAGCTCGTCGGCCGCCTCGACCGTGGCGACCTCCGGGGCGAGCGTGAACCCGCCCATGCCGGCGCCGGTCGCATAGTCCAGCACCTTGTCGTGGGACGTCGGACGGGCGAGGTCCACGAGCAGGTCGAGCGACGCGTCACGCATCTGTTCCACGGCTCCTCCCTTCGCCGCGGCGGCCTCAGGGGGCCGGACCCCCGAGGTCCGGCTCCCGTCGCCCGCCTGTGACCGGCGATGCCCTCCGCCGGCGTGTGTGTGCCCCGTCAGCCGTAGGTGGCGGTGAAGATGGTACCCGTCACGCTCAGCCCGATACCGACCTCGTGACCGTCGACTCTGGCCGTCTCACGGTGGTCGCCGGCGGCTTCGCCGAGAGCGAACTCGCTGGCCAGGGTCTCGGCCATGATCGCGCCACGGTGACGCTCGGCCGGCGGGCGCAGCTGCTCCGGCACGGCCAGCGTCAGACTGACGGTGTCCTCGATACGGAGGTCGGCAGCTTTGCGCGCGAGCTGAACCGCGTGGATGAGCTCGCGCGCCAATCCCTCTTCGCGCAGCGCATCGTCGACCTCGGTCTTGAGCGCGACGACGCGGCCGCCCTCGGTCTCGACCTGGTAGCCCTCGGGCGAGCCGGTCTCGACGAGGAGTTCGTCCTCGGCGAGACTGATCTCGCCGTCCGGCAGGGCAATGACGGCGGCGCCTCCGGCCCGCACGGCGGCCACCAGGGCCGCCGCATCCGCATCTTTGAGCGCCGCCTGCAGCGACCCAAGCCGTCTGCCGAGCTTGGGGCCCAGCACCTTGAGGTTGGGCTTGACGACGTAGGCGACGATCTCGTGCTCACCGCTCACGCACCGGAGGTCCTTGACGTTGAGCTCGTCGAGCACGACGTCGCGGAGACGCTCCATCGCCTGCTGTTCGGCCTCGGGCAGGGCCACGACGACCTCGGCCAGCGGCTGACGCGTCTTGACCGCGGCGGCGTTGCGCGCGGCGCGGCCCATCTCGACTACGCGCCGCGCCGCGCCCATGTCGAACGAGACGCCGGCGTCGATGGCCTGCTCGTCGCCCGTCGGCCACGCGCACAGGTGCACGCTCTCGGGCGCGCCGGCGTCGACCGACCGCACGAGGTTCTGATACAAGTCCTCGGCGACGAACGGCGTGAACGGCGCGAGCAACTTGGCGACCGTGACGAGGGCCTCGTGGAGCGTGTGATAAGCGGCGAGCTTGTCGGCGTCGCTCTCGGACTTCCAGAAGCGGCGCCGACTGCGGCGCACGTACCAGTTGCTGAGGTCGTCGACGAACTCCTGGATGCGCCGCGCCGTGCCGGTGGCGTCGTAGGCCTCGAGCCCGGCGGTGACGTCCTGGATAAGCGTGGTGAGCTCGCCGATGAGCCAGCGGTCGATCAGCGGCCGCTGCTCGAGCGGCGACTCCGTCGCGCTGGGGTCGAACCGGTCGATGTTCGCATACAGCGTGAAGAAGCTGTAGGTGTTCCACAGCGTGAGCAGGAACTTGCGCACCACCTCGTCGACCATCTCGGCGCCGAACCGCCGCGGGCTCCACGGCTGCTGGCTGCTGAACATGTACCAGCGGAACGCGTCGGCGCCCTGATGATCGAGGATGTCGCTGGGCTGTACCACGTTGCCCTTGCTCTTGCTCATCTTCTGGCCCTCGCCGTCGAGGATGTGCCCCAGGCAGAGGACGCGTTTGTAGGAGCTGCGCCCCTCGATGAGCGTGGCGATGGCGAGCAGGCTGTAGAACCAGCCCCGGGTCTGGTCGATGGCCTCGGCGATGAAGTCGGCAGGGAAGCGCTCGGCGAACGTCTCCTTGTTCTCGAACGGGTAGTGCCACTGGGCGAACGGCATGGAGCCGGAGTCGAACCAGGCGTCGATGACCTCGGGCGCGCGGCGCATCTCGCCACCGCACTCTGGGCAGGTGAGGACGACGTCGTCGACGTAGGGCCGGTGGAGTTCCAGATCCTCCGGAACGGGACCGGCCGCCATCTCCCTGAGCTCCGCGACGGAGCCGACGCAGTGCGTGTGCCCCTGCTCGCAGCGCCAGATGGGCAGGGGCGTGCCCCAGTAGCGGTCGCGGCTGAGCGCCCAGTCGATGTTGCCGGCCAGCCACTCGCCGAAGCGCCCGGTCTTGATGTGCTCCGGGTGCCAGACGACGTCGTCGTTGGCGGCGATGAGCTGGTCCTTGATCGCCGTGGTGCGGATGTACCAGGTGGCCTTGGCGTAGTAGAGCAGCGGCGTGTCGCAGCGCCAGCAGAACGGGTAGCTGTGCTCGTAGGGCTCCACGCCGAGCAGGAGGCCACGCTCGTTGAGCTCGTGTGTGATGGCCGGGTCGGCGTCCTTGACGAAGACGCCGGCCCACGGCGTGACCTCGGCGATGAACTTGCCCTCGAGGTCGACGGCGTTGACGACCGGGAGGTCGTTCTCCATGCCGACACGCATGTCGTCCTCGCCGAAGGCCGGCGCGATGTGCACGACGCCGGTGCCGTCGGTGGTGGTGACGTAGTCGCCGCCGATGATGAAGTGGGCGCGCTTGTCCGGCGTCACGTGCGTGTACAGGGGCACGTAGTCGAGGCCGAGGAGCTCGGCGCCGGGAAACTCGCGCAGCACGTCGGCCTGCTTGCCCAGGACGTTCTCGACGAGGTCGCGAGCCAGGATGAAGCGGTCGCCGCGGCTCTCCACGAGCGCGTACGTGACGTCGGGGTGCACCGCGGCCGCGACGTTGCTGACGAGCGTCCACGGAGTTGTCGTCCACACGGCGAGCGACACGGGCCGGGGCTCGCCGTCCACGCCCTCCGACACCTTCGCGGCCGCCTCCGCCGCGAGCGGGAAGCGCACGTAGATGGAGTCCTCGGTGACGTCCTTGTAGCCCTGCGCCACCTCGTGGCTGCTGATGGCCGTGCCGCAACGCGGGCAGTAGTGCACCACCTTGTGGCCCTGATAGAGCAGACCCTTGTCCCAGATCTGGCGCAGCAGCCACCACACCGACTCGATGTACTCGTTGGTGTAGGTGTAGTAGGCGTCGTCGAGGTCGACCCAGAAGCCGATGCGCTCGGTGAACCGCTCCCACTCCGCGAGGTACGTGGTCACGCTCTCCCTGCAGAGCTGGTTGAACTCGGCGACGCCGTAGGCCTCGATCTGCCCCTTGCCGTCGATGCCGAGCCGGCGCTCGACCTCGAGCTCGACCGGCAGGCCGTGGGTGTCCCAGCCCGCCTTGCGCGGCACGCGGTAGCCGCGCATGGTCTTGTAGCGCGGAAAGAGGTCCTTGAAGATGCGCGAGATGACGTGGTGCGAGCCCGGCCGGCCGTTAGCCGTGGGCGGCCCCTCGTAGAACACGAAGATCGGTGCGTCCTCGCGACCCTCGAGGCTCTTGTGGAAGATGTCGTTGGCCTTCCAGAACGCGAGAATGCGCGCGTCCAGCGCCGGGAAGTCGACGCGCGCCGAGACGTCCTGGAACCGGGGCTGACTGTCGCGGAGGGGTGCCCCTTCGGTGCCCCCCTCGATGCTTTGCCTGCGGCGACTATGGAGGGGTGCCCCTTCGGTGCCCCCCTCAATAGGCTGCCTGCGGCGACTATTCACGAGACTCGCTTTCTGCTGGTACGGACCGGGCAAGCGATTCTACCAGACGCGCGCCGGGCGCCCGCGGCGTCGAGAGGGCGCGGACGCGGCGCGGCGCGGGCCGCGCGCGGCGGCGGCGCCCGGGCCGCGCGTGTAGACTTCTCGCCATGAGCGCACGCCCCGCAGAAGGCCCGCGCCTTCTCGCCCTGCTCGACTACGACGGCACGATGACGACCCACGAGTGCAACGAGGTCGCGCTGCAGCCGTTCGCCGGCGACCCCTGGTGGGAGCTCGAGGACGAGGCTTGCAACGACCGCATGAGCCACGCCGAGGTGTTCGACCGGCAGATCGGTCTCATCCGGGCGCCGCGGCCGCAGATCGTCCGGCGCCTCCTCGAGGTGGCCGAGCCCATGCCGGGTCTGCACGACTTCATCGTCCGGCTCCTCGCCCGCGGCGGCGAGGCGGCGGTCGTCAGCGCCGGCATTCGAGAGGCGATCGAGGCGTTCTGGGCCCGGCTCGACCTGCCGCCGGTCGAGCTGTTCGCCAGCGAACTCGTCGGCGAGGGCCCCGATGGCGGACCGCCGTACCACCTGGAGTTCAGCGATGCGCTCGGCGACTGCCCGCGCTGCGGGCCGAAGAGCTGCAAGGCGGCGATCCTGCGCCGGCTGCGCCGCCCCGGCGACGTGGTGCTCGTGTTCGGCGACGGGCCGAGCGACCTGTGTCCCGCGCGCGAGGCGGACCTCGTGTTCGCGCGCGGCCACCTCGCCGAGCGCTGCGAGCAGGAGGGGCTCGAATGGCGACCGCTCACGGACTTCACCGCCGTTCTCCCGCAGGTCGACGACTGGCTGACGCGCCGGTGAGCGCGGATCGGACGCAGCGGCTGCGCCGGCCGGCGCCGGCCGGCGCAGCCGAGCCGGCGCTCCTGGGCCCGGTCCCGCGCCCCGCCGGCGAGACAGCCCTGATCGTCGTGGCCGCCGTCGCCTTCCAGGCCGTCGTCTGGCTGTTCCTGATCTGGCTGCTGCGCGCAAACGGACCCTGGTACTACTTCTTCGACGTCTCGGACATCGGCGTCTACCTCGAGTACGCGCAGAAGGTCGCGGCCGGCCAGGCCGTGTACCGCGACTTCTCGTTCGAGTACCCGCCGCTGGCACTCCCGCTGTTCACGCTCCCGTACTCCGGCGATCCCGCCGCCTACCCCAACTGGTTCGCCGGCGAGATGATCCTGTTGTGCACGGCGGCGGCGGCCCTCACCGGCGCCACCGCGGCCGCCCTCTGGCGGGGCCTCGGACGGCCGCTCTCGGCCTGCGCCGCCTACGCCGCCGCCGTGCTCGCGGCCGGCGCCATCACCGCCAACCGCTACGACGTGGCGGTGGCCCTCACGCTCGCCGCCTGCCTCTTCTTCCTGACGCGGCGCCACACCGTCGCCGCCGGCGCCGCGCTCGGCGTGGGCGTGGCGCTGAAGCTCACGCCGGGCCTGCTGCTGCCGCTCGCCCTCATTGTCGCCGGGACGCGCCGGCGCGCACTCTACGTCCTCGCCGGCTTCCTCATCTTCGCCGTCGTGCCGTTCCTGCCGTTCCTCGGCCGCATCGACGGGCTCACCAACATCATCACGTATCACGCCCAGCGCCCCCTGCAGATCGAGAGCGTCCCCGGCACCCCCTACCTCTTCGCCGGGGCGATGGGCGGCTGGGGGATCGGCACCGGCACCTCGTTCGGCTCCCAGTCCCTCGCCGGTCCCGGCAGCGCGCTGGTCGCGCAGCTCTCGGTGTGGGTGGGGCTCCTGCTCGTGGCCGGCGTCTACGTGCTCATCTGGCGCCGCCGCGCGCTGCTTCGGGCGGCGCCCGAGTCCATCCCCCTCGCCGCCCTCGCCTGTGTCCTCGCGTTCACCGTCTGCAACAAGGTGCTTTCGCCACAGTTTCTGTGCTGGACCTTCCCGCTGGTTGCGCTGGTCGTGGCGGGCCGGGGTGGCTGGCAGCGCGCCACCGGCATCCTGACGCTCGTGGCCATCCTGCTCACGCAGATCGAGTTCCCGGACCTGTACTGGCGGATGGTCGATCTCGAGGCGGGGCCGGTCGCGGTCGTCGTCGTGCGCAACACCGTGCTGGTCGCCGCGGCGGTCTTCGCCGCGCTGGCCGTCTGGAAGCTGCCGGCGACAGACGAGGAGGCCGGGACCGCCTGACGCGCCCGGTCCGCGAGGGCCGGCGGTTTTGGGGCCGCGCGGGCATCGCGTATCATGACCAGCGGCCCGCGGCCGCGCGGCCGGCGCTGCGGCGCCGCGCGGCTGTCCTCCCACCGCACCAGGTGATTCCTTGGACGCACGTCTCCAGGAGAGCGGCAGACAGTTCGTCAAGTTCGCCGTCGTCGGCGCCACCGGCACTGTCGTCAACCTCGTCGTGCTCAAGGCGACGCTGTTCCTCTGGGGCCGCCTGCTCGGCGACCCGACCCTCGGCGTCGAGGTCTTCGCCAGCGGGCTCGCCTTCTGCGTCGCCGTCGTCAACAACTATCTGCTCAACCGCTGGTGGACGTTCCGCGCCACGGGCAGCTTCAGCGTGCAGGCGCTCAAGTTCTTCATCGTCAGCTGCGCCGGCCTCGGGCTGAACGAGCTGGCCTTCTGGGTCTTCCGCGGCCAGCTCGGTATCGACGTCCTCATCAGCCAGGGCCTCGCCATCCTCTGCGTCCTCCCGTTCAACTTCATCGTGAACAAGCTCTGGAGCTTCCGCGAGGCGTGAGCGACCCATCCCCGACCCCGGAGCGGCACGCGCCCAACCCCTGGCTGGCGATGGTCACCGCGAGCTTCCTCACGCTCCTCGTCATCGGCGTGCTCTTCCCCAACCTGTGGTACGGGATGCACGACATCACCGACCTCCCGGTGTACTGGGGGTACGCGGAGCGGATCGCCTCGGGTGAGGCCCCCTTCACCCCCGCGTTCCAGGTGGAGTATCCGCCGCTCGCCGTCGCCCTGTTCCGCATTCCCGGCCACACGAGCAGCGAGAGCCTCTACGGCATCTGGTTCAACATCCTGATGAGCGCCATCACCGTCGCCACCGGCGCCGTGACCGCGTACACTGCATGCCGGCTCTGGCCCAAGGGCGGAAGGGCCTATGTAGCCTCCGTCCTGTTCCCGGTGGGAGTAGCGCTCATCGGCACGATCGTGATCAACCGCTACGACGTGGCCGTGGCGCTGTTGATCGCCGTCTTCATCCTCTGCATCACGCAGCGCTGGTACACGGCCGCCGCATTCGTCATCGGCATGGGCTTCGCGCTCAAGATCACCCCGCTGGCGCTGCTGCCGCTGGTGCTGTTGCTGGCGGGCCCGCCGCGACGCTGGGCCTGGCCGCTGGTCGCCTTCGGCGCCGCGGCCGTCGCGCCGTTCCTGCCCTACGTGCTCAAGTCGTGGGACGGCGTCTGGCACGTGTTTCAGTACCATCTCGAACGGCCGCTGCAGATAGAGAGCGTGCTGGGGACGCCGCAGCTGCTCGGGCAGCTGCTCGGAGCCGACTGGGCGTCGTGGGCCTGGAGCCACGGCTCCCACTCGCTCGTCGCCCCCGGCGTCGGCCTCGCCGCGGACATGTCCGGCGGCCTGACCCTACTGGCGGTGGCCGCCGTCTACCTGTTCGCGTGGCTGCGACGCGAGCGCCTGCGGGCGACGCCCGCCGACCAGGCGCTCGTCGTCCTTGCACTCCTGCTGGCGCTCATGACCTTCGGCAAGGTGCTTTCGCCGCAGTACTTCATCTGGATCCTGCCGGCATGGGGGCTCGTCGCCGCCCGCGACCGCTGGGTCGCCGTGCTCGGCGGGCTGACGCTCGCACTGACCCACGCGGAGTTCCCGGCGCTGTACTGGAACCTGCTCGACATGCAGCCGGCGCCGCTGGCAATCGTCGTCGCCCGCAACATCCTGCTGCTGGCGACCTACGTCGTGGCGCTGTGGCGGCTGTGGCGGCTGCCTGGGCGACCGGCGGAGCCGTCAGCGACCGCTCCAGCTCGCTGGGCCGACCAACCTCTATCGTAGAGCCTGTCCCGCCGCAGGCGGATCACGGAGTTGCCCGCCATGCAGTCACGACCCGGCGATCAAGGGTCGAAACGCTGTGCCACCATGCCGGGTCCGACGAGCGGAATCGCAGCCGACTCGTACACGGCCCAGGGATCCCACAGGTGGGTCGTGGCGTTCCATGAGACCGTCTTGACCTCCATGGTCAGCGTCGGCGCTCCTGATCCGTCCGTCCCGGTCTGGAAGATCGTGTACGAGAACGTCAGTGCGTCGGGATACTCGCCTATCGCGTGGAACATGTCCGACCCGACTGTGTAGCCGCTCGCAGTGGTACGGGCGTTGTTCGGCGTGCCGAAGTAGCTCGCGTCGTAGTGCGTGTCTGTTGGGGTGGCCAGCGGCTCGCCGACATCGTACCTGCCGTTGATGGGGGTCTGGTCGATCCAGTCGATCCAGGCGCCGTACCCGGATTCGGTGGCGCCGATCGGGGCTGCCCCTGCGAGGCCGTCGGTGAGGAACGTCATCGCCGACGTCGTCTCTCCGGACGCGCTCCGCACCTTCTCGACGTGGCGTCGGAACATGTGCAGGTGCCCCTGGAGCACCAGGTCGACGCCCTTGGCCGCGAAGAGCTGAAGCATGCGGTCGCGCTCACCGAAGTAGATGTCGTTGGAACTGGTGGCGGCACCAGTCTGGTTGACCTGTGACCACGGCGCACTGTTTTGGGCGTCAAACACCGGCGTATGCGCGACGACGACCGTCCACGGCTTGCTGGTCTCCAGCGCATCGATGAGCCAGTCGCCTTGCCTGGAATTGGTATACGCAGTGGATGGAGCGTAGATCCCGAAGCGCGACCCCCCGGCCGTCAGGCTCTGAAGGCCGATCCAGCCCGAGTACTGTCTCGAGGCCGTCGTGAGGTACGGGTTCATGACGACGAAGTGGATGTCGCCCTGGTCGAACGTGTAATACCCTCTGTCGGAGTCGTCCTGGGCTGGGCGGTACAACCAGCGGTTGTTGAGAAGGCGGTTCGTGACGGCAGTCGCCGCGTCGCCGACGCCCAGGTCGTCGTGATTGCCGATCGACAGCTGGACGGGCATCGTGCTCGCCAGGCTCGACAGACTCCACTCATCGGCGCCGGAGAACCCCTGCTCGCTGTCCAGAAGCTGGCGCCACTGGGTCGAGCCGTCGTCCGGAGCCGTCGCGTCACCCGCACGCTGGACGCAATCGCCGCCGAAGAGCACGAGGTTGGTGCCCGTTTCGCTCTTGAGCCCACTCAGCACCTTCGACCAGCCACGCGAGAGACTGAGGTTAGGGATCGCGGAGTAGGGGCCCGCCATGTCCTTGGGCTGCTGATTCGGGACGGGATCCGCCTCCAACGACGTTTGGACGTCCGACATGAACGCGAACCGGACGTGCCCGTTCGCGTCGGTCGGCGGGCGCACCTGGTACCGTCCTACCACCGGATACCATCGGCTGCTGCCGCCATAGCTGACCTCGAGGCTGTAGTACATGGGGGAGGACCACGTGAGCGCCGGAAACGCGAGGTCCTTCACACCTGATGCGTCGGTGACACCGATCACGCTGCCGCCGGCCGTGACATCCCGGGGGTCGACGGGGTTCGTCCCCACGTAGAGCGTCACCGCCGAGGCGGCCGTCGCGGCGTACTCCCAAGGCTGTGCCTCGCCGTCGTAGTAGTAGTCGGCCGGCGTTTGCCCGTTGAGCGTCTCGTCCCAATTCTCGATGACCGTGTGAAGCACGTAGGCGCCACTGCCATTGAGCGCCAGGGCGGCCTCGTTCGCCACCGGCGTCGGCGCGTAGTGGACGTCGAGGGAGGCCGATTCCTTGCCGGCCGCGGTGCTTGCCTCGACGATGAGCGTGTACGTGCCGGCACGAAGGCTGGCACCCGAGTCATTCACGCCACTCCATCCTGTGGAGTACGCGCCCGAAGCCAACGCGGCGGGAGACTGGATGGTGGCGACCTTGGCGCCATTCCCATCCCGGACGGTCACGGATACGTCGGCGGGCCTGGTCAGTGTGTACGTCAGGGTCGTCGCACCGCTGGCACCAGCGCCGCCGTAGAACGACGCGGGCGAGACGTTCGCGGTGCCGAGCACGGGCTCCTCGACCTGGACGGTCGCGGAACGTCGCACCGTGCCGATGGGCGTCGTGGCGCTGGCGACGAGGGTGTAGGAGCCCGCCGGTACTTCCAAGCCGCTGTCAGCCGTGCCGTCCCAAGTAAGGGAGTAGGAGCCGGCGGCCTGCGAGACGCCGGCCCTGAGAGTGCGCACGGTGTCCCCACTATCGTCGATCACGACTACGGAGGTCGTCGCCGCGCCGATGATCGTGTAGGTGAACGTGGTCAAGCCGCCATTGGCGGAGAAGGCGCCCGGGGTGGCGCTCACGCTGCCGAGCACGGGGGCCATGACTTCCACCAGCCGGGACTCCCTCACGGTACCTCTGGCGGTTGTGGCGCTGATGACGAAGGCATAGTCGCCGGCGGGGAGCGACGCCCCGCCGGACCCCTTCCCGTCCCACGTGAAGGCGTAGGCGCCAGCCGACTGGGTGCGTGAGGATCTCAGGGTACGCACCGCAGCTTGGCTGGACACGTCTTTCACGACGATCGAGACCGTCGCCTTCGTGCTGAGCCTGTACCGCAGCACACTCGACCCGTTGTCCGCGTAGATGACAGGTGGTGATGCGCTGACCCTCCGGATCGGGGACGCCAGCACAGAGATCTTCGCAGTCCGCTTGGATCTGGTCGAACCCGCTCTTGCCCTGACCACCACCGAGTACGTTCCCGCGCGCACGAGGGAGCGGCCGTCATCCCGGCCGTTCCACACAAGGCGGTGCCGCCCTTTGGGTTGCATCCTCGAGGTCCGCAGCGTTCGCACCCTGTTGCCTGACGCATTGCGAACCACCACGGAGACCTTCGCCGGCACTCGCGTGAAGTACGTGACTCTGGTTGAGTGTTTGGAGACCGTAGAGTCCGTGCCGCGGTAGAAGGAGGTGGGCGTTGCGCGAACGCCGTTGACGATCGACTTGGCTGCCGCGCCGGAACGCGGTGGCATCGCGAGAAGCCAGGCGACGAACAGGATTACGACCAGCCCCATCAGAGCCGCCCGACGGGAGTGTTGCCGGCCGTGCATGATGCGCGTCAATGTCCCCTCCCTGCGAAAGTTGCCCGCTGGAGCGCTGAGTACGGTGCACTGCCAGTGCTGAGCAGTGTACCTCCGATTCTCGTGCCGCAGCGCAAGGAGACGTCGCCCAGACGGGCAACTCAGGAAGCGGGCAGACAGACGCACCGCAGAAGAGCGCGCTGCTCAGACAGGCGCTCGGCGAGTCCACCCGCGACGAGCCATGAGTTCCGACGAACGCCGGAGCGCTATCAGCAGCGCGCGCCGTCCGACCCGGCTCGCGGTACGCGCCACCTCGACGGCGCTGGGCAAGGGGTCGTCCAGACTGAGAGCGCCATCCACACGGACGCCGCGCAGGGACGTGATCCACTCGCGCAGTGTCAGATGGCCGCGTGCCATCAGACGGGGACTCGCCACCAGATCCCTGGTAAGCAGCACCCATCTGAGCCCCTCACGCTGTCTCGGCGCTACGAAGGGTATCCCGATGGCATCGTAGTAGGCGGCGGCGGTGATGTTCACGCCACAGGTAGTGGCCAGCACATGCGTCCCGTAGTGCCGTGCGTTGATCTCCATCAGTTTGAGCCGACCGTCACGCGCATCTCGCTTGAATTCGACGTGCGCGACGCCGTGATACCGCATCTCCTGAAGCAGGCGCACTCCCGCCTCGGCGACATCCGGCATCCAGATGCTCTCGGCGATGCTCGTGAGACCGCCTCCCGGCGGGAACTGCCGCAGCCGCCGCCCCGTGAAGATCGCCAGCGGCCGCGACTCGGCATCCAGGTAGGTGCCGAGATATGGGGTGTCAAGGTCGGGTCCGGGAATGAATTCCTGGAGCAGGAGGGGACCACACGCCTTGGCCTTCTCGAAGGCCGCTGCCAGGTCGGCCGGATCATCTACCCAGAGTAGCTTGGCGTCCATGAAGCGTTCGCCTGAATCCGGAATCGCAGGTTTGAGTACGGCCGGGAACGGGACCTCCGCGGCCGCACGCTCGGCGTCCTCCCCGGTGCAGACGAGCGCGGTGGTTGGTGTCTCCACCCCCGCACGCCTCGCACCCTGGACCTGCTGCCATTTGTCGTTGATGAGCGCCATGTCCGTGAGGACGGAGAACGGCAGGATGTAGTGCTCCTCCAACCGTCCCGGCGCGGCGGTCACGGGAGCCATGTGCTCGTCTCGCGTGGGGATGAGGACGGCCTTCTGGGGAAGGTCGTGTCCGATGCGCTCCAGCGCCGCCAGAAAACCATTGGGATCGTGGTACGGGTCGGGGGAGACGGCGTTGGCCGAGAACCGGGAGGGGACGCTGCTGCCACGGCTCGTGCTGTGCACCATCAGCACGGGGATGCCCAGCCGCCCCAGGTCACGGGCCACGCCCGTCATGATGGGGACGCCCAACCCGCCGAGCGTGACCACGGGCGGCCGCTCGGCGGCGCGCCTCAGGAACGTCTGGTAGTCCATGCCCGCGCTCGGCCCCCGATCACGTCGCGCAGCAAGTCCTCGTACTCTGACACCATGTGCTCCACGGTCAGGTGCTCCTCCACCCAGGACCGTCCGTGCTCGCCCATGGCGCGCAACCTGTCTCGGTCACCTATCAATGCGGTCACTTCGCGCAGGAGCTGGCATTCATCACCTTGGCGCACCAGCACACCGCTGCCCTTCGTGAAGGTCTCGCCGACCGCGCCCGTCTCCATGCCGACCACCGGCCGCGCGCAGGCCTGCGCCTCCAGGAAGCTCAGCGGGAACGTCTCCACGTTGTCTGACACGAGCGTCACGAGATCGAGTCCGCCGTAGACACCACGCATGTCGCTCCGCGGGCCACTGACCACGAGCCTGTCGGCGGCGGGGCTGCTCTGGGCGAGCACGCGGTGCGTCTCGAGCAGCGGACCGCCTCCCACCATGCAGCCCCAGACGTCAAGCCCCGACCTCCGAAGGCCCTCAACGAGCCTGATGAAGCGGTCGTGCCGCTTCTCCGGCCTGTGCGCAGCGACGATCCCCAACACCACCGCTTCTGGAGAGAGGCCTGCATCAGCGCGGAACGCGCGCGCCGCTTCGGCATCGGGGTAGTACTCGCCGGGGTCGACACCGTTGTGGATGACGACGATCTTCCGCGTATCATTGCCGGCGGCCGCCAGCCGCGGGATCTGTCCGCGCCCGCAGGCGATCGTCGCTCGCGTGACGTGAGCGAGGATCCGATTGCTCGCGTAGACCTGCCTCCTGACCCGGGCGCTCGACGAGTGCTCCGCCGTGACGCACGGCACCCCGGCAAGGACGGCCGCGAGTCGCGCCCAGAACGTCGCATTGAACATCACCGCCAGCACCACGTCGGGCCTTGCGCGGCGGACGAGTGAGACGAGGTCGATCAGAGTCCTCGGGTCATAGGTCCCCGCGCGCCCGAGCACTCGCACAGATACCCCAGCGTCCCCCAGTTCTTCCTGGTAGGCATCGACCGTCTTGTTGACGACCAGCAGAACGTCATGCCCGCGTCGGCCGAGACCCTTGGCCAGCTGCACCGTCTGCCTCTCCGCCCCGCCGCGCCCCAGGTGGGCGATGTCGATGAGGACTCGCACGATCAGCCCCTCCTTGCGACCTTGTCGAACCCGCGGCGCAGCACATCTGAATACAGGGAGTACTGAAAGGTGCCGAGAGCCATCCGCCGTCCCTCGCGGCCGACGGCGGCGGCACCCTGGGCATCCTCCAGGACGCGTAGAACGGACGCCGCGAACAACGAGGCATCACCCGGAGGGCAGACGAACGCATTGACCCCGTCCTCAAGGTGACGCGGGACCTCCCCCACGCACGTCGTCACCACCGGACGGCCAGATGCCAGGTACTCGCCGATCTTCGTGGGGAAGCGCGCCTGCGACTGCACGTCGTCGAACAGCGGGATCAGCAACGCGCGCGACCGCGTGTACAACTCAAGCAGTTCGACTCGACTGACGTACCCAGGTACCAGGATTCGCGGCTCCCGCTCCGCCTCGCCGTACAGCCAGCCGGCATGGGGGTCGCCCGGGTTGGCGCCGGTGACGATGAGACGGCATTCCGGGACCCGCTCCCACACCTCCTGCATGGCGGCGAGGATGAAACGAATGGTCGAGTCATACACCGGCGAGCCGGCGAAGAGAACTGACGGGGGAGAGTCCGCGGGATAGGGCGACTCAGCCTGCTCGTCGACATCAACAACGATGGGTACTTCAATCAGCTCCACGTGCTTGCAGAGACGCTGTTCCTCGGTCCGAACCCATGCTGCAAGGTAGTCCGAAATGGCCACGACACCGTCCATCCCGGCGAGGGGCGACCAGAGGCGCCTGACGAGCGTGCGTCGCCGGCCCAGCGACCACGGTCGCTCGTTGAGCTCCCACACCACGGGGACGGACAGCAGCTTGAGCAGCGCGAGACCGGCGAACTGGTGCCAGCGCGGCGCCGCGTCCGGACACACGTAAGCTACGTCCAACGCGCCACTCATCTTCAAGCCCACAAGGCGCAGGGCAGCATGGACCCAGCCCCACGCGGCCACGAGTCGTCGAGCCAGGAACTGCTCTTGTCTGACCGTCGTCCAAGTCGTGTACTCGAACCTGACGCCGTGCTCAGCGCCGGAGAGGCTCGTGTTCTGCACGGCCGGGGGCCGTTCGCTGGCCTGCGGACAGAGCACGAGCACGTCCGCCCCCGACTCCCTCAGCGCGCGAGTGACGAGCCGAATCCTGCTTGTGCCGGCCATCCCGTGAGGGAAGCGCAAGTACGGGCCGAGAACCACGACATGCAACGGGGGCGTGCGCTCTCCGCTCGCGCTGCCGGCGCCACCGCTCACTTCGAGAGAGCTCTCCGGTACGCCTCAAGCAGCTTGGGTACCTGGTGGCGCCACTCGAGTTCGTCGCGCATGCGCCGGTAGCCCTCCGCACCCATACGCGTGCGGCGCTCCTCATCGTCGAGAAGCGCGATGATGGTCCTCGCGAGGTCCTCAGCATCGTTGCGGCGCGCGTAGGCCGACGCGTCTCCGGCGGATCGCCGACCCTCCGTCAGGTCGAACTGCACCACGGGGCGGCCGAGCGACATGTACTCCAGGATCTTGTTCATCACGGAGGCGTCGTTGAACGGGTTGTACGGGTCGGGGTTGACACAGACTTCGCAGGTGGAGAGCCGCGCGATGAGCTCGTCGTCGGGCACGCGGCCCGGGAAGTCCACATAGTCGGCCAGCCCCAGGTCGAGCGCGAGCGCCTTGAGCTGGGGCGCAGATGGGCCGTCGCCGATGAGCGTGAAGGAGATGTCGGTGCGGCCGGTGTCGATGATGTACCTGATCGCTCTCAGCAGATAGTCGAGACCTTCCTGGGGTCCCATGACGCCCACGTAGCCGACGAGGTACCTGCGCCCACGCTTGTACGCCTCGACGGGCTCCACGGCCTGAAAACGTGCCAGCTCGGGCGCGCTGCGTACGACGAAGACGTCCTGGGGCCTCTTGTGCCCTCTGGTCACGGCGACCTCGCGGTAACTCTCGCCCGTGGTGATGACGACGTCCGCGACGGCGAACGTGCATCGCTCGGCGACGCGCAGTAGGCGATAGAAGAAATCGCGGCGGCCGTCGTACTTGGCCTCGTACAGTTCCGGGTTGAGGTCGTGGTGATCAAAGATCACCTTGACTCGGTTGCGGAGCTTCATCCAGCCCGCGACAAGGAACAGCAGATCCGGTGGATTGCAGATGTGAATGATGTCGAAGCGACGGTAGCGGTAGATCCGTCGCGCCAGCATGATCTCGTCCCAGAGAGCGCGAGCGTACTCGAAGATGTAAGTGGGAGCGGAATTCCCCTCGACGGGGAGTTCATGGCGGTAGACGACGATGTCGTCGATGACTTCCTGGTCGTAGATGTAGCCAGGAGCCTTGCGGGAGATGACGGTAACGCCATAGCCCGCCTTGGCCAGCGTGGTCGCCTCCATCCACACGCGCCGATCGAACGGCACGGGCAGATTCTCAACGACGATGAGAACGTTACCAGGCGATGCCATCGTACTCGAATCGTTCGGGGCGCTCAGGAAACACCCCGGCGAGGTCTACGATCCGCTTGGTGCCGGTGAGGGCGCCGAGAGCGTCGGTGAACTCCTCCTGCGGGTGACTGAGCACGACCACGTCGGCCCACTCCGCAGTCTCGACGGGCTCCTCGACGAGGAGCCGCTCGAAGTGCGGGATGACAGCCCTGATGTACTCGAGATTCTGGCCCATGAGGCGGGGTCTGCTGACGTCCGGCGAGTAGATGCGAATCTCGCACCCCTCGCCGAGCAATCGCTTCACCAGCGGGACTGCCGGACTCTCGCGCAAGTCGTCCGTCCCAGACTTGAACGCGAGGCCGAAGACGGCCACCCGCTGCGGCCGGGAAGACCGCACGAGGTCGAACGCGACCTCGATCTGTTCCTGGTTGCTCATGGGCAGAGCCGACAGGATGGGCACGGGGATGTGCATCTCCTGGGCGTAGTGCAGCAGGGCGCGCACGTCCTTGGGCAGACATGAGCCACCGTACGCGAAACCTGGCTTCATGTACGCTGGGGACACGTTGAGCCTGGTGTCCTCGGCGATGATACTCATCACGTCGCGCCCGTCGACTCCGAAGCCCTTGGCGACGCGGCCGACCTCGTTGGCGAATCCGATCTTGGCAGCGTGCCAGCAGTTGGCAACGTACTTGACCATCTCTGCCACCTCGGGCTGCACCACGACGAAGGGGACGGCGACGGACGCGTACAGGTCGCGGACGGCCGCCTCCGCACGCGCGTCCGTGGTCCCGATGATGGTGTACGAGGGCTCGTTGAAGTCGGCGATGGCCGAACCCTCGCGCAGGAACTCGGGGTTGAAGGCGAGGTGCACGGGGACGTTCCCCGCCTCGTCCGCCATGATCTCGGCACACCGCGCCAGCGTGCCCGGAGGGACGGTACTGCGCACCACCAGGACGTGCTCCTTGCCGCAGGCCTTCATCGCGGCGGCGACTTCGCCGACGACCTTGAAGACGTAGCCGAGGAAGGGACCGCCAGTCTCCGACGAGGGCGTGCCGACGCTCACCAACGAGACATCGCTGTCCGCGACCGCCGCAGCGGTGTCGTCTGTGGCCCGGATGCGCCCGGCGGCCTTGCCGCTCTCGAGCAATGCACCCAGGCCGGGCTCAACGATGGGCGACACCCCGGTGGCCACCGCGGCGACCTTGTCGGGATTGACGTCCACGCCGATCACGTCGTGACCGTCGCGCGCGAGACACGCCGCGGTGACCACGCCCACGTACCCGAGGCCGAAGATGCTTACCCTCATCTAGTCACCGTCACCGAGTGACGAAGGCGCGCCGGGAGCCGCAGCGTTGCACCCCCGACGAGCGTCGTCGTCGGCTCCCGTCGGTTGAAACAGCATGAATACCATCCTCCTCTGCCCTGAGCCGTGAGCAACTCCCACGCAAGCGTCTCATCGAGCTCCAGCATCAGGCGATGACTCCGCCCCGTCAGTTCGCACGCGCCTCCGTAGAGCCGTACCTGGCAGTGCGGCGCAGCGTGCAGCCGCCATTCGACGTGGTGAAGCCCGTCGCCCTCAAGGATATCCTTGATGACAGCCGTACGCCCGTCGAGGAGCAAGCTGCGCTCGTGACGGACAGGCTGCCTGAGACGCGAGTAGCCGTCATGACTCGCCACGAGCAGGCCTCCGTTCTCTCGCGGCTCCCAGCAATGCACCGTCGGCCGGGCCTTGCGCGACCATAGGAACGGCCCGGCCGGCTCAGACTGATCCTCGTCGTCCACAAGGACCGTGTTGTGCGCTGCAGTACCCCGAAAGTAGGCGCGGGCATCCAGGTCGTAGTGATAGGTGTACGTCCCAGGATCGACGAGCAGTTGCTCGTCGTCGGCCGTGAGCGTAAACGAGAGGCAGTCGGCATGACCGTGCGCGGCGATGCTCAGGTAGCCGAGTTCCCCCGCGTCGGCCAGGCACACCACCTCCATGCCGTCCTCGTGAGACACCAGGCGGAACAGCCCGGCATCCCCGAAGCCGAAGGTGCTGGCCGCTTCCGCCGGCGGCGCACCGTCCACCCTCGGCGCCGAGGGCTCCTCGGGAGCGGCGACCGCGCCGTCAGAGGCAAGCCTGATCCCGGAAAGCAGCAGGCGGGCTCCCGTGGCGCAGGCACGATCCTCGCACGCCGCCACTCCACGACGCACGCCCAGCCACCACGCCGCGACAGCCTGCAGGCGACACAGCCCGTCGCTGCCGCCGGGCAGGCCCACGGCCACCCCGTCATCGCCGTCGCCATAGGCCGGCTGAAGGGAGCCGGGTCCGGCCAGGGCGGCGGCGGCCTCTGCCGCCCTGGTGAGTGTGCCCAGGAAGGCTGGCGAGAACGGGCGGCCGAGGCGCTCGCCTTCAACGGCGGCGAGCAGAAGGAGCTCGGTCGCGAAAAGGTGGTAGGCGAACGCCTGCTCTCGGTTCAACCCGGACGGATAGTATTGCCGCGCGATCTCCGCATCGAGCACCCGGTAGGCGCGCCGTGCCCACCCCCGAGACTCGAGAAAGAACGGCCACTCGGACGCAGCGATGAACAAACCGGTCATCTCACCGATGAGGTGGTTGTTGGCGGACGACCCGATGGAGTACAGGCGCTCGATCGCCCACTGATGACGATAGACGGAGTCCCAGAGCCGGCCGTCCGTCCCGAACAAGTCGTCCCCTGCGGCACTCCCCGAGAGAAACCGGCCGATCCATACCCACGAGATGAGCCGCAGCCCCAACTCCAAGGCGCTGCTCCAGTTGACCCCCAGAGGGAAAGGATCCTGCCGCAGCCACGCCTCGATCTGCTCCTGGACATACGCGGCGTAGCGCTGCTCGCGAGTGGCCGCGAAGGCGAGCGCGACGGGCACGAGATGCTGATGCCGGTTCAGTTCCCACACGTTGCGCGTGTTGCCACCGACCCCGCCGTCCCTGTAGTCGAACAGGGGGCCGAAGTCGAGCGGAGAGCGCACGCCACTCTGCGGATCCAAATGCCAGTCCGTGCCCAGCGTGGAGAATGTCTGGCCCAGAAGGTCCACCCCGCCGGCCAGCTGGCAGTCCGCCTGGGCAATGGCCTCAGCAACGCCGGGCTCGTCGTCGAGCGCCGGAGGCACATAGGACCCAGCGGAGGGCACGGCGGTGAAGACGGGCGACGACCACACGCGCCGCCGCCTCCACGCCTCCAGCATCACGCGGCGGCGAGCGCGCACCGCGACCTCCGCCGCCGACATCGTCCGCAGCCGCATGGCCATCCACCTGGCGTTCACGCCCGCCTCCCGACGGGAGCATGGCGTGCGGCCACCGCGCGCAGCACCTCGTCGTAAGTGGCGGAGACCACGTCAGGCGCGAAACCCCCGACCGAGCGTCGATTCTCGGAGCCCAATCGCTCGCGCAACTCCGGATCGTCGATGAGGAGGGCGAGCGCTCGCTCCAGGTCCCGCGAGTCGCGTGGCCGCACGAAGAGGCAGTTCACATCCTCGGCCAGATGGTCGATCATCCCGCCGCAGCGCGTCGTCACGATCGGCAGGCCCGCGTCCATAGCCTCGCTGAGCACGGTCGGGAAGCCTTCGGCATAGGACGGCAGCGCAAAGACATGCGCACGCTCGTACTCCCGTCGAAGCGCCTCCGCGCCCAGATAGCCGCGCATCTCCACGCGATCGTCCAGCCCAGCCGCACTCACCGCTGCAGCGAGCGCGTGCCGCTCCGGTCCATCGCCGACCATGACCAGCCGACAGTCTCTCGAGGCCGCAACGGCGGTGAAGGCGTGTACCAACTCGTGAACGCCCTTGGCGCGCAGAAGCCGGCCGACGAAGAGGACGGTGACCGGACCGTCAGTGGGCTGCCGAAGCGTAGACATGCTTGTCACATAGGGGTTCACCACGAGCGCGAAGCGGCCCGCGGGCTCGATTCGGCGCCACTGCCCAAGCTCGCCGGCTGATAGGACGAGCACCGCGTCGGCGCAGCGGCACAACAGCCTCGTCGTGCCTGCGTACAGCGAGCGCGGCCGTTCGCGCACGCGTTCGGGACCGCTGCCGTGCCACAGCACCACGGCTCCGTGCCCGAGCGCCCTGGCGCCCATGACAAGCGGCAGATCCCTCGCCACGCCCTTGTTGGTGTGCGCGGAGTTCACGAAAAGGATGGCCCCCGGCTGCGACCACACCTTGGCGAGCGCTTGTCCGAACTCGAGGCTTCGCGAAGCCAACTTGCACGGCCAGCCCTCGTGGGACGTCCTCCCCCCCCAGTACGTGGTGCGCACGGTCCACCCGCGTGCCTCAAGCGCCCCCGCGAGCAAGGGCGTGATGAGCGGCAGAGGGCTGCGCACGCCGGGGGGCAGCACGGCCATCACGATGGTCCCGGGCCCCCGGGACGCCGAGCGCAATCCGCTGCTCAAACCCACCTCCGTCCTGTTGGCCGCGTTCGTCGATTCCCCACCCTCGCGGATGGCGGTGCCACTCACTCCAAGCCGAATCGGGCAAGGTCGAGGCGCTGGACGACCACGAGCTTCTTCCCGCGCCTGGACCCCGGTATCTCCTCGACCACCTCAAGGTCCACCTTGAGCAGGCCATCCGCCCGGGCGTGCACGACCCGCACGATGTCCTCTAGTTCCTCGCGCCGGGTGTCCGCCTCGGGCACGAGCCTCAGAATCGCCCTGCCGGGCTCCTCCTGCACGAACTGGCATTCCCGGACCACGCGGTTGTGCGGGTAGATGACTGTGTGCGCGATGAGGCCACCCTCACTCGTCACCAGGTAGTCTTGACTGTGTCGGGAGGTGATGTCGCGCACCCGGAGTCGCCACCGATTCTCTCTGGAGGGCAGCCGCACCAGAGTGGCCAGATCACCGGTGTCGTAGCGGATCATGGGCATGCCCACCGAGATGAAGCCGGTGCCGATGAGCCTGCCCCGGCGGCCGGTCTCCCGAATCACACATCCCTCGTCGTCCACGAGCTCTGCGTAGCCGTACAGTGGCTCGAACTCGTACACGTCCGGCCTGTCGGGGAGCTCGCCCGCGATCGCCACCTTCTCGCTCAAGCCGTACCCGCACAGTATCGGCCGTCCGGCGAAGCCCTCCATGATGACCTCCCGCTGGTGCGGCCGAAGCGCCTCGGACATGAGCAGGATGCCGCGTAATGAACGAGAGGGCGTCCAGCGCCTGGCGCGCGCATGGGCCGCCAGGAGGCTTATCGCCGACGGATAGGCGTAGAGGTAGGTCACCGCGTAGCGCTCGATCAGCGTCAGGTATTCATCCATCACCCGTGGCACCATGCGGAAGGGCGAGAGTCGCAGCTCTCTCGTGCCCGGCTCCCACGCCCAGGGGCGTGACGAGGCGCCTGGCAGGTGTGTGACACCGCGGTAGCCGAGGATCCCGAGTCGGTCGCCAGGGCGATAGCCGATCCGTCCCCACAGATGAGTGAGGAAGGCCCACTCCTTCACACTCCGGTCCCGATCGAGGTAGAAAGTGAGTGGCACCATCGAGGATGTGCCGCCCGTCGTGACCTCGTCCAGTTCGCGTTTGGGGACCGCCAGCATGCGCTCCGCGCTCCGCCGGACCTGCTCCTTGGTGAGCACAGGCAGCGACACCAGCCCGTCCAGCGTCGGCGTGACGGGACCGTGCGCGCCGATAGCGTCCGAGTAGTACTCCGTGCGCGCGGCGGCGTCCAGCGCGGCGGCGATGCCTGCGGCAAGTCGCCGCTCCACGAAATCGGCGTCGAGCTCGCTGTGCTCTATGTCCGCGCGCCAGCGCCAGAACGTCTTGCCATACAGCAGGCGGGCCGGCGTCACCGCAAGGATCCGGCCGGCACTCGCCTGGACCCATCGCGGCGAGCGCACGTAGTACCCGCGAAGCCGATCGAAGTGCGACATGAACTCATTCTCCCGAACCGCGTCTCTTGGCCATCCTACATGGGCGACGCGTCCTCCTGCTGCTAGCATGGAGGCGAGTCCGACGGAGTCCCGCCACGGCGGACGAGCAGACTACCGGAAGGATGCTCATGACCAAGCGGTGTGAGGCGCGCGAGATCGACGACGCGACGGAGTGGGACGACCTCTTCGCCCGTGTCGAGCATCCACACCTCGTCCAGACCTGGGACTACGGCGAGGCCAAGCATCGGGCAGGAAGCGGCAGTGCGCACCGCTCGGCGATCGACGCCGGGGGCTGGCGCCCCAGGCGTGCCGCGTTCATCATCGGTGGCAAGGCGGTGGCCATCTGCCAGTTCCTCGACAAGACCGTCGCCGGCCTTCCCTGCGCCTCGCGCATCAACCGCGGCCCCATGCTGCTGGGCCCGAGGCCCGATGCGGAGACGGTCGCAGCCGTGTACGCGGCCGTTCGCGACCGGCGCCGGCGGCACTGCGTGCTCTTGGTGCTGGCGCCGGCGCTCCCCGCAGACGAGACCAACGTCCAGCTGCTGCAGTCACTCGGATTCCGAAGGCGCAACAAGGGCGGTTGGGTGTCCTCCCGCGTCGACATCCGCATGACCCCCGAGGAGCTCAGGGCACACGTCAGCTCCAAATGGCGCAACCGGTTAAGGGTCGCGGAGCGGGCGAATCTGAACTTCTGCGAGTACCCCGGGCTCGAAGGACTTGAGTGGATCATCGAGCGGCACATCGAGAACATGGCGGACAAGCAGTTCGAGGGCCCGGCGCCGGCGCTGCTGCGTGCGCTCTACCAGGAGGCGCCTGCGCGCGTGCTGGTCTACCAAGCGCTGCTCGGCGACGTGCCGGCCGGAGGGATACTGGTCTACCGGTACGGCCGCGGAGCCGAGTACTACGTCGGCTGGATGGGTACCGAGGGCAAGCAGGTCAACGTCGGCAACTACCTGTACTGGAACATCGCCTTGGATCTCCAGCAACGCGGGTGCGAGTGGATCGACCTCGGCGGACAGCGCCCGGGCCACACTGAGCAGTTCAAGCGTGGCATGCGCGGTACGGAATACGAGTTGCTCAACGAGTGGATCGCCTACTGACCGGTCTGTGCAGGAGGCATGGGTCACGGTCAGGGGTTGGGCGCGATCGTGTTCCCCGAGCCGTCGTTGTCGATTCCGCCACCCGTAAGCACGTTTCGCACCACGACGTTGTTCCGCGAGCGCGCGCCGAGGCCGATCGTGTAGTAGCTCGCCGGCTTGTTGATGAACACATTGTCGATGACCTGGTTGTGAGCGCCGTGCACGCTCACGCACTGGCGGTAACGCGACGTGTTGATGATCTTGTTGCCGCTTACGACGTTGTACTGCGAGTCCAGCCTGACGTAGTCCCAAGCGACCTTGTGTGGGATTCCGGTGTCGCAGACCCGGCTGGTGGCGTCCACCACGTTGTCGCTGAAAGTGTTGTAGCCGTAGCACGATGCCGGGGCGTTGGAGCGCTGGTTCTCCGCGTAGAACGCATGTCCCTGGCCGCGATAGAACGTGTTGCCGGTGATAGTGAGGTAGCCAGCGCCCTCCTCGGCCGTGATGTCGTTGACCCAGCGGAAGCGGCCCTTGCCGTTGCCCTTGAAGACACAATTCCTGATAAGACAAGGGCCGTTGGCCGGGGTGAGATTGTCCGCAGAGAGCGTGGCGCCCGAAAAGTCGATGTTCGCGTCGGCCGCCGCCTCGAAGGTGCAGCCCTCAAAGCTTATGTTGGTGAATCCGCCCGTGCGCACCCGCAGCCCGGGGTCGGTCCAGATCTCGACATTGAATCGAGGCCCGCCGCGCCTCTTGCCGTTGCTCACACCGAAGTGGCAGCGCCTGAAAACGATCGTGTCCATGGACGGAGCGTTGGTGCTCGGATTGATGAACACATTGTCGAAATGACGCGTGTGCCCGGCGCTCTCCACGCCGAGGTTCCGTTCAACGCGACAACGCTCGAAGACAACGTCGCGGGACGCGCCCGTCAGTGTGACGACGTTGTCGTTGCCACTGTGGGCGGCCCCGCCCCCGCCCCGAAACTGGCAACTGACGAACCTGGTGTGCGAGACGTTGCCGCGGTTGCGCACGGCGCATGCACCCCTGTCGCCGATGCGGAGCCCACTGATGAGGCAGTCGCTGCTGAAGCGCAGACTACCCTTGAGCCAGGAGACGCGCCTCCCACTGCCAACGACCGTAACGCCCCGCGGGACGGTGATCCGGCCACGGTAGGTGCCCTTGCCGACGACGACAGTGGCGCCGGCGGAGGCGTGGTTGATGGCTCGCACGGGGTCGGCGGCCGGGGCCGGGAGACGGCGCAGAACGACCGTTTCGTCCTTTCGGGCGACGACCGCGTACCGCGGCACTCCGCGAACGTATACGTAGTCCTCCCCGGAGGCGAGCGTCACGCGGGAGCCTTCGCGCTCGAGCACTACCGTGCGGTCGTCCCGACTCTGAATGGTGAAGAGGGCGCCGCTCTGGCCCTGCTCCGCGGCGCACGCTACAGACGTGACCCCGATGCTGAGGGTCACCGTCACTGTCGTGAGAAGCAGGGCGAGCAGTCCAGCCTTTCTCATGGTCCCTCCTTGGGTCAGGCCCCGGCGCCCCGGTCGCATCCCTGGCGTGACTTCCTCACGCGACGACCACGGGCACGCGTCGTGCTGTCACGTTCGACTTCCCTGGCTCCATTCTTGCCTCGAGAGCAGCCGCAGACCACGAGACGTCAAGGCAGTCACTCGAGAGGTTTTGTGCTCCGGGCAGCACCATATTACACGGGAAGAAGCTGAGCGAAGAGAGCATCTGCCAGTGCCGGCGAGGCGGCTTGGAGGTCTGACCAGCAAGCCGACGCGCCGGCAAGACGGCACGTGCGCAAGGCTAGACCTCTTCCCCAAGCGAGGCACTCGGTGCTTTCGAGGGTCCGGTCCCCGAGTCGGCCCGTTGATGAAGCGTCGCGTTGGCATGGACATCCTGCCTGGCCTGTACCGAATCGGCAGCGAAGTAATTCAGCGATCGGACGACACCAGTGACCACATTGGCGACGGCGATCACGCAGAATACCGCGACCATGTAGTTGGCGAACCACCATCCCGGAAAGATCCGAGGTTGGTACCAGGCCACGGCGAAGAATGCGATCCAGTGACTGGAGCAGTAGGCGCAGTTGATGAGCTTGCCAAGCCAGAGGCTCCTGCGTCCCACCCGGTGCCTTATCGGGCCGAACAGGCTCGAGATGGAGATTGTGGTGGAGATTGCAGAGACCGCGAGCGAGAGCGCGAGCACCTGCCACAGTGTGGTCATCCGATCTTCCCTCCCTGGAACGCCCTCAGGCCGCCACCATATTACGCCCCTCGCCACGGACGGACACGTCGTGAACTTCCTCGCAAGGACGACGACATGAGGCCTCGAGGTTTCAATCGCAGGGCGGAGGCGCACGTACGGGCTGACCATGGACTGGAATGACCTTTTTCAGAGAGCGATGACGACGGCCCCAGTCGTCGTGGTGGGAGGAGCGCGAGGCGCGCTCGGGGTCGTTCGCGATCTGGGCCGGGAAGGCATCCCGGTGGTGGCCATGAGCCACGCCCGCGAGGCTCCTGCCCTCGACTCTCGTTACTGCGTGCCCGCCCTCTACCCCGACCCTGCCCGATCGGAAGAATCCTTCATCAAGGCGCTGGAGAGCATGGGTGAGGCCCTGCCTCGAAGGGCCGTCCTGCTACCCACCTACGAGGACCTCGTCGACGCCGTGTCCCGGCACAAGGATCGTCTCGAGCGAATGTACCATGTGCCGGTACTGCCTTGGGACCGCATGAGCAGGCTTGCCGACAAGGAACAGCAGCTCATTGTGGCGCGCGAGGCCGGTGTGGACATCCCGAGGTCGGTTCTGGTCCGGGGTCCGGAGGACATCGCGGGAGCCGCCGCGGCAGTCCCTTTCCCGGCAGTACTCAAGCCCTGCACGCCGCACGCCATGCTCATGGAGACGGGCCTCAAGGCCGTAGGCGTTGAGCGTCGGGAAGACATCGAGGCAGCCTACAAAGCGTTGCCCGCTCTCGGGAGAATGCTCCTGCAGGAGATCATCCCGGCACCCAACGAGGACATCGCGATCGCTGCCGGATACTGCGACGCGCATGGTCGTTGCCTCGCAACCTTCACTGGCCGCAAGCTGCGCCAGCACCCGCGCCAGTTCGGCGTCACGCGACTTGCCGAGAGCAGGTGGTACCCCGAAGTGGCCGATCTCACATTGCGCTTTCTGGACGCCATCTCGTACCATGGCATCTACGACATCGAGTTCATGCACGACCCTCGCGACGGCCGCTACAAGTTCGTTGAGATCAACTCGCGGCAGCCGCTCTGGGGACCGCTGGCCACCGCCGCCGGCGTGAACCTCTCTCTCGTCGCCTACCGGGACGTGACCGGACGGTTCGTACCACAGAATGTCCAACGCGACGGTGTACGCTGGACGAACCTTTGGCAGGACGTGCCGGACAGCCTCGCTGAGTGGCGCCGCGGAGAACTCTCACTCGGCGAGTGGATCCGGCCCCTCGCGCGGGTGCGGGCGGACGCCTGGCTCTCCCTGCGCGATCCCGCACCCGTCATCCGCGTGCTCGGACGGCGCGGAGGCAAAGCCGTGCGCGCCGTCGATCCGGTATCGGACACAGGGCACGACGGCGTCAGTACGACAACCACTCGTTGAGGTACTCGTACTCCTCACCGCGCATCCCACGCTTGAACTGCGCGGTGGCGTTGGCCCGCTCGCCTCCCAGATCGAACCACCTGTACCCACGGCGCTTCAGGTCGACCACGATGTGCCAGTAGAGGAAGTTCCCGACGTTCACCGTGCGGCCGGCGGCTCCCATCCAGCCGACGTAGTACATGGCTGCTGTGCCATAGCAGAAGACAAGCATGCCGCCGACGGCCTGGCCGCCGAGAAGCGCCCTGTACACCACCACGTCTTCGGGAGCCAGTTGATGCAGCGCCCGCAACAGCGTCCGCGAGGGACCGACGAAGCCCTTGGTCGCCATGTTCTCCTCGTGCCGGTCGATCATCCAATCAACAACGCCAGCATTCTGGCTGATCTCCACCTCGAGACCACTACGCAGGGACGCTCGCAGCCGGTTGCGCCAGGTTGGACGAAGGTTCCGGAACAGCCAGTCCTCGTCGCGGCTGAGGTCGAGTCTGCTGGAAATGAACCCGGGCAGACCCCGGTCACGGAAGCCGAGGTCCCTGAGGAGCGCGTAGTTCTCGGGGGTCGCCGGCAGAGCCGGCGCGAGGACGAGGATGCGACCCCTGAGATGCCATCGGCTCCTCAGAGTCGCATACACGTCCCGCACGACGGCGGGATCAGATCCCTCCCCGAGGAACAGCGGCCCGCGATGAAGGCGCGTCGCGACGCGCACGCCGGCCACAGTCTTGTCCAGCACCTGGCCGATGGCAACGGGAGTCCCGTCCCGCTCGAAGACGAGGCGGCGCGGATGCCACCCCCCCGCGTCGATCACACGTCGCTGCACTTTGCTCTGCGCACCCGCCAGTAGCCGTGCCTCGCCATACATCCACGACTGCATCATGTCGGGTTGTCCGACGCGCCGGAAGAGATGCTCCCAAGCGGCTGGATCGCACACACGACTCACGCTGCAGCGATTCGCCATCACGCCTCCTTGCCCGACGCGGCCGTGGAGCCGGGCGCCGCTCAATGTGTAGCGGGCATACCCGCCGACCGTCAAGGCTGCACTGTAGACGGAATCGCGCCGCGAGTCATAGAATGGCGGTGCTGCCCGCGCCTTGGCAGACGACCGTCGAGGGAACCATGAAGCGCCCAGATCGCGAGACCGTGCCGTACGCCGTCGTGTTCTCTCTCGACAGCATGAACGGCCTCCAGACGTGCCGCACACTGGCACGGCGCGGCGTCCCCGTGATCGCCATCTCCGGCAACTCGAAGCATCCGGCCTCCCGGACGAGCGCCTGCGAACGCATCATCTTCGCCGACGCGAGGAGCGACGACGTCATCGACGTGCTGGAGGCACTCGGGCCCACCCTGGAATCCAAGGCGGTCCTCTTCCCCTGCAACGATCTGAACGTGTTGCCCGTGTCGCGTCATCGACAGAGGCTGGAGCCTTGGTACCACATCATGCTGCCCGACGCCGACGTGGTCGAGATGCTGATGCACAAGACGAGCTTCCACGACTATGGGGCCGCCAACGGCTGGCCACTGCCGCGCACGCTTCTGCTGCGAGACCGCTCCGACGCAGAGCGCGCCGCCGGCGAACTCATGTTCCCATGCATTCTCAAGCCCTCAACACGCACGCTCGCTTGGGCACGGCAGAACCCTCAGAAGGCCTTCAGGGTCCATGAGCCGGGCGAGCTACCCGTGTTGTACGACCGCTACTCGCGGTTCGAGGCCGACCTCGTCGTGCAGGAGTGGGTCGAAGGACCGGAGTCTAACCTCTTCACCTGCTACTGCTACTTCAGCCGTGAGGCCGAGCCCCTCGTGACGTTCGTCACACGCAAGTTGCGCCAGTGGCCACCAGAACTGGGTGAGGGTTGCCTCGGAGAGGAGTGCCGCAACGACGAGGTGCTCGCGGAGACCGTGCGGCTGTTCAGGGAGGCAGGACTTCGTGGTCTCGGCTACCTGGAGATGAAGCAGGACGCACGGACGGGCACGTACTTCGTCATCGAGCCCAACATCGGACGGCCGACAAGCAAGTCCTCGCTGGCGGAAGCCAGCGGTGTCGAGCTCGTCTACACGATGTACTGCGACGCCCTCGGCTGGGAGCTGCCGGCAGCGCGACAGCAGCTCTACCGCAACGCCAAGTGGGTCTACTTCACACGGGATGCGCGCTCGGCCTACTACTTCTGGAGGCGCGGAGACCTCACGCTGACAGACTGGGCACGCTCCTGGCGCGGCATCAAGGTCGACGCGATGTTCAGCCGGCACGACCAGGCGCCGTTCTGGCACGAGCTCGCGGGGCCGGGCCGGAGGTATCTCGCCGGGCAAGTCGCAGCGCTAGGCCGCGATGGGAAGCGATGGCTGGGCCGGCGGACGGGCGCCTAGCACCCGCCTGACGGCGGCCGCGCCGGCCCCCGACGCCCCCTTCGCAGCGGCTGCCGCTCCTGCGAACGGTGCGCCGCCAACCAGGGGGCGCCGCCCCAGGAGTGACTCCTCGGGCGGCGCCCCTGCCGTCTGCTCGCGGAAGCGGCAGCCCGCCGCTCCCGCTTCACTGAACCGTGTTGCCCGTACCCACGTTGTAGACCCCGCCCCCGATCAGCAGGTTGCCGGTCAGCACGTTGGCCGAGGAGGAGCCCTCGAGGCCGGCGACGTTGCCGCCCGAAGGGGCGTTGGTGAGGGCGTTGCCGCTGACCGTGTTGCGGTCGCCGCTCACGGTCAGCGCGCGTCGGTACTGGGAGCTGTTGATGAGGGTGTTGCCGCGGAGCGTGTTGTAGTTGCTCATCAGGCTCACATACTCGAAGGCGTCGTGGACGACGCCGGTGTTGTAGGTGGCGTCGCGCGGGTCGATGAGGTTGTCGTGGATGTCGCAGTAGGTGTCGACGGGCGCGCCGCCGTTGCCGCCCACGGCGATCGCCTGGCCGGCGCCGCGGTAGAAGGTGTTGCCGGCGATCTCGATGTAGCCGGCGCCGGCCTCGACGATGAGGTCGCCGTACCAGACGCCGACCTTGCCGTTGCCCTTGAAGGTGCAGCCGGTGACGTGGCTGTAGCCATCGTTGGGCGTCGTGGGCGAGGTCGAGAGGGTGGAGCCGGAGTAGTCGAGGTTCTCGTCGTCGGCGCCCTCGAAGACGCAGTTCTCGAAGTTGATGTTGCGGAAGCCATGAGTGCGAGTCGCGGCGTAGGAGTTGGCGTAGATCTCGACGTTGAAGCGCGGGCTGCCGGTGCGCACACCGTTGCTGACCCCGAAGCGGCAGCCGCGGAAGAGCACGTCGTCGATGGAGGGGGCGACCACGCTGGGGGCGATGTAGACGTTGTCGAAATGCCTGCTGTGAGCCGCATCCTCGACGCCGAGGTTGCACTCGACGTTGCAGTCGGTGAACGTCAGGTCGCTGACGGCAGTGGTGTCGCCGGGGCTGTAGAGCGAGACGACCTGGCAGTCGATGTACTTGCTCCCGCCGCCACCGCGGAACTGCACGCGGGTGAAGCTCGTGCCGGACGTGGTCGCGGTCGCGTTGTGTACGGCGGCCTTGCCGGCGTCGCCGATCTTCATGTCGGTGAAGGACGAGTTGCTGTTGAAGTCGATGCGGCCCTTGACCCAGGTGCTGCCGAGGCCGGCGCCGACGAGACGGGCGCCGGCGGGGACCACCAGGGTGCTCGCGAGCCTGTAGGTGCCGGCCGGCAGATAGACGTCCCTACCCGCGGCGGCAGTCACGGCGGCGAGGATGGCGGCCGAGTCGTCGGTCACGCCGTCGGCCCGGGCGCCGTAGCTCATCACGCTCACGGAGGTGGACGTCGCTGTGGGGGTCGGGGTGGGGGTGGCCGTAGGGGTCGGGGTGGGGGTTGGGGTGGGGGTGGCCGTAGGGGTCGGGGTGGGGGTGGCCGTAGGGGCGGGGGCGGGGGTGGGGGTTCCGGGCTCGTCGGTAGTCACCGTGAACTCCGCAGCGGAGGCGGCCGCTCCTGCCGGTGAGACTCCGAGCACCTGGACGCGGACGTACCGCGCCAGCACCGACATGAGGTCGGTGGTGACGGCCCGCACCCGGTTACCGCTGCGGTCGGCGACAGTGGTGAAGGTCGTCCCGTCGAGACTCGTCTCGACCCGGTATCGATAGGCGCGCTTGCTTCCGTTCCAGACGGCTTGGAAGCCGAGAACGGTCCGAGTTGTCCCAAGGTCGACCATCCACCATTGGGGGTACGCCTTGGTCCCAGCCGTCCAGCGCGTCGACGTCAGTCCATCGTTTGCGCCCGCCGCGGTCGCAACGTCGAGGTCGCTGCTGGCCCACGAGGGGCGGCCTACTGACTGCCTCACACCCGGAAGCGAAACGCCGCTCTGAGGAGACGGGACGGCTTTGGCCAGCACGATGAACTGGCGCGCCCTCCGCACCACCCGATACCGGTGCACACCGTGCACGTCGACGTACTTGGCACGGTGCCGCACGCGGACCTTCTTCTGATGCCGGCGGACCAAGTCGTACGTCTTTGAGTGCAGAATGATCCGGTATCTCTGACCTTTGGATGCAGGGGCCGAGGCAGACGCAGCCGACGCCGTGCCGAGAACGATCGTAAGCGTGAAGAGAAGGAGCAGGAGGACTACTATGAGTGACTTCTTCGACATTGCGACCTCGCGGGGGCGGGAACCCCTTGGCCGCAGCGGCGCACCTCTGGAGAGTCCTGCCAAGGCAGGTGTGTCGCACCGACGCGACTCGCTGGGTTTCCGTTGTCAGAACCTTGAGCAGTGGCTGCTGCTCACCAGAGACGTCGGCTCTCCACAGGGTTTCCTTAGGGGGTTGGCCTCGAAAGGGGCGGATACCCGTCGTCAGGCGAGTCAACGGGCGCCGCCCCAGGAGTGACTCCTCGGGCGGCGCCCCTGCCGTCTGCTCGCGGAAGCGGCAGCCCGCCGCTCCCGCTTCACTGAACCGTGTTGCCCGTACCCACGTTGTAGACCCCGCCCCCGATCAGCAGGTTGCCGGTCAGCACGTTGGCCGAGGAGGAGCTCTCGAGGCCGGCGACGTTGCCGCCCGAAGGGGCGTTGGTGAGGGCGTTGCCGCTGAGCGTGTTGTAGTTGCTCATCAGGCTCACGTACTCGAAGGCGTCGTGGACAGACCAGCCGGCGCCGGCATCGACGATGAGGTCGCCGTACCAGACGCCGACCTGGCCGTTGCCCTTGAAGTGCAGCCGGTGACGTGGGCGCCCTCGATGGAGATACAGGGTCAGACCCTGGGAGGCCTGCTGCAGCGCGTGGTCGGCGCTGGAGCGAATCGCGCAGCACCTGCAGGAACGTCGAGCAGTCAGCGCGTCGCGCCTTTCAATCCGGCCCTGTCAGGCGGTTTGTGAGCGGGTCGATCGGAAGGCCGGCGTGCCGCGCAGACCAGAGCACTGAGAAGCGGAAGAGTCCCCCGTCCCCGCCCCCGGAGGACCTCCGAAGGCCGGACGCGAGCGCGTCAAGAATCTCAGCAGGGCCGTGTCAGAGCGTGGTCCAGCGCGCGCGTGCGAAGTCGTAACCCACGCGCGCATGCCGATACCAAGGTAGGAGCTTCGACTTGCCCAGCAGCGTTGGGACCGACCTTCTGCGGCGCCCCAAGCGGCGGATGAAGCGAACCCGTCTCCGGTCTCTCTCTGACAGACGGCCGCATTCCACATCGCCCGCCCGCCGCACTTCTGCCAGGTACTCTCGCCGCTGGGCGCTACCGCGCCCATCGTCGTGATAGCGAAACGACGCCAGAAGCGTGCCGACGTGATGCAGGTCGGCGTGCCGCGAGAACCTCAGCCACAACTCGTAGTCACATGCGAGGCGGAGTGACTCGTCGAGGCTGCCGCCGGATTTCTCCCACAGTGAGCGCCGCCAGAACACGGACTCCTGCTGCACGAACCTCTGCCCGGTGAGAAGGTCATACCGATTGCAGAAGTCCTGTACCACGGCCCTGGGCTGGGCCCCGACGTCGAAGTGGCTCTGCATGCCGGTGATCCACTCCACCTCGGGCAGGTCCCGGAAGACGTCCGCCACTGTCGCCAGAGTCCAGGGAAAGTAGATATCGCTGCTGTTGACCCAGGCCATGATCTCGCCCGAGGTCATGGCGAATCCCTTGTCGATTGCCGCCGCGTGGCCGCCATCGGGCTCGCTCACCCACCTCGCAATGCGCTTCTCATGCCGGCGGATGACGTCGATGCTGCCGTCGGTAGACCCGCCGTCGATCACCACGTACTCGAGCGCCGGATACCCCTGGCCGAGGACCGAGGAGATGGTCTCGTCAAGAAAGGCAGCCTGGTTCAGCGACGGGGTGACGACGCTGATCCGCGGCAGCTCAGGCCGTGATGACGATCCGATGGCCACGTCAGGGACATCCCGAACGCACGCGCACCTCGCGCACGATCCTGCGAGGCGCGCGGCGAATCTTGTCGAGCAGGTGTCCGCCACGGATACGGAGGCGGTCGGCGTAGTCAACGTACGACATCAGTACGCCGCCAGCACGATACCAGCACGTGTCGAGCAGGTGGTAGGCGTCGGCGTTGTCCCGCACCTCGGCATGAACACGGCCCGCGGCGAGGTCACGCATCATCAGGTCGATCTGCTCAGGGTGAGATCCGCGGTAGCGGGTGAGCCAGCTCACGGCGCCCAGGTGTCGCATGTGGTACACGTGATACGGGTGGTCGAGCCTGAAGTAGCTGGTGTCCGCCCACTTCTTGATGCCCTCGTACCACTGGCTCTCGTCCTCGTACAGGCGCGTCTTCTGCTCGACCTGCCACGGGAACAGCAACGCATAGTGATACATGTGGATGCCGCGTCGGTTGGTCTCGGCGGCGCCGACCCATCGGAGCTTCTTGAGGTCGCGCCCCTGATCGTCGACGACCGTCGGCGGTTCGTGGGTGACGTAGTGGTAGCCCGGGCCCCACTTGAACAGCCTGTCGTAGTCGCGCAAGCCGCGCTGCAGCGCCCACGCGTTCACCTCGATGTCCGGGCTGCCCCAGAAGCTCGGCGCGCGGAACGAGACGGCAGTGATGCCGGGGTCGAGCGCCAGCATCTCGAGCACCCGGAGCATGTCGTCGGCGCGATAGAACTCGTCGATGTCCACCTGCCACAGGTAGTCGCCGGTCGCGCGCTCCGCGTACGCCCGCGACTGCACCGTACGGTTCCGGCCCAGTTCGTCCTTCTTGGGCCAGAACCCGTCGCGCGTGACCACCGTGACCTTGCCCTCCGGGTCTTCCTCCTGCTTGAACCGCCGTAGCGTCTCAAGAGTGCTGTCGATGGAGTGCCCGTCCGACGTGGCGACCGCCCGGGTGTCCTCGTGACCGCCCTCGACGACGATGATCTCGTGCGCGAAGGGATACAGAGCGCGCAGGCAGTATCGGACAAACGGCTCCCCGTTCAGCACGATGATCCCGAACGTGACCTTGGGAATGGGCTGCTCCAGCCTCCACTCCGGCGACCCGCCCGCCTGCATCGGTCCTTCGGCTGAGGCACTCACGAGAGCCCACGCCCTCCGATTCCTTCCGCCGACCCACCGCCAGCGGGTTGCGATGATTCTAGCGTGCCCCCTGCCCGCAGGGGCTCATCCCCAGCGCTCGCACCACGACGGACGAGCGGCCCGCTCTCCGACTCCCGGGCCTTGACTGTCTCTGCGGCCACGAAGGCGAACAACCAGAACCCCATGGCGTAGACCGATTCGTCCAGGAAGCTCCATCCCGTGAGGCTGCTGATGAGCATGGCCAAGATGCCGGCGAAGAGGACCGCGCCAAGAAACTCCTGGGAGCCGGAGCCTCGCCGGAACAGATGGTACGCTCGCGCGGCATAGAGGGCGAAGGTGATGACGATGAGAGCGGCACCGGCGAAGCCGGTCCAGTAGAGCACGCCGACCCAGGTCGAGTCCGGCGTCCACCGGGCGACGGCCTCACTGATGAGGTCGTCATTCCCGAATGGGGCTCCCCAGACGGCGTAGTCGCGATAGACCGCGGACCCGACGATCCGCAGGTCGTTCTGGCGCACCAGGAGATTCTCGTCACCGACGATCGTGGCCGGTGTGGCGAACGTCGCCATGCGCTCCAGGAGATACCCCAAGGGGCCTGGCATGGCTATGACGAGAATCACCGCCGCACAGGCAAGGATTGCCCCGATGACCAACGACCGCTTGACGATGACGTCCACGCTGCGCTCCTTGAGCCAGCGCAGCAAGACCAGCGCGGCGACCACCGCCGCGCCGGCGAGCACGTAGTTGCGTGTGTAGGAAATCATGACCGACACCAGCGAGACCACGACGATCGCTGCCGGCAAGAGCCGCGAATGGCCCTGCGCGCCGCTCAGCGCCAGCGCGACTCCCGCAGCGAGGGCGACCAGCAGAAACGGCGACATGAACCAATACGTCCGCGTCAGGACCTGACCCTGGTACACGATGTGCTGGTACGCCGGCGTGTCATAGATGTGCACACCGAGACCCTGGTGCACGATGAAGAGCACCGACGCGATAGCGGTGACGACGGCGATGGAGACGACGAACGACTGCACGTCCTCGGAGCCGCTACGTCGCACGATGCCGCGCACGATTACGTAGCCGGCAAGCAATAACCCCCAGGGGGCGAACTGGCCGAGGGTGGCGTCAGTATCGACGGCGACCAGACTCCCCCAGAGCAGCTTGCTGATGACGATCACCGCGAGCGCTATGAGGAGGTATTCCTCCGGGAGGATGCGGCGGCGATCAGAGCCGGCGATCCGGCGCTCCGCCTCATACTCTTTGGTCCTGATGAAGCACCAGACCCAGGCGAGGACCATCCACATGAGGATGACGCCGTTGGTGCCCAACGCGACCGGCATGCGGAAGGGTCTGACCTCCCACAAGAAGACGGACCGAGCCATCACCTGCAGAAAAGGAATGCCCAGAAGGAAGATCGGCTGCTTCAAGGCACGGTACAAGAAGTAACTCGCGAGAGCGACCGGCAACAGGAGCGACAGGGCGCCGATCATGGATGCCTGCTCCCGGGGGATGTCCGGCCGTTCGCTTCGCTCACCACGCCTCCACCGAGACACACGACGGGACCGGGGGCTTCCTGAGACTCCCCGGTCATTCCTCGACGACTGAGAGGAAGTGTACCCCATGGCCTCCTTCGCCCACGTACGCGGCGGCGCGAGGCCCTCGTGACCGTGTGCTAGATTCTCGTCGTGATCATCACCCAACTGCACGGCGGGCTCGGCAACCAGCTCTTCCAGTACGCAGCCGGAAGAGCCGTCGCGCTACGTACGGGCAGCCTGCTGAAGCTCGACCTCAGCCGTCTGGGGCGCGCCTACCAGCGACCCTACCAGCTCGACCTGTTCCGCCTGGAGATCCCGGCGGCAACCCAGAAGGAACTCCCCTTCGCCTTTAGACAGCCCTACTGGTCGCAGTCGAAGCGACGCCTCATCGCCCACCTCCCGCGGCGTGCGGTCGAGGTTCTTTCGCGGCGTCCGGCAGTCATCCGTGAGGCCGGGTTCCGATTTGATCCCCAGGTGACGTTGCTGACCGGCGACGTCTACCTCGTCGGGTTCTGGCAGAGTTACCGCTATTTCGAGGATGTCGCTGAGGTCATCCGCACCGACCTCGCGCTCTCGGCCACGGACGCCGGCGTAGACCCCGCAGCAGCGGACGAGGTGGCCCGCGAGGGCTCGGTGAGCCTGCACGTGCGCCGTCAGGACTACGTGAATCACCCGGCCATGCGCCCCCTCGACCCCTCCTACTACCGTCGGGCACTGGAGATGGTGGCCGCCACCGCCGACGTACGCCATGTGTACGTCTTCTCGGACGACATCGGCTGGGCCCTGCGAGAGCTGAGCATTGACCTCCCCGTCACCTTCGTCAGCGAGACGCAGTCGCGCACGGCCAGGGCGGATTTCTTCCTCATGAGCCGCTGCCATCACCATGTGATCGCGAACAGCTCGTTCAGCTGGTGGGCCGCATGGCTCGGGGCGGACAGGGTCGGCGTGGTCGTCTCGCCAAGAGACTGGTTCCGGGACCCCGCCGTCGACACCAGCGACCTCAGGCCGCCAAGCTGGCACGTCGTCTGAGGATCGGCATGCCTACGGTGTCGCTGCCCGGCTAGCGGGGCTCGAGTTGCCGGGCTGCCGGCCCGACCATGACCGCACCGGCGGGCACGTCCTTGACGACCACGGTTCCCGCACCGATGACGGCGCCGTTGCCGATGGTGATGTCGCCGACGACGATCGCGCCGACGTACACGGAGACGTCGTCCCCGATGATCGGCGCCTCGCCTGCAGCCTTGAAGCCGATCACAACATGTTGCCCTACGACGAAGTTGGCCCCGATCGATCGGGCGACCACACCGGTGGAGTAGCCGTGGAGGATGAAGCAGCCCGGGCCGAGGCTTCTCGGGTAGAAGCGCAGCGTGCGATGCGGCCGCCAGATCCGGCGAAGGGCCGGCAGGAGCGCCTTGACCTTCGCATCGCCGCTGGTCGAGAGTCGATAGTAGAGCAGGGTGCGGAACTCGGGGAAGGACGCCGCGAGCGCGGCCACCAGCTCGTGGTCGTCCGAGGGGTCAGCGCCCAGCGGTACGGGCGCGTACTCCGGCCACTTGCGTGCATCGCAGAGGATGAGCTCGCGGGCGGGTGAGGCGAGGGCGATTCGGGCGAGCGGCACGTGACGACGCAGTCGCAGGCGCCGGCTCGCGCCGGCGGCGCTCGAGATCAGCCCTGCTGGCAGCTGCCCGCACCGCATAGCGGTCAGGCTATCATGACGACCTATGGAGGCCTTCTTCATCGTCGGAGCCGCCGAAACCTACGCGGGAGTGTTCAATCGCCTTCGCTCCGGCGGCACTGAGGTGACGCGAGTGCTGATCCCGGGTGCGCAGATCGGCTCAACGCGGCTTGAGACCATCGGCAAGCTGGCGGCCCACGAGGTCGGCGTCCTGCGCCGCCTCCTCCCGCTGGTCCTTCGAAGCGAGCGCCGGAGTCCCACCGTGCTGGTCTGTGCCAACTCGCACTACGCGGCGCTGCTGGCCACGCGCATCGCCGTCCTCACCGGACGACCTGCCGCGTCCTTCCTCTTCAACCTGTACCTGCACGACATGGGGCGACGACCGGCCGTGCGCCGCGTCCTCAGCCTGCTCCTGCGAGGCAGGGTGGGCATCGTCGCGCAGTCCCCCGGCGAGGTGGAGTACTTCAGGCGCCTCGCCCCGCACGCCGACATCAGCCTCGCGCCGTGGGGCATAGGACCGATCGCCGCACTGAAAGATGAGGTGGAGTCGGCTGCCTACGTCTTCTCCGGAGGCTACACGAATCGGGATTACGCCCTGCTCGTCGAGGCGGCCCGCCGCCTGCCCGAGATTCCGTTCCTGCTCGCCTGCCGCACGGCCAACCGCCTGCCCGCGGACCTGCCAGCAAACGTGAGTGTGCGTCGCGACACGACCTGGGAGGAGTTCCACCACCTGCTCGCCGCCGCCCGCCTCGTCGCCCTGCCGCTCCGCGAAGACGTAGGGTCATCAGGTCAGATGGTGAGCCTCGCAGCGATGCAGGCGGGCAAGTGCACCATCTACACGGACGTGCCGGTGGTGAGCCAGTATTTCCGGGCGGGCGAGACCGGCGTCCCCTGCCGCCTCGGCGACCAGGATCAGCTTACGGACCTGGTCGCGCGGTGGTACGCGGATGTCGATGGCGCGAGCGCAGTCGGTCGTACCGCCCGCGTCGCCGCCGCGGCGTTCTCCGCCGACGCCTTCGAGTCGGCAGTCGCCATTCACGCAACGCGTTTCATCTCAGGGCTGTTGCCATGCGTGTGACACCGGCGCCCGACGCTGGTCAGAGGCTCTGCCAGTCCAGCGTCGGAGCGATGGTCCCGGGGCGGTCCAGCGTGTACGGCGACTCAGTGTCCCGATGCACAAGGAAGGACACGACACTGTCGGTGTGTACGATCCACCGCCGGGCGTGGATACTCAGACGCGGCATGACGAAGTAGCGGCCCTCGTTGAGCAGTCCCGGAGGGACCGAGCACGAGAGCACGTTACGGCCCTCGACCACCTGCGGCCACTCCTCGCGCGCCTTGTCGGTCTGGAGCGACCGCAGCACCACGGTCCCGTCGCTGGTGGCGAGGTCGAAGCCCACACAGAACGCGGGGTCGGAGCGGAAGAGGTCAAACTCCATGCGGATCTCGAACGGCCGGTCGGTGGTGACCATGTTCGCTACCTCGCCAGTGGAGTCGAGCACCTCCACGGCGACGAGGCGCGCTTGAGAATCGCCAGGGCCCTTGCTGGGCTCCCAGCGGATGGACGCCGCGTCCCCGGCCTGCTCCGCGAGGTACCGGGCGACCACTGCGCCGGCCTCTCCCTTGTCGGTCACCCGGCCGGCCTCGATTTGCACAGCCGTCCTGCAAAGACTCCTGACGGCCGTCATGTTGTGGCTCACGAAGAGGACTGTGCGCCCCTCGCCGGACACGTCCTCCATCTTGCCGAGGCACTTCTTCTGGAAACCGACGTCGCCCACGGCCAGGACCTCGTCCACGATGAGGATCTCCGGTTCCAGGTGCGCCGCCACAGAGAATGCGAGGCGCACATACATGCCGGTGGAATAGCGCTTGACCGGCGTGTCGAGGAAGCGACCGATCTCGCTGAACTCGACGATATCGTCGAACTTGCCCTTGATCTCGGCCCGCGTCATTCCGAGGATCGCGCCGTTCAACTGGATGTTCTCCCGCCCCGTCAGCTCGGGGTGGAACCCCGTACCGACCTCGAGCAGGCTCCCCACGCGCCCGCGGATCTCCACCCTGCCCTCCGTCGGCTCCGTGATGTGCGAGAGGATCTTGAGCAGGGTCGTCTTGCCGGCTCCATTGCGGCCGATGATGCCGAGCGCCTCGCCGTGTTCCACGTCCAAGTCGACGCCGCGGAGAGCCCACAGGTCCTCCGACGTGTGGGTCGCCGCGCCGGGATTGCGGATGCGCTCGATGGGTCGCATCACGGTCTTGGACATCGCCTCACGGATGTTGCCCGTGCGCGCGCGTGAGCCACCGATGTGGTACAGCTTGCCGAGCCCCCGTACCCGGAGCGCGCAGTCAGTGCTCACAGCTCACACCACATCCGCGAACACGCGCTCCATGCGCTTGAAGTAGAACATGCCGGTGACGAACAGCACGACCACGACCCCAACCGAGATCCACATGTACCCGGGCGGGAACGCCTCCCCGAGCAGCGCCCAGCGGAACCCGCCAATGACGCCGGTCATGGGGTTGAGCACGAACGCGACCCGCAAGGGACCCGCGGGGATGTCCGACACGGAGTAGATGACGGGGCTGAAGAAGAACCAGAGCTGCACGAGGAACGGGATGACGTACTGCACATCGCGGTACAGCACGTTCAGCGAGCTCAGCCAGAGACTCACGCCGAGGGCGGTGACGAACGCGAGTGCCACGAACAGCGGCAGGAACACGATGTGCCATGTGGGCGTCAGACCGTAGGCGAAGATCAAGCCAATCAGCACGAGGAAGGCGATCGCCAGGTCCACGAGCCCCGCGAGGACCGCGGAGAAGGGGATCACGAGCCGCGGGAAGTAGACCTTGGTCAGGAGATTGGCGTTGCCGACGAGGCTCGTCCCGGAGCGAGAGAGCGCGCCGGCGAAGAAGTTCCACGGCAGCAGGCCGGAGAAGCTGAACACTGCGTATGGGATGTCAGCCGACGGGCTCTGTACACCGAGGGCCTTGTTGAAGACCACGGTGAAGACCACCATCGTCAGCAGCGGCTGGAGGATGGCCCACAGGACACCGAAGACCGCCTGCTTGTACCGCACGAGGATGTCGCGCCAGGTGAGGAAGTAGAGGAGCTCACGATATCGCCAGAGTTCGCGCAGATTCAGCGCGGACCAGCCGCGCTTGTGCTCGTAGACGATGAGCTCGGCGCTTCCCACTCGTGGTGTCGTCGTCGTGGTGCTCATGAGTGCTCCAGGTGCCCCCGGTCCGCCGACAGTGAGCGCGCCCACGCACGCACGCGACGCTCGGGAACACCTCATCCTATCAGTCCCCGCCGAGGAGGGTCGCCGCGAGTGCTATCGGCGGGAACTCACGGGCAGTTGAGCACGCGTGCCGAGGCGGCTGGCTTCAATCACCCGCCCGTTCTGCCGATACGCTGGTTGGCCGGCGCAGCCGACGTTGCCTCGAACGCGCTCCGAGCGTGGAGGCTGGCGGACGGCCGCGTCGAAGGATCATCGGGAGATGCGGCGGAGCCGGGGGCAGACGGGCGGTGCAGAGATCGCGATGCCCGCTCCGCTCCCCGACTTGATACGATTGCGTCGCCGCCACCACGACGACTGGAGCGTCAACTTGGCCGTGTCCGACAAATCGCGATACTCATCCATACGCGACGACCTGCAGTTCATCTGGGTGCGCAAGTGGCTCATCATCATGACGGTCGTCGTGCTCACCGGTGGTGCGTTCCTGTACGCAAACCTGCAGACGCGCCTGTACCAAGCCACAGCCAGGATCATGTACGAGCAGCAGACCAACATCTCGAACGTCCTCTCCAACACCTCCACCGACGCTACCAGCCTGAGTCTCCAGCTCCAGAGCGCGGTCAACACCGTGAACAGCGGAGCGGTCTCTGAGACCGCGGCCGATCTGATGTCGGCCGCCAGGAGCCCGGGCCAGACCTTCTTCGTAAGCGCTAGCGTCGAGCAACCGGACACGGCTGTGGGCGAGTCAGTTGCCAGCGTGGTGGCCGTCTCTGCCGTGAGCCCCACGCCTGCGCTCGCCTCCGTCGCGGCGAACGCCCATGCCGAGGCGATCATCGATGTGCGCAAGGAACAGCAACTGGACCAACTGCAGAAGGCCCAAGACGCAATCGAGTCCCAGATGGCCCAGTTCGAGACGCCCGCGTCCCAGCTCTCAACCGACTACCTGCTGCTCTCCCAGCGCCTGCGCGACCTCAAGGTCGCTGAGGCCACCGCCACAGGCGACTTCACGGTGGTGGAGGCGGCCTCGATTCCAGGCGCACCTTTCACCCCCAAGCCTCTTCGCTCTGCCGCCTTCGGCTTCGGCGTGGGACTACTCGCCGGAATCGCGATCGCATACGGGATCAGCCAGTTCGACACGCGCGTGAGGAACCATCGAGAAGTCAGCGAGATCCTCGACCTCCCCATCGCGGCCCGCATCCCGCGCGTGTCCCGCGACGTCCAAGCCGCTGGACCGCTCGTGAGCCTCACCACACCCGGCGGACAGGTCGCCGAGTCGCTCCGCGTGCTTCGCAGCAACCTGGACTGGATGCGCTTGGACGGGGAGCTCAAGTCCATCCTCGTCACCAGCAGCGAGAAGGCCGAGGGCAAGACCCTCACCATCTGCAACCTGGCTGTCACCCTCGCGCTCAGCGGGAAGCAGGTGGTTCTGGTCGACGCCGACCTGCGCGACCCGCGAGTCCATGCCTCCTTCGGTATCCCCAACATCTCCGGCCTCTCTACGGTGATCCACGGTTCCGTGGATCTCGCCTCAGCTCTGCATGCATTCGACCTCTCCAAGTACACCGGGGGCACAATCGTCAAGACACGGGGCAATCCCTCGGGTACTGGTGTGACAGGGGAGGGTCCGGACGCCCAGGGCGGGTCACTGCTGATTCTCACCTCCGGCCCACGCCCACCGAATCCCGGCGAGATCATCGCATCGCAGCGCATGGCCGCCGTCCTGCGGCGACTTGCCGACTCCGATGCTGACTATGTGCTCGTCGACGCGCCGCCTATCCTCGCCGTCGGCGACGCCGGCGCCTTGGCGCCGGCGGTTGAGGGGCTGCTCTTCGTCACCAATATCGAGATGGTTCGCCGTCCGGTGCTCGAGGACGCCAAGGAGAAACTCTCGGCACTTCCCTGCCGCAAGCTCGGCGTCATCGTGGTAGGCGAACGACTGGAATCCTCCCGCTATCACGGGTATGGATACGCCTGACGACGAACGTCATCGGCCGTTCGTCTGCCCGCCACCACATCCCCGACCATGAGCGAGGGGTCATGACCAAGTCAGCGCTGATCACCGGAATCACTGGGCAGGACGGCGCGTACCTCGCGGATCTCCTCTTGCAGAAAGGCTACGTCGTTCATGGCATCAAGCGCAGAGCGAGCCTTTTCAACACAGACCGTGTCGACCACCTCTATTCGGACCCTCATCAGGAGCACGTGCGCTTCTTCATGCACTACGGGGACATGACTGATGCTACCAACCTCATTCGCGTCATCCAGGAGACTTCTCCCGATGAGATCTACAATTTGGCCGCGCAGAGTCATGTGCAGGTGAGTTTCGAGACGCCCGAATACACCGCAAACAGTGACGCTCTCGGCACTCTGAGACTGCTGGAGGCCATCCGCATTCTCAATCGCCAGACGGATTGCCGACTCTACCAGGCGTCCACAAGCGAGATGTTCGGACTGGTACAGGAAGTCCCCCAGCGCGAGACCACCCCCTTCTATCCCCGGAGCCCCTACGGAGCGGCCAAGGTCTACGCCTACTGGATCACCGTGAATTATCGAGAGGCTTACGGCATGCACGCCTCGAACGGCATCCTCTTCAATCACGAGAGTCCCATCCGCGGCGAGACGTTCGTGACGCGCAAGATCACGCGCGCAGTGGCGCGCATCGCGCTCGGACTCGAGCAGCAGCTCTTTCTCGGCAACCTCGACTCTCTGAGGGACTGGGGTCACGCAAGAGACTACGTCGAAGCCATGTATCTCATGCTGCAACAGGAGCAGCCAGGCGACTACGTGATCGCCTCCGGCGAGCAGCACAGCGTGCGCGAGTTCGTTCGGTGCGCGTTTGCCGAAGTCGGCGTCAGCATCGCTTTCGACGGCGCGGGAACTGACGAGGTCGGCCGCATCGACGAAATCGACGATGACGTCCTGGCCAAGGCGCGCGGCATGCACAACGGAAGGGACGAGCTCAACGACCTGCCACTGCACGTAGGCCAAGTCCTGGTCCGCGTTGATCCTCGGTACTACCGACCCACGGAGGTTGAAAGTCTACTTGGAGACCCATCCAAGGCCCGTGACGTCCTCGGCTGGGCGCCAAGGGTCACGTTCGCCGATCTGGTGCAGGAGATGATGGCCGAGGACCTAGACCTGGCGCTTCGCACAGGCCTGCTCCGCAGAGAGGGTTTCGTCGTCAGGGAGCCACGTGAGTAGCGACAGGTGCGAGGCGTGGCATGACCACGACGGAGAAGAGACTGTCGCCACCCGCCGATAGATCGGCGTCGACTCCTTCGGGGTCCGGGGCCGTCATCCACCTCGGCCCTGTACCAGACGAACTCATGGATGAGCTACCCGGGCTCTACAGCAGCCTGCGATCCACGAGAGCATGGTTCGCGGCGTTCGACCCGAAGCAGCCCGACGGCGTCTGCATCCTCTCCAAGCCGCGCCACGTACTGATGCTTCATCTCGACGACGACCGGGTGAGCGTCATGAACAGGGGAATCAAGATCTCCCCCGAAGACGCTCGAAGGACATGCGCGGCGGTCTTCTCGTCAGTATCGAAGGCCAGGCGCATCCGCATCGAGGTGCCGTTCCCGCCCGAGGAATTGGGCCTGCCGACTCGGGTGATGGACGTCGTTCACCCGCTGGTCATCGATCTGCCGCACACAGTGGAGGAGTACTACGCATCGCTGGGCCACCGAACCAGGAAGAACCTGCGCAACTTCCAGAATCGTCTTCGCAGCAGCCATCCAGATGTCGAGACAGCCATCTGCGCTCCAGACGCCGTAGCCATGGCTGGACTGGTGGAGCAGTTCGCGGACTGGAACATCGTCCGCATGCGTTCCCAAGGCCGGGTATCCGGTTTTGAGAAGGACAGGGCACGCGTGGCCAAAGTGGCCCTGCTGATGATCCAGGGGCGGGCGCGGGCTCTGATGACGCGGATCGACGGGCGCCTCGCAGCAGTCGAGTTCATCCACCATGTGGGTGATGCCGCTACCATTTATGCAGGATCGTTCAATCACCAGTACGCGGACCTGCACTTGGGGTTCCTCTCCACGTATTGGGCCGTGTGCGAGACGATCCGGGAAGGAGCGAGACGGTGCGACCTCCTCTGGACGGGTGACTACTACAAGGGCCTCTTCGGGGCTCGCCCGGTCATCGCCAACCGTCTGTCCGTGTTTCGAACGAAGCGAGCGCGGCTGCTGGCGCTGGACGAGGTTGGCCAGATCACGTGGCGGCGATCCAAGGAGCGCATCAGAAGCGTACTGCGAATCCCATAGGGGACAACCTGCTTCCCCCGCTGGCTAACAGTCTCAGTACGCTCCACGCTTGTTGAGCACCGCCGGGATGGTCTCCATGATGAGCTTGATGTCCCAGCTCAGGCTCCACCCCGTGACATACATGTAGTCGAGCTTGACCATCTCGTCAAACGGGATGTTGGTGCGCCCGAGGACCTGCCACAGGCCGGTGATACCCGGCGTGATGTCCAGCCGCTTCTGAGTCCAGCCGCGGCACTGCTTGGCCTCCTCGATCCAGAGCGGCCGTGGTCCGACGAGGCTCATGTCGCCCTTCATCACGTTGAGGATCTGGGGAAGCTCGTCGATGCTCCAGCGGCGCAGCGCCCCGCCCACGCGCGTGATGCGCGGGTCCTCCTTCAGCTTGAACATCGGGCCGTCGTAGTCGTTCTGATTCTCGGCCAGCTCAAGACGCTGCTCGTCGGCACCCACGTGCATGGAGCGGAACTTGAAGATCCAGAACGGCTTGCCGCTGCGGCCCATGCGCTCCTGCCGATAGAACACCGGGCCGCGAGAGTCCAGCTTGATGACGATCGCTACGATGCCCATGAACGGCAGGATGGGGACACACAGCAGCCCGGCGACGACGAGGTCGAACGCGCGCTTGACGGCCATGTTGAAGCGGCTGAGCTCGACGTGGCCGACGTCGAGCAGCGGGATGCCCTCGACGTCGTCGACGAGCGCCCGCGAACTCACGACCTCGAAGAGGCGCGGCACGATGTTGACCTTGACGCCGCTGTCGGCGCAGGCGCGCACCACCCTGAGGAAGTCGTTGTGGCGTGCGCGCGAGAACGCGACGATCACGCGGTCGACCTGGCGCGTGGCCACGATGGCGTCCAGGTCGTCCAGCGCGCCGATGACCTTGACGTCCTGGCCACCGTGGCCGTTGCGTCGCGGCTCTCCGTCGTCGAGGAACCCGATGAGCTCGATGCGGTACTCGCGGTGCGCCGCGATCTTGGCCGCCAGTGTATGGCCGACTTCTCCGGCGCCGATGATGAGCACCCGCTCGTTGAACGAGCGCCGCGACCAGACCGTGACCCTGCCGACCCAGCGGGCAGTCGGCACCAGGAAGGCGGCGAACGCCCAGAACACGATCAGCATGGCGATCGGCGCGTCGGGACCGAATTCCAGCACGAGGACGATGAGCAGCAGCCAGCTCGCCGAGGTGAGCGCGGTCAGACCGTTCAGCGACTCGGCGAGATTGAAGCCGCCAATGCTGCGGCCGGGCTCGCGGTAGAGGCCAAAGGCCCACAGCGCCGCGACCCAGTACGGTGTGAGCGCGATCAGCAGCATCGCACCTGCGCCAGGTCTTCCTTCGAACGATCCGTTCAGCGCACCCAGGAGCGGCAGGTGGTGCAGCTCCACTGCCACCCAGACCGCAAGTACGGAGGAGCCGACGAGTGCGACGGTGTCGGCGACCAGCGTCGCGGTGACACGCAGGCTCGATGGGCGGCGCGTCCTCGCGTCCTCCTCGTGCGTCCCCGCAGCAGTGCTGGGCGTGTGCAGAGCCCGGCGTTCTTGGAGCGTCTGATCCGGCATGTTGACAGTATCGGCAACACCCTCGGGTCCCATGAGGGGCGGCTCATCCACAGGGGGAGCAGCGGTGGGGGGAGGGGCGTTGCCGCGTAGAGAGAGCATCGTCATGTCGTGTTCCTACCCAGTAGGACATCGGCGGCTACACGATGATGTCGACAGCGCGGATGGAGGCCGCGCGTCCGCCTTGGGTGGCGATCAACGCCGCGTCCAGCCGCACCGGCCCCTCCGCCACCTCGAACTGCTGCGGCAGTTCCGTGGTGAAGCGGCGCAGGATTACGTCGGTGCGCACGCCGATCACGGAGTCCCGCGGTCCCGTCATGCCGACGTCCGTCATGTAGGCCGTGCCGCCGGGCAGCACTCGTGCGTCGCTGGTCTGCACATGCGTGTGCGTGCCGATCACCGCCGTCACGCGCCCGTCCAGATAGTGCCCCATGGCGACCTTCTCGCTCGTCGCCTCGGCGTGCAGGTCGACGACGATCGTGTCGGCGAGCTGCATCGCCTCCTCCACGAGCCGGTCGACGATGCGGAACGGTGAGAGGCCCGAGTTGAGGTAGAGCTCACCGGCGAGGTTGATCACGGCGACTTCGCCGCCGTCCGCTGCCGGCCGGACCGTGAGGCCGCGGCCGGGAGCGCCCAGCGGGTAATTGGCCGGACGGACGATGCGGTCGTCGGCGGCGAGGAAGGCGAAGACCTCCTTCTGGCGCCACACGTGGTTGCCGGTGGTGATGACGTCCACGCCACCGGCCAGCAGACGCTCCGCGATCTTGGAGGTGATGCCCGCGCCGTTGGCCGTGTTCTCGCCGTTGGCGATCACGAAGTCCACGGCGTGCTCTTCAACGAAGCCCGGGAGCCAGCGGAGAAGCGCCTCCCGCCCGGGCTTGCCGAACACGTCGCCGACGAAGAGGATATTCATAGGCCCAGTCTACCCGACGCCCGGTGACGGAACCTCGAGCGCGTGCGACCCCGTCATGCCATACTCCCTCATGTCATGAACGCTCTTGACTGCCCGCATCTTCTACGTGAGACCGTCACGTTTCGCGAGAGACGGGACCTCTCCAAGAACGCGCCCATGCGAGTCGTCGTATCGTGGCAATGCTCGCATCCGTTCCATGGCCTCCGGCTCGAGCTGGGCGACGAACCGGGAGACGTGCGGCGACACTGCGCAGGCTGTGCCCTGCCGCATGCGGGCGCACCGGCGACGACCGGACGGGCGGAGACACAACAGCGCCCGGACGGTTTCGCTCAGCAGGACGATCTCGAGGACCGGGACGCGGTCTGATCGCGAGAAGTCGGCCCGCCGCGGTCCCAAGACACGAGGCGCTCTCGAGGTGAGCCGGGCGCCGCGGAGCAGCGGGCCGCCCCGACACGGCCGGAAGAGGCGCGTCAGCCGCCGATGAGCAGCTTGAGCGCGCCCTGGGCGGCGTCGAGCAGTGGGCCGGGGAACAGGCCCACGACCACGACGCCGAGCGCCGCGATGACGACGCCGATCACGACGCCCGCCTGCGAGCTCTGCGGCTCGGCCTCCACCTCGGCGCCGTCCGGCGCCTCGCGGAAGTACATGTACCAGACCACGCGCAGGTAGTAGTAGGCGGACACCGCGCTCATCACCACAGCGACGATGGCGAGCCAGGTGAGATCGGCCTGGATGACGGCCGTGAAGAGGTAGAACTTGCCCCAGAACCCGACTGTGGGCGGGATGCCGGTGAGCGAGACCATGAACAGCGCCATGAGGATCGCCGGCCACGGCATGCTGCGCGCCAGGCCGGCCAGGCCGTCCAGCGAATAGTCGTAGCGCCGTCTCGCGCGGATCCAGATGAGCATACCGAAGGCGCCGAGGTTCATGAGCGCGTACGCGGCCAGGTAGAACAGTATCGCGCTGATGCCCAGCGTGTCGCCGCTCTTGCCGGCGGCGATGACGCCCAGGGTGAGGTAGCCGGCGTGGGCGATGCTCGAGTAGGCGAGCATGCGCTTGAGGTTACGCTGCGGCAGGGCCAGCACGTTCCCCACCACCATGGTGAGGACGGCCAGGATGATCATGATGTGGCCCCAATCGTCCCACTCGGCGCCGGCGGCCATGAAGAAGAGCTTAACGAAGCCGATGAAGGCGGCCGCCTTGACCGCCGTGGCCATGAAGGCGGTGACGGGGGTCGGCGCCCCCTCGTACACGTCGGGCGCCCAGCTGTGGAACGGCACGGCAGAGACCTTGAAGCCGAAGCCGGTGACGACGAGCGCGAAGGCGACGATGAGGAAGCCATCGGCGGCCACGCCCGAGGCCTGCAGGCCGGCGAGCCCGGCGGCGATGCCGGCGTAGCTGGTGGCGCCGGTGGCGCCGTAGAGCAGGGCGAGCCCGAAGGCGAGGATCGCCGAGGAGAAGGCGCCGGTGACGAAGTACTTGAGCGACGCCTCGCTCGATCTCTCGTCGCGCCAGATGTAGCCCGCGAGGATGTATGTGGGCAGCGACATCAGCTCGAAGCTCACGAAGAAGGCGATGATGTCGGTGCTGATCGCCATGCCGATCATGCCCGCGACGATGAGCAGCAGCAGGCCGTAGAACTCTCCGCGCGCGGCCTGGCGCCTGGCCAGGTACGCGTCCGAGAGCAGCACGGCCAGCGCACCGATGGCGCAGAACAGCACGACCGCGTACACGGAATACCGGTCGTTACCGATCATGCCGGCGAAGCCGACGGTGGCCTCACGGCCGCCGAAGGTCAGGCCGCCGCTGAAGACGCGCCACACGGCGAAGCGCGCCGTCCACTCGCCCCACTGGCCGACGGCCACCGCCGCGCCGGAGAGCAGGCCGGCGACGGCGATCCAAGCCAGGGCGTCCTTGCGCTTGACGAACAGGTCGACGAGGAAGACGAGGATAGCGCCGCCGGCGACGACGACGCCGGGGAGGATCACGGAGACGGTGTTGCCCACATCCATCTAGAACAGCCCCCTGACGGAGTCGACGAGCTGCGCCAGAGCGCTCATGCCGGCGCTCGTGTCGTCCAGCGACGGGGTGACGCGATCGAGGATGACCTGCACCGGCACGTGCAGGAACTCGAGGAACGTCTGCGGGTACACGCCCATCCAGATGACGAAGATCACGAGAGGCACCAGCGACGCGATCTCGCGCACGCCGAGGTCCTTGAGCCCGAACGACGGCTTGACCTCGTCGTCGCCGCGGTCGTTGAACATGGTGCGCTGGAACATCCAGAGCAGGTAGGCGGCCGCGAGGATCACGCCGAGCGCAGCGACCGCCGCCATCCAGCGCGAGTACTCGAACAGGCCGAAGAGGCTGAGGAACTCGCCGACGAAGCCGCTCAGCCCGGGCAGGCCGGCTGAGCCGAAGGCGAAGAACAGGAAGAAGCCGGCCAGGATGGGCAGCGGCTTCGCGAGGGATCCCATGTCGGCGATCTGCCGCGTGTGCGTGCGCTCGTACAGAAACCCGACCATGAGGAAGAGGGCGCCCGTGAGGAAGCCGTGGCTGAGCATGACCAGGATGGCGCCCTCGATGCCGGCCGCATTGCCCACGAGCGCGATGCCCGCGAAGATGCCGGCCGTGACGAAGCCCATGTGGCTCACGCTCGAGTAGGCGACGAGCTTCTTGAGGTCCTTCTGCATCATCGCCACGAGCGCGCCGTACACGATGGCGACCACGGAGAGGCCGACGACCCACGGGATGAACGTGACGGCGGCATCCGGGAAGAACGGCAGGCAGAAGCGCAGCATGCCGTACCCGCCCATCTTGAGGAGCACGCCGGCCAGGATCACGGAGCCCGCCGTGGGCGCCTCCACGTGCGCGTCTGGCAGCCAGGTGTGCACCGGGAACATGGGCACCTTGATGGCGAAGGCGACGAAGAAGGCGAGGAACGCCCAGTACTGCAGGTTGTACGAGTACACCATCTTGCTAAGGGCCTGGATGTCGAACGTCAGCAGACCCGTCTGGTCCTTGACGTAGTACACGACGACGATGATGGCCAGCAGCATGAGGAGGCTGCCGATGAGCGTGAACAGGAAGAACTTGATGGCCGCGTAGACGCGCCGCGGGCCACCCCAGATGCCGATGATGAAGTACATCGGGATCAGCATGGCCTCCCAGAACACGTAGAACAGGAAGAGGTCGGTGGCGCAGAACACGCCAACCATGCCCACCTCGAGCAGCAGCAGCGAGATGAAGAAGCCCATCTCGCGGTCTTTGACGTAGTGCCAGCTGGCGATGATCACGATCACGCCGAGCAGCGTGGTGAGGAACACGAGCAGCAGGGCGATGCCGTCGACGCCCATGCCGTACTTGATGTTGAGCGGCGCGATCCAGTCCACGCTCTCGGCGAACTGCATGCCCGGCAGCTTGACCTTGAAGACGAAGAGCGTCCACGCAGATAGCACGAACGCGGCGAGGGTGACGACGAGCGAGATGACCTTATAGACCTGGGGCTTGCCGCGGCCGAACAGCAGGATGGCGATCACGCCCGCCAGCGGCAGGAACGTGATGACGGTGAGGACAGGGAAGCCGATCTGATCGCTCCAGCTCATGTCAGCTCCCCCACACCCAGGCGAGGACCGCGACGAGCACGATCATGCCGCCGAACACGTACATCGCGTAGTTCTGCACGCGGCCCGTCTGGATGGGCCGGAGCCCGTCGCCGACCCAGCCCCAGAGCCGGGCCACGCCGTTGACGGCGCCGTCGATCACCTTCACGTCGAAGAAGGTCCAGAGCCACTGCGCGAACCCGAGCGTGGCGCCGACGGGCACGACAGCGTAGATGGCGTCCAGGTACACCTTGTTCAGACTGGCCTCGTATGCCCACGGCACGCGCTCGGCGACGCGACCGGGCACGTCGGTCTGGCGCACGTAGAGCCACCAGGCGACGACCAGGCCGACGATCACGGTGACGAGGGAGGCGAGCATGAGCAGGCCACCTTCGCCGAGCAGGTGGAACTCCGCGTGGTGTACCTCGTAGAACACGGCCTCGAGGAACGAGTGGATCCAGCCGCCCTCCGGCGGGAGGCCAACGATGAGGCCGAGCAGCGCCGCCGGGATGGCGAGGACGATGAGCGGGATCGTCATGATCGGCGGGCTCTCGTGGATGTGCGCCTGCACCTCGGCGTCGGCGCGGGTCTCGCCCCAGAAGGTCATGAAGATGAGACGGCCCATGTAGATGGCGGTGAGCAGCACGGTGACCATGGTCACCGCCCACACCACGTACTCGCCCTCGATGAACGTGGCGCCGATGATCTCGTCCTTGGCCCAGAAGCCGGCGAAGGGGATCATGCCGACCATGGACAGCGCGCCGATGAGCATCGTCCAGAAGGTGATGGGGATCTTCTTGCGCAGACCGCCCATCTTGCGCATGTCCTGTTCGCCGCCCATGGCGTGGATCACCGAGCCGGAGCAAAGGAACAGGAGGCCTTTGAAGAAGCCGTGCGCGAACAGGTAGAAGATGCCGGCCACCCACGCCCCCGCGCCGAGGGCGACGAACATGAAGCCCAGCGACGAGATGGTGGAGTAGGCGATCACCTTCTTGATGTCGTTCTGGGTGATCGCGATGTACGAGGCCAGGATGGCCGTGAAGATGCCGACGACCATGACCACCGTCATGGCCGTCTCGCTCTGGATGAACAGCGGGTAGGAGCGCGCGACCATGTAGACACCGGCGTTGACCATGGTCGCGGCGTGGATGAGCGCGCTGACCGGCGTGGGGCCCTCCATGGCGTCCGGGAGCCACACGTGGAGCGGGAACTGCGCGCTCTTGCCGATAGCGCCGGTGAAGAGCAGCAGGCAGATCCACGTCATGAGCGTCGGGCCGATCTCGCCGTGCTCCGCCGCCTCGAACACGCCGGTGAACTGCAGCGTGCCGGTGGCCACGAAGATGGCGAACATCGCCAGCGTGAAGCCGAAGTCGCCCACCCTGTTGACGATGAAGGCTTTCTTGCCCGCCTGGCTTGCGCTCTTCTTGCGGAACCAGAAGCTGATCAGCAGGTACGAGCAGAGGCCCACGCCCTCCCAGCCGAGGAACAGCAGCAGGTAGCTGTCCGCCAGGATGAGCACGAACATCGCGAACATGAACAGGTTGAGATAGGCGAAGAAGCGGTAGTAGCCCTCGTCGCCGTGCATGTAGCCGATGGAGTAGTAGTGCACGAGCATGCCGATGACGCCGACCACCAACAGCATGATGCCGGTGAGCGTGTCGACCTGGAAGCCCCACGGCACAGTGAACTGGCCGGCCGCGATCCAGGTGAACGCGTTCCAGACGAACGTCTCCTCCTGGTGCGTGAACGACCAGATGAAGGCGTAGATGCTGAGCGCCGCCGAGACGGTGACCAGGGCGACGGGCAGGATGTGCGCGTGCTTGCCCCAGCGCTTGCCGAACAGCAGCGTCACGATGAACCCCAGCAGCGGCAGCAGCGGGATGAGCGCGACGGCGATCTTCATGTACTCGGTCCCCTCCACGTCGCCCCCGTCAGCCCTTGAGCTCGTCGTAGGTGTCGGTCTGCACGGTGCGCTTGTTGCGGTAGTTGGCGATGACGATGGCCAGGCCGATGGTGACCTCGGCGGCGGCCAGCACGATGATGAACAGCGCGAACAGCGTGCCCGCGCCCTCGGTGCCGCCGCGGAAGTTGGCGATCGCGACGAGGGCGATGTTCACGGCGTTGAGCATGAGCTCGAGGCTCATGACCACCAGGATGACGTTGCGGCGCGCGAGCACGCCGAACGCGCCGATGCAGAACAGCAGGAACGCCAGGAGCAGCCACCAGTACAGGGCGTTCATGGGCGCTCCCTCTCGCGCGTGGCCAGCACGATGGCGCCGATCATGGCCGCGACGAGCACCAGCGAGACGAGCTCGAACGGGAACACGTAGCGGTCGAAGATGAGCTTGGACAGCTGGCGCAGGCCGGGCGTGAGCGACGTGTCGCCGATCTGGCCGATGTCGGCGGACAGCGCGACGATCGCCAGCACGGCGGCGCCCACAAGCGCCGCGATCGCGGCCGCGGCCGTCTGGCGGTTGAAGAACAGATCCAGCTTCCCGCTCTGCACCTCGGTGAGCATGATCGCAAAGATGATGACGATGGAGATGGCGCCGACGTACACGAGGATCTGGATGATCGCGACGAGCGGTGCGTTGAGCAGCGCGTAGGCGAACGCCACGCCCAGGAAGCAGAAGACCATGGACACGGCGGAGTACATGATCTTGCGGAACAGCACCACGCCGAGGCCGCAGACGAGGATCCACGCGGCCACTATGACGAAGTACCAGGGGTGGAAGTCGCCGCCGGGCATCAGGCCTGCTCCTCCGGGTCGTCGAGCACGATGGGATCGTCCTTCATGGGCTCCCAAACCCAGCCGCTCCCACGCTCGGCGTCGAGCGCGTGCGGCACGAGGTCCTTGACGGTCTCGCGCAGCGACGCCACCGGGCGGTTCTCGCGGACGTAGAGCGACTCGCCGGCCATGGCCGTCCGGCTGTAGCCGGCGAGCTCGTAGAAGTCGGTCTGCTCGAGTGCATCGTAGGGGCAGACCTCCACGCACTCGCCGCAGAAGATGCAGCGGCTCTCGTCGAGGTCGTAGCTGCCGAGGATGCGCGGGTTGGTCTCGATGGAGCCCGTGGGGCACGTCTCGGCGCACTTGCCGCAGCTCACGCAGCCCACGAGCTGCAGCGGCAGGTTGTCGGCGGTGCTCACGATGGTGTCGAAGCCGCGGCCCATGTTGTCGTAGCAGCTCGACCCGACCTCCATGCGGCACACGCGCACGCAGCGGCCGCAATTGATGCAGCGGTTTGGCTCGCGCATGATGAAGTCGTGGCGGAAATCGGCCGCGTAGTCGTGCGCCTCGCCGCCGTGGAAGCGGTTCTTGAACACCTCGTACTCGATGCCGTAGCGCTGCAGGTCGCACTTGCCGCTGGCCGGGCAGTAGCACTGAAGGCAGAGCTCGGCGCCGCGGACGGCCTCGTCCTCGCCGAAGCCGAGTTCGATCTGCTTGAAGTTCGTCTTGCGGTCCTCCGGCTCTAGCTTGGGCATCTCGGCCGGCGGGCTGGGGTGCGTGACGTCGGTGGTCATGTCGATGAACACCGGCGGGATCTCGGCCATGCGTGCCACGCGCGGGTCGATGTCGTTGCGCTCGTTGATCGCATTGAAGAACGGCGTGGCCTTGAGCTCGGCGAGCGACTGGCCGACCTCGGCCATGTCCTCGCCGCGCAGGTACGCGTCCATGCTCCAAGCCGCCTTCTTGCCCTGGGCGATGGCCTGGATCACGGTCTGCGCGCCGAGCACCACGTCGCCGCCGGCGAACACCCGCGGGTCGGCGGTCTGGAACGTCCAGTCGTCGACCTGGAGGGTGCGCCACTTGGTGCGCATGCACCCCTGCTCCTCGCTGGTGCCGTCGAGCTTGGGGTATTGGCCGATGGCGGCGATGACCTGATCGCACTCGATGAGGAACTCGGAGCCCACCACGGGCACCGGGCGGCGACGGCCGGAGGCGTCCGGCTCGCCGAGCTCCATCCGCTGCATCTCGATGCCGGTGACCTTGTTGTCCGCGTTGGCGATGACGCGCAGCGGGGCGCAGAGGAGCTCGAGCTTGACACCCTCCTCCTCGGCCTCGTCAACCTCGGTGATGTGCGCCGGCATCTCCTTGCGCGAGCGGCGGTAGAGGCAGGTGACCTCGGCCGCACCCTTGCGGATGCTGGTGCGGCAGGCGTCCATGGCGGTGAAGCCGCCGCCGATGACGACGACCTTGTTGCCCACGTGCACTTCGCCGTTGAGCTCGAGCTCGCCGAGGAAGTCGACCGCGGTGACCACGCCGTCGGCGTCCTCACCTTCGCAGCCCATGCCGTTACTGTTGAAGGCTCCGAGGCCGAGGAACACGGTGTCGTACTCCTCGAGAAGGTCCTCGAGCTGGTAGTCGACGCCGAGACGGCGGTTGACCTGCAGCTCAACGCCCATGCGCCACAGCACGTTGATCTCCTTGTCCAGGAGGTCGCGCGGCAGGCGGTAGCTCGGGATGCCGTAGCGGAGCATCCCGCCCGGCTTGGGCAGGGCCTCGAAGATCTTGACCGCGTGGCCCTCGAGCCGGGAGTAGAAGGCGGCGGCGAGGCCGGCGGGCCCGCCGCCCACGATCGCGATCCTCTTGCCGGTGTCGGCCTTGGGCTCGACCGGCAGCAGCAGCTCGCCCGTCTGCTCCTCGTCGATCGTCTGGTCGGCCATGAAGCGGTGGAGCTGGCAGATGGTGATGGGGTGCTCCACGAGCTGACGGCGGCACGGACCCTCGCACGGCCGCGGGCAGACGCGCCCGAGCACGGCGGGGAACGGCAGATCCTCGCGCAGCTTGCGCACGCCGTTCTTGTAGTCCTTGTGCGCGATGTAGTCGAGGAACTGCGGGATCTTGATGTGCGTTGGGCAGGCGTCACGGCACGGCGGCGTGCAGAAGCTGTTGTGGTCGCTGAGCAGCAACTCGAGGTAGAGGTGCCGCATGGCGCGCACCTTCTCGGTGTTGGTCTTGACGACCATGCCGTCGCTGACCGCCGCCGAGCAGCTCGGGACCATCTTGCGGGCGCCCTCGACCTCGACGATGCACATGCGGCACGCCGCGGTAGCGGGCAGGCGCGGCTCGTAGCACAGCGTCGGGATGTGGATGCCGACGCGCTGGGCGGCGTCGAGGATGGTGTCGCCGCGGTCGCAGGCGACCTCCTGGCCGTCGATGGTGACGAGTACCTGGCCCGGCCGCGGCTTGACCTGTGGGACGTTCTCGACCGTGGTCGCCATGCTCAGCCCTCAGCTCCCGGAGTACCGGCCACGGCCTGCTCGATGCCCGAACGCACCTTGACGGCGTCGAACTTGCAGACCTGGCGGCACGTGTCGCACTTGATGCAGTCGGCGACGTCGATGACGTGCAGCTGCTTCTTCTCGCCGGTGATGCACGACGTGGGGCACTTCTTGGCGCACAGCGTGCAGCCGGTGCAGGCATCGGCGTCGATGTAGTAGGTGATCAGCGACTTGCACTTGCCGGCAGGGCAGCGCTTCTCGCGGATGTGCGCCTCGTACTCGTCACGGAAGTACTTGATGGTGGTGAGCACGGGGTTGGGCGCGGTGCCGCCGAGAGCGCAGAGCGAGCCCTCGATGATGTAGCGGCCAAGCTCCTCGAGCAGCTCGATGTCGCCCTCGCGGCCGTCGCCGGCGATGATGCGGTCGAGCGTCTCGAGCATGCGTTTGGTGCCCAGGCGGCAGGGCACGCACTTGCCGCACGATTCCTTCTGCGTGAAGTCGAGGAAGAAGCGCGCGAGGTCGACCATGCAGGTCTCGTCGTCCACGACCACCATGCCGCCCGAGCCGACGATGGCGCCGGTCGCGGCGAGGCTCTCGTAGTCGACCGGCGTGTCGAGCAGCGCGGCCGGCACGCAGCCGCCGGAGGGCCCGCCGAGCTGCACCGCCTTGAACTTCTTGCCGTCCTTGATGCCGCCGCCGACGTCGAAGATGATCTGCCGCAGGCTCGTGCCCATGGGCACCTCGGCGAGGCCGCCGTTGACGAGCTTGCCGGCCAGGCTGAAGGCCTTGGTGCCGCGGCTGGTCTCGGCGCCGAGCTCTGCGTACGCCTCGGCGCCGTTCGTGACGATCCACGGGACGTTGGAGAACGTCTCGACGTTGTTGATGTTGGTGGGCCTGCCCCAGAGGCCGCTGACCGCGGGGAACGGCGGCCGCGTGCGCGGCATGCCGCGCTTGCCCTCGATGGACGCGATGAGCGCGGTCTCCTCGCCGCACACGAAGGCGCCGGCGCCGAGCTTGAGGTGCAGATGGAACTCCCAACCGGTGCCGAAGACGTCGGCGCCCAGGAATCCGCGCGCCTCAGCGTCGGCGACCGCCTTGGTGAGCCGCTTGACGGCGAGAGGGTACTCGGCGCGCACGTACACGTAGCCCTCGTGCGCGCCGATGGCGTAGCTGCCGATGAGCATGCCCTCGATCACGGTGTGCGGGTCGCCCTCGAGGATCGAGCAGTCCATGAAGGCGCCGGGGTCGCCCTCGTCGGCGTTGCAGATGAGGTACTTCTCGTCGCTCTTGCTCTGGTTGGCGAACTTCCACTTGACGCCCGTGGGGAAGCCGGCGCCGCCGCGGCCGCGGATGCCCGAGTCGGTGATCTCTTCGATGATCCACTCGGGCGTCTTCTCGGTGAGCGCCATGCGCGCGGCCTCGTAGCCGCCGCGCGCCACGTACTCGTCGATGCTCTCCGGGTCGATGACGCCGACATCGCGCAGGGCGATGCGCGTCTGCGCCTTGTAGAAGCCGATGTCGTGCCAGTCTCGGATGCGCTCGCCCGTCTGCGCGTCCTTGTACAGGAAGCGCTCGACCGGCTGCCCGCCCTTGAGGTGGTCCTCGACGACCTTGGCCACGTCTCTGGGCTTGAGGTGCCCGTACATGGTGTCGTCGCTGAGCACCACGACGGGGCTCATGGAGCACAGGCCGTGGCAGCCGATGATACTGACGTCCACGCTGTCGCCGAGGCCAGCGTCCTGGACCTCCTGGACGAAGGCGTCGAAGACCGCCAGCGAGCCGGCGAACACGCAGGCGGTGCCGGCGCACACCTTGACGGTGTAGCCGCCGCCGGGACGCGCGGCGACGCTGACGTTACGCACGTCGTCGTCGGGGCGTGGAGTCGTGATCTCGTCAGTCATGGTGCCTTGCTCATCCCTTCTTGCCGCCGACCTCTTCCATGAGGTCGCGGATGATCTTGCGCGTGCTGTCAGGGGTGAGACCGCCGTAGGTCTGGTCGCCGATGCGCATGACGGGCGCCTGCGAGCAGGCGCCCATGCAGGCGACGGACGACAGGGTGAACTTCATGTCGCTGGTGGTCTTGCCGTCGGCGACCCCGAGCTCCTCCTCCAGAGCCTCGGTGATCTGGACCGCCCCCGCGACGTGACAGGCGGTGCCGTGGCAGACGTCGATGATGTGCTCGCCGACCGGTGAGAGCCGGAACTGATTGTAGAAGCTGGAGACGCCGTAGATCTGGCTGAGCGAGACGCCGGTCTGCAAGCTGATCTCCTGGATGGCGAGACGCGGCAGGTAGCCGTAGACCTCCTGCGCGTTCTGCAGCATGGCGATGAGGCCGGTGCCGTGCTCGTAGTAGTCGTCGAGCACCGGCTGCAGGTCCTTGAGGTCGACGCCCTGCTGGGCGGCGATGCGGGCCTCGCTGATGCGCGCCGCGTTGGGCACCGGCAGGCAGTACTTGCTCGTGTGGTTGACACGGATGACCTGCACCGGGCAGTTGCTCTCGCACAGGGTGCAGGAGCGGCAGCGCGGCTCGCCGCTGGACGGGTCGATGACCACGCGGAACAGGCCGCGGCTGCGCGCCGGCAGCGTGATGCGCTCCTCAGGGTACTGGACCGTGATCTTCTTCATCGGCAGGTGGCTGAGCGTCTGCCGCATGGCCTTGAACATGCCGAGCATCAGGCGCTCACCACCGGTTGGCGCTCACGCTGTTTGCGCAGGCGGCGCTTGAGGAGCGGGTCGAACAGGCCCACGAAGGCGAAGAACGAGACCCAGCCGAAGATCGCGAGGCCCCACTTCCATTCGGGCACCCACAGGATGATCGCGGCCGTGGCCAGGATGTTCACGAGGCCCAGCGGGATGAGGATCTTCCAGGCGAAGCCCATGAGCTGGTCGACCTGCAGCCGCGGGATGCTGAAGCGGATCCAGACGAGCATGAAGACGAGCACGTAGGTCTTGAGGAGGAACCAGAGGATGCCGATCCAGTCGATCCCCCACCAGGTGAGGGCGCCGGACCAAGGCCCCATCCAGCCGCCGAAGAACAGCGTGACGGTGACCATGGACATGATGGTGAGGCCGGCGTACTCGTTGAGGTAGAACATGCCGAAGCGCATGCCCGAGTACTCGGTGGCGTAGCCGGCAACGAGCTCCGACTCCGACTCGGGGAGGTCGAAGGGACCGCGGTTCAGCTCGGCGATGGACGCGATGTAGAACATGAGGAACGTGAACGGCGCGTAGAAGCCGATCCACTCGTAGCCCGCCTGGAAGGCGACGACGGCGCTCACGCGCAGTGAGCCGACGATCATGGCCACGATGAGGAGCGCGAGGAGCATGGGGATCTCGTAGCTGATCATCTGCGCGGCCGCGCGCAGGGCGCCGACCAGCGAGTACTTGTTGCGCGACGCCCAGCCGCCCATGAGGATCGCGAGCGTCGTGAAGCTCGTGATGGCGACCAGGAAGATGACGCCGATGTTGAGGTCGGTGGCGAGGAGCCCCTGCGTGTACGGGAGCACGAGCTGGATGGCCACAGCGCCGATCATGACGGTGACCGGCGCAAGCGTGAACAGCACCGGGTCGGCGAGCAGCGGGCGGAAGTCCTCCTTGCCCATCATCTTGAAGGCGTCGGCGATGCTCTGCAGGACGCCTTGGGGGCCAGTGCGGTTGGGGCCCAGGCGGTCGCCGATGAACGCCATGGCGCGGCGCTCGAAGTAGATGTTGACCAGCGCCGCGACGAACACGACCGCGTAGGCGATGACCACGAAGAGGATGGCCCTGAGGATGCCGAGCACGATGTCCATCAGCGGTCGATGCCTCCAAGCACCAGGTCAATGCTGCCCGAGATGGCCACCGCGTCGGCGATCTTGTTGCCGCTGAGGAGCTTCGGGAAGAGCTGCAGGTTGCAGAAGCAGGGGTCGCGGTACTTGAGCCTGGACGGATACCGCGACCCATCGCTCTCAATGTACGTTCCGTACTCGCCGCGCGGGTTCTCCTGGCCCACGTAGCAGGAGCCGGGCGGCGGCGTGATGACGTACGGGGCGCGCAGCGAGCCGAGCTGGGCCGGACCCTTGGGCAGCATGTCCAGGCACTGCTCGACGATCTTGAGGCTCTCGCGCATCTCGTCCATGCGGCAGCGGTAGCGGTCGAAGATGTCGCCGTGCTGCGCGGTGATGACCTCGAAGTCGAGCTCCGGGTACACGGAGTACGGCCGGTGGCGGCGCAGGTCGAGGTCGATGCCGGAGGCGCGCGCGTTGGGGCCGGTGATGCCGTAGTCGACCACATCCTGCTGCGTGATGACGCCCGTGCCCTGGGTGCGCTGCAGGAAGACGGCGTTGTCGTCGACCAGCGCCTCGTACTCCTTGATCTTCCTGGGGAACATCTTGAGGAAGTCGCGGCACCGCTCGACCCAGCCATCCGGCAGGTCGTAGCGCACGCCCCCGAAACGATAGTAGTTGAACATCATGCGCGCGCCGGTGAGCTCCTCCATGAGGTCGAGGATCACCTCGCGGTCGCGGAACATGTAGAACACCATCGCCGTGCCCAGCGGCGAGAGGTCGGCCGTGAACGTGCCGACCGCCACCAGGTGGCTGGCGATGCGCATGAGCTCGCCGGTGATGACGCGGATGAACTCCGCCCGCCGCGTGACCTGGATGCCGGCGAGCTTCTCGACCGTCATGACGTAGGCCCACTCGCAGTTGATGCTGGCGAGGTACTCGGTGCGGTCGACGATGGGGATGTACTGGAAGTACGTGCGCCGCTCGGCGAGCTTCTCCTTGCAGCGGTGCAGGTAGCCGATGACGGGGATGACGTCCTTGACGAGCTCGCCGTCGAGGGTGACGACCAGCCGCAGCACGCCATGCGTGCTGGGGTGCTGCGGCCCCATGTTGACCACGACCTCGTTGAACTCGAGGCCGTCCACGTCTGACCCCTCGCCGCGCGCCGTCGACTCCTCGATGCGGCGCAGCGCGAGCTTCACGGCCTCGTCGGGCTCGGGCGTCTCGAAGTGGTCATACATGCGGGTGATTCTCCGCGAGATCGACGTAGTCCTTACGCAGCGGGTGGCCGACGAAGTCGTCCTTGAGCAGGATGCGGCGCAGGTCCGGGTGGCCGGTGAACCTGATGCCGACCATGTCCCAGGCCTCGCGCTCGTGCCAGTCGGCAGCCGGCCAGACGCCGGTGACGGTGGCGACCTCCGGGTCGGCTTTGGGCACCTTGACGTGGAGCTCGATCCAGGTGTTTGTCTTCCACGAGTACACGTGGTAGACGGCCTCGAACGAGGTGCGGTGGTCCACGCCGGCGATCCAGTTGAGCGTCTCGTAGCCGACCTCGGAGTCGGCCTTGAGGCGCGCGGCGACGTCCTCGAGCCGCTCGCGCGCACACCCGGCCACGATGGTGTCGGGCTCCTGGATGCGCACGTCCGTGAGCTCGCCGGCGAAGCGCTCGAGGAGGAGCGCCGCGATCGCGTCGATGTCCATGGGGTTGCTGCCGACGGTGACGGGCACGCGCTCAGGTCTCTTCCGTCGCGGTCGCGGCGGCCGGCGCCTCTGGCGCAGCCGGCTTCTCCGCGACGAACTTGTGCTGCTGGATCTTGCCCTGCAGCTCCAGCAGGCCCTGGAAGAGCGCCTCGGGGCGCGGCGGGCAGCCGGGGATGTACACGTCGACCGGCACCACCTTGTCCACGCCGTTGACGACGTTGTAGCCGTCGTAGAACGGCCCGCCGCTGGTGGCGCAGGCGCCCATGCTGACGACCCACTTGGGCTCGGACATCTGATCGTACAGACGCTTGAGCACGGGGGCCATCTTCTCGTTGACCGTGCCGGCGACGATCATGAGGTCGCACTGGCGCGGCGTGGGGCGGAACACCTCCATGCCGTAACGCGCGATGTCGTAGCGGGCGAAGCCAGACGTGAGCATCTCGATGGCGCAGCACGCGAGGCCGTACGTGAACGGGAACACGGAGTGCGAGCGCGCCCAGCTGAAGACGAAGTCGGCGGTGGTGGTGATGACGTTGGGCTCGCTGAAGTGCTCGAGCTTGGGGTATCTGACCGCCTTGAGGCGCTCACTCATGCCCACTCGAGAGCCCCCTTGCGCCAGGCGTACAGGAGCCCGAAGGCGAGCACGGCGATGAACAGCAGCATCTCGATGAACCCGGCGGTGCCCAGGGAGCGGAAGACGATCGCCCAGGGGAACAGGAAGGCCGACTCGACGTCGAAGACGAGAAAGAGGAGGCCGAAGACGAAGTAGCGCACCGCGAACGGCTGCCAGGGGTTGCCGACCGGCGGGATGCCGCACTCATAGGGCTGCAGCTTCTCCGGCGTGGGGTGGCTCGGGTTGATGAGCTTCGAGAACAGCAGGATGAGGACGACCAGCGCCGCCCCGGCGACGATGAACAGCCAGACATACAGCCAATCGGTGAGATATGCGCTAGTCAATGCGATACCAAAGAGACGCCCGCGTTCCCCCCATGGAGACCCTCCGGACGCCTCGCGTACTCTACCAAAGCCGCTTCCCGCGGCGCAACTGGCAGGTAAACCGATGGGGGTATCAGGCAACCTGCTCGTTTTGCAGGCATTTCGCCCATCGGTGTCTGGCGCGCGCGAGCGCAGCCGGGGCAAAAAGTGACGCCGGAGGGGGCCGCGTTGAATTTCCGGCGCGCTGCCCGTACGATGGGAACGCACGTATACCCCCGACCGAGGTGACCCCCACATGAGCATCGGCCCCGCCGAGATCATCATCGTCCTCATCCTCGCGCTGCTCGTCTTCGGGCCCAAGCGGCTCCCGCAGATGGGCCGCTCGCTGGGCAAGGGCGTGCGCGAGTTCCGCAAGGCCGCCGAGACTGCCAAGACCGAGTTCGGGCTGGACGAAGTCACAGACCAGATCAGCGAGGTCAAGTCGACCATCACCGAGCCCATCAAGGACGTCACCGGGACGTTCACCGACCTGAAGCAGGCGGTCGACGTCAAGTCGGCGATCGAGGCGCCGGTCAAGGCCGCGACGGTCGCGGGTGCGGCCGGAGCGACGGCCGCGTCCGAGCCGGACGCCGCGATCGACGAGCACGCGGCCGCGTCCGAGCCGGACGCCGCCGCCGCGGCGGCGCCCGCCGAAGCGCAGGGCGAGCTCGAGGAGGGCCCGGAGACGCCGCAGACGGTGCTCGCCGACGTGGCGGCGGTGCCGCAGGCCCCCGCCGCAGCGCCGAAGCCGCCGGCCGCGCCTGAGCCAACCGAGGGCGTCGCCGCCGCCGCGCCCGCCTCCCCCGCACCGGGAGACTGACCGCGTGGCACTCTCCACTGAAGACCGTCTCACGCTGCTCGAGCACCTCGACGAGCTGCGCAAGCGCCTGTTCGTCTGCCTCATCGCGGCCGTCATCGGTGTGCTCGTGGCGGCGCTGTTCAACGACTTCATGTTCGAAGCGCTGCTCCACCCGCTGCGCACCGTTGCGAACCTGCCGGAGTCGGCCACGCAGATCACCACCTTCAGCCCCGCCGAGCCGTTCATGGTCAGCCTCAAGGTGTGGCTGGTCGGCGGGCTCATCCTGGCGTCGCCGATCCTGATCTACGAACTCTGGGCCTTCCTGGCGCCGGCGTTCACGGCCAACGAGAAGAAGTACTTCTACCCCGTGGTCATCGCGACCACGGTGCTCTTCTTCTGCGGCCTCGCACTGGCCTACTTCCTCGTCCTGCCCAAGGGCCTCTCGTTCCTCCTCACCTTCAGCGCCGGGTTCTTCAACGTTCAGCTCCGCGCGCAGGAGTACTTCACGTTCATGGCGCTCTTCATCCTCGCCTTCGGTGTGGTCTTCGAGCTGCCGGTGGTGCTCGTGCTGCTCGCCAAGGTGGGGGTCATCGACGACAAGTTCCTCAGGAAGAACCGGCGCTGGGCGGTGCTGGCCATGGCGTTCGCGGCCGCCGTCATCACGCCCAGCCAGGACGCGTTCAGCATGCTCGCCATGTTCGTGCCGCTCTACGTGCTCTACGAGGTCTCCATCGTCGTCGCCCGCTTCGTGCAACCGAAGAGGGGGGGCGCCACCGCCGTTGAAGACTCCCCCGGCGGAGGCGACGACTCCGCCAGCCGAGCGCCGGCGTGAACGCGGGCGGGGGGCGGCGCGTCCCTCGTCCCGATACAATGGTGAGCCATGGCTGAGTACAACCGGTACAGCGTCGAGCCCGAGGACCTCCCCCGGCGCCGGCGCGAGCGCAGGAAGAAGAAGGTGAAGTCGCGCAGCCGTGCGTGGCTCATCGTCAAGCTCTTCATCGTCGCCGTGCTGCTCGCGCTCATCGCCGGCCTGGCCGTCGCCGCCGGGGCCATCTACGCCCTCTCGCGCGACCTCCCCTCGCTCGATGACCTTCGCCGCCACGACCGCGCCGTCAACACTGTCCTGTACGACCGCACCGGCAAGAACGTCATCGCCGTGCTGCACGGCAGCGAGAACCGCGTGCTCGTGCCCAGCGAGAAGATCCCGGAGTTCATGAAGGAGGCCACCGTCGCCGTGGAGGACGAGCGCTTCTACGAGCACCACGGCGTCGACTACCAGGCGGTCGTCCGCGCCATGGTCCTCAACGTGCAGGCCGGGACGATCGTCCAGGGCGGGTCCACCATCACCGAGCAGTACGTCAAGAACGCCTACGTGGGCGACGAGCGCACCTACACCCGCAAGCTCCGCGAAGCCGTGCTCGCGTGGCAACTCGAGGACCGCTGGAGCAAGGACAAGATCCTCACCGAGTACCTCAACACGGTGTACTACGGCGCCGGCGCCTACGGAGTGGAGGCGGCGGCGCGCACGTACTTCCACAAGCACGCGTCCGCACTCAACCTCAAGGAGGCGGCACTGCTCGCGGCCCTGCCCAAGTTCCCAAACGCCTACTCGCCCACGACGGACAAGAAGATGGCCAAGCAGCAGCGCGACAAGGTGCTCCAGCTCATGGCCAACCAGGGCTACGTCACCCAGGAGCGGGCGGACAGGCTCATGGCGAGCAAGGTGCACGTGTACCGGCGCCCGCCCAACTACAACAAGAGCATGGCCGACTACTTCGTCGACTACGTGACCAAGGTGCTCACCAGGCGGTACGGCTCGAAGATGGTGTTCGAGGGCGGCCTCAAGGTGGTCACCAGTATCGACCTCGAGTGGCAGCAGGAGGCCATCGAGATCATCAAGTCGACCACGGGGCCGCTCAACTTCGGCTTCAAGCCCTCCGCGGCGCTCGTCGCCGTCGACCCCAAGACCGGCTACATCCGCACCATGGTCGGTGGCTTGGACTACAAGAAGCAGAAGTTCAACCTGGCCTGGCAGGCCAAGCGGCAGCCCGGCTCGTCCATGAAGCCCTTCGTGCTCGCCGCCGCCGTGGAGAAGGGCATGGACCCGGACTCCACCTACTACAACTCCAAGAGCCCCATCATCATCCCCATGGGCGCGTTCGCCGAGCCTTGGGTGGTCAACGGCGACGGACCGGGCGGCCCGGAGAGCGTGTCGGCCGCCACCACCATCTCGGACAACGTGGTGTTCGCACAGCTCAGCGTCGACGTGGGCCCAGAGACAACCGTGGACCTCGCCCACCGAGTGGGCATCACCAGCCCGCTGGACGCTGTGCCTTCCATCACCCTCGGCACGTCAGGCGTCTCGCCGCTCGAGATGGCCGACGCCTACGCCACCTTCGCGGCCTACGGCGTCCACCACAAGCCGCAGGCCATCGTCCGCGTCTACGGCTCCGACGGCAAGCTGGACTGGAAGCCCAAGACCAAGGGCAAGCGCGCCATCCCGGCCGGCGTCGCCAGCGTGGTGACGGAGTGCCTGGAGCGTGTGGCGTCCGGCGGCACCGGCTCGGCGACCGGCTCGTACTACCCCTACCCGCGCGCCGGCAAGACCGGCACCACCGAGAACGGCTGGGACGTGTGGTACTGCGGCTACACGCCCGACCTGGCGGCCGCGGTCTGGATGGGCGACTCCGAGAAGAACTCCCCCATGAACGGCGCGTACGGCGGTACCTACTGCGCGCCCATGTGGGCCAAGTTCTTCGCCGAAGCCCTCAAGGGCTCCAAGCACCCGGGCTTCAAGGACTTCCCGTGGTCGTTCAGCCCGTGGGAGGGCAAGATGCAAACCTCCAACTCGCCGTCGGCCTCCGCGTCGCCGTCGGAGAGCGGCAGCGCGAAGCCCGACCCGGATCCGACCAAGACGATCACGCCCAAACCGAACCCGACCAAGACCACGGCGCCGCCCACGCCGCAGCCCACGCCGACCAAGACCAAGCCACCCAAGCCCACGCCGACGCCGACGGGCACACCGAGCGCGGCGCCCAAGCAGGTCGTCGTCGCCGCGATGACCCCGGTCGGCAGCCGCGTCGAGGCCGTCGCCGCCACGACGACGACCGGCGCAGGTGACACCGGCGCGGCCGGCGCGCTGCTGAGCTGGGTGGCCGGCCTCCTCGGGCGCTGATCGCCGGGCGATCCCTCCCGGAGTGACCCTTGTGCGGCGCCGTCTCCTCCGTCCCGCGCGTCGGTACTATCATTCCTGTCGCATCGCCGCGGCGCGCCGCGGCGTCCACGTACCGACAGGAGCTGACCCGTCACAGGCCAGGCACCACAGGTCGCAGCCGCGCGCCCGTCCGTGACGGCGGGTGTCCCGGCGGCTCCCGTCAGGGCAGGCGGCAGGTCACTCCCCTGGACGCTCGCCGTGGTGGCCGCCATGCTCGTGTTCGCCGTCCTCGCGAGCGTGACCGTCATCCAGCGGCACCGCGACTTCCGCACCTACCGCAACGACATGGGCAACATGATCCAGATCGTGGACAACACGGCTCACGGCCGGATCCTGCAGATGACCGCCAACGACGGCGAGCAGATCAACCGGCTGGCAGCGCACGTGGACCCGGTCATCGCGCTCTTCGCGCTGCCGTGGCTGGTCTGGCCGGACCCGGCGGTGCTGCTGATCGGCCAGGCGGCGCTCGTCGCCCTGTCCGCCTGGGCGGTCTACCGCCTGGGGCTGCGCCTGCTGGGCGACCCAGCGGCCGCGGCCCTCTGCGCCGCCGCGGCCCTCCTCTACCCCCCGTTGCAGTTCGCCGTGCTGGACGAGTTCCACCCGGTGACGCTCGCCATCCCCCTCCTCCTCTTCGCCTTCGCGTTCCTCGAGGAGGACCAGCGCTGGCTCGCGCTGCCCTTCCTAGTGCTGGCGGCGCTCTGCAAGGAGGACATCCCGCTGGTGATCGCGCTCATGGGCCTGTACTTCGCGCTGCGCAAGCGGAGGCGGTGGCCGCTGCTCATCACACTGGGGGCAGGGGTGTACTTCGTGCTCGCCGTGGGCGTGGTGATCCCGCACTTCAACGCCGGCGCGCCCAGCGAGTTCCTGGGCAGGTACGAAGGCGGCGGGGACACCATGCGGAGTCTCGCCGCCGGCCTCTTCACGCACCCGCTGGGGACCGTAAGGACGCTGCTGGAACCGTCGGGGCTCGCCTACCTGGTGAAGCTGCTCTGGCCCTTTGGCTTCACCTCCCTGGCGAGCCCTCTCACGTTCCTCATCAGCCTGCCGGAACTGCTGCTCAACCTGCTCTCGAGCAAGCCGCAGCAGCAGTCGATCGCCTACCACTACGTGGCCGGCGAGGCGCCCTTCGTGATCGCCGCCATGGTGCTCGGGCTGCGCCGCATCCGCGGGTGGCTGGCGCGGACCTGGAACACGGCCCGCCGCGGCGGGCCGCACCGCCTGGACCGGACCCTTGCTGCCGCGGTGATGGCAGTCGCCCTGCTGGCGAGCCTTACCGTCGGCCCGCTCTCGGGCGCGCGGCCGGGCTGGGGGCGGGCGATCACGCCCGAGCACCGCGCCGTGATCGCCGATGCGTTCGCGCTGGTGCCGGAGGGCGCCAGCGTCTCCGCCGACAACGCGCTCGGTGCGCAGCTCTCCGAGCGCGTCAAGATCGACATCTTCCCCGTGGTGGACGGCGACCAGTACGTGGTCCTCGACAGCCGCGACCGCTTCCGCCGGAGGCGGCAGAACGCGCTCGCGCGGCTGCGTGTCAACCCCAGGTACCAGCTCGAGTTCGCACGCGAGGGAGTGTACGTCTTCAGGCGCGTTCGATGAACATCGCGACGCGCCTGCCGCCTGCCCCGCCGGCGATCCGGCCGTCATCGACTCGGGCAAGCGCATGCGGCCGCCCATGGCGCTACGGCTCGACGACGACCTTGACCGACTCGTCAGCCTCGGCGACCAGCATGAACCCGCGCTCCACGTCGTCCAGCGGGAGGCGATGCGTGACCAGGTCCGCGACGGCGACCCTCCGGCTGGCGATGAGGCGCAGGGCGGTCGCCAGGTCGGACGGCGCCGCTCCATAGGAGGTGCGCACGCTGACCTCCCGCCGCCAGAGCTCCGTCATGGGCATCTCCAGCGGCTCGCCGGGGGGCGGCGGCGCGAAGAAGATGAACGTGGCGCCCGACTCCAGGCTGGCCAGGCCCTGCTCGATCGCCGGCAGAGCGCTTGTGCAGAGGATGACCAGGTCGGCCAGGCGGCCGTCGGTGACGCCCCGTACCACGTCGGGAAGCCCGCCGCCCGCCTCCTCGGCGTCGACGGCGATCGCCCCCGAGCGCCGGGCGAACTCCAGCCGGTAGTCGCTCACGTCGGTGGCCACCACCCGCCCGGCGCCGAGCGCGAACGCCAGTCTGACGTGCAGCAGGCCCGAGATGCCGCTTCCGACCACGAGCACCGTGGAGCCGGGCCGCACCCCGGCGCGCTCCTGGGCCCGCACCACGCAGCCCAGCGGCTCCACGAAGGTGCCTTCCTCGTAGCTCACCGCATCCGGAAGCACGAGCACGCCGCGGTCGGTCTGCAGCGGAGGCACCCGCACGAACTCCGAGAACCCTCCTGGGTCGAAATTGGTGGTGTGCAGGGTGTGGCAGGCGGTGTGCGCGCCGTCGAGGCAGAGCGCGCACGTGTTGCAGGGCACGTGGTGAGACACGACGACGCGCTGGCCGGCGGCCAGGTGAGTGACGTCGTCGCCCACCTGTACGATGTCGCCGGCCACCTCGTGACCCAGCACGAGCGGCGCCTTGGGCATCCGGTACCACTCCATGACGTCGGAGCCGCAGATGCCTGACGCCCTGATGCGCACGAGGATCTCTGCCGGGCCGATATCGGGGACCGGCCTCTCCTCCAGGCGGATGTCCGAATTGCTGTGGTAGACCGCGACGCGCACGGAGAAGCCCGGCCTAGATCTTGCGCTCGTCGTCCAGTGCCGCCCCGGTCATGACCACACCCGCGCCCTGCACTTCCTTCTGCTCGCGATAGAGCTCGAAGGCCTCTTGCGCCGAGGCGTTGCGATGCACGACCGCGGCGACGGCCTCGATCATGGCGATGGGCGACTCCGCCTGGAAGATGTTGCGCCCCATGTCGACGCCGACCGCGCCGGCGGCGATGGCGTTGGCCGTCATCTCCAGTGCGTCCCGCTCGGGAAGCTTCTTTCCGCCCGCCACGACGACGGGGACCGGGCACGTGGAGCTGACCTTCTCGAAGTCCTCGCAGTAGTAGGTCTTCACGATGTGGGCGCCCATCTCCGCGCAGATGCGGCTGGCCAGAGAGAGGTAGCGGGCGTCCCGGCCCATGTCCTTGCCGACCGCGGTGACGGCCACGACGGGAATGCCGTAGCGCTCGCCCTCGTCGACCAGCTTGGCCAGGTTGGCGATGCTCTGGTGCTGATGCGGAGCCCCGACGAAGACGGAGAGCGCCATGCCCGCGGCGTTGAGACGGAGGCACTCCTCGACTGAGGTGATGATGGTCTCGTCTGAAAGATCGTCCTGCAGCACGCTCGTGCCGCCGGAGACGCGCAGCACGATGGGCGCGCCAGTGTTCGACGGGATGCAGTTGCGCAGTACGCCGCGCGTCAGCATGAGCGTGTCGGCATAGGGCGCGAGAGGAGCGCACATGGTCGACGGGCATTCCAGGCCCTTGGTGGGGCCGAGGAAGTAGCCGTGGTCGATGGCCAGCATCACCGTGCGGCCGGTCTCAGGACGTATGATGTGCGCGAGCCGGTTCTCGAGTCCCCAAGACATGGCGTGTGACCTCCTGGATGCCGCCGCTGCTCAGCCGCGGCGACGGTCGTCGTGTCAGTACTCCGTACCTCGCGACGAGGCACTCCGCCTCATGCTACCAGTCGTCGGCGGCGCCTGCGCACCCGAGTGGCGCCCGGCCCCGCCGTCAAGGGCGTGCTGGCGCGGGGCCGACAAGCTCACGCCATCCCGCGGGAGACTGCGAGTACTCCACCACGCGCGCGGCGCAGCAGTGGCGCATGCCGGCGCGCGCCAGCCCGCGCCGGTGCCCAGCCGAGAACACGAACGGCGGCGGGAGAGGCTGCTCCCCCAGCCCCGTCCGCCGCCGCTCGGTCCTTCGGCCTCAGAGCGCCTTGCGCTTGTCGACCACGCGCACGGCCTTGCCCTCGGAGCGCTGGATCGTCTTGGGCTCCTTGAGCTTGACAGCCACCTGGATGTTGAGGACGTTGTAGATCTGCGCCTGCACGCCCTTCTGGAAGCGCTCCAGGCCACCCATGGTCTCGGCGAAGATGTCCTCGCCCACCTCGACCCAGACCTCGATCACGTCCAGATAGCCCTTGCGGTCCACCACGATCTGGTAGTGCGGCTCGATGCTCGGGATGCTCATCAGGACTTCCTCGATCTGGCTCGGGAAGACGTTGACGCCCCTGATGATGAGCATGTCGTCGCTGCGCCCGATCGGCTTGCTCATGCGTACGTTGGTGCGGCCGCAGACGCACGGCTCGGCAATGAGCGTGCAGAGGTCGCGGGTGCGGTAGCGGATGAGCGGCTGGGCCGCACGGGTGAGGGTCGTGAAGACGAGCTCCCCGACCTCGCCGTACGGCAGCGGCCGCAGAGTCTCGGGGTCGATGATCTCGGCGAGGTAGTGGTCCTCGTTGACGTGCATGCCGGCCTTGCAGAGGCACTCGTAGCCCACGCCGGGGCCGCCCATCTCGGAGAGGCCGTAGATGTCGAGCGCGTGCTCCCCGAGGCCGGCCTCGATCTGCACACGGAGTTCGTTGGTCCAGGGCTCAGCGCCGTGGAAGCCGACGCGCAGCGGCAGATCCTCGGGCCGCAGGCCCCTGTCCCGGGCCGCGTCGGCCAGGTACATGGCGTAGGACGGCGTGCAGCTCAGGGCGGTGGCGCCGAAGTCGCGCATGATCTTGAGCTGGCGCTCGGTGTTGCCGCCCGAGATGGGCACGACGGTGCAGCCCAGACGCTCGGCGCCGAGGTGCAGGCCGAGCCCGCCGGTGAACAGGCCGTAGCCGAAGGCGTTCTGCAGGAGGTCGCCCGGCGCCACGCCGCCCGCGGCGAGGGTCCGGGCGATCAGGTCCGCCCACACGTCCAGGTCGCCGCGCGTGTACCCGACGGTGGTGGGATTGCCCGTGGTGCCGGAGCTGGCGTGCACGCGCACCACCTGGTCGCGCGGCCGCGCGAACATGCCGAAGGGGTAGTGGTCGCGCAGGTCTATCTTGGTGGTGAAGGGCAGGCCGGCGACGTCGTCGTGGCTCGTGACGTCGCCGGGCTTGACCCCAAGCTCGTCCATCTTCTTGCGGTAGAAGGGGACGTTCTCGCAGGCGTTCTCCAGCGTCGCCTGCAGCCGCTCGACCTGGAGCGCAGCAAGCTGCTCTCTCGGCAGCGTCTCGGCCGCCGGCTGCCAGTACAGCCCGCCGGCGGCGTCCTTGGTCAGGTGTTCCTCGGCGACTCCACTCACAGCGCCCGCACCTCCGCGTCGCTGAGCAGCGTCACCTTGTCGTTGAGCAGCTCCACGGCGCGGTCGATGTCGCGCACGGCGAAGCAGATGTTCCAGAAGGAGATGCTGTACAGGTAGTCGATCGAGACGCCGGCGTCACGGAGCTGGTCGAGCACGCCGGCGAGCCCGCCCGGGACGTCCTCGACCTTGACGCACAGCACCTCGGAGAAGTGCGTGGTGAAGCCCGCGTCGTGCAGCAACTCGCGGGCGCGCTCCGCGTCGGTGAGGATGAGCCGCACGATGCCGTACTCGGCGGCCTCCGTGGTGGAGAACCCACGGATGTTGATGCCGGCCTGCCCGAGGATGTCCGCCACCTCGGCCAGGCGGCCGCTGCGGTTTTCGAGGAACACGGTGAGCTGCTTGACCTTCACGACTCGACCTCCTGGGTCGCGACCGCGGCGCGCCCGAGCTCGAACGCGCGCAGATTGACGTCGAGGATCTTGGCGGGCACGGCGGCCTCGAGGCCGGCGCGCCACTGCTCGGCGCTGAAAGAGAGCACCGTCGAGGCCGCGCCGAGCAGCGCGACGTTCACGGCGCGGAGCGTCCCGGCCTCGCGGGCGATGCCCTCGGCGTCGACGGCGAGCAGCCGTACGCCGCGGCGCGCCGCCGCGCCGGCGAGATCGTCAGGGTACTCCTCCTCGCGACGCAGCACGCTGCCAGGCGTGATGCGCGTGGTGGCCGCGCAGACCATGGTGCCCCGCGGCCCGAGCAGGACGAGGCCGCGGATACCCTCGAGGAACTCCGTAGCGATGACCACATCGGCGTGCGGAGACACCGGCGACCAGACGTGCTCGCCGAAGCGCACCGTGCTGAGCACGCTGCCGCCGCGCTGCGCCATACCCTTGACCTCGCTGGCCTTGACATCCAGGCCGACCAGCGAAGCCGTCTCGGCGAGGACGGCGGCGCCGAGCAGGATGCCCTGGCCGCCGACCCCGACGAGCGAGACCGTGGTGGTGCCGTTCATGCCTCGTCCTCACAGCCGGCGCCGGCGACGCTGAGCGCGCCGCGCCTGCACACCTCCACGCAGAGGCCACAGCCGCTGCAGGGCTCAAGGATGGAGATGGCGTGGTCGCCGGGAGCGATGGCAGGACAACCGAGGTCGACACACGCGCCGCAGAGGTTGCAGCGCTCTTCGTCGACCAAGACCTCCCCGGCCTTTTCCCGAGTCATCAGCACGCACGGCGCAAGGGCGACGACGACACCGAGGCCGGGAGCCTTCGCCTCTTCCTTGATCGCGGTATCCAGCGCCTTGTAGTCGGTCGCGTCGACGGTGACGCAGCGCACGCCGATGCCCTCGCAGAGCTTCTGGATGTCGACCGTGGGCCCCTGCGCCCGGTCCGGGTGGAGCCCGGTGCCGGGGTGGCCCTGGTGGCCGGTCATGGCGGTGGTGCGGTTGTCGAGGACCACGAGCATGCCCTCGACCTCGTTGTAGTGGGCGTCGATGAGGGGTGTGACCCCGGAGTGGAAGAAGGTGGAGTCGCCGATCACGCCGACGGCCCTCTTCTTGCCCAGCGCCTTGTTGAAGCCGGCCATCATGCCGACGCTCGCGCCCATGCACAGGCAGCTGTCCATGGCGAGCAGCGGAGGCAGCGCGCCGAGCGTGTAGCAACCGATGTCGCCCATGGGGGCAAGTCTGCGCTTGCGCAGCGCCGAGAACACGGAGCGGTGCGAGCAGCCCGGGCAGAGCACGGGCGGGCGCACCGGCAGACCCGGCGCCGGCGTAGGCGGCGAGGCCAGCTTGGGCGCCGGCGGCATGACCGGCCTCCGGCGCGGCGGCGGCTTGCGCAGTACGTACGGCTCGAGCGCGCGGAAGATGATCTCCTGATCGAGCTCGCCGTCGGATGGGATCGCGACCTTGCCGACCACCGGCAGGCCCAGCGCGCGTACCTGGTCCTCGAAGAACGGGTCGAGCTCCTCGACCACGGCCACGCGGGAGACGTGCTCGTAGAGGCGCGTGACCTTGGCGTAGGGCAGCGGGTGCGACATGCCGAGCTTGAGAAACCAGGCCTTGGGGAACGCCTCGCGGGCGTAGGCGTAGGCCACGCCCGAGGCGATGATGCCGAAGTCCGAGGAGCCCGCCTCCAGCACGTTGAGCGGGCTCTCTTCCGCGCGCCGCCGCAGCTTCTCGAGGCGCTCGAGGACCAGCCGGTTACGCTGCCGCGCGTACTGCGGGACCATGACGTACTTGCTGATGTCCCGCGCGTACTCGCGCGGCGGCACATCGACCGGCACGCGCGGCAGCACCTGGCCGCGTCCGTGGGAGATGCGCGTGGTGGTCCGCAGCATCACCGGCGTGTCGAACTCCTCGGAGAGCGCGAAGGCCTCGGCCACGAAGTCGTAGGCCTCCTGGCTGTCCGACGGCTCGAGCATCGGGATCTTGGCGAACTTCGCGTAGTTGCGGTTGTCCTGCTCGTTCTGCGAGGAGTGCATGCCGGGGTCGTCGGCGCTGATGATGACAAGACCGGCGTTGACGCCGGTGAGCGAGAGCGTCATGAACGGGTCGGCGGCGACGTTGAGCCCCACATGCTTCATGGTGACGATGGTGCGCACGCCGGCGAGGGACGCTCCCACGGCGGTCTCGAGCGCGACCTTCTCATTGACACACCACTGGCTGTGGATGCCCTGGAGCCCGGCGGTGGTCTCGATGATCTCGGTGGAGGGTGTGCCCGGGTACCCGCACGCGAATCCGGCCCCCGCGCGCACGGCGCCGTGGGCGATCGCCTCGTTCCCGGAGAAGAAGAGCTGCCGTTCCATGGGGGACCGCATTCTACCCGAGGCCGCGCGCCCGGCGCCACTCCATCCGGGGGCATCGACCGTGCGAGTCCCGATGGAGCGGGCAACGCGCGATACTGCGCATCTCCAGCCTCAACCGTAACCCTTGACCAGACCTTGAAGGATTCACATTCCTCTGTCAGAATACTCATGGCATGCGCGCACCGTCTACGCCCTGCATGACCCGGACGGCCACCGAGTGAGCCGTCCCTCTCGCAGACGGCCCGACCCGGTCCTCCTGCGAGCACGCTACCGGACCCTCTTCTTCGTTCTCCTCGTCGCGCTCGCGCTGGCGCTGGGGCAGCGCGCCGCGGTGGCGCCGGCCGTGGCCGGCGCCCTCCTCGGCGCGTATTCCGTGCGCGTCGCGAGCCGCCGTCCGGAGGAACTCGCGCACACGTTCGTCGTGCTCGACTGGGCCTGCCTCGGCATCGCCCTGGCGCTCTCCGGCGGGGCCGGCAGCTGGCTGCTGGTCGCGGTGCCGTTCCTCGCCTTCGGCCAGCTGGCCGGGGCGCCGCCCGGCGAGTGGCCGTTCATCGCCGGGCCGTCGCTGCTGCTCCTCGTCGTCCTCGCGATCGCCGATCCCACCCTCAGCGGGAGCCCAGTGGGCGGCGTCGTCAAGGTCGTCGTGCTGGTCACCGGCGGCTGCGTCGCGGCGAGCCGCGTCCGCCGCTCGGCCGCCGAGGGCAGGCGCCGGACGGCCCACGTTCCCAAGGTCGACGTCAGCACAGGACTCTCCACCGCCGCATGCCTCGCCGCTTTTCTGGAGGCCACCACGGCCGCAGCGCTCGCCGAGCACCGGCCGCTGAGCGTGGTATACCTGCGCCTGGAGCATTACGAGGACAGCCGCAACTTCCTCGGCGCCGAGGGCAGCGAAGAGCTCGTCCGCGGCGTAGCGCGGCGCGCCGATCGGCGCACGGGCGCCGACGGGCGCGCCTTCCGCGTGCGTCCGGACGGGATCGTGCTGGTGCTGCCCGGCGTCTCGCTCGCGGAGGCGCGGGAGACGGCAGGCGCCATCGCCCACGAGGTCAGCGGGAGCCTCATCGCCGGGCGCCGGCAGACGCTGGCCACCGGCGCCTCCTCCTTCCCCACCCTGCGGGCCATCGAGGACCTCCTCGTGGCGGCGCGCGACGAAGCCCGGCCGCCGGCGGTCTCCGCCGAGGTGGCCGGCACCGTCATCCCGCTGGCGGCCGCGCAGTGACCCTGCGGGCCGCGTCCACGGCCCGCGTCTTGCCACTCCCCGTGCGCCTCGCTAGTCTTCGGTTGTGGAGATCGACATCAGCAGCCTGCAGGTGCCGGAGGGTGTGGCCGTCCAGGTCAAGGTGCGGCTCTCGGGGCGTGAGACCAGCCGGCTGTTCGTGAGCGGCGACACGCTCCTCCAGCTCCCGCTGGACGGCGCCCTTGCAGACGGCTCCCCCGTGCCCCGCACCTCCATCTTCCTCAGCGAACTGGCCGGCCGCCACGACGGCCTCACCCGTGCGTTCGCCGACGCGGCGCACGCGGACGCGTTCGCCGCCGCCGTGCGCACCCAACTCGAGACCGCCTTGGAGGCGTCATGACCGACCAGGCCGACACCCTCGCCGCCCAGCTGGCGCCGTACCGAGAGGCGCCGGGCATCGTCGCCGCCCTGCTCGTCTCCCGCGACGGGTTCGTGATCGCCGCCGACGCCGACCCGGACTTCAAGTCGGAGGCCGTCGCTGCCCAGGTCGCAGGCGTCATCGACATCGGCGCCCGGCTCTCCTCGGAGCTCGGCCGGCCGGCGGCAAAGTACATCTCCGTCGAGTTCGACGACCTCAACCTCGTGCTCGCGCCGTTCGGCGCCGAGCTCATGCTCGTGCTTGTGGGCCTGCCCAGCGCCCTGTCCTGCGAGTACCGCCTCAACAAGCCCGGCGCCTGACCGCCCTGCCGCCCAGCGGCAGGACCGACCAAGGAGAACCTCATGGAAGACGCGGTCGAACAGCTCGACAACCTGGCGCGGAGCGTCGGCGAGTGCACCCGCTGCGCAGAGCTCGTGGCGAGCCGGCTCCGCGCCGTACCCGGTGGCGGCCACCCGCACTGCTCGGTGATGGTCGTCTCGCTGGCCACCGACCCCAAGGACGAAGAGGACGGGGGACTCGCCGGCGAGACGTTGCTCGCCGACTTCGCAGAGTTCATGCCCGCCCTCGCAGAAAGCCGCGACCAGGTGTACGTCACGGCGCTCGTCAAGTGCGTGCCGCGCAGCGACGGCGCCGTGCGCGGTCCGCTCCCCCAGGAGCTGGACAACTGCTGGCCGTACCTCTCCAAGGAGCTCACCATCACCACGCCGCACTACGTGCTGACGGTGGGCGAGGAGACCACGCGGTACCTGCTCGGCAAGCTCTTCAAAGACAGGCCCTACGAGCCGGGCGACTCGCTCGAGCTCAAGCTGTTCGACAACCCGGCGTTCAAGGTCGTTCCGGTGGCCACCCCGGACGAGCTGCGCCGGCGCGACTCCAAGGCGCGCAAGGATTACATGGAGCGACTGCGCCAGCTCGGCCAGGTGATGGGCCTCTGACGCAAGCCTGACGACCTCCGCCGGCGGAGCACGGAGCGCCCGGGTGGGCGGCTCCCGCGGCGGATCATCGAGGCCGTCCTTTTGGGGTGAGTGCCGCAGGCGCGGGTCAGGGTACGACCACGCGCAGCGCGCGCGGCACGACCTTGCACTCCATAGGCAGCCTGCCGGCCAGTTCGCCGTCGGTCTGGACGAGCACTTCCTTGCCCTCCTCCACGGTCGCGATGTGGGCGCTCTCGGTGCGGAAGTACTCCACCTTGGGGTGCTTGATGTGGGCGTTGATGAGTGCCGCCGTCCAGTACCAGACCGTGCTCACGAACGACTTGTCCTTGAGCACGCAGACGTCCAGCAGGCCGTCGCGCATGTCGGCGAGCGGAGTGATGCCGAAGGCGCCGCCGTAGTTGGACGAGTTGCCGAACACGGCGAAGTAGCCCTCCACCGTGCGCTCCTCGCTGGTCACGCGGATGAGCGGTTCCTCGTGCGTGAGGTAGGTGGCCAGCCCCTGGACGGCGAACGCCGCCTCTTTGAGCGCCTTCTTCATGGACGGGTGCATGGACGCGACCACCGCAGCGTCCATGCCCACGCCCGCCATGAGCCCGAAGTAGCGGTCACCGGCCTGGCCCAGATCGATCCAGGAGATGTGGTCGGCGGCGGCGCCGAGCAGCTTGACCGCGTCCGGCGGGTCGAGCGGGATGCCCAGCTCCATGGCCAGGACGTTGACCGTGCCGGTGGGGATGATCGCCAGCGGCACGTCGCTACCGGCGAGGCCATTGATGATCTCGTTGACGGTGCCGTCGCCGCCCAGGGCGGCGACGAAGTCGAAGCCCGCGTCGACCGCCTCGCGGGCGAGGCGGCTGGCGTCGCCGGGCTCCTCGGTCTGCAACTCCTCGACGGTGTAGCCCAGGCCGCGAAGAGCGGAGAAGATGAGCGGCACGTCGCGCCGGTACCCCCCGCCGCCGGAGTGCGGGTTGAAGATGGCGGCCAGCCGTGTGCCGGCGGACGTCACGGCAGCGGCTCCTCACCGCCGGAGGCGATGGAACGCAGGGCAGCGTAGCCGGCGGCGCGGGCGAGCCCGGCGGCGTGGTCGAACCCGTGGCCCACGTCGCCGGGACGGTGCGCGTCTGACCCGAGCACCAGCGGAATACCCAGTCCACGCGCCTCGGCGAGCAGCACCGGCGCCGGGAACGGCCGCCCGATGTCTTTGCGCAGGCCGCCGGTGTTGATCTCGAGCGCCATGCCGGCCGCCGCCACGGCGCGCAGCGCCGCGGACGCGGCGGCCGCCACCGCCTCTTCGTCCCCCGGCGGCCCGAACTTGGCGGCGTGGTCGAGGTGGCCGGCGACGTCGAACAGGCCGGTCTCGGCCGCCTGCCGCGCCAGATCGAGGCTCTCCAGGTGGATGCGGTCGAGACCGTACTCGGCCAGCCGTCCCTCCATCTCGGGGTGGTCGAACCCGAACCGGTCGCCGACGATGTGCACCGACCCGATGACGTACTCGAACGGATACTGCTCGAGGACCGCCGCCGTGTGCTCGATCGTCTCGGGGATGAAATCCGCCTCGATGCCAAGCGCGATGCGCAGGTCGCCGGCGTACTCCCGGGCCAGCTCCAGGACGAGCGTGACGTAGTCGTCCAGCTCGTCCTGCGGCATGGCCCAATCGTCGGTGAGGTCGTGGAGCGGCTCCCAGCCGCCGAGGAAGGGTAGGTGGTCGGCGAACCCCATCTCGCGCATGCCGAGCTCCGCGGCGCGCTCCACGTACTCACGCGCCCCGCCTTCGGCGTGGCGGCACATGTTCGTGTGGATGTGGTAGTCGGCGATCATGGGCGGCTCGGGGTCATGCCGTGAGGCCCCTCGAACGAAGCTTACACCCGGCGTGCGGCGCCCGCGGCCCGACCGCGGCGACGGGGCCGGCGTCGCGTGAACAGCAGGACGAGCGCCATGCCGGCGACGAACCCGCCGATGTGGGCGAAGAACGCGACGCCCGCCTCACCCGAGCCGTAGGACTGTGCGCCGCCGATGCCCTGAAGCAGGAACCACGCGGCCAGCAGGATCCACGCCGGCACCTCGAACACTGGCCAGACAACGATGAGCGGGATCACCGTGAGCACGCGGGCGCGCGGGTGGAGCACGAGGTACGCACCGAGGACGCCCGCAATCGCGCCGCTGGCTCCGACGAGCGGTATGTCGCTCGCGGGGGAAACGACCACCTGCGCCGCCGTGGCCACCATGCCGCAGGCGACGTAGAAGGCCACGAACCGGGGCCGGGTCATGGCGTCCTCTACGTTGTTGCCGAAGATCCACAGGTACCACAGGTTGAAGATGAGGTGCAGCCAGCCTCCGTGCACGAACATGGAGGTGAACAGAGTGGCCCACCAGGGGAACCAGCCGAAGGGCGGCAGGTCGACGTGACGGGTGAGCTCGAACGGCCGCGCCCCGAGGAGGTAGTACCAGCCCTCAAGCGTGATGCCCCATCGCGGCAGAACGAGCTGTACGGCGAAGACGGCCATGTTGGCCGCGATGAGCGCGACGGTGACCGCCGGGAAGCGGCGCGTGGGGTTGTCGTCGTGCAGCGGGATCATCGCCTCCGAGTGTAGCGGCGGGGTCACGGCGGCGCAGGCCGGCGCGGTAGCCGGGCCGTCAAGGCGCGAGGTCCGGCCGCCCGTCGCCTCTCCTGACAACACGCGTGTGGCGCTTCTCACGCTCGCCCAAGGAGAAGCGCCGCCCAACGGCGAATGACTCCGCGACCCTGGTGGTACCGTGACGATGTCGGAGGAGGTCGGTTATGCCCGGGACGACGCAGAGCGCCCCGCAGCGAGTGATCGTGATCCCGCGCCAGCTCGAGGGGTTCTTCTACGAGCGGCTGACCAGCCAGTTCGCCGGCCGCGACGACGTGCGCGTGGTCGTCGAACGCCGCGTCGGTGACCGCCGGCGCCCACGGTGGGTCAGCGGCGCCGGCCCCTTCACCGAGCGTCGGCACGGGGAGCGCCGCTCCGAGGTGCCCGCCTGGTCGCTCCCGGACATGCCGTTCTCGGCCTCCTGACCGGAGGGCGGACTCTCAGATCCAGCCGTTCTCCCGGCTCACGATGACGGCCTGGGCCCGGTCCACCACGTTGAGCTTGTGGTACACGTTGTGCAGGTGGTTGCGCACCGTGCTCTGACTGAGGTCCAGCGCCCGCGCGACCTGCTTGTAGGTCTTGCCGCTCGCCAGCAGGCCGAGCACCTCGAGTTCGCGGTCAGTCATGGGGTTGGGCGCGTCGCCCTTGGGCGGGCCGAGCTCTCCCAGATGCACCTTGACCCTGGCGATCAGCTCCTTGATGTGGAACGGCTTGGTGATGTAGTCGGCGGCGCCCTTCTCGAACCCGAGGAGCTTGTCGTTGATCTCGCGGCGCGCCGTCAGGAAGATGATCGGAGAGCGCAGCTCGCACGGCCGCTCGCGCAGCTTCTCGTAGACGGTGAAGCCGTCCATGTCGGGCATCATGATGTCGAGAAGCACGAGGTCGGGGAGTTGCAGCGTCGCGGTACGCACTGCCTCGCCACCGTTCGCCGCCGTCTGCACGTCGTAGCCGCTCGACTGAAGCGCCTCGGCGACCAGCCGCCTGATGTCCGGCTCGTCGTCGACCACGAGGATCCGTTTCGCCATCTGCTCACTCTCCTGCCGGGGTCGGGGGCCGCGATACCGGATCGCACCACCGGAGGTCTCCGGAAGATCGCCCAGCCTGCCTCGAGCCGCTTCGCGACTACGGATTCGGGCACCCTCGCCGATTCCCTCCGACCGGCGTTCCCAATATCGGCAACGGCGGGGCGAACCTTAGCGCGAGAGCGGTGATCCCGGAGAGGCCACGCGACTGGACCGGCGCCGGACTCAGCGGATGAGGCGGTCTCCGAACGCGACGAGCAGCGCCACGACCGCCACGGCGACGGCCACGGCGAGGACGATTTCGACCAGGCGCCGCGAGCGCACCGCGTGCATGGTCACGGTCGCCAGGCCGTACCCGGCGACCAGGAGACCCGCCACGCCGGCGATGAGGATCACCCAGTCCATGGGGGGCATCGTACATGGTCGGAGGCAGGCGGCGGGCGGGTCGGACCCGCCTTCACGGCGCGAGGCGGGCGGCGAGGAACTCGAGAGGGTGGACGGCGGACCGGCCGGCGAGGTCGCCGATCTGCGTGCGGCACGAGGTGCCGGTGGCCAGGACGGCCGTGCCCGGTGCAACCGCCCGCACGGCCGGCAGCAGCGCCCGCTCGGCCATCGCGACGCTGAGGTCGTAGTGCTCCGCCTCGTAGCCGAACACGCCGGACATGCCACAGCAGCCGGCGTCAGGGTCCTCGACCTCCAGGCCGGGCACGGCCGCCAGGGCCGCCAGTGTCGCCGCGGCGAACCCGAGCGCCTTCTCGTGGCAGTGGATGTGGAGGAGAGCGCGGCCGCCGGCACGGAAGTGCAGGCGGCGCTCCGCAGCCAGATCGGCCACCAGGGCGAGCCCGGGCCGGCTCGCGGCCGCGACCTCGGCGACGCGCGGGTCGCCCGGCAGCAGCCTGGCCCAGTCGTCGCGCGCCATCGAGAGGCACGACGGCTCGACGAACAGGATCTCCGCTCCGCCGGCGACGAGCGGGTGCAGCCGGCCGAGCGCGCGCGCCGCCGTGGCGCGCGCCTTCTCGATCTGCCCGGTAGAAAGGGCGGTGCGGCCGCAGCAGCCGACGTCGGCGGTGAGGAGGCGCACGCCGGCGGCGGCCAGCAGCCGTGCCAGCGCCTCGCCGATGCCGGGCTCCTGGTACTGGACGAAGCAGTCGACGAAGAGCACGGCGCCCCGCCCGGAGATCGCGGCCGGGGCGGGCGCGTCGGCGAGGCGCCGAGTGAGCGGCCGGCGGGCGAAGGCCGGGAGCGGCCGGTGGTGCGCGACGCCCACGCGGTCGGCGACGGCGCGCGTCACCCAGGTGCGCCGGAGGAAGTTCACGAGAGGAGCGGCTGGGGAGGCGAGCGCCGCCAGCCGGCGGAAGTCGCCGATGCCGCGCGCCAGCGAGGGTACGCCCTCTCGCGCCCGGACCTCGGCCAGCCACTCCACCTTGAGCGCCGCCATGTCGACGCCGGCCGGACACTCCGTCTTGCAGGCCTTACAGGCCACGCATGTGCCGAGCACCTCCCGGAACTCGGCCTCGCCGACGGCCGCCAGGGGCACCGCCCCGCAGACGACACCCTGGAGCGCGTTGGCGCGCGCCCGCGTGGAGCGAGCCTCGTCACGAGTCGCGATGCCGGGAGGGCACATGGTGCCGGTGAGCTTCTTGCACAGTCCGGCGCCGAAGCACCTCTCTACGGCCGGGCCGAACCCTCCCTCGGCCGAGTACGACAGACGGGGAGCCCAGGCACGGTCGCCGCGGTAGTCGGCGCCGAAGCGCAGGGACTCAGTGACCGGCGGGCCATCCACGACGACGCCGGGGTTGAGCAGCCGGCGGGGGTCGAACGCGTCCTTGACCGCGGTCATCGCCGCGTAGAGCTCCGGCCCGAGAAGCTGCGGCAGGAACCAGCTGCGCGAACGCCCGCAGCCGTGCTCTCCCGAGACCGCCCCGTGGTAGTCGGCGACCAGGCGGCCGACCTCCTGCGCGAGCGCGCCCATGCGTGCCACCCCGGTCGCTGTCTTGAGGTCGAGCATGGGCCGCAGGTGCAGGCATCCGGCGGAGGCGTGGCCGGTGAAACTCGCGCGCGTCCCGTGGGCGGCGACCAGCCGCTGCAGGTCGGCGACGAAGTCGGCGAGCCGCTCCGGCGCCACCGCCGTGTCCTCGACGAACGCGGCCGGGCGCTCCGCCCCGGGCGCCCCCATGAGCAGCGGCAGCACGGCGCGCCGCAGCGCCGCCGCCTCTGCGAGCGTGTCCGCCTCCTCGAGCCACACGGTCTGGACGGCGCCGAGACCGCCGGCGAGCGCGCGCAGGCGAGCGAGTCCGGCGCGCGCCTCCTCCTCGCTGCCCTGGTACTCGACCGTGAGCAGGGCGGCCTCGTCGCCGCCGAGCAGCGGAGCCATGTGCCGGTACCGGCCGAGGTTGGGAGCGAGCCGCAACGGCGCGAGGTCGAGGAACTCGACCGCCGAGGGCCCCGTCTCGAGGATTGCTACGTTGGCCTCGAGCGCGGCGCGCAGCGCGGCGAATGTGAAGGCGGCCCCGACGCGGTGAGCGGGCCGCGGGTCCAGCAACACCTCCAGCTCGGTGAAGAGCACCAGGGTGCCCTCCGAACCGGCGAGCAGACGCCCGAGGTCAGGCTGCGGAAGGAGGAGCTCGCGCAGGTTGTAGCCGGAGGTGCAGCGTCTGGTCCGGGGGAAGTCGCCGGCGATGGGCTCGCGGTACCGCTCGCGCACCTGCGCGAGCGCCGCCGCGAGCCTCTCCCCCGCCGGCCCGCCGACGCCGGCCGCGAGGTCGCCGCCGGTGCACGGGCCGAACACGGCGCGCTCGCCGCCGGCGAGCACGCCGGCCACACGCAGCACCTTGTCCTTGCTCTCGCCGTACACGATGGACCGGGACCCGGACGAGTTGTTGCCGACCATGCCGCCGATCGTCGCCTGGTCCACGGTCGACGTGTCGGGGCCGAACTCCAGGCCGTGCGGCGCCGCCGCCGCGTTCAGCGCCGCCTGGACCACGCCCGGCTGCACCCGGGCGCGGCGCGCGTCACGGTCGATCGCCAGGATCCCGTCGAGCTTGAAGCAGTCGACGACGATGCCCGGCCCGATGGCCTGCCCGGCCACGCTGGAGGCGGCGCCGCGCGCGACGACGGGCACGCCGGTCCGGGCGGAGACCGCCGCCGCAGCCGCGAGGTCGTCGGGGGATCCGGCGACCAGCACGACCTCCGGCACCACCCGGTACCCGGAGGCGTCGGTGGAGTAGAGCCAGCGCCGGAGCGGTGTTGTGCACACCTCGCCGGCGACGGCGCGCCGCAGCGCCTCGGCCGCGGCGCGCCCCTCCGGAGAGAGGTCCGGGATGCGGTGGCGGGCGCCCATGGCGCCAAGGATACCGCCCCGCAGCGACCTTCGCCGTGCGCCCCGACAGCAGGCCGGGCCGGCGGCCCCGAGCTCAGAGCCCGGCGGGGCTGAAGACCGGTAGCCAGCGCGAGAGCCGCTCCAGCACGCCGAACATCATGAGCAGCCCGAACACGACCAGCAGGACGCCGGCCGTGACCTGGATGCCGCGGTAGTGCCGTTTGACCCAGCCGAGCCTGGCGCTCACCCAGTCGAACGCGAGCGCCGCGAGCACGAAAGGCACCGCGAGGCCGACGGAGTAGACGAGCAGCAGGAGCGAGCCGGAGACCGCGCTCTGGCTGGTGGCGGCCATGGAGAGGATGGCGCCGAGCACGTAGCCCACACACGGCGTCCAGCCGATGGCGAGGGCGGCGCCGGTGAGGAAAGCGCCGCCGGCGCCGGCCCGCCTGGGCGCCACCTTGAGCACGGGCTCCGGCAGCTTGAGCACGCCGGCCACCACGAGGCCGCTGATCGCGATGAAGGCGCCGGCGACGATCGTGAGGATCTCGCGGTACTCGATGAGGAGCCGGCCGATACCCCCGGCGCCGGCGCCCATCAGCATGAACACAACGGTGAACCCTGCGACGAAGAGCAGCGACGTCCAGAACACGCGGCGATGCTCCCGCCCCAGGTCCTCCACGCCCACGCCGGAGATGAACGAGAGGTACACGGGCAGCAGCGGCAGCACGCAGGGCGAGACGAACGACAGCAATCCGGCGGCGAAGGCGAGGCCGATCGCCGTCAGGCTGAGCGACGTGATCTCGACCGCGGTCAAGGGAGGAGGGGACCGGCCGTCAGCGGACGGCGGTCACTGCGCCTGAGCCAGGGCGGCGTTGAACTGATCGAGAGACGAGGCGCCGAGGAGGCGGTCCGTCTCCTGCCCCTGGGCGTCGAAGAAGATGGTCGTGGGCACCCCGGTGATGCCGTACTCGGCGGCGAGACTGTTGTCGTCGATGACGATGGGGAAGGCGAGGCTGTACTCGTCCATGAAGGCGAGCGCATCCTCCTCCGTGTCGTTGACGGCGATGCCGACCACCTGCACGCCGGACTCGCCGGCGAAGGTGGCGAGATCCGGCGCCTCCACGTTGCACGGGGCGCACCACGAGCCGAAGAAGTTGACCACGAGCGGCTCGCCGGCGAAGGCGGCCTGGTCGAAGTCCGCCGGCGCCAGCACCTCGACGGCAGCGGTGCCGCTCGCGTCCGCCGCGTCGCCGGCGTCCGACGAGGAGGAGCCGCCCCCAGACGCGATCACCAGCACGATGGCCACCGCTACGACGGCCACGACGATGACGATCCCGAGCGTCCTGGTCTTCATCCTGTCCCCTTCTCTTCGCGCGCCGCTTCGCCGCGGCGCACGCTCCAGTGTACGATGCCCGGGGCCGAGTTTGCGTCCGTTCGAGCCTGACGTATAATACCCCCTAGGGTATACAACCACCACCGCGATGGAGGGTCATGGCGTCTTACGATCTCGTCTGCGATGCGTGCGGGCACGACTTCGAGGTCTACCGGCAGGGGTTCCTGAAGGATGAGGACCGCGTCTGCCCGGAGTGCGACAGCACCGACGTGCGGCAGAAGTTCACGAGCTTTCTCAAGAACATCGGCGGCGGCGGCGGGTGCGCCGCCCCGAGCGGCAGCTCCTTCGGCTGAGGCTGATGCCGGCGGCGCGGTCGCGCCGCACAGCACACGCCTCGTCGCCCCGCGGGCGACGGCTCAGAGGGCGCCCGGTGGCCGATCCGGCCTCCGGGCGCCCCTTCTTTCGTACGGTCGACGCCAGACCGAAGCTCGCCGCCGGCCCTGCCGCGGAGTACACTGCGGGCATCTTCGTGACCGTCGCGTGGGGCCTCGCGGACGGCACGCTTCGCACACGTCATCGACGAAGGGGGCGACCATGCGGAGAGTCCTGATGGGAGTGGCGCTGGGGGCGCTGCTCACGATCCTGATGGCAGCGCCGGCGGGCGCCGTGCCGCCCAACGAGATCCTCATCGCCAAGAACCTGCAGCGGCTGGGGATCGTGCCCAGCTACGCGACGCCGGCCATGGCCCGCGGCGCGGTCCAGGCGCTCGAGGCCAGGGGCGGCGACTACACGCTCAAGCCGGCCGCAGGCAAGGCGTCCCAGAGCAAGGCACTCAGCCGCTTCCTGCGCGCCCGTGTCATCACCGGCAAGGGCGCGAGCACCTACGCCAGCAACACCCTGGTGCTCCTGGTCGAGTTCGGCAGCGGCGCCTGGCCGGAGGGCGACTCCACTGGCCACTACATGGACGGCCCACTGCACGGCTCCATCAATCCGCCGGCGCCCGACGACAACGCGACGTTCTGGCCGGGCGACTTCAGTCCCACGCACTACCAGCAGATGCTCTTCGGCAACTCGTATCCCATCTACGGCGCCCGAGTGTCCGCCGAGAAGAGCCGCCGGGCGGCCGAGAACCCGGCCGGCCGCAACGGTCTGCCGTTTTCCACGTGGCTGCGGGGCACGAGCGACGACACCATGCGCAACTACTACCTCGAGATGTCGCACGGCGCCTACACGGTGCAGGGCGACGTGGCCGACTGGGTGACGCTCGACCTGCCGGAGTCCTGGTACGGCGCCGACAGCGAGCCGTGGGAGTCCACGGATGACCTCACCGGGCCCGTCTGGAGGGTAGCGCGAGACGCGGTCGTCAAGTTCGCCCAGAACAACCCCGACTGGGACTGGTCGCAGTACGATCGGGAGAACCCGTGGGGCATCACCGGTCCGGACTTCTACCAGCCGGACGGCTACCTCGACCACCTGATCATCATCCACGCAGGCAGCGATCAGTCGGCCGGCGGCGGCGCCCAGGAGAGCGACTCGATCTGGGCGCACTCCTGGGCCATCTACGAGAACTACAGCGGCGGCCCCGGCGACGGTCCCGGCATGATGGTCCCGGGCACCGAGGGCCAAGGCCCGCAGGGCCTCGGCATCTGGGCCTACAACTACACCATCGACCCCGAGGACGGTGACGTGGGCGTGTTCTGCCACGAGTTCGGCCACGACCTCGGCCTCTCCGACGAGTACGACTACTCGAGCGCGACGGGCGACGCGACCAGCGGCTTCTGGACCATCATGGCCAGCGGATCGTGGCTGGGCCGCGAGTGGGGCATCGGCACCGAGCCGGCGGCGATGAACGCTGACGACAAGGCCTACCTCGGCTTCGTGCAGCCCAAGGTCGTCAAGCGCGGCCGCACCGCCACCGTCAAGCTCCAGGCGGCGGCGGAGGGCAGCCCCCGGGCCACCGCCGTCAAGATCCCGCTGCCCAAGGCCAAACACGTCATCAAGCTGAGCGGCAAGGACGGCGCCAAGGAGTGGTACTCCACCATGGGCGACAATCTCGACGTGGTCCTGGACGTCAAGGACCCCGTCGAGGTCGGCCCGACCACCGATCTCAGCTTCCGCACCTGGTACGACATCGAGGAGGGTTACGACTTCGGCTGGGTGCTCGCGTCCGCCGACGGCGGCAAATCGTGGGACACTCTGAAGGAGTACAGCGGCAGCGACATGGACCATTGGGCCGACGTGGTCACCGTCGACCTCTCCGCGTATGAGGGCAAGGAGATCCTCCTCCGCTTCGAGTACTTCACGGACGGCGGCGTGGTCCAGAAGGGCTGGGAGCTCACGGACATCGCGATCGAGAACATGGTGCTGCCCGCCTCGGCCTTCTCGTCGGACGGCTGGATCCGCGTTGACGGGGGGTGGACCAAGACCACGGAGCGGTACTACATGGCGGAGTACCGCACTTACGACGGCTTCGACGCGGGCCTCAGGAACTGCTATCAGTGGAACTACGACTACGGCAGCTGGGTGGACTGGTTCGCGTACAACCGCGGCCTGCATCTGATCTACCGCGATACGTTCTACAACGACAACGACGTCGCCACGCACGTCGGCAAGGGCGGCTGGATGGTCGTGGACGCGCATCCCAGGCCTGACTCCGTGGCGTACACAGACGGCGGGGCGGACTACGTGGGTTACTGGCGGCCGCGCATCCAGGTGCGCGACGCGTCGTTCAGCCTCAAGCCGACGAAGACGCGGAGCATCTACTTCGTCGACTACGATCAGGGCCGGGCGGTCGACGAGAGCACGGCGCCCGGCAGGGCCGCCAGGGCGACGTTCGACGACGCCCGGACCTGGTGGTACGCGCAGGCGCCGGAGGCCGGGGTCAAGCTCCCCAGGCTCGGCGTGCGCGTCAAGGTCAGGGCGATGAACTCGAACTACCTCACCGTCTGGGTGGACAACAAGAGGTGACCCAGAGCGGTCCGACGCCGTGAGGCAGGAGGGCGGGGCGGCCGGAAGAGCCGCCCCGCCCTTTTCTGCTGCTGATAGCATCATGCGCATGCGCGTCCTCGTCACCGGCGGAGCCGGCTACATCGGCAGTGTCATCGTCGCGCGCCTCGCGGCGCGCGGTCACGACGTGGTGGTGTACGACGACCTCTCCCGCGGGCACGCCGCGGCCGTCCCCGACGGCGTGCCGCTGGTGCGCGGCGACGTTCGCGACGCCGCCGCGGTGCGCGCCGCCCTCCTGGACGGCGACTGCGAGGCCGTCGTGCACATGGCGGCGCTCGCCGAGGTCGCCGAGTCGGTCGCCGAGCCCGAGCACTACCACAGCGTCAACGTCGAGGGGACGGCGGCAGTGATCGAGGCGGCCGTGGCCGCGCGCGCCGGCCGCCTTGTCTTCAGCTCCACAGCGGCTGTATACGGCGCCCCCGAGCGCACGCCCATCAACGAGGACGACAAGCTGGCGCCGGCCAACCCGTACGGCGACACCAAGCTCGCCGGAGAGCGCCTGCTCGGTCAGGCGCGGGCGCACGGCGCGCTCGCCACCACGGCCCTCCGCTACTTCAACGCCTGCGGCGCCGACGGCGCCTGCGGCGAGGACCACGACCCGGAATCGCACCTCATCCCGCTGGCCCTCCGCGCCGCCCGCGACGGCACGCCGATCAGCGTGTTCGGCGACGACTACCCCACCCCCGACGGCACCTGTGTGCGCGACTACGTGCACGTGGCGGACCTCGCCGACGCGCACATCGCCGCGCTCGAGGCCTTGCCCGGCGCGCAGGGCGCCTTCAACCTGGGCACCGGATCCGGCGACTCCGTACAGGCGGTACTGGACGCCGTCGAGGCGGTCACCGGGTTGGCGCTGACGCGCGAGACGGCGCCACGTCGCGCCGGCGACCCGCCGGTCCTCGTGGCGGGCAACCGGCTGGCGGCCGAGCGCCTGAGGTGGCGTCCGGGGCGCAGCCTGGCGGACGCCGTAGCCGACGCGTGGGCGTGGATGCGAACGCACCCGGACGGGTACGCGAAGAGCTGAAGCGCCGGCTCCCGCCGGAGTCAGGCGGTCAGCCGACGGTCGCCGGCTGCGGCACCAGCGACTCGAGGGTGATCGAGCCGAGTACGTCCATGAGCTGGGCCTGCGCCCGCAGCCAGGCCAAGTGCACGGTGCACGAGGCGCTGCGCGCGCAGTCCTCGGGGCTGAGGACGCACTGGTTCACGGAGATGGGTCCGTCGACCGCCTCGATCACCTGCTGCATGGTGATCTCGGAGGCAGGGTGTGCGAGAGTGAACCCGCCGTGTGCGCCGCGCTGCGACACCGCGAGGCCCGCGCGGACGAGGCTCTGCAGGATCTTGGCCAGGAAGCTCTCGGGGATGTCCTGCGCCTCGCCGATCTCGTGCAGCGACGCCACATGCCCCTCGGGGTAGCGGGCGAGGTAGGTCATCGCCCGGATGGCGTACTCGGCGCCGCGTGTGAGCTGCAGTCCCATGGTCCTCGCCTCTCCTCAAGACCGGACAATTACGGTCTTGTTGAACTGTATCCTCGCCGGCGCCGCCGGGTCAACCGCCACGCGCCCCATGTTAACTGCCCGTTAAGGTTTGGAGAGAGCGGGCAGCGTCTGTGCGGATAGTGCCGGTTTGCGGGCAAAACCCGGTCGCGGGCGGCTCAGGCCAATGCTATCCTGCTTGAGTTCCTGCAAAGTCCGCCCCCTCTTCGGAAGGACGAGTGTGAGACGATCCCTGGCCTTCATCGCCGTCGGTGTCGCCGTGGCCGTGGCCGCAGCTATCGTCATCGCCGGCATGAGTTCGGGCGGCGGCGAGGCCGTCGGCACCTCCTCCGACCCGGCCGGCGGGACGCTACCCTCGGGCCACCCGTCGGTGGCCTCAGACGGCGGCGACGACAAGACGCCCCAGGCGGCCGAGGAGGGCAGCGGTGACGCCGTCGAGCGCCTCGAGGCGCGCCGCGCCGAGGACCCCGGCGACGTGGCCGTGCTGCTCGACCTCGGCGACGCGTACTTCATGGCGCAGCGTCTGGACGACGCCGAGCAGGCCTACACCGACGCGCTCGCCGCCGCGCCGGACAGCGCTGCCGCTCAGGTCGGCCTCGCGATGATCCTGCACGCCCGCGGCGACTCCCGGCAGGCCGAGAAGGCGCTGCACGCCGTGATCGAGAAACACCCCGACGATCAGGACGCGCACTACTCACTGGCCATCATCTACTTCTCTGACGGCGAGATCGACGCCGCCAAGGAGCAGTGGCAGACAGCCGCGGGCATCGACCCGAAGTCCGTCACCGGCCGGCGCTCCCGGAGCTTCGTCGACCTCCTCGAGGACGGCCAGTCGGGCTCACCGCACGCGACCGACTGAGCTCCGACGGCCGCCAGGCCCACGTCACTCGACGCGTGCGCCCAGCACGTCGCGCACGTGGGCGAGCGCGAAGCGGTTGAACTCCTCCGCGTCGTGGCCCGGCGCGTCGAACGTCTCCACGAGGTCCTTGTGGACGATCACCCCGTACCCGCGCACACGCAGGTCGTACACGGTGTGCAGCACGCAGATGTCCGTGCAGACGCCCGCGACCTCGATCACCTCGGGCGCGAGCTGCTCGAGGACGGCGTCGAGCTCCGTGCCGCGGAAGCCGGAGAACGTGTGCTTGCGCACCACCGTGCCGCGATCCGCAAACTCCCTGAGCTCCGGAATCACTTCGTCCTCCCCGGAGCCCTCCACGCAATGACTCGGGAACATCTCGAACTCGGGGTCATCGGCGGTGTGGGTGTCGACCAGGAAGATGACGGGCACGTCCTGGGCTTCAGCCTCGGCGAGATGCGCGCGCAACCGTGGGACGACGGGGTCGTAGCGGGGACTGTACAGGTTGCCGTGCCGGCAGAAGCCGACCAGCATGTCGATGACGATGATGGCGCTGCGGGGCCGTGCGGTCTCCATACGTATGCGATACCCCGCGCCGGGCGCTAGGTCACGCGCTCGAGACGGGGGTTAGGGCGATACCGCCGGCCGACCTTGGCGCATGGCCGGCCCTCCACCATGACGACGTCGGCGGTGAAGTCCGTGTTGCCGCGCAACAGGCTGCTCCCGACCCCGTAGGCGTCGGCCGGCACGCCGGCCTCCTCAAAGCGCCGGATGCGCTCCGCGTCGAACCCGCCGCTGACAACGATGTTGACGTGCTGGAAGCCCTCGTCGTCGAGCGCCCGGCGCACGGCGCGGACGAGCTCCGGCGCCACCCCGTTCGGCCGGAACATGCCCATCTGGTCCCAGAGGGACCGATCGACCATGGTCTCGCTCGTGTCCAGCCGTACGCCCCAAAGGCGCTCGCGGAGCGCGCGGGCGCAGGCGAGACTGGTGGCGACGCAATCGTTGTCCCAGTCCACCAGCGCCGTGACGTTGATCTCCGGGTAGTGGATGTCGGCGAACGCAGCCGCAGCCGCCACGGTGTCGCCGCCGTACGCGGCGATGAGCGCGTGCGGCACCGTGCCGATGCCCTTGCCGCCCCACCAGGACGCCTGGGCATCGGTGCTCACGCCGATCGCGCCGGCCACGTGGGCCGCGTAGCCGTCGCCGGTCTGCACTCTGTAGTGGTCGAACCGCGCCGGAAAGAAGAGGATCGGCTTGCCCCTTGCGGCCTCCGCCACGCGGCGCACGTTGGTGCTGATGAGCGTGCGCCGCGAAAGCACGCCGAGGTACACCGTCTCCAGGTGGGCGAAGAGCCCGTAGTCGCCTTCGATGGTGAGCACGGTCTCCCAGGAGGAGAGCTCGTCGCCGTCGCGGAGCGCACGCACGACGAGGTCGTCCCAGCCATCCGCCCACACGCGCGCGTCGCCCTCGCCCTCGAAGCGTCCGGAGCACAGGCGCAGCATGGCGAGCGCCTCGTCCATGCCGCCGAGCACGGCGCCGTCGGTCTTCTGGAAGACCTGCATGGTCACGCGGGGGTGCAGGTCCTTGGACTCGAGCACGCGCTTGGCGCCGTTGAAGTAGGCGTCCGTGTAGTAGCCCTCCCGCAGACGGTCGACGGGGAGGGCGAACACCTCTGGCGCAAGACGTGGGCGCGGCATGGCCGGATTGTACCCGAGGCGGGAGCGGCGGAGGCAGACGCCGCTACAGGCCGGTCCGGCCGGCGAGGACGTCGAGCGCCTTCGCCGTTGTCACCTCGAAGCGCAGGGTGTACGTGCCGGACCGGCGCAGGCGCAGGTCCATGAACCGGTCCGGCCGCGGCTCTGCGGCGCCCGGCCCCTCCAGTACCCAGTAGGGCGACGACGTGACCTTGAGCCAGTATGTGCCGGGCCGGGTGACGGTGAAGATGAGGCGCTCGTGCCCGAAGAAGCTGATGTCGCCCTGCGCCGGCACGCCCCCGGACACGGCGGCCGTGCGCGTTGCCGGCGCCGCGGGGTCCGGCACCAGGATGGGCTCGGCGTCGATCAGCCGGTAGATGTGCCACGCGCCGGTCTGCTCCACGAAAGCGAAGGCCGGCGAGCTCTTGAGCAGCCGGGCCTCCCGCCGGCTCCACGGGTCCAGCGGCCCCTCCTCGGGCGAGAAGATGTACTCAACGCCCATGCTCCGCAGCCAGGTCACGTAGTCGTCGGCATTGTAGGGCGAGTAGAAGAAGCCGTTGTGGATGGCGTCGGCCTGCCGGTACCAGCCACGAGTGATCGGAAAGCCCGCCTCGGGGAAGTAGAGCGCCTCCCAGTGGCGGCGCAGCGCGACGACATGGAAGCGGTAGTTGGGGTCGTACAGATCCTCGGCGGCGACCAGCGCCGGGGCAAAGTACTCGCGCGTGGTCTGCGGCCGTTCGACGGCGTTGAGGTAGTGGCTGGTCGCCGTGGCGAGCTGCAGCAGAGCGAACAGAACGATGGGGATGATCGCGAGCTCTCCATGGCGGAGCGGCCGCCTCAAGCGCGTGTGGCGCAGCAGCAGGAGCAGCGGCAGGCCGAACACCATGAAGAAGCGGCCGATGTTGTTGCCCAGCGGGCTGCCGGGGGTGACGAACGAGCCCACGCAGAGTGCGGCGTAGACGAGGAACAGCACGACGAACTGTCGGCGCGGGTGGACGGCGTTCACCCCGGCCAGCGCCAGCCCGACGAGGGCGAAGCCGAGGAAGACCATGAGCTGCGACGTCTCGTTGAGGTAGGAGCTCGGCTCGGAGAAGGCGAGGCCGATGACGAGCCGCGCGACGACGGCCGGAGCCAGGGCGGCGGCCCACGGCAGGTACCGCCGCCGCGCCGCCGGCCGCACGATGAGGTCCGTCACAATGAACGGCGCCACGACCACCAACCCCATGGGGTTGGCGAAGATGCCGACGGCGACCGGGAGCGCCGCCCAGAACGGCCGGCCGCGGGCCAGCAGCGCGAGCCCGGCGAGCGTGAGCGCCAGGGCGAGGACGAAGGGGTCCTGGCCGTGCGCCAGGTACAGCGTCATGACGAGCGCGAAGCCCCACGCCGGCCAGGGGTCGTCGATCTTCCACATGTCGCGCACGTAGAGATAGAACGACACCGGGACGGAGCCCGCGACGAGGACGATGATGAGCGCGCCCGAGACGTACTGGGCGAGCCAGTAGAAGACGAAGCCGTACGTGATGGCCCCGTAGCCGCCGCCGTACCAGTAGGTGTCCCAGAAGACGGAATCACCGTCTCGCAGCAGCAGAACCTTGTACGCGTGGGCGGCGTCGTCCCAGCCCGGCACGCCGCCCAGCTCCATCAGCAGCGTGACGAGCGCCACCGCGGCCGTCGTCACGAGCCAGAGGGTGAGCAGGCCGCGGCGTGAGCGCAGCCAGGACTCGAGCGCCGGAAGGCTCACGCGCCCGGCACGAGACCGGGACTCGGCCGCGGCGGGGCTCACGCGCCCGGCGCCGCCGTCCGCATGGCCGTGACGAACGCCTCGGCGAGACCCGGCATCGCCGGCAGGGACGGGACGAGCGTGGTCGCGAGGCAGCGCTCGCGCACGAAGCCCTCCACCTGGCCCTCCTCGTCGGGTTCGCCGATCCGCCAGGCGAAGCCGTCCTGCTGCAGGGTGAGGAACTCGAGGTCGAACAGCTCGTAGAGCGTGGCCTCGCCGGCTGCGAACGGGTTCTCGCGGGCGGCGGAAGCGGCCACGTACCCGGGCCGTTCGTACCACTCCAGCAGCTCAGCCTCGGCCGGCAGGACGCCGGCGAGCTCGTGAGTGCGGCCGCGGCTGTCGGCGAGGCGGCGCAGGAGGAGCAGGGCGCCGCCGCCCAGGGCGAGCACCGGCAGCCCGCCGGCCACGGCCGTCTCGAGCGCGGTCTTGAGCGCCTCGTTCGCGGCGAAGGCCGGCAGCTGCTCCTCGTCCAGGAGGCCGGCCATCAGGAGCCCGGCCGCGTCGTCCGGCAGCGCGGCGTCGCGGCCAATGTGGAGCGGCTCGAGGTTGAGGCCCATGGCCTTGAAGAGGTCGATGGCCTCCATCGCGAACGGCTCGAGCGGCGGCCCCCAGGCGACGGCGAGCGTGAGGTCTTCGGCCGCCGGCAGCGGCGTGAGGAGCCGGCGCGGCCGTGCCGGCAGGTACCCCCGGCGTGCGGCCGCCGCCGCCAGGCCCTCGCGGTCGAGGAACGTGGCGGCCTCGCGGCAGAGCGCCGTCTCCCCGCCCTTGACCGGCTGCGGGCCAATCAGCCGCAGTCCGCTGTGGCCGTTGGCGTACTGGCGGACGAACTGCTCGCTCAGCTGTGGCGGCAACCAGCCCAGCACGGGCAGCCTCGCCGTCTCCTCGAGGAAGCGGCGGAGCTCGGAGGCCGCTCCCTGGTCGTCGCCCCCCACAACGACGGCCCCGGCGAACTCGACACCGCCGGCCAGCACGCGCGCGCCGCAGGCGGCGGCAGCGGCCGTGGCGCCCCGCTCCCGCGCGTCGACTACGAGCACGAGCGGGGCGTCGAGCGCACGCGCCACGTCCACCGGACGCGAGCCCTTGACGCCCTCCCAGCGGTCCAGAGCCGGCTCCACCGCCACGATGGCGGTGAGGTCGGCGTCGGCGGCCCAGGCGTCGTACAGCTCACCGGCCACAGCGTCGCCGACGAGCCTAGGGTCGAGGATGCGCGGGGCCCGGGACGCGGCCTGGTGCAGGAGCCGCCAGAGCGGCAGGTCAACGCCGAGAAGGACCGGGCGGACGGCGCGCTCGTCCGCGAACGCGGCGAGCAGCGCGCCGGACGCCAGTGCGACCGCGGGACCGGGCTCCAACCCGCACACGACGAGACGGGGGGCGGACACGTGGAACGGCCTCCTTTGGGCGGGATTCACCGGCGGCCGCCGGACGGCTGGTCCCGAGGGCGGATTCCGGGGGCCCGGCATAGAATACTCTACCAGCGTTCTGGAGGATCGGATCGACCTGATGGACCTTCGCCAACAGCTACACGATGCAATGTGGGTGCGCGTGCTCTTCACCGTCGCGCTCCTCACCGGCGTTCTCTGGGTGCAGATCGACGACCACGGCCCGGTAGCGGCCGAGGCGCTCCTCGGCCTGGGGATCGTCGCGCTCGTCAACCTCCCCATGTACATCGTCGAGCGGCGGCTGTCGGCGAGGACGGCCGCCGCCATCATCGTGGTGAGCGACCTCGTGCTGGTCACCGCCGGCGTGATCTTCGCCGGCGGCGCACTGAGCGCGGAGGGCATCTTCTACGTCTGGCCCATCGTCTTCTCCACCGTGTTCCTGCCGGCTTGGGCGCCGTATGCCACGGCCGGCGCGGCGAGCGTCGCCTACTTCGCCGTCTGGGAGCTGCAGCACGTCGGCTGGCTGGACGTCTCGGCGCTCGTCGCCGAGATCCATGTGCCGCCCAACTGGATGCTCATCACCGTGTTCCTCCACGTCGCCGCCTTCATGCTGGTGGCCCTGCTCAGCGGGCGGCTGGCGCAAGCGCTCATCGGCAGCTCGGCGCAGCTGTCCGGCGCCAAGGCCGACACTGAGGCGCAGCTGCGTCGCATGCAGGCCACCAACGAGCAGTTGCGTCTCATGGGCGAGAGCAGCCGCGTGTTCCTGCGCCACCAGGACGTGGGCGGCCTCATCCCAGACGCCCTCGCCCAGATCGCCGGCTCCACGGCGTTGCGCAACGGCTTCGCCCTGATCCTCAACCACAACACCGGCGACTTCGAGGAGAGGGCGATCCTCGGCGGCGTCACCCCCGAAGAGGTCAGGCGGTACAAGGAGCTCGGCATCGTCGACGTCGCTCAGGCAGGTGCGGAGCGCTACGAAGCGGTCACCGACCCTCAGGTGGGTCGCCTGCTCAAGGCGATGGACAAGGACGGCTTCCGCGGCTTCCTCGTGGCGCCCCTCGAGGCCAAGCTCGGGGTGCTCGGGGTGGTCTGCCTCCTCCACCGTCCTGAGGAGGTCGTCCCAGCCGCCGCCGTGCCCACCCTCCGCGCCCTCGCCGGCCAGGTCGCGCTGGTGGTGCGCAACATCCAGTATAACGAGGAGCTGGCGCGCAAGAACGAGGAGCTCACCCACCTCGACCAGCTCAAGAGCGACTTCATGGCCACCATGAGTCACGAGCTGCGCACGCCGCTCACGTCCATCATCGGCTACAGCGACATGCTGCTCAGCGGCATGACCGGCGAGCTCAACGAGAAGCAGTCGGCGTTCGTCGACAGCATCCTCAAGGGCGGTGAGTCGCTGCTCAACCTCATCAACGACGTACTCGACCTCACCAAGATCGAGGCGGGCCGCCTGGAGCTCAACCGCGAAGCGGTCGACCTGCGGGCGGCCCTCCTCGGCGTGCTCCCCGTGGTCAAGCCGCGGGCCCAGGACAAGCGCATCCGCATCTCGACCTTCCTGCCGACGGACCTGCCGCTGGTGTGGGCGGACCCCGGCAAGCTCAACCAGATCCTGCTCAACCTCATCACCAACGGCATCAAGTACACGCACGAGAACGGGACCGTGAGCGTCGAGGCGCGGACGATGGACGGGATGGTCGAGATCTGGGTAAACGACACCGGCATCGGCATCGCGAAGGAAGACCAGGACAAGGTCTTCCAGCGGTTCACGCAGATCGACTCGTCGGCCACGCGTTCGCAGGGCGGCACCGGCCTGGGGCTCGCCATCGTGCATGAGCTCGTGGAGCTGCACGGCGGCTCGATCCGCCTGCAGAGCAAGCTCGGCAAGGGCTCCAGCTTCATCTTCACCATGCCGATATCAACCAAGCCGGCGGACCCGCTGGCGGCGGGCAAGATCAGCTAAGGGGAGGAGCGCAGCGTGGCCAATGCCATTCTGGTCGCCGACGACGACCCGGACATCCTCAGCATCGTCTCGATGTCCCTGGAGACTCAGGGCTACACGGTCCACAAGGCGACGAACGGGCGCGAAGCAGTCGACCTGGCGCGTGAGCACCACCCCGACCTGATCCTCATGGACATGATGATGCCCGTGGTGAGCGGGTACGAGGCCGTCGGCGAGCTCAAGGCCGACGCGACCACCAGGGACATCGTCATCGTCGGACTCTCGGCGAAGGCGATGGCCACCGACATGGAACGGGCGACCGACGTGGGCATCGACGGCTACATCACCAAGCCCTTCCGCATCGCCCAGGTCCTCTCGGTGGTGGAGAGCTATCTGAACGCGTAGGCCCCGGCGCCGGAGAAGCCCGTCGTCAGAGTCGACGACGACGGGCAGGAGCCGGCGCCGCGACGGCGTACCCTTCACGTGAGGATACGTGAAGGAACCAGGCACAGCCCCCCAGCCCCCGCTGATCTGCGTCGCCGACGTCGACACGCGCTTGAGTTGCAGCTGCTACTGCGCCGTCTGCCCTTACTACCTGCGCGACCGCCGCGTGGGCGAGCGGCGGACGGTCCACCGCCCCACCCACGACCGGCGCATCCTCAACCGCTTCAAGGGCTGACCGGCAGCCCCGACGGGAGGCTCTCCGGCCCCTCAGGCGTGCGCTGCCCAGGCGCGCACCCCGCCCTCTATCATGCTCTGAAGGCATCTGCCGATACCGTCAGGTACAGGCGTGACAAGCCCCCGAACTGAGGCCCGCCACGGACCAGGGACCTGAGCAGAAGCGAGGCAGGAGCCTCGGGTACGAGCGAGGCGTGAGCCTCGAGTTGAAGACCACGGCGCTGGTGGCGGCGGCGCTGGCCGCCGCCTTCCTCGTCCTCGTCTTCGTGGTCGACACCGGATCGCCCTGGCAGGTCGCTCTGGTCCTCCTCGCGCTCTTCGCCGTGATCGCCGTCACGTTCGATCTCTGGGTGTACCGGCCCGTCAACGGTCTCATCGCGCGGTCGCGCAGGCGGCTCGGCGGCAACTACGAGCGGAGCGACCCATGCTACCGGGACGAGATCCGCGAGCTCGGTTACCTCGTCGGCACCCTGATCGCCGTGTTCACCGCCTCGGAAGACAAGGAGTGGGTCTCGGAGCGCGTCAAGGACGACCTGATGCGCGTGCAGTCGCTCAACCGGCAACTGATGGACGTGGGGATCATCGGGCGCGAGATGAACGCTGCGCTCCCGTACCGTGAGACGGTGGAGCGCGTACTCTCTCGCAGCCGGTCGTTCCTGCACGCCGACTTCGGCGCGCTGCTGCTGCTCGACACCGAGGCGCGCGCCTTCTCTCTGGAGGGCGCCCAGGGCGTGCTGACGCCCACGCTCTCTGCCGAGTGCTGCGCGTACACGCCCGACTGCCCCGTGCGCACGGCGGTCTCCTCGGGGCAGATCACGAGGACGGAGGGTCACGAGTGCACGCTCTACCCGCACACCATGACCCACCAGCTCGTGATCCCGGTCAAGGTGGAGAACGTCGGCGACATGGCCATGCTGACGACGTCCACGAGCGGCGACTACGCCGAACTGCTCACGGCCGACATCCTCACTGCGCTCCAGAACCACGTGCAGAGCGCGCTCACCAACGCGCACAAGTACGACGCGATCCGCCGGCAGGTGGTCACCGACCACCTCACCGGACTCTACAACCGGCGCTACTTCATGAACCGCGCCGGTGAGGAGATAGAGCGCAGCCTCCGGCACCAGGCGCCGCTCAGCGTCCTCATGATCGACATCGACCACTTCAAGGACTTCAACGACAGCTACGGGCACGCCACCGGCGACAGGGTGCTGCAGACGGTGGCGCGGGCGATGAAGGACGCGCTGCGCAAGCCCGACATCTGCTCCCGGCACGGCGGCGAGGAGTTCGCCGTGCTGCTTCCCAACACGCCGGGCGACAACGCGTACTTCGTGGCAGAGCGCGTGCGCAGGACTCTCGGCGGCACGCGCTACACGGGGCTCGGGCTCCCGCCCGAGGTGAACATCACCATCAGCGTCGGCGTCGCCACCTGCCCGCGCGACGCGACCGTGCTGGACGAGCTCATGGAGCTCGCCGACAAAGCGCTCTACCGGGCCAAAGGGGACGGCCGGGACATGGTCGTGCTGTGGGGGGCCGGGGAGCGCCAGCGGGTCACGGGCTGACCCCCGTCACGTGCCGCGGCGCGGAGCGCCCTGGTCAGTCGTCGCGCGGCGGGTGCTGCAGGTAATCGATGAGGGGCTCGCGGTTGCCGCCCATGATCTTGTCGACGAGCGCGTCGAGGATACCGCGCGCGACCTGCTCGTCGGTGACCTTGGGACGGTACACGTAGGCGGCCGCGGACTTGTCCTGCTCGAGCAGGCCCTTCGCGGCGAGATTGCGGAGCACGCTCATGACGGTGGTGTAGGCGATGCGCCGGCTCTCGCGCAGTTCTTCGTACACGTCGCGCACCGTGACCTCGCCCTTGTCCCAGACGACGCGGAGGACGTCAGCCTCCAGCCATCCGAGACCGGTGAGATCGCGGCTGTGATCGCGGCGCTGCCAGGCCTGAGGTTTCTCGTCAGACATCATGGACCTCCGTCCGACTGTCGAGATTGAGACGGTATGCGCGAGCGTCCCCGGCGCCGGATGGTGGGCCGGCGCCTCCCGGAGTGCGCACCAGTGACGGGGACGGCTCGTGGTTTTCGACTCTACTGAGCGGGCCGTACCTTTGCAAGACCGCTCCGGAGCGAGGTGGGACCCCGGGTATACTGCCATCTACCACCCTGCGGAAGGAGACATGTGGCCACGCAGCGACACACGGCGGAGCGCCTCGGGGGCGAGGAGCTGGCGGCGTGGCGTGGCTTTCTTCGCGTGCAGAGCGCGCTCTTCCGCCGGCTGGACGCCGAGCTCACCGCCACTCACCAGCTGCCGCTGCGCTCCTACGAGGTCCTGCTGCTGCTGGAGGGCGCGCCGGGCAGGCGGCTCCGCATGAGCGACCTCTCGCGGTCGGCGCTGCTCAGCCCAAGCGGGCTCACGCGCCTGGTCGACCGACTGGAGCGCGAGGGCCTCGTCGGACGAGAGCGCTGCGCCGAGGACGGTCGCGGCTACTTCGCCGTGCTCACCGAGGCCGGCGCCCATAAGCTGCAGGACGCGCGCGCCACCCATCTGGCCGGCGTGCGGCGCCTCTTCCTCGACCGCCTCAGTGGCGACGACCTCAGGCGGCTCGCCGCGTACTGGGAGCTCCTTGTGCCCGGCGCCGCGGGCAGCGACGACGAGTGGCGGCGGGCGGCGGCCGGGTCCACCGTCCCGCCCTGCGGCGAGGGCATGGACGATGCCTGACGCGGTCGTCGTCGGCGCCGGTCTGGCCGGCCTCTGCTGCGCACGGGAGCTGAGTGCGGCCGGTCTGGACGTCCTTGTGCTCGAGCGCTCGGACGGCCCGGGCGGCCGCGTGCGGACGGACGCGGCCGACGGCTTCCTGCTCGACCGTGGCTTCCAGGTGCTGCTCACCGCCTACCCCGAGGCGCGTCGAGTGCTCGACTACGAACGCCTTGGGCTGCGCGCCTTCGAGAGCGGCGCACTGGTCCGCCGGGACGGCGGTTTCGCGCGCGTCGCCGACCCCTTCCGCCACCCACTCAAGGCAGCCCAGAGCCTGCGGAGCGCCCCGGGCAGCCTCCCCGACAAGTTCAGGGTGGCGCGGCTGCGGCGCCGGCTCTCGCGATTCTCCCTCAACGAACTGCTCACGGCGCCGCAGGTCACCACCGCCGAAGCCCTGCGGCGTGAAGGCTTCTCACAAGAGCTCGTCGAAGGTTTCTTCCGCCCGTTCTTGGGCGGCATCTTCCTCGACCCCTCGCTCGAGACGTCGAGCCGCCTCTTCGCCTTCGTCTTCAAGCTGTTCGCCGTGGGCGAGGCGACGCTGCCGGCCGCCGGCATGCAGGCCATCCCGCGGCAGCTGGCCGAGGGCTTGCCGGAGACGGCCGTGCGGTACGGCGCCACCGTCGAGTCGGTGACGCCGGGCGAGGTGGTGCTGGCCGGTGGCGAGCGGGTCACCACCGAGTCGGTCGTCGTCGCCGCGGACGGGCCGGAGGCGGCCCGGCTCACCGGCGCCGTCGAAGCGCCGGCTCCCCGGGCGGTCACCACGCTGCACTACGCAGCGGAGCGCTCGCCGCTGGGCGAGCCCGTGCTGGTGCTGGACGGCGAGGGCCGCGGGCCCGTCAACGACCTCTGCGTGCCGAGCGACGTGGCGCCGAGCTACGCGCCGCCGGGGGCGGCGCTGGTCTCGGCCACCGTGCTCGGCATCCCACCGCTCGCGGACGAGCAGCTGGACGCCGCCGTCCGCGAGCAGCTCGAGGGCTGGTTTGGCGCGCAGGTGCGTGGCTGGCGCCTCCTGCGCGCCCTCCGCATCCCCTTCGCGCTGCCCGCGCAGACGCCGACAGCGCTCAGCCCCGCCGAGCGGCCGGCCCGAGTACGCGACGGCCTCTTCGTCTGCGGTGACCATCGTGCCACCGCCTCCATCCAGGGGGCGATGGTGTCTGGCCGCCGCGCAGCGGCGGCGGTGCGCGGGCTCGATACCGGACCGGTCTGCGCCTTCTAATCTCTGCTCCGGGCGCCTCAGGCCTTGCCAAGCAGCACGCCGGCGCACATGACCACCAGCACCACCGCCGTCAGCAGCACGTAGCGGCGTTCGCGCTCAAGCGCGAACGCCGCGATGGACCCGGTCACGCGCACGAACGGCGTTGCGACGAGCACCAGCAAGCCGAGCGACAGATACGCGGCGGGGTCAAGCTCCGAGAGTCCGCTCGCCAGGCTCCCGAAGGCCACCACGTGGTCCGGCAAGGCCTCGCCGCTGGCGATACCCAGGACCACCCCGGCGAGCATGAACACGACGGCGATGGCGATGCCGGCGCCCAGCACGCGGCTCACCATCCGCTCGATGGCGTCCATCTCGTGTCGCGGCGCGCCGTTCACACCCCCACCCCCAGCGCCCTGAGCAGCATGAGCACGCCGAACACCCCGAGCACGACCTCGAACACCACGACCAGAACCCGGGCGGACAGGCGGATGGCGAGGCGGGGACCGAGACGGGCGCCGGCGAGGATCCCCAGTGCGGCCGGCACTGCCCACTGAGGGTCCACGTAGCCGCGGCCGTAGAAGATGGCCGCGCTGGTCGCGGCGGTGACGCCGATCATGAGGTTGCTGGTGGCGATGGTGGCCTTGAGCGGCACGCCCATCAGCAGGTTCATGATCGGCACCTTGAACGCCCCGCCGCCGACGCCGAGCAGGCCGGATACGTTGCCGGCGGCGAGCGAGAGCACGAAGCCGAGCCCGAGTGCGTGCACGCCGTACCTGACCTCTCGACCCCCGGCGGGGTCGTAGTAGACCGAGGGCATGACCGGCCCCTCCGCAGGGACGACGTCTCCCCGGCGCCGGCTCATCTGCCAGGCGACGTAGAAGAGGAGCACGGCGAAGCACACCTGCAGGACGCGGCCGTCGACGAGCACTGCCGTGATGCCGCCGGCCAGCGCGCCGACCGTGGTCGCTACCTCCAGGAACATGCCGAGGCGCATATTGGTCATGCCGCGGGCGGCGAAGCTGGACTGAGCCATGGACGACGTGGCGATCACGCAGACGATGCTGGTCGCGATCGCCGTCTTGATCGGCACGCCGAACGCCAGGCTGAGCACCGGGACCATGATGATGCCCCCGCCCACACCGAGCATGCTGCCGAACACGCCGGCGACGAAGGCCACGAGGACGATGCCGATGATGACCGCCATGGCCGGTACTCTACAGTGCGGTGCACCTCACGGCGGGCCGCATCGCGAGGCGGCCGCGCGGGACCCGGCGCACACCCGGCCATGGGCAGAGCGCGGCTGCGCACGCCTACTCCTCGGCCGAGGGCGGGCGGCGGAGGCGCTTGGCGGCCGCCCGCCGTGACTTCTCCGAGAGGCGCCGCTCGGCCGCGGCCCGGGAGGGCCGCGTGGGACGGCGCGGCGACGGCGCAGGCTCGTTCAGGCGCCGCAACTTGATGCGCAGGCGGCGCAGCGCGTCCTTCTTGTTGAGGTACTGGCTGCGCTGCGCGCGGCTGGTGACCGTCAGGCCGGTGGAGCGGTGCACCAGGCGCACGGCGCTGTCCGTGACGTTCTGGTGCTGGCCGCCCGGCCCGCCGGCGCGGAACGTCTGCACGTCGCACTCGGCGAGCAGCGCCTCGTCACTCTCGGGGATGTCGACCGGCTCGTCCACACCCAGAGGGTACACCACCCCGTGATAGCCTCTGGGCATGCTCGGCATCGCCCTCGCCCTCGGCGCGTCCCTGTGCTGGGGCACCGGCGACTTCCTCGGCGGCTTCAGCACCCGGCGCGCCAGCCTCTGGGCGGTCATCATCGGCAGCCAGGCCGTGGGCCTCCTTGGGGCGGCGCTGGTGACCCTCGGCGCCGGCCACGGCTGGCCTGGCTGGCACGCCGTCTGGCCGGTCGTGGTCGGGGGAGCGGCCAGCGTCGTGGCGATCTCGTGCTTCTACAAGGCGCTGGCGATCGGCACCATGAGCATCGTCGCACCCATCAGCGCGACCAACGCGCTGATCCCGTTCGCGGTGGGCATCGCCGGCGGCGAGCGGCCCGCCGCCGCGCAGCTCGCCGGCGTCGCGCTCGCCGCGGTGGGCGTGATCCTGGTGGCGGTCGAGCCGGCGCGGCGCGGCGAGACCGTCGGCGTGGCGGCGCTCCCCGGAGAGCCTGCGGTGGAGTCGCGGGAGGCGCAGGCGCTCTTCCGACGGGAGGCTCCACTGGTGGCCGCCCCGGCGACCGGGATGCCAGTGGCGGAGGTCGCCGGCGGCGGCCCGGCGCCACGGCCCTCGCGCGGCGCGCAGCGCCGCGCCATCGCCCTGGCGTTGCTGGCCGCAGTCTGCATGGGCCTGGTCCTGGTCGGCTACGACGCCACGTCGCGCTACGACCCGCTCTGGGCCATGCTGGCCGGGCGTGCCTCATCGGCGACCCTCTTCGCCCTGCTCTTCCTGGTCCTTCGCCCGAGAGTCAAGCTGGCGCGCTCGGCGCTCCCGCTCATCGTCGCCGTCGGCGTGCTCGACACAAGCGCCAACGGGCTGTTCGCGCTGGCGACCACCGAAGGCTACCTCAGCCTCGTGGCGGTGCTCGGCTCGCTCTACCCGGTGGTGACCGTGCTGCTCGCGTTCGGCGTGCTGCGCGAGCGCATCGCCCGGCACCAGCTCGCGGGAGCGGCGGCGACGCTCGCCGGCGTCGCTCTGATCGCCGCCGGGTGAAGCAAGTGACCTTCTCCCGGACAGAATGAAGCCAGTGGCCCTCATTACACTGCGCGGAGCCGGCGGTGAGCCGGTCGACCTCCGGCGCACGCTGCGCTCCCACGGTGTCGCGGAGCTGCCGCCCGCAGCCGTGGACGACGACGGGTGGGGCGCCGCCGTCACGCTGGCGACGCCCGGAGGGCCGCGATCGGTGCGGCTGGACAGGGATCCTGGCGGCACAACCGGTCATTCGGCGGCCGGGCCGCGGCTCGCGGTCACGACGTCGGATGGCGGGCCGCCGCCCTCGCAGCAGGCAGGGGCGGCTCTGGCCGCGTCCGTCCGCCGCATGCTCTGCCTCTCCGACGACCTGAGCGGCTTCTACGCCGCGGTCGCCGACGACCCCGCCCTGGCCTGGGCGGCGCGGGGCGCCGGACGGCTCCTGCGCAGCCCCACGGTCTTCGAGGACGTGATCAAGACCGTGTGCACGACGAACTGCGCCTGGTCGGCCACGGTGCGCATGGTCGGCGCCCTGGTCGGCCGGCTCGGAGAACCGGCCCCCGGGGCGCCGCCCGGCGACGTCGCCGGCCGCGCCTTCCCCACCCCGGCGGCGATGGCCGGCGCCGGCGACGACTTCTACGCCGGCGTCGCTCGCGCCGGCTACCGTGGACCGTACCTGCGGGAGATCGCGCGCCGCGTTGCCGCCGGAGAGCTCGACTTCGAGGAGCTGCTTGCGATGGACGCTCCCGGGCTGCCGGACGACGAGGTCGAGCGCCGGCTGCTGGCTCTGCCCGGCGTGGGGCCGTACGCTGCGGCCCACGTGATGTTGCTGCTGGGCCGCAACTCGCGTCTCGTGCTCGACTCGTGGACGCGCCCCAAATACGCGCGCCTGCTCGGCAGGCCGGCCGGCAAGCTGGTCGCCGATGCCGGCATCGCCCGGCGCTTCCGCCGCTATCGCGGCCACGCCGGGCTCGCCTTCTGGCTGTTCCTGACGCGCGACTGGGTGGACGACGAGCCGGACGGCCCGGGGCGGCGGGTGGAGCGGCTCATCGCGGGCGAACCCGGAGGTCTCTGACCCGGCGTGGGACGTCTGGGTGCCGGACGCTGCCGGGCGATGCGCGTCAGGGCGCCGGACTGGGCGAGGCCGAGCCGCTCATCCCCCAGTCCCTGACGATCGCGTCCAGCACCACCTGGGCCATGCGGTCGCCGCCTGCGCGCGAGAGGTGGATGCCGTCCGGCGCGCGCATGAGCACCTCGTCGCCATTCTCGTCGGTGAGGTACTCGGCGTAGGACCCCTTCTCGTTGGCCATCGCCTTCCACGTGCTCACGAACGCGACGCCGGGGTGCTTCTTCGCCTCGGCCTCGTAGATGTGGTTCATCATGGCGATGCGCTCGCGGTAGCCGAAGTCCTTCATGATCGGCTGACCCACCCAATAGACGCGCCGTCCGCCCTCGGTGAGGATGTCCATCGCCTCGCCGACACGCCTGGCGTAGACCTCCTGCCAGGCCTTGGTGCCCACCTTGAGGACCTCGCCCTCGAAGAGGACGTTCTGGCCGTCGTTGGCGCCGAACAGGACGACGGCCGCGTCGGGACGGTAGTCGACGATCTGGTCGACGAGCCGCTGGGGCCAGTCGAAGAAGTCCGGCCGGCTGAGGCCGCTGGACACCTTGTAGTCGTTCTTGGCCTTCACCAGCCCCGAAGCCTCGGAGAGGTTGACGAGCGACGAGCCGAAGACCTGGTCCATGGAGTCGCCGGCGACGTACAGGCGGAGCGGCTTCTTCTCGGTGATCTTGCGCGGCCACAGCGACTTCTTGGCCTTGCCCTTCACCTCGGCCAGCGTGTGGTGCTCCTCTTCGCCGCGGCCGAGCGCGCCGGCAACGGCCGTGCCGAGGTCGTCGGCGCGCACCAGCCCGCTGAGTCCGGTCATCGGGGCGAGCAGAGCAAGCTGCAGGGAACGCAGGGCGCCGTACGGGCGCGCCTCGACGTCCTTCTTGATGTTGCGCGCGTCGAGCAGCCCGGCGATGAAGAACCCCAGCAGCATGGCGAGCAGGACCGCGCCCGCCGAGAGACGGCGCCGGCGCGGCCCCTTGCGCCGCTCCGGCAGGGGGCCGATGGTCTCGGCGCCGTGCGGCTCGTGGGGCTCGAGCCACTCCTCCCACTCCTCAGTCGTCTCGTAGCCGTCACCCGGCTCCTGGCGGGCACGGCGATCGCCGGTGGGGTACTCGGGCGCGCGCCAGTCGCCGGAGGCGCGCGTCTCGCGCTGGTAGCGGTGGTCGCCCGGCCCGGGCTCCGCCGGTTGCCGGGGCTGCTCGCGCCGCGGCGGCAGCAGGTCCCAGACGAAGAGGTCGTCGTCTGGATCTGGCTCACGGCGGCGCGGCGGCGCGGGATCGGCCGGGCGACGCGGCTCCCGGGGCGAGCGGCCGGACCCGGCGGCTCCGCCGCCTGCCGTCCGGCCCTCGCCCGGGCCCTCGTCGAACGGCATGCCCATCCGGCCCGGGAACTCGCCCTGGTATGGGCCGTCGCTCGTCATCGACTCATCCGCATCCGTCGTCCGCCGATCAGAACCTGAAGTACAGGAACTCGGCCGGCCCGGCCGGCCCCAGCACGTCGATCAGGAACAGGGCCAGCGCCAGCACAAGCCCCTGGCCCACCCAGCCGACGCGGCCGACGCCGGCCTCCAGGCCTTCCACCGCCCGTCGCGGCACGTACTGGACGGCGATGCCCAGCACGCAGAGCGCCACCACCCACAGCGTGACCAGCGTGCCCAAGGACCCGAGCCCGGCGACCAGCCGCCACAGCACGGCGAACGCATTGCCCATGGACTCGGCGCGGAAGAACACCCACGACACGCTCACGAACGCGAACACCCACAGCCGCTGCAGCGCTCTCGAGCCGGCCGTGACGCCCGGCTCCGGCAGGCCTCTGGACTGACGCGCGTCCGTCCGTGCCCGTTCGACCGCGAGCCCCGTGCCGTGCATGAGCCCCCAGAAGACGAACGTCCAGCCCGCCCCGTGCCACAGGCCTCCGAGCAGGAAGGTGATCACCAGGTTGGCATACGTCCTCCCGCGGCCTTTGCGGTTGCCGCCCAGCGGGATGTAGAGGTAGTCGCGCAGCCAGCTGGAGAGCGTGATGTGCCAGCGGCGCCAGAAGTCCTGGATGCTGCGCGCCGTGTACGGCGCATCGAAGTTGGCCGGCAGCTCGAAACCCAGCAGCAGCGCGATGCCGATGGCGATGTCGGCGTAGGCGCTGAAGTCGCAGTAGATCTGCACCGAGTAGGCGATGATGCCCCACAGGGTCTCCCACGACGAGTAGGTCTGCGGCGAGGCGAACAGGCCGTTGACGATGTGCGTCGACAGGTAGTCGGCGATGAGCATCTTCTTGATCAGGCCGCCGAGGATGAGCACGAACGCGCGCGAGGAGTCCACGGTGTGCGGGTTCCTCGGTGAGGTGAGCTGCGGCAGGAACTCGCGGGCTCTGGCGATGGGACCCGCGAGCAGGTACGGAAAAAACGCCGTGTACACCGCGAAGTCGAGCGCCGGCGCCGGCGCGAGCTGGCCGCGGTAGATGTCGATCACGTAGGTCAGCATGCGGAAGACGAGGAACGAGATGCCGACGGGCAGGACGATGCGCAACAACGGGAGCGGCGCCCCAAGCCCCACGGCGCCGAGCACGTCGTTGAGGTTGACCGTGAAGAAGTCGAAGTACTTGAACACGCCGAGCGTGACCAGGTTCGCCGCCACCGCGAGGATGAGCCAGCGGCGGGCGGCGGCACGGGAGCCGCGCCGCCCGCCCAGCGCCCGGTGCACCTGCACGCCGAGCGCCTGGTTCACCAGCGTCGCGCCGACCAGCAGGAAGACGAGCCGCCAGTCCCACCACCCGTAGAACACGTAGCTGGCGGCGATGATGAACCACTTCCACAGACGCAGGCGGGGCATGAGCGCCCAGTTGAGCACGTACACGACGAGGAAGAAGATCGCGAACGTGATGGTCGGGAAGAGCACGGAGCCGCCTGTCAGTCACCCTGATGCCGGGACCGCCCCGGCGGCCCCGCCTGCTGCCTTGCGGATGCTACACCAGCGGAGCGGCGAAGCACCTGCAGATGGGCCATTCGCCCACGGGTGCGGCAACCCTCCCCGTGGCCGGGAAGGGAGCACCGGCGTGGGGGGCCGCCGGCGGCCATTGCGAGGGGTCCGAACGGGCGTCGTACGACAGAACGTACGCGATTCCTGGAGAAGCGTACAAGATCACGTACGACGTCGAACTGCACTATCCCGCGGGTCGCATCAGCAGGTCGGTCCGGGGGCGACAAGCGAACGCGATGAGGTGTCGCACGTGCTTACCGCCGCTCGCTGCCGAGAGCTGGCCGCCGGCGCGAGTCCGCCGGCGCCGGCGTCAGGGGGCCGGAGCCGCTTCGTCCGTCGACTTGGGCGACGGCGCGGGCGGCGGACCCTCGTCCTCCTCACCCTTCTTGGAGAACCACTCCTTCTTGATCGCCTCGAGCACAGCGTCGGCGACGATCAGGCCTCCGGCGTAGGTGAGGTGCTCCCCGTCCTGCTCGCGAGCCTGCACTGTCTCGCCGTCCACGCCCGGCAGGTACTGCGAGTACGCGCCGTTCTTCGAGAGCAGCGAGTACGCGTCGATGTACTCGACCCCGAACGTCTTCTCCGCCACGCTCCGGTAGATGTCGTTCATCAGCTTGATCTGGTTGTTGTACGACGAGTTCGGCATGATCGGTTGTCCGATCCAGTACACGCGCCGCACGCCGCCCTGATACAGCAGGGCGATGACATCCTCCACGCGCTTGCGATATTCCTTCTTCCAGCCGTCGGTGCCGAACTGGTGGATCTTGCCGGACGCGGTCTGGACCGCCTGGTTGTCGTTGGCGCCGAACATCACGGCGGTGGCCCCCGGGTCGAACCCCTTGACCTGCCGCTGGAGCTGCGCCGGCCAGTTGAAGAAGTCCGGCCGACACAGGCCCGTGGAGATGTGGTAGTCCAGCACGGGCTTTATCAGCTTGGTCTTGTTGGACAGGTTGGTGAGCGCCATGCCGGGCAGGCCCATCATGGAGTCGCCGGCGATGTACAGGTGCATGGGGTGCCCCTTGAACGGCTTGGGCAGGGGCTTCTCCTGGAGCGTCTTCCTGGGCTTGTCGCCCTCGTCGTCCCTGTCGCCCGGCTGGTCGTCCCGGGTGAGGTCCGGCGCCGGGGTGACCACCACGACCACGGGCATGTCTGCCGGGCCGGGGTCAGGCTTGCCGAGCGCGACCGCCGTGAGCTTCGCCGGGCGGTCGAGGAACAGCCAGTGGCTCACCGACGCCAGCGGCTCCACGAGGGCGAGACGGAAGCTGCGCTCGGAGCCGAACGGCATCTCGCGCGCCGTCTTCTTCATCGCCGGCGCGTTGAACAGCGCGCCGAGCGCCAGCGCGACCAGCATCGCCACCAGCGCGCTGGCGGCGGTGCGGCGCCGGCGGCCGTACGGCAGCCCGGCGGCGCTCCTGTCGCCGTCGGCATCCTGCCCGCCGCCGCGCGGCGGCTCGCCCGCCCGCGCGCCGTCCGTGCCCGGGCCCTCGCCGCGCGCGTGCCGGCGATCTCTTCTGGTCTGGTCGTCCGTCATCAGAACTTGAAGTAGAGGAAGGCCGCCGGGCCCGTCGGCCCGAGGATGTCCAGCAGCATGAAGCAGACCGCCAGCGCGACGCCCTGGAGCACGGGGTTGAGCACCGAGAGGCCGGCCTCGCCGCGCTGCCAGAACGAGCGCGGTACGAACTGTACGCCGATGCCGGCGGCGATGGCGATGAACACGCCGGGCGTCACGGCGCCGCCTATGGTGCCCCAGCTCTGGAAGAGGCGGCCGATGACGTCGAGCGCCGCCGTGAAGCTGTCGGAGCGGAAGAAGACCCAAGCGAAGGTGACGAAGGCGAACGTGCCGATGCGCGGCAGCCACACTCCGCGCCACGGCTCACGGTCGTACTCGAGGGGAGGGTCAGGCGCCGGCCGAGCGGGAGCGGCGCCGGGACCCTCCCGCAGCGGCGCCGCAGCGGCGAGCCCCTCGAAGGCCGTCGCCAGATCACGGCGCTGCCGCCGCACGAGCAGCGCGAGATCCTTGCGGCGATCCACCCTCAGGTGCTCCACCATCAGCGCAGCGCCGTGCAGGAACCCCCAGAAGATGAACGTCCACCCCGCGCCGTGCCACAGGCCGCCCAGCACCATGGTGATCATCAGGTTCAAGTACGTCCGCGCGCGACCCTTGCGGCTGCCGCCGAGCGGGATGTACAGGTAGTCGCGCAGCCAGCGTGAGAGCGTCATGTGCCAGCGGCGCCAGAACTCCTGCACCGAGCGCGCCGTATACGGCCGGTCGAAGTTGTCAGGCAACTGGAACCCGAGCAGAAGCGAGACCCCGATGGCGATGTCGGCGTAGGCGCTGAAGTCGCAGAAGATCTGCACCGAGTAGCCGACGATGCCGAGCAGCACCTCCAGCGACGAGTACTGCCCCGGCGTGGTGAACACCCCGTTGACAATGTGGGTGGCGAGGTAGTCGGCGATCAACATCTTCTTGACGAGGCCGCCGACGATGAGGAAGAAGGCCCGCGCGGTGTCCACACTCCGTGGGTCGCGCGGGCCCCTCAGCTGCGGCAGAAACTCGGAGGCGCGGGCGATGGGGCCCGCGGCGAGATACGGGAAGAACGCCACGTACACGGAGAAGTCGAGCAGCGACGCCGGGCGCAGGCTGCCCCGGTAGACGTCGATCACGTAGCTCAGCACGCGGAACGTGAGGAACGAGATCCCCAGCGGCAGGACGATACGCAGCAGCGGCAGGTCGGCGTTCAACCCGAGGGCATCGAGCGCGTTGACGGCGGAGGTGACGAAGAAGCCGTAGTACTTGAACCAGCCGAGCACGCCGAGGTTGGCGGCCACAGCCGCCGCAAGGGCCCACTTGGCGGACGTGCTCTTAGGCCGGAGCCCGGCGATCCAGAGCGCGAAGAACTGGTTGACGACCGCGCTGAGCGCGAGCAGCAGGACGAAGCGCCAGTCCCACCAGCCGTAGAACACCAGGCTGACGACCAGCATGAACGGCTTCCACACCCGCTGTCTGGGCATGAGCAGCCAGTTGCCGATGAAGGCGAGCAGAAAGAAGACAGCGAATGTGATAGTAGGAAACAGCATGCGGCGCCCGGTCTCCCAGTGTAGGGAAAGGGACGGCCGGTCGCCAGCCGGGGTTCGGACGGCGGCTCGCAGCGATGCCCGCGCGCGAGACGCATCACGTATCATGGCGCCGTGAGCCGGCCTCCTGCCTTTACCCAGAATGCCCTGCGCGACGGCTTCGTCGAGTTCGCCTTCGGTGAGCCCGACCCGACGCTGCTGCCGGTCGGGCTCGTACGCGAGGCAGCCGCGGCGGCGCTCGGCGCGGGCGGGGCCGCGGCCCTCGCGTACGGCTCCAACGCAGGTCCGGAGGCGCTGCGCGCGGCAATCGCCGGGCGCACGGCCGCCCGCGAGGGCCTCGGGCTCTCGCCGGACGATGTGCTCGTGAGCGGCGGCAACTCCCAGGCGCTCGGCCAGGTCATGACGCTGCTCACGGCGCCCGGCGACGTCGTCTTCGTCGAGTGCCCCACGTACAACCTGGCGCTCGGCATCATCGCCGACCACCCCGTCGAGGTGCGGGGCGTCCCCATGGACGACGAGGGCCTCCGGGTGGACGCCCTCGCCGCTCTGGTGAGCGAGGCGCGGGCCGCCGGACGGCGACCGCGCCTCCTCTACACCATCCCGACGTTCCACAACCCTGCGGGCGTGAGCCTCTCCGCTCCCCGGCGCGCCGCCCTGCTCGAGCTGGCGCGCAGCGAGGAGCTCGTGCTCGTCGAGGACGACGCGTACCGCGAGCTCGTGTACGAAGGGGAGGTCCCGCCGGCGCTCCGCACCCTCGACCCCGAGGCGCCTGTCGTGCGCCTCGGGTCGTTCTCCAAGTCGCTCGCGCCGGGCCTCCGGCTCGGCTGGTTCGACGCGCCGGCCGCCCTGCGGCTGCGGCTGGCGGCCGACGGGGTGCTCGAGAGCGGCGGGTGCGTGAGCCAGTTCTCAGCCCACGTCGTCGCGGCGGTGCTCGGAGGCGGCGCATACGACGCCCACGTCGCAGGCCTGCGCCACGCCTACGCGGCGCGACGCGACGCGCTGACGGTCGCCCTCCTGGACAGCTTGCCGTCCGGGTGCGTCTTCACCGCGCCTGCCGGCGGGTTCTTCGTCTGGGCCACCCTGCCGGAGGGCCTGACCGCCTCGGGGCTGCTGCCGGCGGCCGAGCGTCACCGGGTGGCGTTCGCGCCCGGCCGGCGGTTCTGCGCCGACGGCGATGACCGCAGTTTGCGGCTCGCCTTTAGCCTGTACGACGAGGCGAGCCTGGCGGAGGGCGCGCGGAGACTGGGAACCGCGATCTCGGAGATCCTGGGCGGCGCGGCGTGACGGACCCGCGACGCGATTCACGGGACGCCCATCCGGGGGATGAAGCAGGCGGGACGGCGCCCGCAGGAGGACGGACAATGAGAGCCGACAGGTCGTGATGGCCGAAGAGCAGCGCGGAGAACCGCCCCGGCCGCCGGATGACGGGGACCAGCCGCGCGAAGGAGGAGCGCGAGACACCGGACGCAAGCCGGCGGCCGGCAGCTCAGCGAAGAGAGCCGCCGGGGCGAAGAAGGCGTCGGGAGCCGCGAAGAAGTCTGCCGCCGAGAAGACCGGCGCCGGAGAACCGGCCGCCGGCACATCAAGACCGCGGCGCAAGCGCGCTCCGCGTGACGCCGCCGGAGCCGGCTCCGCGGGCACGACCGGCGCGCAGTCGTCACGCGGCGACGCCGGGACCGGGCCGGCGAAGAGCCCAGGCGCGGCCGCCGGGCAGACCGCCGCCACCTCATCGCGCCGCGTGCCGCGCATGCCGGCGGTCGAGGGCGCGGCGGCGCGCGACGTGCGCACCGGCGGCGGCACCGGGCCCGCCGCGGCCGTCCCCGGCGGCTCTTCCGTGTCCCGGGCGTTCGCACCAGTCGGGCGCGTCCTGACCTCTCGACGCGCGCCCAGGCTGCGCACCGGCATCTCGGCGTTCCTGGTCGTCGCCGCGGTGCTGGCCGTCCTGGTCGGCACCCTCGCGCTGTGGTCGCGCAGCATCGTCTTCGACACGGATGCGTACGTGCGGGTCGTCGCCCCGGTCGCCGAGAACCCGGAGGTGCGACGGGCGGTGAGCGACTACGTCGCCGCCAGAGCCGTTGAGGCCACCGACCTCGAGGCGCGCATCGAGGACGCCCTGCCCTCGGACTCCAAGGTCCTCGCCCCCGCGCTCACCAGCTCTCTGCAGCGGTTCCTCGTCGACGAGATCAACGAGTTCCTCGGTACCGATCTGGCCCTGCGCCTCTGGGTGGACATCAACCGCTTCGCCCACGAACAGCTCATCGCGGCCCTGCAGGACGAAAACCGCTACGTCACCGTCGGGCGCAACGACGTCAAGCTCAACCTGCTGCCGATCGTGGCGGTCGCCCTGCAGCGACTCGAGGACAGGATCCCACAGCTCCTCGGGCGCGACGTGACCCTGCCCGAGATCGACCCGGCCACCGCTCCGGACGACATCAAGACGCTCCTGCAGGACGCACTGGGCCGCGAGCTGCCCGCGGGCTTCGGGACGATCACCCTGCTCAGCGGGAGCCAGGGGTACGAGGCAAAGCAGGCTCTGCGGCTCTTCAACGATCTCGTGATCCTCGTGGTGATCCTCACCGCCGTCCTGGTCGCGGCGGCGGTGCTCGTGTCGGTGCGGCGCTGGCGCACCGCGCTCTGGCTCGGGATCGGGTCGCTGCTCGCGGTCATCGCGGCCCGGGTGATCGAGGTCCAGCTGCAGGAGGCCGTCGCCGGCGCGGTCAAGACGCAGGGCGGGGCAGCCGTCGCGCGCTCGGTCCTGAACTCGGCGATCGGCAGTCTCAACGGGTTCTTCGCCTGGGTGGCTCTCGCCGGCGCTGTCGTGGCGGTGGCCGCCTTCCTGGCCGGCAGGCCGTCGTGGCTTGAGGCGATCGGGAGGGGCGTCTCGCAGCTCTTCGGCGTCGCCTCCGACCTCTCCACGCCCGACACGCGAGCCGGCCGCTGGATGGCCGGCCACGTCGACCTGCTACGCGTCGGCGGCGTGGCGGTGGCGCTGGTGGCGCTCCTCTTTGCGACCGCGTCGCTGACCGCCGTGCTCCTGGTCGTCCTCGCGCTGGGCGTCTACGAGCTCGCGCTCACCGCCTACGCAGCGGGCGTGCCGCGCGATCTCGACGAGGGGCCGGCGGAGGAGCCTCCGGCGCCGCCGGCCGACTGACGCCGGGGTCGCACGCGCCGGACTGCCGGAGGTCCGTCAGACAGCCCACGCCCGACTCTCCCCGGGGGCGAGGGCGCAAGGCGGCGTCAGTCGCGGCCGGAGGCCGCCGTGCCGGACTGCGCCGGCGGGCGTTCGCGCAGCCCGATGCGCTGCCCTTGGGCCTCGTCCACGGCGTCGTACCAGGGCATCCACTCGCCGACGAGCGCGCGGACGCGCCAGCGCGGGCCCTTGCGCACGGCCGCGAGAGCGTCCGTCAGGCCGGCCGCGGCGTCGCGCACGCGCGCTGACGCGGAGTCGCCGAGCCCGAGTCCGCCGGCCGCCGCGGCGACCCGCTCGAGGTTGCCCGTGACGTCGTGGTAGAGCCCCCAGTCGCGGGCGCACACCGACGCCAGGTACCGGCGGCCGATCACGCCCGCCGCCTCCTCGTCGCGGACACCGACGTCCCGCAGCAACACGGCGGCGTCGAGGACGTCGGTCTCGCTCATCTGCGTGCGCAGCAGCTTGGCCAGCAGGACGTCCGCCGGCGGCAGGGTGTACGGCTCGCGCCGCAGGCGCCGGCGCAGCGGCACGGTGTGGTGCAGGCGGAACGCGTCGAGGTACACGTCCACGCGGTCGTCCGCGTGCAGCGGGCCGGAGCGGCCCGGGTGCGCGCACGGGCGGAAGACCTGGAGCAGCGCGCCGCTGCTGGCAAGGCGGACGTGCCGGTTCTCTTCGTAGCCCCGACCCACCAGCACTGCCAGGAGGCGGCGCACCGCCGGCCGCGGCGCGACGAGGTCCACGTCACGGTGATCTCGCCGGCAGGCGTCGAGCTCAGAGCACAGGGCGAGTACGGCGAGCCCGCCCACGAGGCGGAGGTCGAGGCTCGCGGCGCGCGCCGCGTCGACGAGGTCGAGCGCCTCGTCCAGCATGGGATGCCGCCCTCGCGGCGCCTTTGCCGGCCCGCCGTCCATGCCCTCGTGGTACCGCGGCCGTCCGGTGGGCTAACGCTCTGGCCGGTGCTACCCGTGCGACTCGCGCGGGTCCTCCGGCGGCGACTCCGGCGCGGCGTGGTCGTGCTTGTCGCGGTGGCCGTCGAGATGCGGCAGGGGCAGGTGTGGCTTGCCGCCGATGATGTCCCACAGGCGGTGCTTCCGCCGCTCCCACGTCTGGTGGAAGCCCTCGTCGCGGCGCCGGGCGCGCTCGATCTTGGCCGGGCTGGCCCTGTACCGCCAGCGGGCCCAAGGCGAGCCCGGCTTGGCCAGCCTGAGCGCCCCGATGAAGGCCGCGGGCGGTACGAAGATGCCCACGGTCCCGACGAAGAGCTTGCCTTTGAGGTAAGAGATGATGACGAAGCACGCACCGCTGAGCACCAGCGCGGACAGGACCCAGCGCGAGAGAGTGATGTAGTCGCCGAGGGAGCTGAACGTGGCCGGCAGCAGCCCCGTGAGCAGCAGCGTCATGAAGGTAATGCCGAGGATCACGGCATCGATGCTCTTTCGCCCCTCGCCCTTCCAGTACACGTCCTCCAGGTGCAGGACAAGGGCGAACTCGTCGAGCGTCAGGGCGGCGCCGCAGCCGAAGAAGAACGCGATCGTTTCGAGCCACGGGCTCCCCGGCTGCACGGCGAACTCGAGGATGCCGGCCACGACCATCGCGACGATGCCGAACACCGCGTGGTGGATGTGCAGCCCGCCCGGGGTGACCACGCTGGGCAGGCGCAGGTGCGAGCGGCCGTGCGCCCGGGTGAGACGGGTGTTGAGCCGAGCGATGAGGAACGTGACGATGAACCCGACGAGCAGCAGGAACAGTGGCCGCTTGGCGTCGTCGAGAACGTAGCCCGGGAGGGTGGCGAGAAGCAGGGTCATGACACCCCCTATTATCCTCCCGCTCGGGCAAGCCCGAACCACCCGTGAGGGAAGGTCAGCGCCCCGCCGGCAGGTCGAGGCGCGGAGGGCGGCCTCAGACGCCCGAGGCGGACGCCGAGGGACTCGCCGAAGGCGACTCGCTCGGCGTCTCCGAACCCGGCGGCAGCCAGTCGGCCTTGATGGCCCTGTAGACCTTGTCGGCCAGCAGTTCCTGGCCCTCCACGGTGAAATGCACCTGGTCGCCCAGCCGCAGCGAGGCGTCGAACGAGCCGTCCGAGGTGGCGTACAGGTCCCAGATGTCGACGTACTCGGCCCCCGGGCGCTTCTCGGCCTGCTTCTGGAAGATCTTGTTGATGAGCCGCATGCGCGAGTTGCGCCAGTCCTCGCCCATGATGGGCATGCCGACCCAGTACACGCGGCGCGCGCCGCCAATGAACATGGTGTCGATGATGTCGCCCACGCGCTCTTCGTAGGCCTGCTTCCAGGCCATCTTGCCGTAGGAGATCCACTCGCCGTCCAGCCAGACAGACTGCGTGTCGTTGGTGCCCATCATGACGACCACGGCGTCGGGCTTGGCCGTCCTCGACACGGTCTCCATCTGCTTCTGCCAGTCGAAGAAGTCGTAGCGGCAGATGCCGCTGGACTCCTTGTAGTAGGTGATGGGCTTGAACGCCCTGGATTCCTGCAGCAGCGGTTCGAGTGAGAACCCGAGCTCGCCGCCCATGGAATCGCCGCCGACCCAGACACGGACCGGGTCGCCGGTGCTCGCCACCCACACCTCGGGCGGCGGCTTGGTCGGCGTGGACTTGGGCGTGGGCGACGCGGCCGCGTTATCGCCGCCCGGCTTGGCCGCGCCGCCTTGCTCCTCGCCGCCGCGCCCGCGCAGGACGACGAAGGCGGCCGCGGCGACCACCAGGACGAGGACGAGCAGAAGAAGACGCCGCCGGGCCTGACGCTTGCGCCGGCGGCGCCGCTCGCCGTCGGAGGGCGACGCGTACCGTGTGTAGCTGCCGTTCTGCATGCCTCAGAGACCTCTCAGCGAGTGTACAGGAGCAGGGTTCGCGCCGCGCCCCGCCGAGACCTGCCCTGTGCGAACACGGACGCACGGCGGCCGCGGACGGTTCGTGGACACGGATGCGCCGGGCGACGGCCGTTCACCGGCGCCGCCGTTCCCGCCGGCGCGTCTGTGGGATACAGTCTCGCCTGACGATGCATGAGCCGACCGACATCACTCCCTCGACGCGGCCCGCCAGGCGGCGACGTCTGCTGGCGGAGTCGCCGCGCTTCGCAGACAGCTTCGGCCTCGTCCTCCTCCTGCTCGTCGTCAGCTACTTCGTGATCGCCACCGCGGGGGACGGCAACGCCGGCCGCATCGCCTCCATGATCATCTTCGCGACGACCACGTGGCTGGCCCTGCGTGCCGCCCAGGTGAAGCGCCGCATCCTGCGCATCGCCCTGGCCCTCATCCCGCTGGTCACGGTGATCGCCATCGTCCTCATGCTGGTCGGCAACGAGGACACGGCGATGGTGGTCAGCAAGCTGCTCACCATCCTGCTGGTCGTCGTCGCGCCGGTGGCGATCCTCAAGCGGCTTGTCGAGCACCCAGTCATCAGCCTCAACACCTTCTACGGCGCTGTGTGCGTGTATCTGCTCATCGCGATGTTCTTCGCCACAGGCTTCGGCCTCATCGCCCTGATCAGCGGTGAGCAGTTCTTCGCCCAGCTGACGGTGGCGCCCAAAGACACGGCCGCGGTCGACTATCTCTACTTCAGCTTCGTGACCATCACGACCACGGGATACGGCGACTTCACGGCGGCCTCGAGCGTAGGTCGCATGACGGCCGTACTCGAGGCCATCTTCGGCCAGCTCTACCTGATCACGGTCGTGGCGCTCGTCGTGCAGAACCTGGGCCAGCGCACGCGCATGGGTCGCAAGCTGGAGGAGCAGCTGGAGCAGGCCGGGGACGGCTCGGACGGCGACCCCGCGGACGGCGACCCCGCGCACGGCGCGCCGACGAGCTAGCCACCGGAGCAGAGCAGCGCGGCGCCGGTCACCGACGCGGCTGCGCCGAGACCTCTGTATGCGTTCGGGACTGGCACCGTTGGTGGCACGCCTGACAACACGCGTGTGTTCTTGGGCGTTCCGCCAACGGTGCCAGCCGCAATCGAACACACCACCGTCGGGACGCGCAGCCAGCAAGTCGCCTGATCGTCACCCCGTCGGCCCGGTCGTCACTCTCGCGGCGCACCCGAGACGCCCCTATCCTGAGCTTCGGGTCGCTTGCCCAGTCCGGCGCGCACCATGAAGGGGAGGCTGATGGACGAGACACCCAGGATCGTCCCGGTGACGGACCTGCGGAGGCACGCGGCGAGCCTGATCGAGGAGGTCAACCGGTGGGAGCGGCCGCTGTTCGTCAGCCAGCGCGGCTACCTGACTGCCGTCCTGCTCTCGTGCGACCGCTACGAGCGTCTTCAGCGAGGCGAAGGCCGGCGATCGCGACGATCGGTCAGCCCGTCGGCGTGGGACGCCGTGGAGGGAGCCGCACCACGGGAGGGAGTACGGCCCCGTGGACTACGAGACAGCCAGGCTGCTCGAGGCCGCCGGCTACGAGACCGAGCTCTCAGACCTGCCCGAGGGGTGGCTCGGTCACGAGTGATCGCCGGACGGATGCGAGCGGTCCAGGACGGGCGCCTCGGTCTTCTCGGCGCCGGCGTCCATGTGCCGCTCGTGTCGCACCTGCCACAGGAACAGCGCGAGCGTCGCGATCACCGCCGCCGAGCCGATGCCGGGCGCGAGCAGGTCGGACCTGCCGTCCCAGGTGAGTGCCTACCCCAGGAAGATGACCGCGATGGCCACCACGACGACGCCGGCCAGCAGCTCCTTGAGGTTCCCGAGATCGTGAATGCGGAGCCACGCCGGCATGGGCACGCGGTCGTCCACGAAGAGGCTGTACAGGCCCAGCGCGAGCACGTAGAGCACCATGGCCAGCAGGGCGTAGTCGGCCTGCTTGATCAGCTTGCCGATCATCTCGTTCTGACCCATCTCGCCGCCGATCGCGTGACCGATGGTCAGTGCTGTGGTGATGATCGTCGAGACCAGCACAGCCATGAACGCGAGGAAGAGGCTGACCGTGGCGACCAGGACGAAGAAGCGGCTGGACGCGACCATCCGCGGGATCACGCTTGGCTGAAGGCGCTCCTTGCCAGGCTCCGGCTGCTGCTCACTCACGTCGCGTCACGCCCGTCACTGGAGCGCGCGACGCAGCGAGAGCGCCTGCACGATCGCACCGATGCCGAACAGCAGGGCCGCGAGCCCGACGAGGATCATGAGCAGCGTCACCGTGGGGCCGGGCCAGATGATGAAGACCAGTCCGATGACGGCGAGCACGGCGCCCACGCCCACCACAGCGCCGTACCCCTCGCCGCGGGACGACATGGCGGCGATGGCCACGGAGACGCCGCTGATCAGAAACGCGAGACCGACGATTACGGCCACCGTCTTGACTGACGCCTCCGGCCAGACGATGAGCGCGACGCCGGCGATGATGGCGATGACGCCGGCCACAACACGGCCGGTCTTGCCGCCGCCGCCGATGAAGAACTGCAGGATGCCGGCGAAGAGCAGGAACAGGCCGGCGAAGATCGCAACCAGGTGCACGCTACCCCAGATGTTGGCAAGGACCAGAATGCCGAAGACGACGCCCACGATGCCGACCGCCAGGACGAGTCCCCACGCCCCGCGCCCCGCCTGCTTGCCGTTCACCACGACCACGGTCTCGTTCACGACCTCCGGACGCGGTCGGTCCGGTTCGTTGCTGTGATCACTCATGTCCTCCCCTATTCCCCGAGCACCTTGATGATGAGCCGCTTGGAGCGGCGCCCGTCGAACTCACAGTAGAAGACCGCCTGCCACGGCCCGAGGTCGAGGCGGCCGTCGGTGACCGGCACGATCACCTGGTGGTGCACCAGCAGGTTCTTGAGGTGCGCGTCGCCGTTGTCCTCGTAGCCGCCACGATGGTGGCGGTAGTCGCCCCCGTCGGGGAGCAGTTGCCGGGCCACGTCGTCGGCCGGCGGCTGCCAGGACGGCGGCGCGAGCTTGTCCAGCCACTCGAGGGCGTCGGCCTGGATGCCCGGCTCGTCGTCGTTGATCCACACGCCCGCAGTGATGTGCATGGCCGCTACAAGGGCCATGCCCTCGCGGATGCCGCTCTCGTCGACGGCCGCCTGGACGTCCGCGGTGATGCGTACGAACGCGCGCCGCTCCGGGACGCGGAAGGTCTTGTAGACGGTGTGTGCCTTCACGCGGCGTCAGCTCTCATCGTCGGCGCGCCGCGAGAGACGCACGAAGCGCACATCGAGGCCGGCGTGCCCGCGCTCGACGATCGCGATGCTGGGGTCGTCGTCCTCGTAGTGCGGCGCGCTCGCCGAGCCCGGATTGAGGTACAGCGTGCCGTCCACCCACTCCACGGCCGGCAGGTGGTCGTGGCCGCACACCACCAGCTCCGGGAGGTCGTGCTTGCCGGTCCCCTCGATCTTGCCGAGCGAGAGCCGCTTGAGGAGGCGCTTGCGCTTGTGGCCGGCGACGAACGTGATGCCGGCCGCCTTGCCGGCGACCTCGCGCGGCAGCTTGCCGAGTTTGCCGTCGTCCATGTTGCCCGCAACGGCAGTGACCGGCGCCACGGTAGCCAAAGCCTCGAGGATGCCGGCGTCCATGATGTCGCCGGCGTGGATGATGTGGTCGACGCCGGCGAACTCCTCGAGCACTCTCGGGTCGAGGTAGCCGTGCGTGTCGGAGATCACTCCGATCCGCGCGCTCTTGTCCGCCCTGGCCATCGTCCTCCTCCGAGTGATCCGTACGGCCGTATCATCCACCCGGGTCGCCTCCAACGCCAATACTCCCCGCCCGTCGTTGCCGGCGAACATCGCGCCCCCGGGGTTGACGCGCAGCCGCGCACGGGTATGCAGTGCGCACAGTACGCCGCCAGGCTCCAGGCGGCCGTCCCACAGCAGGAGGGCGATGATGGCGACAGCGCGCAAGGCAACCGCGGCGAAGGCGGCCAAGGCCCGTTCCGGGAAGGCCGGAGCGGCGAAGCCGAGCCCTGAGGACGAGGCCCGGCCGACCTCCAACCCGGGGGACGCCATCATGGGCGTGGCACGGGCCGCGGCACGGCGCCACGTGAGCCTGGAGGACCGCGTCGCGGCCGGCAAGGCTCAGCGCAAGATCGTGCCGCTCGAGACGCTGGGCGCCCTGGAGCCGGCGGACGGCCGCCGCAACGCGGTGGCGATCATCACCGCGCAGGAAGAGGACCGGCTGCAGCCCTACGTGCCGGTCCGCCACGCCCGCATGCTCCAGAGCGCCTTCGGCTTCTACCGGGGCGCGCCGGCGGTCATGGCAGCCGACCTCGCCGCCGGTCCGCATTCCGGCCTCACCGTGCAGCTGTGCGGCGACGCGCACCTGCTCAACTTCGGCATGTTCGGCTCGCCCGAGCGAGCGCTCGTCTTCGACGTCAACGACTTCGACGAGACGCTGCCTGGGCCGTTCGAGTGGGACGTCAAACGGCTGATCGCCAGCCTCGTCGTCGCGGCTCGAGGCAACGGGTTGGGGCGCAAGAGGGCGCGCGCCATCGCCCAGGAGGGCGCGCGCGCCTACCGCGACTTCATGCGCCGATTCTCGGAGATGGACACGCTCAAGACGTGGTACACACAGCTCAGCGTGGACAAGATCATCGCCGGCATCCACGACCCGGTGCTCAAGGCCGACGCGCAGCGGGGTGCCGCTAAGGCCACGAGCCGCGACAGCGCCCAGGCGGCGGCCAAGCTGACCACGGTGGACGGCGACCGGCGGGTCATCGTGTCCCAGCGGCCTCTGGTCATTCCGTTCCGCGATCTCTCGCGCTCGCTGCTGGTCCGTGACCTCGAGCGTGCCGTACGCGCCAACTTCACCTCCTACCGGCGCTCGCTGCGCAGCGACGTCAGGATCGTGCTGTCCCGGTACAAGATCGACGACATGGCCCTCAAAGTGGTCGGTGTCGGCTCGGTGGGCACGCGTTGCTTCATCGGGGTTCTGACCGGACGCAACGCGGACGACGTGCTCTTCCTGCAGGTCAAGGAGGCGGGACGCTCGGTGCTGGAGCCCTACCTGCGGCGGAGCCGCTACCGGCACGCCGGCGAGCGTGTGGTGGCGGGCCAACGCCTGACCCAGTCGGCCAGCGACATCTTCCTGGGGTGGAGCAACGGCCCCAACGGAGGGGAGTTCTACTGGCGCCAGCTGCGCGACTGGAAGGGCTCGGTGGACGTGACCACCATGGATTACGACCATCTGATCGCCTACGGCGAGCTGTGCGCGTGGACGCTCGCCAAGGGGCACGCGCGGTCCGGCGACCCCGTGGCGATCGCCGCCTACCTCGGCAAGAAGGACAGGTTCGACGTCGCCATGGCCGCCTTCGCGGACGCGTACGCGGACCAGAACGATGCGGATCACGCGGCGATGAAGGAGGCGGCCGAGAATGGCCGCATCGAGGTCGCGGACGTCTTCTAGAGGTAGTCGTCGGGCGCGCCCGGCCCGGCCCACTCGGACATCATTGGATCCTGAATCGGCGGCACACCCAGCGCGGCGTGGCCGGCGTGCCCCTCCAGGACCTCTTCGACCGCGAGAGTCTCGCCCGGGCGCAGCATGACGGTGTGCACTTCGGGCTCCAGCGCCGCCGCCTGGGCCTTGAACAGGAACGGCGCCCGGCGGTGGAAGTCCGGCCCGAAGCGGAAGAGCGCGGTGCCGGGCAGGTGGTACGTGCCCCAATGGATGGGCACCACGAGGCGCGGCCGCAGCACCTCCATGGCCCTGACGGCGTGCCGCGGACTCATGTGCTTGAACTCCGGCATGAGCGGGCCGATGCCCGCGATGGGCAGCAGCGCCACGTCGAGCCGGTCCGGCCACACGTCGGCGATGCCGGAGAAGAACCCCGTGTCGCCGGCGAAGTACACGCTGCGTGACCCCGAGACCACGTAGCCGAGGCTCGGGGTGCGGGCCGCCAGCGGGTGACGGGTACCGCGGTGCTTGGCGTCCGTAGCCACCACCTCGACCGACCCGACGCGCACCCGCTCCCCGGGCGCCACCTCGTGGATGTCCTTGAACCCGCGCCAGCGCAGGGACAGCCCGGCGCCGACCGGAGCAAGGACGGGGGTGTCGCGGCGGAACAGCCGCAGCGACCGCGGGTCGTAGTGGTCCAGGTGCATGTGCGAGATGAGGATCGCGTCCGGGTCGACCAGGGGTCCCGTCAGCGGCTGCGGGATGCGCCGGTAGAGCGGCCCTACGAGCCGCCGCAGCACGGGGTCGGTGACCAGACGCACCCCGTCCATCTCGATTGCCGTGGACGCGTGCCCCAGAAAGAGTACCCGGGTCCCCGGAGGGAGAGGATTGGCGCGCGCCGGCATGGTCTCTACGTGGCCGTCCATCCTGCAAAGGGTGTGGCCACCGTGCCCCCTCGTCAAACCAGGCAATTGGGATGCGGTGATTTGCGTACTGGGATGATTGGGTACCACAACCCGAAGGATGTGCGGCCGGCACAAGGCCGGCTGCCGGAAAGGAGAACGTCATGGCCGACGAACCCGTGTTCCTCTTCCTCGCCACCTACGGCGACCTCGAGGGCGCCCGTGAGGACTACGAGGCGGTCAAGGAGCTGCACAAGGAGAAGATGATCGGCACCTACGACGCCGCCGTGGTCACCAGGGACGAGCACGGCAAGGTGCACGTCAGCAAGCGCGAGAAGCCGACGCAGCACGGCGCCTGGGGCGGCTTGGCCGTCGGCGCCGTGCTGGGTCTGCTCTTCCCGCCCGGCCTCATCGTGGGCGCCGCCGCCGGCGGGCTGATCGGCGGCCTGATCGGCCACTTCTGGAAGGGCATGTCGCGCAAGGACGTGCTGGAGCTCGGCGAGTTCATCGACGACGGCGAGGCGGCCCTGATCGTGGTCGGCGAGTCCACCATGGACGCGTTCCTCGACAAGGCCATCAAGCGGGCGGACAAGCAGATCAAGCGCGAGGTCGACATGGACGCCAAGCTCCTCCGGCAGGAGCTCAAGGAGGCCGCCAGGTCCGCCGAGTGATCGGATTCGGCGAAGCCTGCCGACACGGCCGGACGAGGGGATCTGCCCGGGGATTGCTGACCCCGGGCGCCAGATTCCGCCGCGCGGCCGGCGGGTACGAGTCGCACACCGATTCGCAGCGATCGACCCAAGGACCGGAGGCACGTCCCGACGTGACGGCAGGACGGGAAGGCGACGCGCGGGGAACGGGGCGGCAGCGGCCCCCCGCCGCTCTGCGCGTCGCCTCCTTCAACGTACGCACCGGCCTCGGCCGAGACGGCCGCCACAGCTGGCCGCTGCGGGCCGCTGCGTGCGCGGCCGCGATCGCCGGCCTGCAGGCGGACCTGGCGGGGCTCCAGGAGGTCCGCCTCTTCCAGGAGCGAGGGCTGGCGCGCCGGCTGCCCGAGTACGCCGGCGCCGGCGCCGGCCGCGACGACGGCCGCTGCCGCGGTGAGCGCTGCACCGTCGCCTTTCGCCCGGACCGGCTGCGGCTCGACGCCTGGACGGTGCGCTGGTTCTCCGACACGCCCGCCACGCCTGGGAGCCGCTCGTGGGGCAACCCGATCCCGCGCATCGCCACACTCTGTCGCTTCACCGACCGCGCGAGCGGCCGGCGGTTCGGCGCCGCGAACGTCCACTGGGACGGCGCCTCGGCCGCCTCGAGGCTGCACGCCGCCGGTGCGCTCCTCCGCTGGCTCGACCCGTCGCTCCCATGGCTGGTGACCGGCGACCTCAACGCGACCGTCGCCGACCCGGCAGTCGCCCTGCTGCTGGCGGGCGGCCTGCGGGACACACTCCCGGACCTGGGCGCTCGCGGGCCGCTGGCCGCCACCCACCACGCATGGGACGGATCGACGGACGGGACGCGTATCGACCACGTCCTCGTCGACGCGCACTGGGACGTGCTCGACGCGCGCATCGACCGCGCGCGTCCGGGCGGCCGCCTGCCGTCCGACCACTGGCCCGTGGTCGCCGAGGTGGTGCTGCGCGGCGAGTGACCGGCGGCGCCGGCAAGCCGGCCGCCCGGTCCGTCGCTCTGACAACCTGTGCGTCGGCGATAGACTTGCCACATGGACGCCCTGATCCGCACCCTGCGCGACGTCGATCGGCCGGCCGTCGCCCGTCTTCTGGACGACGCCGTCGGCGCCGGCTTCTAGGGTTTCGCCGACGGCGCCGGTGCGTTGTCGTTCGTCGCGGTGTGCGGCGCGCTCGGAGAGGGCGTTGCCGGCGTCGTCATCTCCTCCCTGGAGCCGGCAGGCGACCCCGACGCGCAGACGGCCCTCGGCGGCGCCGCCGGGTCGTCGACGGAAACCGGCGGGCTGGTCCTGCACGTCCGGCAGCTTGCCGTCGCGCCGGCGGCGCGGCGCACCGGCCTCGCCTCGCGACTCATGGCCCGCGCCGAGGCCGAGGCACTGGCCTGCGGCGCCAGAGCCGCGTTCGCGTTCGGGTGGCTGCCTGCCGGACGGCCGGAGCCGGACGCCGTCCCCTTCTACGAGGCGGCCGGCTACATCGCCGGCGCCGACATCGCCGACTTCTATGCAGAGGGCAGCATCGCGACCGGCGCGGCGTGCCCCTGCTGCGACGACCCGCCGTGCTGCTGCGCGGCGCGTCCGTTCGTCAAGGCCCTGGCGCCGGCCTGGGACCAAGCGCCGGTCTGATGCTCCCTGAGCCGGGCACCGGCCCCTGCGGCTCCAGCCGCTGACCGTGCCTCGCGCCCCCCGCGCCGGCGTCACCGCTCCCACGTGTCCGGCGACCAGGTGCGCCGCTTCTGTGCCCACTCCGCGTCGTCGCGCCATACGAAGGTGTCGTTCTGCAGGTCGCGCAGCGCGATCTGCAGCTCCTCACGGGTGTTCATCACAAAGGGGCCGTAGCGGGCGATCGGCTCGCCCAGCGGCCTGCCGCTCACCAGCAGGAACCGCACCGGCGAGCCGTCCGTCTCCACGCGCACCACGTCGCCGTCGCCGAACACCGCCATCTGCGGCGCCGTGAGCAGCACGCCGTCGAGGTCGCCGCGATAGCCCAGGTCGGCGGCGACGCCGAAGATGCCCTCGCCCTCGAAGGCATAGGCGAGGGCCGAGTGCCCCATCGGTACTGCCTGAGCGAAGTGGGCGCCGGCCGGCAGGGTCACGTCGAGGTACTCCGGCTCCGCGTAGATCTCCGTCACCGCACCGCTTACGCCGTCCACCTCGCCGGCGACGACGCGGATCACCGTGCCGTCGTCCCTGCGTACTTCCGGGACCTGCGCGGCGCTGAGGTCCTGGTACCGCGGGTGAGACAGCTTGAGCGAAGCCGGCAGGTTCACCCAGAGCTGGAAACCCTCCATGTGACCGTCCTCGGGCGCCCGCGGCATCTCCTCGTGCATGATGCCGCCGCCGGCCGTCATCCACTGGATGTCGCCGGCGCCGATCGCGCCGGCGTTGCCGATGCTGTCGCGGTGGTCGACCTCCCCGGCGAGCATGTACGTCACCGTCTCGATGCCACGGTGCGGGTGCCACGGAAAACCGGCCAGGTAGTCACCCGGGTCGTCGGAGCCGAAGTGGTCGAAGAGCAGGAAGGGGTCCACGTAGTCGAGGGCCGGGGTGGCGATGCTGCGCTTGAGGCGCACGCCGGCGCCCTCGATCACCGGCTGCGGGGTGATGACGCGCGCCACGGTGCGGGCCTGCTCGGTCATTCTGCGCTCCTCGGGAGAGTGGTGGTGGCGTGAGCCTTCCCCTGCGGGTGGCGCGAAAACCGTGGACGGGCGCCCTCGCCCCGTCACGCCCGGCCCGGTAGCATGAGGCGGCACCCGCGAGGCCGGAGGGGGAAGTCAGGTGCCCGCAGGCTCCATCAAGCGCGTCGCCGCCGATCTCAAGGCGCTGCCGCGGCAGTTCTGGATGCTCGCCGCCGGCATCTTCGTGTACCTGATCGGCGTCGAGATGACGTACCCCTACGAGACGCTATACCTCAACGGCGAGCTCGGCGTCTCGATGACGACGCTCGGGATGATCCTCGGCGTCTCCCTGCTCGCGACGCTGCCGCTACAGGTGGCCGGCGGCGCCCTGTGCGACAAGGTCGGGCGCCGCCCCGTCCTCATCGTCGCCATCCTCGGCAGCATGACCCTGTACATCGGTCTCGGGCTGACCCGCGACCTCCTCGTGATCGTCGTGCTCATCGTCGTGGAGGCCGCCTTCGGCTGGGCCCAGTTCATCACCGCGAGCAACGCGATGATCGCCGACGTGACGACCACGGGGCAGCGCGCGGAGGCGTTCAGCGTCTCGCGTGTGGCGCTCAACGCCGGCATCGCCATCGGGCCCCTCATCGCCCTGCCGCTACTCGCCGCCGACCCGTCCTACCGGCTCAACTTCTTCGCCTCCGGCCTCGTCTGCGGCGCCTTCCTGGTCCTCGTACTGGCGGGCGTGCGCGAGACCCGGCCGGCGACCGTGGAGGCGGTCTCGGTCGCGGCGGCCTTCCGCGGCTACGGCGCCGTCGTGCGCGACCGAACGATGGTCGCCTTCTGCCTCATCACCCTCCTGCCGCTGTACGCCTTCGGCCAGATCTGGGCGACCATGCCCGTCATGCTGTCCGACCTGCACGGCGTGGACGCGCGGCGCTGGAGCGTCGCCATGGTCGTCTACGGGATCTCCATGGTGATCCTGCAGTACCCGGTGATCCGCGTCCTCGGGGACGGCGACCACATGGTGCTCATGTCGCTGTCCTGCGTCGCGATGGGAGTGGGAGTGGGGGTCGCGGCGTTCGTGCCCTGGCCCGCGACCCTCGCCTGCATCGTCTCGATCGCGCTCGGCATCGTACTGCTGCTGCCCATCGCGTCCACGGTGGTCTCGCGGCTCGCCCCGGTAGACCTGCGCGGCCGCTACATGGGGATGTGGACGATGGTCTACATGGGCGGCTACGCGCTCGGGCCGCTGCTCGGCGGCTGGGCGCTCGACCGGCTGGGCGGGCATGCCGCGTTCGCGGTCGTCGCCGCCGCCTGTCTCGCCGGCGCCCTCCTCTTCCCGCTGCTGCGCCGCGGCGTCCGCGGCAGGACCGCCGCGGCGGCGCAGACGGAGGCCGAAGAGGCGCTCGGCGCCGGGTTGCTCGGGGAGCGGCCGGAGCAGGCAGTCTAGCCGGCCGACCTCAGAACGGCCCGAGACCGGCGTCTGAGAGCGCCCAGAAGGCGACCACGACGACCATGACCGCCAGCGCGCCGTTGCCCACGAGACTGCCCCACAGCCGCGCCGGCGTACGGCTCTGCCCGCTGAAGTACCGGCGGCCGTTGAGCAGCGCAGCCTGCAACAGGTAGATCGCGTAGCCGACGACCACAGCCGCCATCGCCCCGACGCCCCAGTCGAAGACGACCGCCAGGAGCCCGGCGATGGCGAAGGCGCCGTTGGCGAAGCCGACCTCCCACTGGAAGAACGGGGAAGGCTGATCCTCCACGTCGAGGCGCGCCGCGTCCTCCTGCCACGCGAGCACGTGGCGGACCCAGCTGAGAAGGCCCATCACGACGGCGTAGGCGATGGTGAGATACGTGAGCGCGAGCTTCGAGTCGTCACCGATCTCGTAGAACGCCAGCGCTATGCCGACGCCGCCGGCGACGTAAGTCAGGATCATCAGCAGGCGTGCCACACCCGTCTCCCTTCGTCGTGCCGCGCGCCTCCTCCGGACGGCGGACGCGCTTAGTCTGCCCAGCGCGGCAACGAATCACACCGCAGGAGACGGATGTACCGGTCAGACGCGACGAGCCGGCCGGCTGCGGAGCCGCCAGGCGAAGCCCGCCAGCCGGGCCTCGTCGATGGGGTCACCGTCGTTGTAGACGAAGAGCGCCGGGAGGCCGGCCTCGCGCCGCAGCTGCGCCTCGGCGATCAGGGCCGGCCCACACCCTCGCGGCGCGACCGACACCACACCGTCCACCGGCTGCGTACGCCAGGTGAGCAGCGCGCCGCCCACCGCCGGGATCGACTCGCCGAAAGGATACGGCGCGACCAGCCGGCGGCTCTCCTGCTCCACCGCGCGCACCTCGTTCCAGAACACCCAGGGGTGCTCGGCCCGCACGGCCCGGGTCAGGCGACCGATGACGTAGCGCATGGTGCTCAGCGTCGCCTCCTTCTCCGGCCGCTTCTTGAGCGGCACGCCGTCCTGGATCTGGCGCAGCTGCAGCAGCTCGAAGAAGGCGGCATACGGCTCGAAGATGACGCGCAGGCCGTGGCCGGCAAGCTTGCCCTGCAGGTCGTCGTTGCCCCACTCGTCCACACGCAGGTAGAGGTCGCCGCACAGGTAGACGTCGCGCAGGCCGTCGCTCTTGACGGCGTCGCGCGGCAGCACCCTGTAGGCGCGCGCCGCTTCTCCGAGGAGATCCTCGACCTCGCCGCAGAAGCGGAGCGCTCGGGTCACGTTGCCGGCCGTGCCGGCGTCCGGTCGGGGCTGCTCGAGCATCGCCTCCAGCCGAGCCGAGTAAGCATGGAACAGGGCGTGGCTCGCGCCCGGCTCCGCCTCGTCGGCAAGGCTGTAGAAGCGCAGCATGTTCAGCAGGTCCACGGCCACGAGCGCGATCCAGACGATCGGCATCATCCGGGTGTTCGAGGTGACGAGGCTGAAGTCCGCGACCTCCACCCGATCGCTCAGACCGAGACGCTCCAGCGAGATCTGCTCCGTGAGCGGGAACAGATTGGCGCGGCAAGCCTGGAACCCGTTGCCCGCGCTCAGGAAGAGGGACTTTCGGTGGTCGAGGCGCGCCGCCTCCTCGTCGAGGAAGCGGGCGAAGCTGCCCCAGATGAGCTGGTACGGCAGGCACTCCTTGCCGGAGCAGGCGGCACCGGCGGCGCGCAGGGCGACGGCGTCGGGCTCACCGACGTAGGAGGCGTCGAAGCCAGCGCCGCGCATCGCCGCCGCGAGGTGCCGGCCCAAGCCGCCGCCCACGTGACCGAAGTAGAAGCGGTCGTAGCCGGCGTCGAGGCTGTGCGGCAGCGGCCGGTCGAGGCGCGCGAGGCGCACCTGCAGGCCGGAGTCCGCGCCCGTGTGCTCCGCCGGGACGGACGCCGGGTGCTCGGCGGCGGCCTCCGCGGCCTCATGCTCGCCGGCCACCTGGGCGCCAGAGTCACGCCAGCGCCGCACACTGTGCAGGAACGCCTGCACGCGGGTCACGTAGCCTGCCTTGCCGCCGTGGCCGTCGCTCTCGAGCACGGCGTGGGGCCAGTCCTCGGTGAGGTCGGCGAACAGATGCTCGATCATGGAGTTGGGCCCGCACGCGTACGCGCCGAGCAGCAGGGGGTAGACGTCGCCGGCGGAGGCGCCGGCCGCCGTGGCGCGCAGCCCCTGGCCGGCGCTCGCCCAGTGCACCCGCGTGAGACCCGGGACGTCCTCGGGCGTGGGGTAGCAGTCCACCGGCAGGGGCAGCGCGCCGTTGGCGGCCACCAGTTCGTGTACGCCCGCGTCGAGCACGGCGTCGTGGATGACGTGCGTCTCACCGGCGATCAGCACCACCGGATAGCCGCGCGCACGCCCCCAGGCGAGCGTGCGCTCGCCGACGGACCGCAGGCCGGCTTCGAAGCGGCGCTGGACATCCAGGGCCTCCCGGTACGCGACATCGAAGGCCGCCGGCGCCGGAGATGGCGCGCCGGCGGCCTTCGACAAGGCGCGCATGGCCCGAGAGACCGAGCGCCGCACGCGCGGCGCCTCGAACCCGTCACCCTCCTTCTCGAAGAGCACGGGGCGCAGCACACGCGTCGATGACCCCTCGGCGTGCAGCGCGCTGCCCACCATGTCCGGCGCGCCCTGCGCCATGGGGCACGTGTAGGTCCGCGCGCCGGCGTTGGGCAGCGGCAGGTGCACGAAGATCGGCGCGAAGAAGACGTCCACGTCCGCGCCGGCGAGACCGTGCAGCAGCTTGACCGGCGCGCAGGCGCCCGGCGCAGCGCAGTGCCGGTCACCCTCCGCAAGCGTCTCGCGCCCCGGACGCAGAACCTCCACGCGGTGGCCGAGCCGGCGCAGCAGCGTGTGGAAGAAGGGTAGCGTGTCGATGAGATAGTGCGCGTACGGCAGCCCGACGTGCAGATTGGCGGGCGTGCCAGCGAGCGCGCCGTCCCCCGCCTCGTCCAGGAGTCCCTGCAGGAGGTCCTCGCGTTCCCGGTACGGGTTGGGCGCATCCTTGGGCAGCTTCTCACCAGCCGCCGAGACGGCGTCGTACTTGGGACACTGGCCGCCGCTCACGACCTTCGCCGTCGTACCGTCGACGGCGATCTCCGCAAGCTCGAGATGACAGCGATTGAGGCAGTCGCGATCGCTGCACTGGAACTCCCGGCGCCCGGCGACGCGGGCGCCGAGGACACGCGCGAGGTCGACCGGCGCCGCGCCGACGGCGCCGTCGGCGCGCGCCGTCAGCAGGGCGATGCCCACGGCGCCCATCGCGCCGGGGTCGGCGGGCACCACGACTTCACGTTCGAGCACCGCCGCAAGCGTGCGCGCCAGCGCAGGGTCACTGGCCGGCTTGCCCTGGAAGAAGACGCGGCCGAGCAGCCGCCGCTGACCCATCACCCGGCTGCGGTAGTTGCGCACCACGGAGTGCTGCAGACCGGCGAAGATGTCCTCCCGGCTGAACCCGTCGCCCAGAGCCTCGGCGGCGACGTCGGCGACGAAGACGGTGCACGTCTGCCCGAGGTCGGGAGGCCCGGTGCTGAGCGCCGCGAGCCGCCCGAACTCGGCGATGTCATCCACCCCGTGGGCGATCGCCTGCTCCTCGAGGAATGACCCCGTGCCGGCGCTGCACACGCGGTTCATGTCGGCGTCGACGACGCGGCCGTTCTCGACATTGATGAACTTGGCGTCCTGGCCGCCGATCTCGACGATGGAGAGACTGCGGCCGCCGTCCGGGTCCAGCGCGGCGGCCGCGGCAGCGTGGGCGACGATCTCGTTCTGCACGACCAGCCGTGCGCCCAGGTCCGGGAAGGCGGCGCGAAAGACGGTGGCGGCGGCGTCGCGGCCGGAGCCTGTGAGGCCGATGGCGACCACCGGGCCCGGCGCCATCTCGGCGACCTCGGCGACCAGGGCCTGCGCGGCCTCGACTGGGTTGCCCTCGGTGCGCCGGTAGACGCTCACCAGCACCGCACCGGAGGCGGCGTCGACGAGCGCTGCCTTGGAGCCGGTGGAGCCCAGGTCCAGGCCGAGGACGGACGGCCCGGCCCCGGCGCCCGGCGCCGCGGCGTCGTCGAGCCGCAGCACGGAGCCGGGTCCCGCAGCGGCCGGCTCGAGGCGGCCGATGCGGCTGCGCGCCGGCCGGACGAGCTCCCCCGGGTCCTCCGGGAAGCGCGGTGGCACGCCGGACGCGAACCGGGCCTCGGCGCGGGCGGCCGCGAAGCGCACCGCGCCGAGCGCCTCGAACACGCCTGCGTACTCGGCGACCTCCACAGGAGCGGCACTGAGCGCCGCGACGCCGGCGGCGATAGGTGTGATAAGAGCGCCGTGCCCGATCAGCAGCACAGGACCCTCGACCTTGCTCTTGTCGTACAGACTGTGCACGTTGCGGGCCACGCCCTCGAACAGCCCGTGGAAGATCCTGCCGTGAGACTCACCCTGGTTGGCGAAGTGGGTGAGCTCGCTCTTGGCGAACACGGCGCATCGGCTGGTGACGGTGACGCCGTCCGGCGTGGCCTCGGCCAGGGCGACGGCGTCCTCCAGCGACCGGCCGAGGCGGGCGCAGAGGCCCTCGGCGGTCTCGCCGGTACCGGCGGAGCAGCGCTCGTTGGACTCGTACCGGACAGTGCCCGCGGCGTCGCGCGTGAGCACCGAGTAGCCGCCGCCACCCACCCGGACGACGTTGAGCGGCCCGTCCGGGTACAACCAGGCGGCGGCCAGGTCCTGGGCGATCTCCTCGGGCACGCCGCCGACGGCGGGCTCACCAAGGCGCTCGCCGTACACGCCGGTCGCCGCAATGCCGCTCAGCCGGCCGATGTCGAGCTCCTGGTACAACTCGAGGAACGGGCGGAGCGGGTCGCCCAGGTGACGCTCCGCCCTCGTCTCGAGCACGCGCGGCTCGCCGCCGGGGACGAGCTCCGCCACGACGAGCGAGGTGGTCACCTTACCGAGGTCGACACCGAGCAACAGCGGCGGCCCTGCGGCCGAACCGGAGTCTTGGGTCGCGGGGCGGGGGCGTACAAAGGGGTCCTTCACACCCCCGCTTATATCAGAGCGACCGGGCGCGCTCCATCGCCAGGCCGTCGCGGCTCAGCTCCCGCGGCGCTCCGGCCCGTCGTGTCCCCGGCGCTCCTGTCGCCGGTCGCCCACGCGCTCGACGCCGTCGACCACCTCGAGCCAGCCGCCGCCCCCGAGGCGCGCGTCGCCCAGCGAACGGGCGAGCAGCATGACCAGGTCGTCGTTGGGCTCGGCGAGCCACGCGGTCACGGCGGCGTCGAGAGCCGGCGAGGCGCCACTTGCGGGGGTGCGCCAGACGTCGCCGTCGTCCATGATCAGGTAGCGGTCGCCGGTCGCTCCCGGACGCCGGTCGTCGACCAGCCACCCGCGCGCCGGAGCGCCGTCGCTGACAGTGTCGTCGCCGAACACCACACCACGGTTGGGGGCGCGTCCCGCGACACGCATGGACGCCGTCCACCTGGTGGTGACTTCACGCAGCTTGCCGCGTGGATCCCGAGGTCGATAGTTGTACGCCACCGTGCTCCTCCTTGCCAGACCTGGGAAGATTGTGGCGGCATTCGGGTGACGATTCAAGGTCTGATCTCGATCACGCCGCACGGCGGCGGACGTCTGCGGACGCTTTCGCGCGCTGTGCCACACTCGCCGGCCGGGGTACAGTAGCGCCATGAACGACGATCCCGGACTGGACCCGGAGCTGGAGCGTCTCCTCGACGACGCCTGGGAGGCGCTCGAGGAGGGCGACCTGCGCGCCGTCAGGCGCGCCCTACGCGCCGCGCGCGAGACCGCCGGCGACGACCCCGCCATCATCGAGCTGGAGGCGGGGCTGGCGCGCGAGCAGGACGAGCCGGAGCGCGCGCTCGACGCCTACCGGCGCTGGAGCGAGGCCGACCCGGACGATCCCGAGCCCTGGTTGGGCTCCGCGGAGGTCTATCTCGACTTCGGCGAGGCCGGCGAGGCCGCGCGCCTGCTGCGCGAACTGCTCGCCGGCCCTCCCCTCGACCCCCTCGATGAGGCGGACGCGCGTCATCTGCTCGGCGTCGCCTGCGACGAGAAGGGCGACGCCAAAGGCATGGCCAAGGAGTGGCTGGCCACGCTGCGACTCGACGAGTCCAACGACGGGCCCCATCCGCGCCTGTCGCGAGCAGAGTTCGAGCGGCTGGCCGCGGACGCGCTGGACGAGCTGCCGGACGAGATCCTCGCGCGGCTCGGCAACGTGCCGGTGTTCGTCGAGGACCGGCCCTCAGAGGCGCTGGTGCTCGAGGGCCTCGACCCGCGCACCCTCGGCCTCTTCCACGGCATCGCCATGCCCGACCAGTCGGTGCTCGGTCCGGGACCCGACGTCGGCGTCATCCACCTGTTCCAGCGCAATCTGGAAAGGGATGCGCCGGACGACGACGAGCTGGCCGAGCAGATCCGCATCACCGTCCTGCACGAGACGGCCCACTACTTCGGGGCAGGCGAGCAGGACATGCACCGCTTCGGACTCAACTAGCGCCTCACGCAGGCGGTGAACGGTGGCGGGCCACATCCCGACCCCGCACGTCGGCGGGGCGGCCGGCTGTCGCCGGCCGCCCCGCCACTCCGCCTGAGGGTGTCTCGCTTCCTCTACTGCACGTTCACCATCGTCATGTAGACCGCTCCGGGCGTGCTGCCGTCGCCCGGGGGCTGCTCGAGCAGCACGAGCTGGGCGGTGCCGGAGGCGACGGCCTTGAAGTGGTACACGATCGCGCCGGGCGCGCCGGGCATGTCGGTCGTGGGCGCCTCGGTGGTCGGGTCGCCTGCCTGCTCGACCACTCCGTCCGGGATCATGCTCTGGACGGTCCACTGGTAGCCAGTGGACGCCGAGTTGCTCTCGATGGCGATGTCGAACAGATGGCCCGCCTGGACCTCGATCGGCTTGGCGACCTTGCGCTCGACGGCGTGGACGGTGACGGGCAGCTTCCCCTTGCCCACCGTCGCCGAGAAGGCGTAAGCCTGGGCCGGATAGCCGCTCCCCGCGGTCGCGATGGTGATCGGCGTGGCGACACCGTGGTTCTTGGCCCTGAAGGAGATCACGACGTTCTGGCCCTGCTTGACCGGCGTGGAAGCCACGAGTTGCTTGGTCGAGGCCGGCTTGGACCACGCGCCCGCGCTGCCCGCCAGCTTGAGCTTGATCTGGTCGCCGGGCAGCACGTGCACGGAGTCGGCCGCGTACGACGGCGCCGCCGCGACTGTCTTGGGCGTGTACCCCGGTTTGGCGGCCATGTTGACCTGCCAGGTCTTGATCGGCATGGCCTGGGCCGGGACTTCCTGGTAGTCGGCGATCAGCGGGGTCTTGCCCGGGCCGACCACCTTGAATGTCCACACCATCTTGCCCTTCGACCCCATCGTGTCGTTGTCGGGGAAGAACTTGGGCTTGCCGGCCTGCTTCAGGACCTTGGCGTTCGGCTTCTGGAACGTCCACTGGAAGGCCGTGGACGGCTGGTCCTGCAGAGCGACCTGAATGGTGTCGCCGGCCTTGACCTGGAGGTCCTGGCCGTCGTTGTGCTTGTTGAGTTGGTGCATCACGGATGCCGCGGGCGCCTTGAGCGACACAGGAAGCGCGAACGTCTGCAGCGGCGGGTCTCCGGTGGGCCGATTGACCAGGACAAGCGTGGTGCTGCCGGCTGCGGTGCCGGCGAACGTCATGGTCTGGGTGCCCTTGGAGTAGCGCTGGTCCACCAGCTTGAGCTGCGGCGCGCCGGCGATCATCTGCCAGGAGTGGCGGCCGGCGTCCGAGGCCTTCTTGATCGTGACGACCAGGTTGTCGCCGCTGCGCATCTCGGCGGTCTCCGCCGTGTACTCCTCACCGGCGTCGACGGCGACCGGCACGTGGCCGGCGCCGGCCTTCACGACCAGCGCCCAAGTGGAGCCGGGCGGACCCTCGCCCGGCGGCTGATACCAGAACCCGACCTCGTCCACGCCCTCTTCCATCACCTCAAACGTGAATTCCGTCTTGCCAGGCGCTCCGGCCAGCTTGCTCTTGGAGGGGATGACCTCCCCGTCGCCGACCTGCTTGAGCACGGACGAGTCGTTCAGATCCTGGCTCACCCACTGGTAGCCGGTGCTCGCATTGCTGTTCAGACGAACCTTGAGCGTGTCGCCCACCCGCGCGTGCACGACCTGCGGCAGCTGTGATTCGGCGACGTGGGTGGTGCTCACCACCGTCGGACTCGGGCTCGGGCTCGACGAACCTCCGCTCGAGCCCGACTCGCCGCAGGCGGCCAGTCCCAGCGCCAGTAGCGCGACCGCACCGATCGCCCCCAGTACTCCTGTCTTCGCTCTCACATCCCACCTCCATAGACTCCGCCCTCGTACCCGAGCGCTGTCCCCTCGCCCGCAGCGTCATGCCGTCGTCGCTGCGGACACTCCTACCGCCTTTCCGGCCGCCGACCTCCACGGCGGCATGGCCCCTCGCCGGTGGATCGCGTCGCCGTACCCCGTCGCGCCGGAAGAAGACACCGTTGGAGGGCACGACGGTCCGGGTCGTCGGCAGCATTCGTCGGCGGGCGGCTTCCCAAAGCCCATGGGTACGGCGCCTCACGCAGAGTCGCGGGTGGGCGGATGTTCCAGCCCGGGGTCCCGCGTCACGAGCGGCGGTCAGGACGAGGCAGGGAGGCCGAGCAGCTGCAGGGCGCGCTTCTTGAGCACACTGCCGATGTCGGCCTTGGCGGCCTCGTCGGCGCCGCCGCCGATGAGGAACGCGTAGCCCTCTTCGAGGGCCTTGACGGTGACCGCCAGCTCGTGCGCATCGTCGCCGGCCACGTAGTCCACCGCCATGCACTGAGAGATCGTGGTCTCCACAAGCTCGAGCGACGTCTCGTACAGGGCGGCGTAGCTCTTGCGCACCGCCCGGTGCCGCAGGCTGATATAGAAGCAGGCGTAGAAGACGCTGTCGTCGAGCAGCTGGTGATACTCGGCGTCGAAGAACGTGTCCAGAATCGCGACGAGCCGCTCGCGGGGGTCGGCTACGGCGGCCAGCCGGTCGCCGTAGCCCTGCCGATACTCCTCGAGCAGGTAGTCCACCAGCTCGATGGTCATCTGCTCCTTGGTGCCGAAGTAGTGGATGAGCAGGCTCGGCGGCGCGTCGATGTGCTTGGCGATCTTGGCGATCGACGCTCCCTGCAGACCCTCGTCCTTGAGCACCTGGTAGTAGGCGGCCAGCATCTCGCGACGCCGCAGCCTGGCCCACTCCTCGCGCCTCACGGCGCGTCTCCAGCGCCCAGGGTCCGATCCATCCGGCTACTCTACCGTGCCGCCTCTTCAGGACCAAGGACGCGTTCAAGAATCGAACGCTTGCTCAACTCGTGCGCAGGCGCGGGATGAGGCAGCGGACGTGGTGGCTCCCAGCCTCACGCGGTCGGCGCCCGGGCGCCTCGTCCTCAGGAGTCGAAGCCGAGCCCGAAGTGGTCGAGCCCGCGCAGCCAGAGGTTGCGGCGGCCGCCGTGCAGCTCGGCGTGCTCCGTGGAGCGCCGCGTGGCCTCGATCACCGGGAAGAGCAGCGGCTCCGGCGGAAACGGCAGGGGCTTGCGGCGCACGAAGTCCAACTCCGTCAGCTCCGTGCGCCGACCGTACACGAGGTCGAGCGCCACGAGGGCTCCGAACCGCGACGCGGCGACGCCGAGCCCCGTGTAGCCCAGCACATACGACACGCGGCCGTCGAGCGCAGTGCCCCAGAACTGGCAGAAGCGCGAGCAGGTGTCGATGACCCCCGACCAGCGGTGCGTGAAGCGCAGCCCCTCTAGCTGTGGGAACGTGCGTAAGAAATGACCGGCCAGCTTGGCGAACACGCCGGGCCGGTCCTCGTACTCCTTGCGGATATTGCGGCCGCGGTAGTACAGAGCGTCCCACCCACCCCACAGGATGCGCTGGTCCTCCGTCAGCCGGTAGTAGTGGAACAGGTAGCCCGCATCCGCCAGGGCCTGCCGGCGCGACCACCCGACCGACGCGAGCTGGGCCGGCGTCAACGGCTCGGTCATCAGGGCGTAGTCGTAGACCGGCACCACGTGGAGCCGGAGACGCCGCAGGAGCGGCCGGAACGCGTTGGTGGCCAGCACGGCGCGCCCCGCGCGCGCCGCACCCCACGGCGTGCGCAACTCCACGCCGCCGCCGGAGCGGTCGAGCGCGGTGACGGGCGTGCCCTCGTAGATGCGCACGCCACGCTCCTCGCAGGCGCGCGCCAGGCCCCACGCCAAGCGCGCAGGGTCCAGGATGGCCGCGTCGTGGTGCCAGTGCCCGGCGAGGTAGGTGGGCGAGCCGATCTCGGCGCGCAACTCCTCGCCGTCCAGCCAGGTGCCCGGCAGTCCCGCGGCCTGGCCCTGCTCGTACGCCTCGCGCAGGCCCTCCATGTGCCAGGGCGCCGTCGCGATCTCGAGCTCGCCCGTTCGCTCCCAGCCGCAGTCGATGGGCAGTTCCCTCACGGTGCGCTCGATCGCCGCGAGGTTCTCGTCGCCGAGTTCGATCAGGCGAGCGTTCTCGGCGGGGAAGAGCTCCTTGCCCTGGCCGAACCCGTGTGTCAGCGACGCCATGCAGATGCCGCCGTTGCGCCCGCTGGCCTGTCCGCCCACGACGCCGGCCTCCAGGACGACCACGTCGGCGGCGGGATCCTGCTCCTTGGCGAGCAGCGCCGACCAGAGGCCGGAGAACCCGGCGCCGACCACCGCGAGGTCGAAGGTCTCGGCGCTGGTGAGCGCCGGCCGCGCGGCCGGCGCGTCCGGGCCGTCCAGCCAGTACGGTACGAGACGCGTCTCGCGCAGCGACTGCAGCGCTGCTCCTCGGTGAAGGGGACTCTGGGGATCCATGGTGACCACCCCCCCGGGTGGTGAGGTCATGGCGCCGGGGAGGGCACGACCGCCGGCGCCGGCGGCGGGACGGTCAGACGCCGTCGGGAGAGATCCCAGGGCCGACCGCACAGCCGATCCAGCCGAGTGGCCTGCTCCGGGAGTCGTGGGTGCCGTGCCAGGATCTCATGCCCCGAGCGTAGGAGAGCAGCCGGGAAGCCGTCAACCACGTGCCGACCCTGTGAACAACAGCGAGCAAGAATCGAGTCCGCCTCGGTCAGGATTGAGCAGGAATGGCGGGTGGCGGGTGGCGCACGGCGATGACAGCACGGCACTGCGGACCGCAGAGCGCGGCCGCGCGGGTCAGCCCGCGGTGAAGTCGACAGGCTTGTTCTCGCACGAGAGGGTCGAGAACCGGCAGAGCGCGCTCGGCGGCAGGAGCACCTTGCCCGCCTCGCCGTGGTGCGTCGCGTCCTCGACCGACTCGGGCGCATCGAGCTTGTAGTAGTCGTAGAGCCGGCCCTCGCGGTGCGCCGCGTAGTCCTTCCCCTTCATCGCGTTGGGCGCGCCGGTGAGCTTCTCCATGGCGTAGTGCACCTCGAGGCCCTTGTCCGTCACCACGACGTCCGTGACCGGGATCACACTGAAGAAGCCCGGGAAGAAGCTTGTGTCGACGAGCAGCCAGTGCGGGCGCCCGCCGTCGTCCACGTACAGGTCGTTGATCTCGCCGATGTCGCGGCCTGTCTCATCCAGCAGGTGCCTGGCCTGCAGTTCCTCAGCGGTGAGCGAGATGATGGCCATCGTCCCCCCTCGGATTGTGACCGCCGCACGCGGCGGCGGTGTGGTCTCCTGACGGCTGCGTCCTACCCCGGGGGCGGCCGCTGCGAACGTCGATGCAGGTCGACCGCGCGGCGGCCGGGACAGGCGGCGGCCCAGGCCGGCCAGCCCTGCTGCAACGGCTGGATGACGAAGCGTCATCATCGGCAAGCCAGCCGACCAGGCCGTAGCACTCCGCCCGACCTTCTGTCACGCCACCCCGTGGGCTGGACCGGGACAACCATCTCGACAGCATAAGCGAGACGTCAGCAGGGGCGGACGTGCCGAGGCATCGCCGAGGGGGGTGCGCGACCGCGGCGTCCGGGCTAGGATTCATGGGGGGCTGCGCGTTGCCGATACTGCACCCAGAGCCATCGCACCACGCTCAGAAAGGCGCCACTTGACGACTCGCCACACACTCCTGATCCTGGTCGCAGCCGTTCTCTGCGCCTTGGCCGCGCTGCCTGGAGCGGCGGGAGCGGCCGGGACCACCGCCAAGCTGCAGACGGGGCCGCTCAACCCGGCGTTCGTCGAAGCGCTGAACGACCCCACGATGGCGTCCGATCCCGCTCGCATGCCGAACCCAGTCGAGGTCGACGTGAGCAAGGCCGTGGAGGCCAAGGCTGCACGCAGGTCGTACCCGCCGGCGTACAGCCTTGTCGCTGGAGGACTGGTCACCACCCCCGTCCGAGACCAGGACCCCGACAGAGCTGGCCTGGGAACGTGCTGGGCGTTCTCCAACATCGCCGCCCTCGAGTCGACGATCATCCTGAGAGAAGACCAGGCGCCAGACCTCAGCGAGGACAACCTCGTGGCGCGCAGCGGCTTCTGGACCACGCCCAGCCGGCGCTACCACTCGGGCGGCTACGACTTCATGGCTGTCGCCTACTTCGCCCGCTGGGCGGGGCCGTTGCTGGAGAGCACCGACCCGTACCCGCCCGCGAGCATCTACGAAAGCCACGCCGGCCGTCCGGTCCAGCGGCACGTCCAGGAGGTCGTCATGATCCCCGGACGCAGCTCGGATCTGGACAACGACCTGATCAAGCAGCTCGTCATGGAGAACGGCGCCCTCAGCGTCGGCATGTACTACGACCTGCAGAACGACCACCTCTGCCTGAACGCATCCACAGCCGCCTACTACAGCCCCTTCGAGAGTGCGTACGAGAACCACGGCGTCGCCATCGTCGGATGGGAGGACGCGTATCCCGCGGGGAACTTCGTGCGCACACCCCCCGGAGACGGGGCCTTCCTCGTGCGTAACAGCTGGGGGTCCGAGTGGCCCACCATGCAGGCGGGCGGCTATTTCTGGGTGTCCTATTATGACGCGAGTTTCGCCCGCGATCTCGATCTCGACACCAGGGGCGGCTGCACCTCTTACGCGACCGTCGAGAGCACCCGCAACTACTCACGGAACTACGGTCACGACAAGCTCGGGGTGACGAGAACCATTGGCTACACGGGAGAGGATGGCAGTTCGCTGCCGATCTGGGCCGCCAACCGCTTCACGGCGGCGTCCGCGCGGCCCATCATCGCGGCCGGCTTCTACACGCGCTCGTCGGGCACGCCCTACCAGATCTGGGCGGGCTACAGCTTCAAGACACTCAAGCGCTACGCGCAGGGCACCATGGACCTGCCCGGCTACCACACCGTCAGGTTCTCCCAGCCGTTCAGGGTGAGAAAGCGCAAGCCGTTCATCGTGGCGATCAAGCTGACGTCGCCGGACGGCATGGCTCCCCTCGCCGTCGAGCGCAGACTGGCCTACTCCACCGGCGATCAGACGATCGTGATCGCGCCGGCGACGGCCAAGCGAGGTCAGAGCTATGTCGGCCTCAAGCGCTGGCGCCTCTTCGACCTGACGAAGCAGAAGGGGATGGCGACGGCGAACGTCTGTCTCAAGGCGTTCGCCCGCTGACGGCGCTGGAGCCGGAACAATGGACGACGAGTCAGGCGGGGAAGAGACCGGTGAGCCGGGGGGCCGCGCCCGCGTGAGGGCCGAGATGCCGTTCAGGCTGCGTGCCGTCCTCTTCGACTTCGACGGCACGCTGACCCACCCCGGGGCCCTCGACTTCTCCGCCATCCGGCGAGAGGTCGGCTGCCCGCCCGACCAGTTCGTACTCGAGTGGGTCCTGGCGCTCGAAGACGGACAGAAGCGCGCCGCGGCCACTCTTGCGCTGGAGCGGTTCGAACTCGATGCGGCCGAGGTCTCGGCGCCCAACGAGGGCGCCGAGGAGCTCGTGCGGTGGCTCAAGCGCGAGGGGCTCAAGGTGGGCGTGCTCACCCGCAACGGACGCAGCGCCGTCGAGCGCGCCCTCCGCCGGTTCTCCGCGCTGACGCCCGCGGACTTCGACGTCATCCTCACCCGCGACGACGACCTTGCGCCCAAGCCGGCGCCGGACGGCGTGCTGCACGCGGCGAAGGTGATGGGCGTGGCGCCGGACGAGACGCTCGTGGTCGGCGACTTTCTGCTGGACGTGCGCTCGGGGCGCGCGGCGGGCGCCGTGACCGCCTACCTCGCCAATCACGGCGCCCCGGGCGACGGCGAGGCGAGCGAGCCCGACACAGCCGACTGCGACTTCGTCGTCGGCCGTCTGCACGAGCTGCGCGCCGTCGTGCGACTCGGGCTGCCGCTGGCGCAGGGCAAGCTGCCCAACGACCTGCTGGCCGGGTTCCTCGCCGGCGCGGCCGGCGACGACCCGGCCTTGCTCGTGCCCCCAGGCGTGGGTGAGGATGTCGCCGCAGCCAACCTCGGAGGAGCCGAGGTCCTCGTCGCCCACGGCGATCCGATCACGCTCGGCGGCAGCGCTCCCGGCGCGGCGGCGGTCCTCGTCAACATGAACGACATCGCCGCTGCAGGCGCCGAGCCGCGCTGGCTGCTGGCGACGGTGCTGCTGCCGCCCGGCGCCACGCCGTCTCAGGCCCTTTCTCTGCTGTACGAGCTCGCCGACGCGGTCGCCCGGGCGGGCGTCGTCCTCGCCGGGGGGCACACCGAGGTGACGGACGCGGTCACGCGGCCGGTGGTCTCCCTCACCGCGCTCGGCACGGTGGGACGAGCCGAGCTCAAGGACAAGCGCTCGGCGCGCGCCGGCGACCGCGTGGTCCTGACCAAGGAGCTGGCGATGGAAGGCGCGGCCCTGCTCGCCGACGAGTTCGGCGAGCGCCTCAGCGCCCTCGGGATGAGCGCGGACGAGCTGAACGCCTGCCGCGCCCTGTATGAGCACGCGAGCATCCTGCGTGAGGCGCGCGTCGCGCGTCGGTCCGCAGGAGTGCACGCGATGCACGACGTCACCGAGGGCGGCCTCGCGGCCGCCGTGCGCGAGCTGGCCGCAGCCACCGGGCGTGGCGTCGTCGTGCACTGCGAGCGCATCGTCGTGTCGTCCGGCACTCAGCGGGTCTGCGACCTGCTCGGCGTCGACCCGCTCGGGCTGATCGCCTCCGGCAGTCTGCTGATCTGCTGCGACCCGGCCGGCGCGCCGGCGTTGCTCGCCGAGCTCGCGGCGGCCGGCGTACCCGCCGCCGACATCGGCGAGCTCACCGGGGAGGGCGCCGGGGTCACCGCGCTGGAGCGCGGCCGCCCGGCGCCCTGGCCCTCCTTCGAGACGGACGAGGCCGCGCGCCTGCTCTCGGGGCGAGAGTCGGCGCCGGGGCGGGAGACGCCACCAGAGGAAGAGCCGCGAGAGAGCTGACGCCGCCCGCGGCCCTCAGATGGCCGTGAGTTGCCAGTCGATGTTCATCTCGTCGCAGAGCTCGCCGAGCGCCTCGCGCAGCTCCGCGACCGGAGTCGCCGCCGGCACCGAGACCACGAGCTCCATCTCGAACAGCGGCGTGTTGGTGTAGGGCGCCGGGCGCAGCGACGAGTCGACGCTCTCGATGTTGACGCCCTTCTCCGCCAGCAGGTGGGAGACCGACTGCATGAGCCCGGGGTGGTCCATCGCCCACGTATTGAGCTTGAACGGGAGCGCCGCCGTCTGTGCCGCCGGCCCAGCGTCCGCCGGCCGCAGCTCGGCGTGCACGTGGCTGCTCCGGCGCAGCGCGCCCAGGCCGTCCTGCAGCCTGGCCATCGCCGCCTCGTCGCCGGCGATGAGCATCATCATCGCAAACTGGCCGCGCAGGTTGACCATGCGGCTGTCCTCGAGGTTGCCCCCACGCTCCGTGATGTACCGCGTGACCTCGTCGACGAGACCGGGGCGGTCGTCGCCGACCGCGGTGAGCACGGCGTGGTGGACGGTATCCATGCCGCAGACAGTACCGGCATCGCGTGAGAAAGCAAAGCCCCGCCGGCGGCACGGTGCGTCGGGCGCGGTGGCCGGACGGATCGAGCAGCAGCGGTCTGAGGCTGCCTGCGAGCGGTATAGTGAAGGCGTGACCTCCCGTTTCAAAGCCGACCTCCACGTCCACTCCAGGTTCTCCGACACCTCGGGCAGCGCAGGCGTCCGCGCGCTGCGCAGTGCCGAGTCGTTCACCGACCCGGTAGAGCTGTACCACGCCCTGCGCGCCCGGGGCATGGACTTCGTCACCATCACCGACCACAACACGCTGGCCGGCTCGCTGGCGATCGCGCACCTCCCCGGCACGTTCCTGAGCACCGAGCTCGACACCTGGTTCCCCGAGGACGGCGCGCGCGTGCACGTGGTGGCGCTGGGGATCGACGAGCAGACGTTCGCGACGGCCGACCAGGCGCGCGAGAACGTGCACGACCTGGTCGCCGTGCTGCGCGAGGCCGGCGTGACGCACTACCTCGCGCACCCGCTCTTCGACATGAGCGGCAAGCTCACGCCCGTGTCGGTGGAGCGCATGCTGCTGCTGTTCAACGTGCTCGAAGGCCGCAACGGAGCGCGCACGAGCCGCAGCAACGGCCTGCTGCGCGCCATCGCCGCCGGCCTCGGCCGGGAGCAACTGGAGGCGATGGCGGAGCGCCAGGGCATCGAGCCGCACGGCGAGACCCCTTGGCGCAAGGCCCTCACCGGCGGCTCGGACGACCACAGCGGCCTCTTCTCGGCCAGCGCCTACACGGTCGCCGGCGGGGACGGCACGGCCGAGGGCTTCCTCCGTGCCGTCGCCGCCGGTGACTGCGAGCACGGCGGCACCGACGGCGACGCGCGGCTGCTGGCTCACAGCATCTACGCCGCCTCGTTCTGGAAGATCCGTGAGCTCCTCCGCCTGGACGAGCATGAGCACCAGAAGCGCGCCCTCGGCGTGCTACGCAAGGGCTTCGGGCGTATCGGCCGTGATGTACCGGTGCTCGAGAAGACGCGGCGCGGTGTTCGCAGCATGGCGCCCGGCCTCTATCGCGACGACGACCCGCGCGGCCCCTCGTGGGAGGCACTCCTCGAACGCGAGATCGGCAGTCTCGTCGACGCTCCCGACGGTATCAACGCGGTCGACGCCAAGGAACTCAATCGCCGGCTGTTCGTGGTGGCGCAGCGCATCGCGGACGAGGTGATGGGCATGCACCTCAAGGCCCTGCTGGACCCCAGCGTTCACCTCACGCTCAAGCAGCGGCTACAGAGCCTGTACGCGGTGGGGCTGATCGCCTTTCTCGAGATCCCCTACTACTTCGCCTGGAGTTTCCAGAGCAGGGACAAGGAGCTCCAGGAGCAGCTGCGCGCCTACTTCCTCGGCGAACGGCGGCACACCCGTCGCGAGAGGGTGGCGGTACTGTGCGCCGCGGCGCCGGACCAGGTACGCCGCGGCGACAGGTGCGGCACGTCCGTGGACGGCTCGTGCCGCCGCCTCGATATCGACGTCACGCTGTTCACGTGTTCGGTGGACACGGAGATGGCGGCCCCTGGCGTGGTGGACTTCCGCGCCCTGGCGTGGCGCCCATCGTTGAACGGCGCAGGACCGGACTGGGTAGTCCCGCCGCTGGTGGAGATCGTGGACCACCTCGAGGAGGAGGAGTTCACAGCGGTCCACACAGACTCGGCGTCGGGGCAGGGCCTCGTAGCCCTCGCCGCGGCGCGCCTGCTGCACCTCCCGCTCACCGGCGTCGTGGACCCGGAGGGGCTGATGGCGCCGCGGGGACCCTGCGATCTCGCCGGGCGGCTGCGGCGCCGTTACCGCGCCTGGTTCTACGCGCGGCTCGACGAGGCGTTCGTACCGACCCGCGAGGCGGCCCGTGCCCTCGTGGCCGCCGGCATGGACCCCGACCGGATCACCGTGCTGCCGCCGGTCCCCGGCCGGCGCACGAGCGGCTGAGGCGGCCCGTACGTGCCGGGAGCCGCCGGCGGACCGCGGTGGCCCACCGGCGGCTCCCGGCGGCTCATTCCGCTTCGGCGAGCAGCGCGTAGATCTTCTTGCGCGCCTCGCGCAGGATCTCGAGCGCCTTCTGCGCATCGTCGCCCGAGCCGGTCACGGCGACCTGCTTCACCGCTCCCGCGAGCTGGAAGGCGGCCTGCCGCAGCGCGAACCGCGGGTCCTGCTCGCCGCCCTCGCCGAACGGCGATTCGCCGAGCTTCTCCTTGAGCTTGCCGGCCTCGGCGGCGCCCGCCTCCGTGAGCGAGAACACGCGCTTGCCCTCGGCCTCTTCGCCCTTGATCAGCCCCTGATCCTCGAGCAACTGGAGCGTGGGGTATACCGACCCGGGGCTCGGACGCCAGACGCCGCCGCTGCGCTGCTCGAGCTGCTGCATGATCTGGTAGCCGTGCATCGGCTCGTCGGCGAGCGCCAGAAGGATCGCCGCGCGGACGTCGCCGCGCCGGGCGCGCGACCACGGACCGCGGCCGTGCCCCGGGCCGCCCAATCCGGGGCCGAACCCCGGGCCGTGCCCGTGGCCTCGGCCCTTGCCCTTGCTGCCGCCGCCTTCGCCGCGGCCGCCTGCGCGGAACCGGCCCGAGCCGCACTCGCCGCCGGGGCCGCAGGGGCGCCGGCGGCGCCCCTGACCTTCACTGTGCGGTCCGTGACCGCGGCCCTCCGTCTGGTGTGAATCGAACATATCGTCCTCCTTGGACGGTCCATATACGCTGTAACACGATATATCGTAATACATCGTTACGAGATGTCAAGCGTCGGCCTCTCCCGTTCCTGTAGAATCCCGTGGCCATGATCCGCTACCTGGACACCCGCGGCGAGGTCGACGCGCCCCGCACCTTCACCGAGACCATCCTCGAGGGCATCGCCCCGGGCGGAGGCCTCTTCGTGCCCGAGCGCCTGCCCGCGTTCACGGTGGACCAGATCGTCGCGCTGGCCGGCGTGCCGTACCACGCGCGGGCGGCGGCTGTGTTCGAGGCCTTCGGCCTCGACGTCTCCGCCGCCCGGACGCGCGAGATCGCCGCGCGCGCGTACGGCCCCAACTTCGACCACCCGGAGGTCGCCCCGGTCGTCGACGTCGCCCCGGGGCGTCATGTCCTGGAGCTCTGGCACGGCCCCACGCTGGCGTTCAAGGACATGGCGCTGCAGTGCATGCCGCTCTACTTCAGTGAGGCCCTGGAGCAGGCCCACGCCAAGGGCGCCACCGACCTGGACTACCTCATCCTGGTGGCGACCAGCGGCGACACAGGCGTGGCGGCGCTCAACGGCTACGCCGATCGCGCCCACACCCGCATCTGCGTGTTCTATCCCGGCGCCGGTGTCTCGGCGCTGCAGGAGCTGCAGATGGTCACGCAGCCGGGTGACAACCTCACAGTGTTCCGCCTCGCCGGCGACTTCGACGACTGCCAGAGCTCGGTCAAGGCGGTGTTCGACCACGCGGAGTTCGCCGCGGAGCTGGCCGAGCGGCATGGTCTCGCCCTCAGCTCGGCCAACTCCATCAACTGGGGGCGCCTGCTCCCGCAGATCGTCTACTACATGAGCGCCTACGCCGACCTCACCGCCCGCGGCGCCGTCGCGGCCGGCGACCCCATGGACGTCTGCGTCCCCACCGGCAACTTCGGCAACATCCTGGCCGCCTGGTACGCACGCGACATCGGCGTGCCGATGCGTCGCCTGCTGTGCGCCAGCAACAGCAACAACGTGCTCTACGACTTCCTCTCGAGCGGGGTCTACGACATCGCCGTCCGCTTGCTGGTCAAGACGCCCTCGCCGTCCATGGACATCCTCATCTCGTCCAACCTGGAGCGGCTGCTGTACGACCTCACCGGCGACCCGGCACGCGTTGCCGGATGGATGGGCGAGCTCAAAGAGTCCGGCCGGTTCACCGTGGACGACGAGACCCACCAGAAGCTGCGCGCCTCGTTCACCCCGACATGGGTGGACAACGACACCTGCCTGCGGACGATCGGCCGTGTGCAGCGCGAGCAGGGATACCTGCTCGACCCCCACACGGCCGTGGCCTGGGAGGCCGCGGAGCGGCTCGGCGGCGACGTGCCGGTGCTCATCGCGAGCACCGCGCACTGGAGCAAGTTCGCCGGCGACGTGGTCCGCGGCCTCACCGGCGTACCGGCCGGTGAGCCCGTCCCGGGTGTGGCCGACGACCTCGAACTGCCCGACAGGGTCGTCGACCTCGCCCCGGGCGCGAGCGTGCCGCCACAGCTGCGCGCCGTGCGCGCCCGCTCGCGGCGCTTCGACGCCCGCGTCGAGGCAGGCCGCGAGCCGGTCGAGACCAGTCTCAGAGAATGGCTCGCCCGCTGCTGACCGCGGCCCACCCGCACGCGACGACCCCGGGACTCATCTGCGCGCTCACGGCGCTCAGGGAGTACTTCGAATAGGAGCGCCGGGGTCGACCCCGGGCTCTGGCGGCCCGCCCTCGCGCGGCCCCGGCGGCGCACCCTCGCTCGGCGTCGGACGGCCCGCATCACCGGCGCCGTCGCCCGTCTCCTTGTCGTCGAACAGGCCGGCTGCCTTCAACTGCTGGTACGCGTCGACGCCGATCTTGACGAACGGCGCCGCGAAGATGCCCCCGAGCGCACCGGCCAGGATGGCCCCGCCGGTCGTCGCGAACAGCACCACCAGGCCGCTGAGCTTGAGCGACGCGCCCAGCGCGAACTGCGAGACCACCGTCTGCAGCGGCCCGTTGGCGATCAGCACGAAGATGAGCATCCAGACGGCGTCGGTGACGCCGCCGGTGCCGAGCGCCACCAGGACGGCGAACGCCCCGCCGATGAACGCCCCGAACATCGGGATGTAGTTGGTGAACCACTGCACGACGAAGATCGTGAACGCCAGCGGCACCCCAAGGATGAGGGCCCCCGCGCCGACGACGGCGCCGTTGAAGATGCCGATGAGCGTGCTGCCCCAGATGTACCCGCGCAGGAACCGGGCGCTGTTGGCCAGGATCGAGTAGCCGACCGCGGGGGGCACCGGCCCCATGTGCCGGGAGAACCAGCGGCCGATGCGGCGCCCGCCGATGAGAACGTAGACCAGGATGTTGAGGCCGATGAACGCCCCGAAGGCGAAGGTGGCCAGCGTGCTGACGCCCTGCACGGCTCCGCCGAAGATGCCGCTGGCCCACCCTCCCACACTGCCCGTGAGGGTCTGCTTGGCCGAGTCGATGAGGCCGGGGTCGATGTCCAGTTCGGCGAGCGCATCGTTGATCCAGTCCACGGCTCCCTGGATCTCGGCCTCGATGGTCGGCACCTGGCGGATGATGCCCACGGTCATGAGGGCGAGCAGGCCGAAGGCGCCGACCACGATGAGCACGGTCATGAGCAGAGCGCCCCAGGTGCGCCCCACGCGATGTCGCTCGAACCAGTCGACGGCAGGCATGAAGGTCGCGCCGAGAAGCACGGCGAACAGCGTCGGCACGATGAGCGTGGCGAGCGCGTGCAGTGCGTAGGCGAACCCGATGAGGACGATGGCGATGCCGACGAGGTACCAGCTCGCGGCACCGAGGCGCTTGAACCATTCCGGGACGAAGCCGCGGTCGAATGGCCTTGAGTCCGCGGTGGGCTGCCCCCCCTCCCCGGCCGGCTGCGCGTCGCCCTTCTTGAACAGCCTCATCAAACCCCCTGGGTCGGCCCGCCGGTCCGGCGGTGGCGACATCCTAGCGGGTGAGCAGGGAGATGGCGAAGGCGAAGTCCAGACCGGCGATCACTGCCATCACGAGGGCGCCGGCGCGGCGCCCGGTCGTCCACGCGACGATGGAGATGAGCGTGAACATCAGGCCGCCGCCGAACATGAGCAGCACGACCAGATCGGATCCTGCACGCACGTGCTCCTCCTCGTCTCGCCCGCAGCTCGGTCCCAGTGACCTGCAGTGTTCCCCCCGGCGAGCACCGAGGCAAGAGCCGAGCGTACGGAGTGCGGTGGTGGCGAGCCGGTTGCGGCCCCGGCGGCAGGGCGGCAGACTCATGCGGCGGGACCGATCCGGAGGCGACGATGACCGTGCCCGACTGGAGCGCAGTGCTGGACGACCTGGCGGCCGCCGGATGGACGGCGCATGTGGTCGCGGCCGGGCGCCTGGAGGAGGCCCGGAGCAGGGTGGCCGGGTCCCTCGCCTCCGGCGAGCTGCCCGGCCCCACCGCGGACCACCTGGCCGAGGAGGTCGCGTTCGCGTGGCCCGCCGCGACCGCGGCGCCGCGCTCCGTGGTCGTCGCCGCGACGCCGCGTCCACTCACGCGCGCGACGCTCACCGTGAGCGGCGAGCCGCGCGAAGTCGTCGTGCCGCCTCACTACGCGGGGACGGCATCGTGCCCGACGGACTGGCGGCAGCTCTGGGCGCGGCGCTGAAGCCGTGGGGAGCCGGGGCCGCGCGCTTCGAGCCGCCGCTCAAGACGCTGGCGGCCGGCGCCGGCCTCGCCCGCTTCGGCCGCAACAACATCGCCTACGTCCCTGAGCTCGGCAGCTACCTCATGCTGGCGGCGTGCGCCACGGACGCGCCGCCACCCCCGGACGCACCGTGGGGCGAGCCGCTGCAGCTGGCCCGCTGCGAGCGCTGCAGCGCCTGCATGCGAGCCTGCCCCAGCGGCGCGATCCGCGCGGATCGGTTCCTGCTGCAGACCGACCGCTGCCTCACCTGCGCGAACGAGGACGAGGCGCCGCTCCCGGACTGGGTCGACCCGGCGTGGCACCACGCGGCCGTAGGTTGCCTGCGCTGCCAGCAGTCGTGCCCGGAGAACGCGGGCGTCGACCTGGTGGTCGCCCCTGCTGAGGTCTTCGACGAGCAGGAGACGGCTGCGATCCTCGCGGCGACGCCGGCCGATGAGGTTGCGGCCGAGACCCGCGAGAAGCTCGTGCGCTGCGGCCTCGACTACTCGCCGGCGCTCATCGCGCGCAACCTGCGCGCCCTGCTCGGCCTCTGACGCGCCAGCCGCGCCGGCGCCGGTGCGGATCGGGTCCGCTGTACTTCACCCACAGGGTCTCAAGCCGGAGGCGACCAACGTCTTCGCCTCCGGCGCGCCGCGACACGCCTGCCGCGACCCCGTCGGGGGAACCGTCCAGGTGTGAGTCCGGCCCCGGCGCCGGGAGCCGGGCGACGGCCGGACCAAGGGGAAGGAGCCGATATGCGACATCCCATCGTGCTCGGGTACGACGGCTCGGCGTGTTCGTCGGCGGCGCTCGACGAGGCCATCGAGCTCGTGCGCGACACGGCCGACGCCCGGGTGGTTCTCGTGTACTGTCACCAACCTCCGGCAGGGCTGAGTTGCGCGCTCGACCCCGGCTGTGCCGCCGCCAAGGAGCTCCGCGACTACGAGCGGCGCGTAGAGATCGAGGTGCAGCCGATGCTGCAGCACGCCGCCGGGCGCGCCCGAGCAGCCGGCGTCGACACGGAGGTCGTGCTCATGTGGGACGACCCGGCACGGGCGCTCGAGGCGGTGGCGCACGAGCGCGGCTCGCACCTCATCGTCGTCGGCTCGCACGGCGAGGGACCTATCGCCGGGGCGCTCGGCCGGCACACGCCGTTCGAGTTGCTGCACCACGCGGACGTGCCCGTGCTCGTGGTGCCGCACCGGCACTGAGCCGGCGCGGCCGCAAGTTCTGCCGCATGGGTCCCGGGCCGTCCGGCCGCGGCCGGCGCCGCGTACCGTCGCGCCGCCCTACTGGTGCGTCTCGCGCGCGAACCCGCGGACGGCCGCCACGGCCGCCTGCCAGCGTCGGTGCAGGTCTCCGGCGGTGGTCTGCTCTGCCGGAGGGAAGCTGGCGCCGGCGCTCCAGAGGGCGGCAACCTCGTCCACGCTCCCCCACACGCCGGTGGCGAGCCCCGCCAGCCAGGCCGCGCCGAAGGCCGTCGCCTCGGGCTGGCCGGCCCGGGTGACGGGCACGCCGAGCAGGTCGGCCTGGAACTGCAGGAGCAGGTCGCTGGCTGCGGCGCCGCCGTCGGCGCGCACCTCCGCCGGCGCCACACCGGCCCCGTCGGCCTCCGCCTGATAGAGGTCGGCGACCTGAAAGGCGATGCCCTCGAGCGTCGCGCGCGCGAGGTGCGCGGCCGTGGTGCCGCGCGTGAGGCCGAAGATGCCGCCGCGCGCGTACGGGTCCCAGTACGGAGCGCCGAGGCCGGCGAGCGCCGGCACGAAGACGACACCGTCGCTGGACGGCACGCCCTGCGCGAGGCGCGTGGCCTCGGCGCCGCTGCCCACGATGCCCAGCCCGTCGCGCAGCCACTGCACCGCCGCCCCGCCGATGAAGACGCTGCCCTCCAGCGCGTAGGTGCGCCGGCCGCCGAGCTGCAGGGCCACCGTGCTGACCAGACCGGGAGGCGCGGCCGCAGGCTCGTCGCCGGTGTTCAGCAGCAGGAAGCAGCCGGTGCCGTACGTGACCTTGATCATGCCGCGCCGCGTGCAGGCCTGGCCGAAGAGCGCGGCCTGCTGGTCGCCGGCCATGCCGGCGATGGGCACGGCCCCACCCAGCAGCGCCGGGTCTGATTCGCCCGTGACGCCGCTGCTGTCCACCACCTCAGGCAGCAGCGCGCGCGGCACCCCGAACAGCTCGAGCAGCTCGTCGTCCCAGACGCCTGTGCGGATGTCGTAGAGCAGCGTGCGCGAGGCGTTGCTGGCGTCGGTGACGTGGGAGCGCCCGCCACTGAGGCGCCACGCCATCCACGCGTCCACGGTGCCGAAGGCGAGCTCGCCGGCCTCCGCACGGTCGCGTACGCCGGGGACGTTGTCGAGCAGCCAGCGGAGCTTGGTGCCCGAGAAGTAGGGATCGAGCAGGAGCCCGGTCTTGCGCCGGATCGGCGCCTCGGCGCCGGCGCCGCGCAGCTCCTCGCAATACTCGGCGGTGCGCCGGTCCTGCCATACGATGGCCGGCGCCACGGGCACGGATGTCGCCCGGTCCCAGACCACTGTGGTCTCGCGCTGGTTGGCGATGCCGATGCCGGCGACCGCCGAGGCGGCCACGCCGGCCTTCTCGAGCGCCCCGCGCGCCGTGGCCAGCTGCGCCCGCCACAGCTCCTCGGCGTCCTGCTCCACCCAGCCGGGGTGCGGCGTGCTGAGACCGACCTCCTGCTGGGCGCTCGCGAGGACGACGCCGGAGGCGTCGATCACGAGCGCCCGCCCGCTCGTCGTCCCGGTGTCGAGCGCCAGCACCAGCTTGCCTCTCGTCGCGTCTCCCATGCCGCCCTCCCTCGCGTCGCCCGCGTCCTCTTCCTGGCCCGAGATGATACCCGCTGCCACAGCGCCGCCCTCCGGCGTTCGCTTCGTGCCGACAAGGGCAACGCCCACCCCGTCCCTCGGGTGAACACCCCATTTTGGATGCTCACCACACACAGGAAGCGCCTGGGGGGGTACAGTCGAGACGGAAGGAGTCGTGAGTGGGTCCGCGACCCGGAAAGCTCGTGGAAGGAGGAGCCATGGGCTGGAGGAAGATTCTCGAGGCGGAGCACAGACTGGTGTTGGAGGTCGCCGACGCCGCCGAAGCCGAGTGCCGCCACATCCAGGCCACCGGCGAGATCCGCACCGACCTGGTGGGCGAGATGCTCGGCTTCTTCCGGTACTTCAACGACGGCCTCCACGACCCCAAGGAGGAGGGCCTGCTCTATGCCCGCTGCCACCGGCGCGGCATGACCGATAACGACGAGCCGCTCGAGCAGATGATCGGCGAGCACGAGTGGTGCCGTGGCAAGCTCGACGCCATGGAGAGGATGCTGGAGACCATCGACCAGAGCGACCGGGAGACTGTGCTCGAGTTCGCCGGGTGCCTGAGCGAGTTCGTCGAGGTCGTCCGCTGCCACATCGAGGTCGAGGAAGAGGTGTTCTTCGACATGGCCCAGCACTACCTCACGGTCAGCGACCGCCAGGAGCTGTCGGAGGAGTTCGAGGCAGTGCACTGGGACGAGGTCGAGGAGGGCGTCGCGTCGTACTGGGAGGATCTCGCCCACAGGCTCTGGGTCACCGAGACCCAGTCCGCCTGACGGAAGGTCAGCTCCTCCAGACGAGGTCACGGCGACTGAGCGTCCCGGGGCCGTGACCTCGTCGTCCGCGGGGCCGCGGGATCAGATCCAGTCCGTGGCCCCGTCGCTCAGGTACTCGTGCATGTCGTCGGCGGCCACGCGTGCCGCTCCCATCGCCAGGATCACGGTCGCGGCGCCGGTGACGATGTCCCCGCCGGCCCACACCTTGGGCACGCTGGTCCTGCCGGACTCCGTGAACGCCCTGATGTAGCCGCGCCTGTTGCGTTCCAGCCCCCGGGCGTCCTCGAAGAGGGCACGGTTGGGGCCCGCGCCGACCGCCACAACGACCATGTCGACGTCGATGAGGAAGTCCGACTTGAGCACGGGCACCGGCCGGCGCCGGCCCGACTCGTCCGGCTCGCCGAGCTTCATGCGCACGCAGCGCATCTCACGCACCCAGCCCTGCTCGTCGCCCCCGTAGGCGATGGGACTGGTGAGGTACTCAAACCGCAGACCCTCCTGCTCAGCGTGCTCGACCTCCTCCGTGCGCGCCGGCATCTCGTCGCGCGTGCGCCGGTAGACGATGGTGACCTCCCGGGCGCCCATGCGCAGCGCGGTGCGCGCGCAATCCATGGCCACGTTGCCGCCGCCGACCACGGCCACCCGGGTACCGAGAGGCGCGGGGGTGTCGTAGTCGGGGAAGAGGTAGGCCTTCATGAGGTTCACGCGCGTCAGGTACTCGTTGGCCGAGACGATGTTGCAGAGGTTCTCCCCGGGCACGCCCATGAAGCCGGGGAGGCCCGCCCCCGTGGCCACGTACACCGCATCGAAGCCGACGTCGAACAGTTCGCTCAGGCCGTACAGCTTGCCGACGATGCTGTTGAGCTCGAACCTGACGCCCAGATGACGCAGGTTGCCCGTCTCCGCCTCGACGATCGCCTTGGGCAGACGGAACTCGGGGATGCCGTAGACGAGCACGCCGCCGGGGCTGTGCAGCGCCTCGAAGATGGTCACGCTGTGACCCTTGACGGACATGTCCGACGCCATGATGAGCCCGGCAGGGCCGCTGCCCACGACGGCGATGCGGCGGCCCGTCTTCGCCGCGCGCGGCGGGAGACTGACCTGGTCGGTCTCCCGCTCGAAGTCGGCGGCGAACCGCTCGAGCGCGCCGATGGCGAGCGGCTCGCCCTTCTTGGCCAGCAGGCACACCTTCTCGCACTGGTCGTCCTGCGGGCACACCCGCCCGCAGATCGCCGGCAGGGCGTTCTTCTCCCGGATGTGACGGGCGGCGGCGGCGAACTCCCCGCCGGCCACGAGCCCGACGAAGCCGGGGATGTCAACGCCCACAGGGCAACCGTCGACGCAGGCCGGCTTCTTGCACTGCAGGCAGCGGCTCGCCTCCAGCACAGCCAGCTCGCTGTCGTAGCCGTAGCTGACCTCCTGGAAGTTGCGGATGCGGAGCTTGGCGTCCTGCTCCGGCTTCTTCTGCCTCGGGGCTTGGGCGAGGATCTTGGCGCGCGTCTTCTTCGGCATACCGTACCAGTGGCAGTCGGCGCGTGTGCAGCACGAGAGCGGCGCGACGCGTGTGTGCAACGACACATCGATGGTGAACACGCGCGACTCGCACTTGCCGCACAACCCCTCGTCTTCGATCAGCGACGCGTGGCAGTGGGGACACTGGACGTCGTTTGCGATCGCCTCGCCCGTCCAGCAGGGCGAGCAGACGCGCTCGAACTCCTCGAGCCGCGGGTTCACCAGCAGATCGCAGCAGACGTCGTCGACCTCCACGTCGAGGCTGACCCATACGCGCTTGGTCTGCTCGTCATACACGTTCAGCGTCGCGTGGCAATGCGGGCAGAAGCTCGCGAGATCGCCCTGCTGGGCGAGCGTAGCGAGTTCGTGGTCGATCCCGTTCATTGCCACCTCCTACCGAGCCTTGATGGACGTGAGCAGCGAGACGCGCTCGTCGCGCTGGTACATCGCGTTGCGCTGGATGAGCTCGTCGAAGTCGACGTCAAAGGCGTCGAAGTGCGGGCCGTCGACACAGGCGAACCTAGTCTCCCCGCCGACGCTGCAGCGGCAGCCGCCGCACATCCCGGTGCCGTCGACCATGATCGGGTTGAGGCTGACCTCCGTGGGCAGACCGTAGATGCGCGTCATCTCCGTCACGGAGCGCATCATGATGAGCGGCCCGACGGCGAGGACCTTGTCGATGTGCTCGTGCCGCTCCACCAGGGCCGCCAGCGCGTCGGTGACCCTGCCGTGCATACCGTAGCTTCCGTCGTCCGTGGTGACGATGAGCTCGTCGCAGAGGGTCCGCATCTCGTCCTCGAGGATGAGCAGGTCCTTCTGGCGGGCCCCCACCACGCCGATGATGTGATTGCCGGCCTCACGGTGGCCGACCAGCAGGTGGTGGAGCACCGCGATACCGGAGCCGCCGCCGATGCCGACCACGGTGCCCAGCTTCTCGATCTGCTCCGGCACCCCGAGCGGGCCGCAGAGGTCCTTGATCGCGTCACCGACGTGGAGCGACGCGAGCATGGCAGTGCTCTTGCCGACCACCTGGAAGATGATGGTGACGGTGCCGTTGGACGCGTCGCGGTAGGCGACGGTGAGCGGCACCCTCTCCCCCGTCTCGTTGACGCGCAGGACGACGAATTGGCCGGGGCGGATCTTGCGCGCGATCTGGGGCGCCTCGAGCGTGAGGCTGATCAGGTCGCGCTTGGTGAGCTCCTGCCGGTCGACGATCGTGTGCATGGTCAATCCCCCTTGACCCCGAAGACCCGATGACGTCGCGCGGCCGCTGCGGTCGCGTGGTTCCATGCCAACTTATACCGTTCGCTCCCGCGCGCGCATGGGGTGAACACCTGAGAGGCGGGGACTGATTCGCGCCCGGCGACAGGCCCCTGTATCCAAGGGCGAGGGGCTGGTGCGGCGGCCTGTCCGAACACGCAGCAGATGAGCAGGGCGGAGCATCCCTTCCAGCGGCAGCCCACCGACGACGGCTCGCGAGCACGGCATCGGGCTTGTCCTGCGCGTCGGCACCGACGGGCCCTACGTGTTGGCATGGCACGCCGCCGGGGGTACTGTGGACTCGGGACGGGGAACGCTGAGGCAAAGCGGGTGGGGCCATCGCGGAGTTGCCAGTCATTGAGCGGGCGACCGGGAATCAGACCGAGAGGACCCGTCGCGGCCAGTGGCTCCTCCTCGCCGGGTTCGTCGTGCTGGCGGCGCTCATCTCCGTCCTTGCCTACTGGGCGTGGGCGCAGCAGTCAGACGCCCTCACAGGGCAAGCCGAGCGAAGCCTCCAGGCCGTGGCCGACCTCAAGGCCGGCCAGATCGCCGCGTGGAGCGCAGAACGCGTCGGCGACGCCGAAGTGGTGCGCGACGACAAGCTGCTGTCGGCGGCCATAACGGATCTGCTGGCGGGCCGCGACGCCGCGGTGTCCGCCGCGCACATCCGGTCGTATCTCGACCAGATCAGGCGCAGCTACGGCTATCTCGACCTCGAGCTGGTGGACCCCGGCGGGCGGGCGATCATGCGGGTGCCCGCGAACGAACACCACCCGCTCGGCGCCCGCGTGCGCGCGCTCATCGCACAGGCGGAGCGCACGCGCCAGGTCGTCTCCTCGGACCTGTACCTGGACCCCGAGGGCACAGCGCGCATCGAGCTCATCGCCCCCGTCCTCGCTCAGCTCCCGGGCGATCAGCCGGTCGCCAGCATCGTCACGCACGTCGACCCGGCGCTCTTCCTGTATCCCTTCATCCAGGAGTGGCCCCTGCCGAGCGACACCGGGGAGACACTGCTCGTGGAGCGGCAACGCGACAGGGTCGTCTTCCTCAACGAGCTGCGTCATCGGCACGGCACGGCACTGCGCCTGTCCGTGCCTGCGAGCGACCCTGACCTTCCCGCAGCGATGGCCGTACGCGGCCGTGACGGCATCGTTGAGGGGCTCGACTACCGCGACGTGCCCGTGATGGCGGCCATCGCTCCGGTGCCCGGCACCGACTGGAAGGTGGTTGCCAAGGTCGACAGGAGCGAGGTACTCGACCCGATCCGCGAGCGAGCCTGGCTGACTGTCGGCTTCACCCTCGCCGTCGTCGGCCTGGCAGCGATCGCCACGCTGCTCCTGTGGCGCCTTCGCGAGCGGCAGGTCAACGCCAAACTGGTGGCAAGCGAAGGGCGTTACCGTTCGCTGTTCGAGACCATGGCTGAGGGCGTCGCCCTGCACGAGATGATCAGGGATGCTGACGGCAAGCCGGCCGACTACCTGGTCCTCGACGTGAATCCTGCGTTCTCGGCGCAGACGGGGATGTCCGCGGCGACCGTCGGGCGCGCCGCCACCGACGCCTACGGGACGCCGGAGGCGCCCTATCTGGACGTCTATGCCCACGTCGTGGAGACCGGACGCGCAGACCGGTTCGAATCCTACTTCGCGCCGCTCGAACGCCACTTCGAGGTCTCGGTGGTCCCGCAGGACGCCGACCGCTTCGCGACGATCTTCCAGGACGTAACAGAGCGCGTGACGCGCGAAGCTGAGCTGCTGGCGAGCGAGCAGAGGTTCCGGTACGTGTTCGACAACGCGCTCGTCGGTATGTCCGTGACCTCCCCGACGGGAGAGGTGGACGTCAACGCCGCCTACTGCAAGATGTTGGGCTACGCGCGCGAAGAGGTGCGCCACAAGCGCTGGCAGGACCTGACCCCTCCGGGGGACATCGCGGCGACGCAGGCGCACCTCGACCGGCTCCTCGCCGGCGAGGCGGACTCGGCGCGCTACCTCAAACGCTACGTGCACAAGGACGGCAGCATGGTCTGGGCGGACGTCAGCACGACGCTTCGCCGCGACGAGGCCGGGCAGCCGCTGCACTTCATCACGGCGGTGGTGGACATCACCCAGCGCAAGCTGGCCGAGCAGGAGATCGAGCGTCTCAACGCCGAGCTCGAGCAGCGGGTGTTCGACCGCACGGCGGCGCTCGACGCGGCCAACAAGGAGCTCGAGGCGTTCGCCTACTCCGTGTCTCACGACCTGCGCGCGCCGCTGCGGCACGTGAGCGACTTCTCCACCTTGCTCGCCGAGCGGTCGGGCGACCAGCTGGACGAGAAGAGCCGCCACTACGTCGAGGTCATCTCGACGTCGGTGCGGCAGATGGGCGTGCTCATCGACGACCTGCTCCAGTTCTCCCGAACGGGCCGTGCCGAGCTGACCATCGAGCCGGTCGACATGGATGCGACGCTCGCACAAGCGCTCGAGCCCCTCCAGCGAGAGACCGACGGCCGCGACGTGGAGTGGACCATCGATCCGCTGCCGCGGGTGATCGCCGACCGCGCTCTGCTGCGCCAGGTGTGGGCGAATCTGGTCGGCAATGCTCTCAAGTACACGCGGGGGCGTTCGCCGGCGACGATCGAGATCGGCGCCGCCGGCGTCGACGGTCGGTTCGTCTTCTACATTCGCGACAACGGCGTAGGCTTTGACATGCAGTATGCGCACAAGCTCTTCGGGGTCTTCCAGCGCCTGCACAGCGACGCCGAGTTCGAGGGGACGGGTATAGGCCTCGCCAACGTCAGACGCATCGTCACCAGGCTCGGCGGCGCCGTGTGGGCCGAGGCCGAGCCGGGCAGCGGCGCCACCTTCTACTTCTCTCTTCCCGATAGAAAGGAACCGACATCGTGACCGAGCAGTACCCGGACATCCTCCTCGCTGAGGACAACCCCAACGACGTGGAGCTCACCCTGGAAGCGCTGGCGGAGCACAACCTGGCCAACCGGGTGACCGTCGCTCACGACGGTGTGGAGGCCATGGAGTACCTGCGCTGCGAAGGCGCCTGCGCGGACCGGGCGCCGGGCCTGCCTGCGGTCCTGCTCCTGGACATCAAGATGCCGCGCAAGGACGGGCTTGAGGTGCTGCGCGAGATCCGCGGCGACCCACAGCTCAAGCGGCTGCCCGTCGTGATCCTCACCTCGTCGCGCGAGGAGCAGGACATCATCACGAGCTATGACCTGGGCGTGAACGCCTACGTCGTCAAGCCCGTCGACTTCCGATCGTTCATCGATGCGGTGGAGCACCTGGGCGTGTTCTGGGCGCTGATCAACGAGCGGCCGCCGCTCGCGGACTGAGCGGCCGCTCGGACTCACGCCGCCGGCCCGCTCGCCCGACACCTGTTCTGCGGGACATCCCGGCGCGAGGCGTTCCGAGGAGGAGCATGAGAGGCAACGAGTACACGCTGGCGGAGCTGATCGACGTCGCGCGGCTGCAGCGCCTCTGCGACGGGCTGTCCGCCGTCAGCGGCACAGTGCTCGCCGTGCTCGACGCGGACGGCACGATACTTGTCGCCTCCGGCTGGCAGGACATCTGCACGGCGTTCCATCGCGCCTCCCCAGCGTCCGCGGCGGGGTGCCTGGAGAGCGACCGGCGGATCAACCAGCGCCTGGCCGAGGGCATCGAGGCGCCGGAGCACATCGCCTACAAGTGCTCCAACGGCCTCTGGGACGTGGCCTTCCCGCTCATCATCGCCGGCCGGCATCTGGCTACGGTGTTCACCGGGCAGTTCTTCTTCGAGGACGATGTAGTGGACGCTGAGACCTTCCGTGCCCAGGCGGCGAGGCTGGGCTTCGACGAGTCGGCGTACCTCGAAGCCCTGGAGCGCGTCCCGATCCTGTCCCACGCGCAGGTCGAGCAAACCATCGAGTTCCTGGCCGACCTCGCCGGCATGCTGGCGGACCTCGGCCTCAGCGCTCTCCACCGCGAGAAGGACCATGCGGCGCTCATGGACAGCGAGCAGCGCCTCCGCCTCGCGAACAAGGCCACCAACGACGTCGTGTGGGACCTGGACATCGCGAGCGACGTGCAGCGCTGGAACGCGGCCGGCGCGACCGTGTTCGGCTGGAAGGGCGTCCTCGACGGCCCCACCCCGGCGAAGTGGTGGTCCGAGCGCGTCCATCCCGACGACCTCGGCCCGGTCATGGTCCGGTACGATGAGGTCCTCGCCGACCCCGGGGCCACGAGCTGGGTCGCCGACTACCGGTTCCGGAAGGCCGACGGCGCGTATGCCCAGGTGCTGGACCGTGGTCACGTGGTGCGTGACGGCGCCGGCAAGGCGACGCGGGTGATCGGCGCCATGCTCGACATCACCGAACGCCAGCGGCAGGAACAGGAGTTGCAGGAGTCTCGGGAGGTCCTGCGTGCCGTGCTCGACGCCATACCCGTGCGCGTGTTCTGGAAAGACAGGGACCTGAAGTATCTCGGCTGCAACGCACCGTTCGCGCGCGACGCGGGATTCCAGGACACAGAGGAGATCACCGGCAGGGACGACTACGCCATGGGCTGGCGCGACCAGGCCGAGATGTACCGGGCCGATGATCGTTTCGTCCTTGGGAGCGGCGAGGCACGGGTGGGCTTCGAGGAGCCTCAGACGACGCCGTCCGGAGATCGGATCACCCTGCTGACCGGCAAGGTGCCACTGCGCGACGCGCAAGGCGACGTCGTCGGCGTGCTCGGCTCGTATCTCGACATCACAGAGCGCAAGCGGGCGGAAGAGGAGCTGCGGCAGAGCCGCCGGCAGTACGAGACGTTCATCAACGCGACCGGCGACATCGCCTTTCTCAAGGACGACGCGCTGCGCTATGTCATCGTGAACACCTCGAACGCGGCTTTCTTCGGTCGCGAGGTGGAAGAGATCGTCGGGCGCACGGACGACCAGCTCATGTCGCCCGACGCGGCGGCCGCGTGCCGCGCGAGCGACCTGCGGGCGCTCGAGATGGGCGGGCTGGTCGTCTCGACGGAGGCTGCGGGCGACCGGGTGTACGAGTCGCGCAAGTTCCCGGTCGACCTCACCGACGGCCGCACCGGCGTCGGGGGCTACGTGCGCGACGTCACGGAGCAGCGGCGTGCCGAGCGGGAGATCCGGCGGCTCGCCGCCGACCTCGAGCGGCGCGTGGACCTGCGCACCGCGCAGCTCGAGGCCACGAACCGCGAGCTCGAGTCGTTCGCCTACTCCATCTCCCACGACCTCCGCGCGCCGCTGCGGGCGCTCGACGGGTTCAGCGAGATCCTGCTGCAGGACTACTCCGAGGTCCTGGACGACACCGCCCGCGGCTACCTGCGCCGCATCAAGGGTGCGGCCAACCACATGGCCGGGCTCATGGACGGGCTGCTGCAGCTCTCGCGGCTCAACCGGGAGGAGCTCGCTCTCCAGAGGGTCGACCTCGGCGGCATCGCGTCGTCGATCGTCGCGGAGTTGCGGGAGCACGACCCCGGGCGCGACGTCGTCGTCGACATCGCACCCGACCTGGTGGCCGAGGCCGACCCCAAGCTCATGCACGCCGTCCTGGACAACCTCCTGGGAAACGCGTGGAAGTTCACGTCGCGCCACGACCGGGCGCACATCAGGGTCGGCGTCGCCCAGACAGACCGCGGCCGCGCGTTCTCCGTCGAGGACGACGGCGCCGGGTTCGACATGCGGTACGCGGCGAACCTCTTCGGCGCCTTTCAGCGCCTCCATACCCCGGAACAGTTCGAGGGCACCGGTATCGGCCTCGCGACCGTGAAGCGCATCGTGCACCGCCATGGCGGCGAGGTGTGGGCCGAGGGAGAGGTCGAGAAGGGGGCCACGTTCTGGTTCACGCTCGGGCCGCCCGATATCGCCTGAGCGCGACCGCGGTCGCGTGAGGCCGGCGCGGGAAGGGCGCGCCGGCAGCCAGCGCCCGTTCAGACCGCCGCCCCCGCTCAGCCCAGGGGGGACGCCTCGTCGAGCGGCGCTGCGCCGTCGAGGGCGACCAGGTCCTCGCGGGATTGCGCGGCGCGGATGCGCAGCACCTCCGCGCCCTTCCGCGCGCCACCCGCGTCCCCAACGACAGCGCACGCGGCGGCCGTCGGCCGGGCGTTGTACGGCGTCATGAGCTCGAGCGTGTACGCCCCGGCGTCGTAGAAGGCGAGCAGGTCGCCGGGGGCGGTGGCAGCCGGGAGGCGGCGAGCGGCGGAGCCGTCGTCGCCGCCGAAGACGTCGCCGCCGTCGCAGAGCGGACCGGCGACGCGGAAGCCCCCGTCTGGAGGAGCATCCGGCCGGGTCACCGAGACGAGCGGGTAGTACCAGCCGTACAGGACCGGGTCGAAGAAGGTGTTGTACCCCGCGTCCACCAGCAGCCAGCGGTCCTCAGCGACCAGCCGGCCGAGCTGGTCGTGCAGGCGCTTGGTCTTCTCGCACTCCACCCTCGTGACGAGGATCGCGGTGTCGGCGGCGATCGAGCGGCCCGGCTCCAGCCAGAGCTCGAGACCGGGCCGCCGCCGCTCGACCTCCGCGCAGATCGCGGAGGCGTAGTCCTCCACTCCGAGGCCGGTGAAGAAGTAGTCACCGTCCGGGCCCAGTGGGCGCTCGCGGTAGGCGACGGCAAAGCCGCCGCCCAAGTCGAGCGCCGGCAACGCCACGCCGAACTCACGCTCGACGTCGTCGATCAGGTCGTGCGCAACGGCGAGCGCCTTGAGGTACGGCTCCACGGCGGTGATCTGCGAGCCGATGTGCAGGTGCATCCCGGCGAGCTCCAGATGAGGCGAGGCGACGGCGAGGCGGAACGCCTCCATCGCCTCGCCGAGGTCGATGCCGGCCTTGCCGCGGCTCGCGGTCTCCAGGCCGGGGTGCGTGCCGCCGGCGACGTCGACGTCCACGCGCGGCAGCACGCGCGCGGGCCCGCCCAGCCCGCACGCGACCTCCTCGAGCCGGCGCAGCTCGCAGATGGAGTCGGCGACCACTCCGGCGATGCCGGCGCCCACCGCCTCCTGCAGCTCGCGCCGGCTCTTGGCGACACCGTTGAACACGGCCTGCTCCGGCGCGAACCCCGCGCGCAGCGCCTTCCACAGCTCGCCGCCGGAGTTGACCTCCACATCAGCTCCGGCGGCGCGCACCTGCTCAAGGAACCACAGGTTGGAGCACGCCTTGCCGGCAAAGAACACGCGCGTCGCGGCGTGCCGCTCCGAGAACGCGTCTCTCACGCGCGCGACGTTCTCGGCGATCCGCCGCCGCGAGTACAGGAAGAACGGCGTGTCGACCCGGCCGGCCAGGCCGGCGACGTCGACTCCGTCGAACAGCATCCGGCCACCCTCCACCGTCACCGTGCCCGCCATCCGCGTCATCATCGCCTCCCGGTCGTCGGTCCCGCCAGCGTAGCCGTCCCCCCTTCGCAGGAAAACCCCTACCCAAGCGGTGAATACCAACCTGAGCGGTCGGGTATATGCCCCCCGGAGCCGCGCTCCGCTGTGGCGCAGCCTACGCGAAGGGAGACCACAGATGGCCGCAGACGACAAGCCCGCCCTCACGCTCGACTGCATCGGGCTCTATTGCCCCGAGCCGCTGTTCCAGACGCGCGAGAGCATCGATTCGATCGAGGTCGGCGACGTGCTGGAGGTCATCGCGGACGACCCTGCCGCCGAGGAGGACCTCAAGCGCTTCGCCAAGCGCGCCGGCCACGAGGTCGTCTCGCTCGAGAACGACGGCGTGGAGCTGCGCATCCTTCTTCGCAGACTCAAGTAGCACCACCGAAAGGACGACCATGGCCGACGCACAGAACATCCTCTACGTACAGACCAGCAATGCGCCGGAGCGCCAGTACTCACCACTCGTGCTTGCGCAGAGCGCCAAGGCGATGGGGCTCGACGCCGCCGTCTACTACCTGGGCATGGGCCTGACGGTGCTCAAGCCCGGCGAGGCCGAGAAGATGCAGCTCGGCAGCTTCCCGAGCGTCGCCGAGATGCTCCAGAAGACCATCGACATGGGAGTCACCGTCTACGTCTGCGAGGCCTCCAAGCAGATGCTTGGCTGGGAGACGGTGGAACTGATCGACGGCGTCAAGATCGTCGGGGCCGCCACGCTCAACGACCTCGCCCTGGACGCCGACGCGACCATGTGGTTCTGAGGCGCCCGCGATGGCTGACGGCATCACCCTGAGCCTCCAGGACCCCGGCGAGGCGCTGCGCAGCGCCGGGGTCGTCTACGCCGACTACCAGAGCGCCAAGCCCGTCGACCCGCGCGTGATCGAGGCCATGCTGCCGTACCTCACGGAGAAGTTCGGCAACGCCGCCTCGCTGCACGGCGTGGGAGACGTGGCGACGGCCGCGCTGGAGGAGGCTCGTGACCGCGTCGCCGCGTTCTTTGGCGCCGAGTCGCGTGAGATCGTCTTCACCGGCGGCGCCACCGAGGCCAGCAACCTGGCGATCGTCGGCTACGCGCTGCGCAACCGGCGCAAGGGCGACCACGTGATCATCAGCGAGGCCGAGCACATCAGCGTGCTCAACATCGCCAAGTACCTCGAGAAGCAGGGCTTCCGCGTGACGCGGGCGCCGATCGACCTGCACGGGCGCGTGAGCCCCAGGAAGCTGCGCGCCCGGATCACCGACGAGACCATCCTCGTCTCGCTGCAGTGGGCGAGCGGCGAGATCGGCACCGTCCAGCCGATCGCCGGGATCGCCGAGCTGCTGGACGGCACGGGCATCGCCCTGCACAGCGACGCCGTCGCCGCCGAGGGCCTGCTCCCGATCGATACAAGCGCCGTGCCGGTCAGCCTCCTCAGCCTCTCCAGCAACGACATCTACGGCCCCCGTGGCCTCGGCGCCCTCTACGTCCGCAAGGGCGTGCAGGTGGCGCCTGTGCTCCTCGGGGGCGGACAGGAGCGCGGCCTGCGCTCCGGCAGCGAGGATGTCGCGAGCATCGTGGGGTTCGCCGCGGCGGCCGACGTCATGGCCGCGGAGATGCCGGCCGAGGTGGACCGCATTCGCGTCATCCGCGACAAGCTGGTCGAGCGCGTGCTCGCCCAGATCCCCGATGCTCACCTCAATGGCCACCCCGAGCAGCGTCTGCCCAACAACGCCCACTTCCGCTTCGAGGCGGTGGAGGGAGAGGCGATGGTGCTGTCGCTGCGCGACGCCGGCATCGCTGCGTCCACCGGCTCCGCCTGCAGCTCCAAGACGCTGGAGCCATCGCACACCCTCATCTCCTGTGGCCTGCTGCACGAAGAGGCGCATGGCTCTCTTGAGTTCACCTTCGGCCGCTGGAGCACCATGGAGGACGTGGAGCGCATCATGGGCGCGCTCCCCGACGTCATCTCCCGCCTGCGCGCACTCTCGCCCCTGTACAAGAGCCACGCTCCCGCGACGCCGTGACCCCGGCGCAGACACCGAAAGGCGACGACCGATGAAATCGACGCAGTACACCGAGAAGACCCTCGAGCATTTCCGCGACCCGCGCAACGTCGGGACGCTGGAGGGCCCGAACGTCGCCGTCGGCCGCGTGGGCAACCCCGTCTGCGGCGACCTGATGGACATCTACATCCAGGTAGAGGACGACCGCATCAAGGACATCAAGTTCCAGACGTTCGGCTGCGGGTCCGCCGTGGCCACCTCGAGCATGATCACCGAGCTCGTCATGGGCATGCAACTCGACGACGCGCTCAAGGTGACCCGCGGCGATGTGGCCGACGCGCTCGAGGGGCTGCCGCCCATCAAGATGCACTGCAGCAACCTGGCGGCCGACGCGCTGCACGAAGCCATCAAGAACTGGCGCGAGGGCGTCGGCCCGGAGGATGCCAAGAAGACGCCGGGCGGCACCGCCTGCCACCCGATCCCGGCGCAGGTCGCCGAGGTCGAGATCCAGAGGCTGGATGAGTACGACGGCAAGGGCCTCTACCGCAAGGTCGACGACCTGAGCGAACTCGCCGACCAGCGCGTCGTTGTGCTCGACACCGGCGACGACGCGGCCCGACTGGCGATGGACCTCACCGAGCACACCGGTCGCGTTGTGCTCATGACAACGGGCAAGGAGCCGAGCGTGAGCCCAGCGGTGCGCTCGGCCCTGCGCCTCAGCGACGTGAAGGTGCTGGCTGAGGCGCAGCCGCTCGAGCTGCTCGGTGAGGGCGAGCTCGAGCGCATCCGGGTCCACGACCTCAACGAGGACGAGGAGTACGAGCTCACGGCGGATGCGTTCGTGGTGCTCGAGTAGCCGCAAAGCGGAGCCGCTGCCCGCCGGACCCCGGCGGCGCGTCCGGCGCGACCAGGGGGCCCTTCCCCACTCGGTCGCGCTCGCCGGGCAACGTGCTCTTGAGCACGCGCCGTGCGTTGCGCTGCACGGACTATTGCCGCGGCGCGGCAGGCCGGCACGCGTCTCGAGCTGCGCCGGCCGAGCCCTCTCGCGGCATTCAGTAGGTGGCCGCGTAGACCTCTTGATAGGCGATCGGATGATCGCAGGCCGGGCATTTCGCCAAGGCCTTGCTGCCGGTGTGGATGAATCCGCACTTGCGGCAGATCCAGGTGACCTTCTCGTCTTTCTCGAAGACCTTGCCCCGGTCGATGTTGGCCTTGAGCGCGCGGTACCGCTCTTCGTGGTGCTGCTCCACCTTGGCGATACTGCGGAAGCGCTTGGCTACCTCCGGGAAGCCCTCCGAGTCGGCCATGTCGGCGAACGCCGGGTACAGGTCGCTCCACTCCTCGTTCTCGCCGTCGGCGGCTGCCTCGAGGTTCTCGGGCGTGGCGCCACCCAGTTTGCCGGCCGGGTACGTCGCCGTGATCTCGACCATGCGTCCCTCGAGGAACTTGAAGAACTGCTTGGCGTGCTGCTCCTCGTTCATCGCCGTCTCCGCGAAGATCGCGGCGATCTGCTCGTAGCCCTCGCTCTTGGCGATCTTCGCGTAGAACGTGTACCGGTTGCGCGCCTGGCTTTCGCCGGCGAACGCCTTGAGGAGGTTCTCCTCGGTCTTGCTGCCCTTGAGGTCGGCCATCCCGGCTCCTTTCGTGACGAATCGGTGCGCGAAGTCTATCGCCCCGGCGGCCTGGGGCCGCCACGCGATCGGTACCACGCGGAAGCGATCCTCTACGATGAGACGGGCGGGCGGCAAGCTCAATGGAGCGTTCGCCCATCAGCGCGCCGGACGCCGGCCTGAAGCGCCTGGTGTGGTTCAGGGAGCCGGGAGGTCCACGCCGGCTTCGGCGGCGCCGCCGGAGGTCCAGCTGGCGCCGGCGGCGGCGGCCATCACGGCTGCCATAGCCGCCGCCTCGAGCGGCGAGATGCGCTGGCCGAGGACCACGAGGGCGGCCAGCGCCGCCACGGCGGGCTCGATGCTGAGCAGCACGCCGTAAGTGGCGGCGCGTACGCGCCGGATCGCCACCATCTCCAGCCAGTACGGGAACGCCGAGGAGACGACGGCGATGACGACGCCGAGGACGACCGCGTCCCAGTGTCCGGCGAGCCTGACGCCGTCGATGGCCAGCAACGGAGTGGCGAGCAGGGTGGCGCCGGCCATCATGAGCGCCGTGACGGAGAGTGGGTCCATGCCCGTCACGGCGCGCTTGGCCAGCAGCAGATAGACGCCCCAGCAGACGCCGGCGCCGAGGGCGAGCAGCAGCCCAAGGCCGGTCGCGGAGCCGGATGGGCCGGCGAGGATGACGACGCCCGCGCCGGCCAGCACGATCCACATCCAGTCGAGCCTGCGACGCGTGCCTATCACCGCGACGCCGAGCGGCCCGATGAACTCGATCGCCACGACGATGCCGACCGGGATCCGGCTGATGGCCCCGTAGAAGCTGAGGTTCATCAGAAAGAGGGTCACCGCGAGCGCCGCGAGTGGCAGGCGGTGACCTCGCGGCGGCAGCCGCCGCAGCGCGCCGGGGCGAACGATCGCGAGGATGAGCGCGGCGAACGCCGTGCGTAGCCAGAGTGCCTCGAACACGCCGACCGACTCGATGACGCGTACGGCCAGCGCCGAGCCGGTCTGGATGGAGAGCGTGAGCACGACGACGAGCGCAGCGGCGAACGCCGCGTCCCGCCGTGCCGATCCGGGCGGCGGTCCGCCTGCGGCCTCCGTCGCCCCCCGCCCGCCCTGTCCAGCCACGCTCATGGTGTGAGTCTACTGAGGCACGTCACGCGGTCCCACCCGGTCACAGGACACCCCCCGCCACGGGCACGTAACGCTACCTCGCCCACCCGTCGCCGCGCGAAAGGTGGTCCGCGTGACACTTGTCGCGCGCTCATGCTCGTGGTACCTTTCCACCTTCCCTCAGTTGCGGACCAAAAGTGTCCGCTTCACGGACAGCGAGGACGACATGAGCGCGAGGCCGAAGACCCCCACCCATGCCGACAAGAAGCACGCCATCATGTATGGCCATCCCATCCCGGAGAACAGCTTCGCTGTACGAGACCTGGTCCACAAGCTCCCCGGCGTAGGGCTCTTCGACCTGCGCCGCACGGAGAGCGGCGCCCACGCCTGCACGTTCTGCGGCGCCTGCCAGAAGGCGTGCCCGGTGGACTGCATCGACGTGCGCCGCGACCCCTCACGCTCGCACGGCAAGGGCAAGGAGCGGCACTTCGCCGGCACGATCACCCTCGACGAGCGGCGCTGCATGACCTGCAACCACTGCATGGAGGCGTGCAAGTTCGACGCGCTCGTGCCCACGGAGCTCTACCACGAGCACCGGCTGCGCGTGCAGGACCTCGCGCACAAGACGCCGCAGCTCTCGGCCGGCCACGGGCTCTGCAGCGGCTGCGGCGCCTCCATCGTCGTCAATCAGGTGCTGAGCCAGGTCAAGAGCCACTACGTCGTCTCCGGCGCCACCGGCTGCCTCGAGGTGAGCACCACGCGCTACCCCTATACCGCCTGGAAGGGCAGCTACATCCACACCAACTTCGAGAACGCGGCGGCGACGCTCTCCGGCGTCGAGACCGCGTTCCGCGCCCTCTCCAAGCGCGGCAAGCTCGAAGAGCGCGTCAAGTTCATCGCCTTTGGTGGCGACGGCGGCACCTACGACATCGGCCTGCAGGCGCTCTCCGGCGCCATGGAGCGTGGCCACGACATGCTGTACGTGTGTTACGACAACGGCGCCTACATGAACACCGGCTTCCAGCGCTCGAGCGCGACGCCGCACGGCGCCTGGACCACGACCAGCCCGGTCGGCGAAGTGCTGCCGGGCAAGCTCGGCCACAGCAAGAACCTCACCGAGATCATGGTCGCCCACCGCCTTCCCTACGTGGCGCAGTCCTCGCCGCACGACCCGCAGGACCTGCTGCACAAGGCGAGCAAGGCGCTGGAGATCGAGGGGCCCACCTTCCTCAACGTGCTCTCCGCCTGCCCGCGTGGCTGGCGCACCGACAACGACGAGGGCATCGACCTCAGCCGCCTGGCCACCGAGACCTGCTACTGGCCGCTGTTCGAGGTGAGCGAGGGCGTGTACCGCCTCACCTACCGGCCGCGGCACAAGCAGCCGCTCGGCAAGTGGCTGGAGCGCCAGGGTCGCTTCGCCCACCTGGCGCTCCCCGGCAACGAGCACCTGCTCGAGACGCTGCAGGAGTGGGTCGACTTCGAGTGGGACCTGCTGCTGCGCAAGTGCGACGAGATCCCAGAGGACCAGTGGGACAAGGCGAGCAGCCGTCACAAGGCCGAGCCGTTCGTCATGCACCCGAGTCGCGCGCACCTGGAGAGCCTCGGCGAGCCGCTCACCGCGAGCATGACGTACACCGCGCTGGATTGGGACGACTTCGACTGGGGCCGCCACTCGGGCTTCTCAGACGGCGCTTTCGAAGACTAGCTTGAGCAGGCAGGTCACCGACGTCGTGTGCGTTGGCGAGCATCCGCAGCTTGCGCAGCGCGGCGGCCTGGATGTTGGGAGGCGCCGAGAGAAGCGGCGGTGGAACACCTTCTCGGTCTCGGCGTGGCGGAAGGAGGCTGCAAGCGCGCCGGCCGCTCGTGGGGCCGCCGGCGCTTCTGCGAGTCAGCTTGATCCGCTTGTTGGCCCACACTACCGTGCGAGTTCGGCCTCGTCGAAGTGCCGAGCCTGATGACGGACCAAGGCGATATCGATCGACGCCTCGCTGCGGCGGTAGATGACGCGGTAGGAGCCGACGAGGAGCTCGCGCAGGTCGTCGCGCCCCAGCTCGGGAGCGACGCGTCCGGCGTCGGGGAAGCGACGCAGCGCCTCGACGCGCTCGAGCAACTCCTCGAGCCAGCGGCGCGCGGCGGCAGCGTCCTCGGCGACGATGTAGGCGAGGGCTTCGGCGACCTGACGATCGGCGAGCTGCGACCAGACCAGCCTCACCTCGCGAGCTGCTCCCGGAGACGCGCCACGACCTCCTCGTGCGGCACCACCATGCCGGCGTCGAGCTGCGCCTCGGCGATGGCCAGGTCGCGCAGCAGGGCGACTTCCTCAACGAGCTGCTCGTAAAGCTCGACGTCGAGGAGCACAGCGGCGCTGCGGCCGTGCTGGGTGAGCACGACGGGGCGCTTCGTGGCCTGGACCTGTTCGAGCACCGCCGAGGTGTGAGCGCGGAACTCGGTGACCGGGCGAACGTCGACGGATGGACGGAAGAGCGGCATGGTGGGCCTCCGTGGTTCGATACGCAATTGCGTACACTATAACGTACCGACGAGGCGGCGGCTACGTCCTGTTGGGTCTACCGCACCGCGGATAAACTGCGAGCGCGCCGGCCTCCCGTGAGGCCGCCGGCGCCGCGGCGAGCCAGCGTTGTGATCCGCTTGTTGGGCGCATGCCCCCTCACGGTTCGTCCAGGTCGCGGGCATAGGCGATGCCGTGCTCGTCGAGCCAGTCGGCGGTGATGTCGGCGACCGCGGCGTCGCGGAAGCGATACCAGGCCTGCTGCACGCCTCTGCCGTGAATCGCGTCCTTGAAGGCGCGGAAGGCACCACGACGGTGAATCGCATCGCGCAGCTCGTCGCTGAGATCGGCGTCCGCCTGCTCGCGGGCGAAGGCGTCCATGATCGCCCACTCGTGCACGTCGAAGCGCGTCGGCATGGCGAGCCAGCGCTCCGAGTAGAGGACCTCGCGGATCCTCGGGAGCTCGTCGGCCAGCCAGTCGGGGAGCTCTTCATCCCGACCGTCCTCGACCAGACCGGCCTCCTCGTCGCCGAGCGCGAAGAGCTCGCCGGTCGAGGAGTCGAGGTAGAGCGTCGCCTCGTCGGGCAGAATCGTGAGCTCCTCGACGATCTCACGCAACGACACAGTGACCGCCATCACCCCCCGCCTTCCGTTGAGACCGAGTGCGCCCAACGCACCGCGGATAAGCTGCGAGCGCGCCGGCCTCCCGTGAGGCCGCCGGCGCTGCGCCGAGTCAGCTTGATCCGCTTGTTGGGTGGCGACGACATCAGCGCACCTCGAGGAACTCATCCACGGTGAGATGGATATCGGCGGCGATCTTGCGCAGCAGCGCGGGCGAGATGTCGCGGCCGGCGTGGAAGGGCACCGTCGTCGTGCGTCCATCGGGGTGGCGGAACTGCTTGTGCGAGCCGCGCTGGCGGACCTCGACGAAGCCGTGCGACTCGAGGAGGGAGACGACCTGCCGCGGCTTCAGGACGGGCAGGCTGCCCACGGCGCCTCAGGCGACCTGGATGGTGCGCACGTCGACGAACTCGGACTCGAGCCGCGGCTCGCCGTCCTCGAGCAGCATCTCGATGACCTCGCGCAGGTTGACCTGCAGTTCGTCGATGTCGGCGCCCTGGCTGTGCGCGCCCGGCCAGCCGGGCACGTAGCCGACGAGCAAGCCCGTCTCGGGGTCACGCTCGACGACGAAGTTGTAGGACCGCATGATTCCGCCTCCTTGCGACCCGTCTACGATAGCGACGCTCAGTCGACGACGCCAGACCTACCGGGAACGTCCACCCAGTCATCATGCAATGAGACGGCCGGCCCATTCCGCGTATACCGTGGATCATCTGCGGGGTGGGCCCGCAGAGCCGACACGCGGAGGGACCGGCCATGCAAGAGCTTACACACATCGGGCTCGACGTCCACAAGGAGACCATCGCCGCAGCCGTCCTGCGCCCTGGGACCACGGAGTGCGACGAGCGCGTGATCGCGAACACCCCCGAGGCCCTGCGCCGCCTCGTCTCGCGCTTTCCCGACCGCGCCGCGCTGCGCACCTGCTACGAGGCGGGGCCGACCGGCTACGACACCTGGCAGCTGCTCAGCGCCCTCGGCGTACCCTGCGAGGTCGTCGCCCCGTCGCTGATCCCGCGGCGAGCCGGGGCGCACGTCAAGACGGACCGCACCGACGCCCGCAACCTCGCCCGCCTGCACCGCGCCGGCGAGCTCACCGCGGTGCGCGTGCCCTCCCCGGCCGAGGAGGCGCTGCGCGACCTGGTGCGCACGCGCGAGGACCTGAGGAGCGACCGCCGCATCGCACGCCAGCGGATCCGCAGCTTCCTGCTGCGCTACGGGCGGCGCTACCCCACCGGGAGCGGCCGCTGGGGCGTGCGCTACGAGCTCTGGCTCCAGACGCTCCGCTTCGCCGAGCCCGCCGCCCAGGCCGCCTTCGACCACCTCATGGGCGCCGCCTCCGTGCGCACCGCGCAGCTGGCGGCGATCGAGCGCGAGATCGAGCAGGCGGCGCTCTCGGGGTCGCTCGCCGAGCCGGTGGCGCACCTGCGCGCCTTCCGCGGCATCGACACATTGACGGCGGTGACCGTCATCACCGAGACCTGCGACTTCCGCCGCTTCGGCTCGGCGCGCGGTTACATGGCCTTCACCGGCCTCGTGCCGCGCGAGCACTCCTCCGGCGCGGTGCGCCGCCAGGGCGCGATCACCAAGGCGGGCAACGCGCACGTGCGGCGCGTGCTCATCGAGGCCGCCTGGGCATACCGCCACCGGCCCGCGGTGCGCGGCAAGCTGGCCGTGCGTCAGGAGGGACTCCCGCCCGAGCTGCTCGCCTATTCCTGGAAGGCGCAGACGCGCCTCCATGCGACCTACCGCAAGCTGGCCGCGCGGCGCGGCGCGAACAAGGCGGCGGTCGCCGTCGCGCGCGAGCTCAGCGGCTTCGTCTGGGGAGCGATGACCGGGCGCACGGACGTGCGCTGACAGGGGTGGGACGATGCGAGCAGGCGGCGCTGCTGTGACTCCGGAGCGATCCTCGAGTGCGTTATGCGTCGCCGCTTCGGCATGCGCGTGCCTAGTGGGAGGCAGGCTCCGGTCCGACCTTAAGATGTGCGGCCCAGATCCGCGGATATCAGCATGGTCGAACGCCGAAACCCCGTGCCGCCTGCTCGCAGCGCCCCTCGGCCCCGGGGAGCGGCCGTAGGGGGTGCGTTGTTGACAAGTAGTCTCATATCAACGTACCGCGCGTAACCTGCGAGCGGTCTGGCTGGAAGGATCAAAGCCAGACCTTCTGCGAGTCAGGTTGACGCGCTTGTTAGCACGGCTTTCCGGCTTCAGTGCAACGGCCACGGTACCGGCAGTGCCGGACGATCTCGGAGAGAAGGAGGCAGACTGGCTGATGCCGGCGGCGGGCGCTGGGGTTTCCGCGCCCGCGCCGGCAAGGCCGTCCTGCCCTGCTCTTCCGAGGACTGCTGCGCTGCTGGCTACGCTGCAACTCACTTACTCCGACCCCCCAGAGAGTGTTGCGGTACCGCCAACGTCTGCCCGTGCTAACTGCATTTCGGCAGTGTGTGTATGACGCCAACTGCCGCCGTAGTCTTCTGTATACCATGGGGGCTTCGCTCGGAGAGCACGGAGGGGCAGTCTGCGTAAGACCGCGACTGCGTCGATGAGGCAGCCGGTGCGCCGAGCGTCAGAGGACGTAGCCCCGCCGCAATGCAGCGCGTACCACTGACGCCCGGCGATACGGTCCGTGGACCACTGACACCGGCAGTCCCGAGAAGCACCCTCCTCGTCCAAGATAGGCGACCGTCCGCCGCGTGGCATCCATCCGCGGGGCGTACATTTCTGGGGCTGCCGATACCGGTCGGTATATCCTTGGATCTACTCGCGCCGCGCCCCACACGCCCCTCGCGAGCCGGTACACTACATGGACGACCCCCCAGAGCTTCATCACACCGGCGGGTGCGGCATGCGGGGGATGTACTCGAGGGAGGATGCTAGGTGACGAGCGACGGCGACCACTCGCCCCTGTTCGCGACGAAGCTCTCGCCGCCGCGACCGCGCACCGTGATGGCGCGTCCCGGCCAGCTCGCCCGGATGGCGGATGCTGCTCGGGCGCGGCTGCTCTTGGTCCGCGCGCCTGCCGGTTACGGCAAGACCACGCTGGTCGCCGCCGCCGCCGCCGAGTTCGGCTGGCCCTGCGTGTGGTACCGCCTGGATGTGCTGGACGCCGACCCGCACGCCTTTCTTGCCGCACTCGGACGCGCCGTCGCCGTATCCTTCCCCGGGCTTGGCGAGTCGTTGACGGGCTGGGGCCGCGAGTCCGACGCCCGGCCGGCGGCGGCCGAGGCCGGCGCGCAACTCGCCGCGGAGGTCGCGCGCCACGCGGGCGACGACCTGTTCCTCATCCTCGAAGACTACGAGGTCCTCGCCGGCGAGGCTGCCTTCAATCTGGCGCTCGCGGCGTTCCTCTCCTATCTGCCGCCGACCGTGCACGTGCTGCTGCTCGGTCGCGTGCGGCCCGCATTCCCCACCGCCAAGCTGACGCTGGAGGGCGGAATCGCCGAGCTCACCTCCGAGGACCTGCGCCTCGACCGCGCCCAGGTGGCGGTGGTGGTCGAGCGCGAGGGCGGCGTGCCGCCCACAGAAGCCGCCGTCGAAGCACTGCTTGGCCTCACCGAGGGCTGGGCCGCGGGCGTGGTGATCGCGGCCAGGGCGGCGCAGCGACAAGACGCCCGAAGCCTGGATGAGGTTCTCGTGGGCCGTGGCATCGAACATGAGTTCTTCCCCTACTTCGCCGAAGAGGTCTACGAGCGGCAGGGACAGACGGTGCAGAGATTCCTCAAGCGCACGTGCTGTCTCGCATCCGTGACACCCATCTTGGCTGAGACGATCACGGGGGCGCGCGAGGCAGGTCTTCTGCTGGCGCGGCTGGAGGCCGACGGGGCGTTCACCGTCGCGGGCCCTGCCGCCGGCGAGTATGCCTATCACCCGCTGTTCCGCGCCTTCTTGAAGGCGCAGTTCGCCGCCGAGGGCGGGCACGCGGCGCTCCAGGCTCTGCGGCGCCGCAGCGCGAAGGCTCTGGCCGGGTGTGGCGACGCGAACGCCGCACTCGAGCTCTACCTTGAAGCCGGTGATCGTGAGGCGACCATCGAGCTCCTCAGGGAGCACGGTCACCCTCTGCTCGACAGGGTCACCAAGCCGTTACTCGCAGGATGGGTCGAGGCACTGGACCGCGAGGCAGCGCTCTCCGGCTGGGCGGGCCTCCTGGACGGTCAGCTGCACGTCATGATTGGGGACCTCGAGGCCGCGCGCCCGCAGTTGGAGGCAGCACTGGTGTCGTTGCGCGACGACCGGGTCGGCCGCTATCTCAGCCTCAGGGGGCTGACGACCTGCTGCTACCTGGAGGGTGCAGACGAAGAGGCTGCCGGTCATGCCCGACAGCTCCTGGAGGCGGCAGAGGCCCCAGACAGGGCGGAATGCCTGTTTCTGCTGGCGCAGGCGCTCTCCGTCCTGTGCCTCTGGCAGGAGTTTGATGAAGTGCTGGCTGCCTTTGCCGACTGCGGATCCATCTCGGCCGACCTCTCGGCCCGCATGGCCGTGCTCGCCGTCCACCGCGCCTACTCGAGCGGCGACGTGCGCGCCTGCCTGACCGCGGCCGAGACCGCGCTCCCCACCGTCCGCCGCGACGCCTCCAGACTGCACACGGTCAACCTGCTCAACGCGCTCGCCAACTTCAATCTCTTCGCCTGCCGCTACTCCAGGGGACTGCGGATCCTGGACGAGGCGCGCAAGGAGGCCGACGCCTGCGGGCTCGCTCGGATGCACTCCCATATGGATCGGACTCAGGCGGCCTTCCTCGCCCAGCAGGGCCGCCTCCGCGAATGCCTCATGCTGCTCGACGATCTGCTCGCGGAGCCGCTGGCGCGGACGAGTCCGATCATGGAGCTCGACGTCCACTACGCGAGCGCAGTGGCCCTCAGGCGTGCCGGTGAGCCCCACCGGGCGCTGGTGAGCTGCCGACGGGGGCTGGAGTCGCTCCCGGAAAGCGGCTCGGTGTACGACCGGCTCGAGGCGCAGATCGACGAGGCGTTCCTTGAGGGGCTCACCGGCGCCCCAGAGCACGCGCTGGCTCGGCTGTGCTCCCTGCGCGAAAAGGCGGCCGTCTATGGCCTCCGCCTTCAGCAGGCCGAGGCCGGCTTCTTCCTCGGCGTGCTCCTTCTGCGCGCCGGGGATGACGGGGCAGCAGAGCTCGGCTCGTCGTGCGTGGAACTGCTGCGTCTCGGGCACCTCGACCAGCTCGGCCAAGAGCTGGTGGCCAATCCTGAGGCGGCGGGGTGGTTGCCCCAGGCGAACCTGGGCGACGAGGCGCTTCGCGAGGTGCTCCGCGCGATCACACTGCAAGTTGGCGGGCCGGCGCTCGCCGCCTCGCTGACGAGCCAGAGCGACCGGATCCTCGCGCCGCTTATCAGCCTCGCACGGACGGACCTGCCGGTGCGGCAGGCCACGCTCCTGCTCCAGGCGCTGCGCCGCAGCCCCTCCAGGGCGGTGCGCGACAGGGCGCGTCGCCTCGACCTGGGCGCCGACGCCGCCGAGACCAGGCTGTTCCTCGAGTTGACGCCGCGCGAGGAGGAGGTCCTGGCGCTGCTCGCGGAGGGTTGCTCGAACGAGCAGGTGGCGCGGCGCCTGGTGCTCTCGCTGGGCACGGTCAAGACGCACGTGCACCGCATCCTCTCCAAGACGGGGGCGACCGGCAGGCTCGCAGCCGCGATGCTCTACCGCGAGCGCGCGGAGACGCCCACTGCCGCCACAGAGCTGTAGTCCTTCTGGCCACTCCCGCCAGGCTTGACCTACGTCATGCCGAATTCGCCCTTCCACTGGGTATCCTCAAAGCACGGATCGCTCGGGCCGACAGCCGCAAGGCGCCCCGACCCGCGAGGAGGCGGAGCGAGATGATGGACAGGGGATGCCCCGGTCAGGACAGGAGCAGCTGGACGCCCGACGACATCTTCGAGGTGCCGTGCCCCAACTGCGGCGAGCAGGTCGAGTTCTTCAAGGACGACGCGCGCCGTTACTGTCGTGGCTGCGGCACGTGCGTGCCCAACCCTAAGCAGGACGTCGGTTGCGCCGCCTGGTGCGCCGCAGCTGAGAGGTGCTCCGTGGGCCGGCAGTGGATCGAGGATGATGCGAACGAGCCGCGCGCGGTCGACGGACCCGCCTGAGCGTCCGAAGAGCCGATGGACCGCGGCCGGCGAGCGGCACGAGAGAAGGGCCGGGGCGGCTGACGCCGCCCCGGCCCTCTTCGCGCCGGTCCGTCCCCCCGGCCGGCGCTCCTGAGCGCACCCCTGGCGCGCGCTCAGAGCTGCAGATATGAGTCCGCGTAGAGCGTCTGGTTGGTGAGCATCCGGTAGGTCTTCCAGAGCTCGACCTGCTCCTGGTCGCTCATGTCGACCAGCGACTGGTCGAGCGTGTCCATCGCCGCCACGGCGTCGTGGAGCGCGACGATGAGCTTGCCCAGAGGCGTACTCTCGTCGTGCTGCTCGGCGATGCGGATCCACTCGTTCTGGACGTCGTCCAGCGGGTCGGCGATCGCGCTGTCCAGCCCCGCGCCCATCGCCATCACCATCATGACACGGTTGATGAGTGGGCGGACCTCCGGCAGGGCGCCGTTCGAGATGTTGGACAGGCCGATCACGGTGGTGGGCGGCGGGTCGGCCATCATCTTGAACATCCGGACCGCCTCGACGGTCTCCATGGCCACGTCCTGGTTGCAGTTCACGGCCAGGACGAGCGGGTCGAGGAAGATGTCCGCCACGGGGATGCCGGCCGCCTCGGCCGCCGGCAGCAGTGTCTCCATGGCGATGCCGGCGCGGCCGTCGGCGGTCGTCGGGATGCCGTCCACGCCCATGGTGAGGGCGATGACCCTGGCGCCGTACCTGGCGGCGAGCTGCATGACGCTGTCGCAGCGATCGGGATCGGCCGAGGCGGAGTTGAGCATCGCCTGCTGCTTGCAGACCTTGAGGCCCTCCTCCATCGCCGCGAAGTTCGTGGTGTCGAGCGAGAGCGGGACGTCCACGACCTCCTGCACCGCCTGCACGATCCACGGCATGACCTCGTGGCCGAGCTTCTTCTGCGGGCCGATGTTGAGATCGACGATGGCGGCGCCGGCCTCCACCTGGGACACGGCCATGGCCTGGATGGTCTTGGCGTCGCGGGCCTCGATGGCCGCCTTCACCGGCGGCGCGATGATGTGGATGTTCTCACCGATGATGAGCACCGGCGGCCTCCTTCTCCTCGGGTGTGGCGAGCGCGGCGGCGACGACAGGCTCGAGCGCCGCGCTCAGGGGGCTGTCGGCCGGCAGGCCGATCAGGGGCTTGCCGGCCGCGTCGAACTCGGCCACCGTCGGGTCGTCGGGCATGACGGCGAGCAGCTCGAGGCCGTTCTCCTCGATCGCCGCCTCGAGCGCCGGCGAGAGACCTTGGGCGGCACGGTTCACGATCAGGTAGTGCCGCCCCACTCTGGTCTCGAGCTCCCCGAGCAGCGCGGCCACGCGACCTGCGGTCGTGATGCCGCGGACCGTCGCGTCGCTGACGATGAAGAGCACGTCCACGTCGCGGGTCGTGCGCCGGGAGAGGTGCTCCAGTCCGGCCTCGTTGTCGATCACGACCCACGGATAGCTGTCGGCGATCTGGTCGATGATGAGGCGCAGCATGCTGTTCGCGGCGCAGTAGCAACCGGGCCCCTCGGGCCGGCCCATGGCCAGCAGGTCGACGTTGACGCCCTCGACGAGACTCGAGTTGATCTCGTAGTCGAGCAAGTCCTGCTTGGCGATGCCCGCCTCGAGCAGGTTGGCACGCGCCTTCTCGCCGGTCTCCTCGCGTACGTCGCCCACCGTCTTCTCGAGCGGCAGGTCGAGGACGGTGTTCAGATTGCTGGCCGGATCGGCGTCGATGGCGAGGATCGGGCCGGCCTGCGCTTCCGCCAGCCGATGGATGAGCAGCCCGGCGAGCGTTGTCTTCCCGGTCCCCCCCTTGCCGGCGACGGCGATCGTGATGGTCATGGATCAGCCTCCGTTTCCGCTCCCGCTGCTGCGCTTGGCCAAGGCCTCGCGCACGCTGGGGAACCCGGTGAGATCGGTGTGCGGGAGAAAGAGCGCCGAGGTGTACTCGTCCATGAACGTGTTGTCCGCGCTCAGTTCCAGGTAGGTCATCTTGCTCGCGACGTCGTTCACCTCGTGGCGGACGCTCACGCAGAGGAGGGCGGCGAACGCGCCCAGCGCGCTGGTGTTGCCGAGGAAGTGGAAACGCTCCACCGGCTGGTCGGGCAGCAGGCCGATGCGAATCGCCTTCTCGACGTTGAGGTACTGGCCGAAGGCGCCGCCGATGAAGATCTGCTCCACGTCGGCGAGGTCGACGCCGACGGATGCGCACAGCACCTCGAAACCGGCATAGATGGCAGCCTTGGCGCGCAGCAGACTGGTGATATCCGACTCGGTGAGGGTGATGTCCTTCTCGGCGCCACCCTCGCCCGCCCAGCAGACCACGTACTCGGGCACGCCGTCGAAGACCCGCACCCTCTCGGTCGGCGCGCTCCTGTCGACATGACCCGACTTGTCGACGATGCCGGTGAGGAACAGCTCACCGAGCAGATCGATGAGGCCGCTGCCGCAGATGCCCACGGCCGGAGCGCTGTCGATGGTGCGGAACGTGGGTTCCAGCGTGGCGTCGTCGATGAACACGTCCTCGATCGCGCCCGGAGAGGCGCGCATGCCGTGGCGCACGCCGCCACCCTCGAAGGCCGGACCGGCCGAACAGGCGCAAGAGAGCAGCCAATCCTCGGTGCCGAGCACCATCTCGCCGTTGGTGCCGATGTCGATGAACAGCGTCAGCTTGTCGGTCGCGTACATGCCGGACGAGATGACGCCGGCGGTGATGTCGCCGCCCACGTAGCTGCCCACCGACGGCAGGATGTGGACGCGGGCGAGCATGTTGGCGTTGAGCCCCAGCTCGCCCGCCACCAGCTTGGGGGCCGCCGACATGGTCGGGATGTACGGCTCCTCTCGCAGGAACCGCGGGTCCACCCCGAGGAGCAGGTGGATCATCGTCGTGTTGCCGGCGAGAGCGATCTCGTGGATCTCGTAGAGCTCGATGCCGTTGCGGCGCTGGAGTTCCTCGAGCAGGTCGTTAATGGTCTCGACGGCGAGCTTGTGCAGCCGCTCGAGCCCTCTGTTCCGCTTGGCGTAGATGATGCGGCTGATCACGTCGTCGCCGCAGGCGATCTGCTTGTTGTACGCGCTGGCGGAGTCGACGACCCGGCCGGTGTGGAAGTCGACCAGGTACGCGACCACCGAGGTGGTGCCGAGGTCCACAGCCAGCCCCATGCTCGCGTGCGGGAACGCGTCAGGGTAGATGCGGATCAGGCGCGGCGGCAGATAGGTGCCGTACACCCAGTCGCGCATCTCGAGGGTCACGCTGACCTTCCAGTTGGCCATGCGCAGGTCCCTGCCGAGCCGTCGGAGCATAGGCAGCTCGGCGCGCACCCCCTCAAGGCCGTACTGCTGCGCAAGGGCTCGGCGCAGCCGGTCGAAGTCGCTGGTGTTGTCCTCCAGCGACGGCGGGTCGATGGTCACGGAGAACGTCCGCACGGCGGGGTTCTGCAGGTAGTCGCAGGTGATGGGCAGCGACTCTGGCTCGGCGATCGCGTGCCCGTGCGGCCGGATCTCCTCCTTGCGCCGCTCAGGCACCTCGACCTCGATTGGCCCGGGGCCGGCGTAGGTCTGGCACGCCACCGCCCAGCCCTCGAGGATCTCGACGGTGGCCAGACCGGCGTTGCTGCGCCGCTCGACCTCGCCGCTCGTGACGCGCACCCGGCAGCGGCCGCACCGTCCCTGCCCCGCGCACGGGGCAGGGACGTCCAGCTCGCAGAGGATCGCCGCGTCGAGCAGGCTCGTGCCATGCGGCACCTCTATGGTCTCCCCGGACGGCGTGAACGTGATGCTCGCCATCGCCGTCCGCGGCTTGGTGGCGGGAGTATGGCTCATGCGCCCCAGACGTTCTTGATGTAGTTGGGGATGTCGACGGCGTCGCGCGGCCCGACCATGATCTGCCAGTCGGGCAGCTCCTCCTCGACTTCGCCGGAGAGCCCGGCAACGTGGCCCGGGATGACGAGCTTCTTGTGGCCCACCTTGTTCTCGATGCCCGAGCCCTTGACCGTCTTGGCGATCTTCTCGGCGTCGAACTTGCCGGCCGCCCAGCCCGTCAGCACGGACTGGCCGTCGCTGTCCGCGACGAGCAGCCACGTGGGGATGCCGGCTCCCTCGACCTCGCCCGCCACGGAGAAGTAGGTGAGCGAGAAGTTGGTCGTGATGAGCACCGGGCTGTCGGCGTTGACGGCGCCGATCTCGTAGAGCTTGGGCTCCATCTGGATCGGCTTCTGCGGGTCGGTGTAGATGTTCTGGCGCAGCGTGAGCAGCGAGTAGAGCACCGCCGGCTCGTCGTGGTCGAGGATGATGACGCCGGCGTACTTGCCGACCGCCTGCGTCGCGCGCACCAGCTCGGCCTGCCACGTCGGCGCCGTGGCGAAGGCGACGAGGGGATAGCCGAGCGACCGCGCGCCCTTCTTGAGCGCCAGGCGGCGCAGCTGCGTGGCGGAGGCGAGGTCGGCGGCGAGCGTCTTCGTGCCCGGATCGAGCATGATGTCCTCGACGCCTGCGCCGGTGACCTGGCCGGAGAGCTCGTCGAGCGCGGCGAGGTCGCCGTCCTCGACGCGGATGACCAGTGGGCAGCCGTGCTTCTTGGCGATCTCGGCCATCGCCTGCCAGTTGGCCGCCGTCGCGGCGTGGATGAGCGGCCTCTCGGCGGCGGCGGCACCGGCCAGAGCCGCGTCGATCGCCGCCGCGTCGGCGCTCATGAGCACCAGCGGCAGGCCGGGCGCGGCCGCGCGGGCCGCGGCCACGGCCGCGGCGTACGCGGCCGCGTCGCCGCCGGCGTGCTCCACCGCGAGGCCGTCGAGCGTGAGCGTCATGCCCACGCGCTCGACGCCGTAGGCGCCTGCGCGACCCGCCGCCTCAGCGAGCTCCGGGTCGTCGCTCTTGACGCGCACGACGAGGCCCGGCTGATGCACGAACGTCTTCTCATGCCGGTACATCACCGTCTCGTTGCCGACGCCGAAAGCGCGGGCGCCGACGCCGACCGTGACGAGCTTGACGGGCGGCGCCGACGCGGCGTCCAGCGCCGTCTTGGCGTCCTCACTCACGTAGGGGCACTTGTCGAGCTCCGTGCCCTTCTGCGCCAGCTTCATGGCGAAGGCGAGACAGGTAGGGAACCCGCACTCCTTGCAGTTGGTCTGGGGCAGCAGCTTGTAGATCTGGAGTCCGCTGAGGGCCATCGCTCAGGCTCCCTTCGTCAGGTCGTCGATGGCCTCGCGCACGGTGCTCACGCTGGCCGGATGCCGCAGGACCAGGATGTCGGCGCCGGACTCGAGCAGCGTCATCGCCGTGCTGATCTCCCAGGCGACGCCGCGCTCGGCGAGCGCGCCCCACGCCTCGGGCACGTCGCCCTCGGCGCGGGCTTCCTTCTGGCGCCACGCCTCCTCGCCGACGGTGCAGATCATCGGCTGCTGCGTCATCGTGTCGCCCATGAGGGCGGCGAGGCGCAGGCGCTCCATCACCGAGTACGTGTACTCGAGCCCGTAGCCCAGCGCGCCGGTGTTGGGGTCCATGAGCACACGCTCGAGAGTCAGCCCCATGTCGCTGATGAGGATGTTGAGCTGCTTGGCGAGGTTGACGTCGATGGGCGTCTGGGCGATCACCGCGTGCCCGTTGCCAAGCGCCGCGGCGACGATGGTGCGGTAGTTCTTGTCCTCGCAGAGACCGAGGGCGAGCTGCTCGCCCTTGGTCTTCTCGGCGACGGCGACCAGTACCTCGTTGTCCTTGTCGGCCGAGCCAGGACCGTAGACGATGAGCGGCACCGGCACGGCGGCGAGCACCCGCTCCACGGTCCGCACGGCGCTCTCGCAGGAGCCGTCGCCCTGGTCTGGGTGGCAGCTGCGCAGCTTGAGGGCGATCAGGTCCGCCCCCGCCTCGACCGCCTTCTGCGCCCACACGGCGGCGTCGTCCATGGCGTCGCCCCAGGCCGCCTGCAGCTCCGCGGACCAGTCGTCCGGGTGCAGGTCCTGGACCTCGACGGCCAGCACGGGCCGGTGGGGCATGGTGCCCTCGAAGCCGAGGAACGGCAGGGCGGTCTCGCCGCCCACGGTCACGGTGCTGCCACGCGTCCCACCGCCGTAGCTGCTGCCGAGCGTGACCTCACGCACGGCTCCGGGCCACTTCTCTACTGGGATCTCGACTGGTGTCATCTGCACCCTCCGGGTGTCAGGAACAGGGACTCAGAACAGTGGGTCCATGGTCAGGGCCGGGTGCCCCTTCTCTTCGAGGAAGGGGAGGAGCTCCTCGACCGTGGTGGCCACGGTCTCGTCGGCGATCTTGTCGAGCAGGTCGGGCGCACCGTCCCGCTCGCAGACTTCCTGGAGCGCGGGACGCATGCTCTCGCGCAGGTTCGAGCTCATCCAGACGACGCGCCTCATGCCGCCGTCGGCCGAGATGAACTTCTTGCTGGTGAGGTAGTACTTGCCCATGCCCATCATGCCGGGCGTCTGCATGCCGCCGCCGGCGGTGCCGGCGAGCGTGGAGAACGTCATGCCGCAGGGAGTCATGCTGGGGTCCTCGCGGCTGACGATCATGAAGCCGTTGGCCTCGGGCACGAGGACCATGATGCACTCGAAGCAGCCGCAGGATGTCATGGGCGCTTCCATGATCGAGTAGAAGGTCACGCGGTCCACCGTCTGGTTGGACTGGTTGTAGATGAACTCGTTGGGCCCCGAGAACTCGCCCATCACAGGATCGAGGATCACGCCCTTGGGGACGGGCTGGTTGGGGCCGGTGGGGTTGATCTCGTAGCTCGCCTTGCAGTCCAGCCAGTTGTACGCGCCGCAGAGGCCGACGCGCTCGGGGTTCACCACGCAGACGTGGTTGGGCGCGAAGCTCTGGCAGAGCAGGCAGCTGTAGAAGGTGTCGACCGACTCGTCGGTGAGGTTTGCCATGCGATCGTTGCGTTCGTTGTACGCCTCGCGCGCCACCTCGATGAGCTCGTCGACCTCCGCCTTGTCCGTGGTCAGCAGGACCTGGACCTTGTCGACGATGTTGCCGAACACCTCGTGGATGCGCGCGTGGATGACCTTGCCGAAGTGCTCCAGGCGGAACCCCTTGCCGAACGTGTTCTTGCTGACCCGCGTCCAGGCGATGTCGCGCTGGCCGTTGTGCTGGATGCCCTCGACCCCGTTGATGAAGTAGTGGAACTGGCGCTCCAGGATCGGCTCGAAGTCGGTCTGCATCTTACGGCCGCTGACGTCGACGACCATGCCGAGCGGCAGGGCGTCGCCCTCGCCCATTCCGTCGAGGTCGGTACCGTGGACGACGATCTTGCCGTCCTCGACCTCGTCGGCCGGCTTCATGCGCAGGTACTCGAAGGCGTGCGAGCGCTTGCCGCCGAACTCAGCGTACATGATGTCCTTGCGCACGCGCTCGCCCTCGAAGGCCGATCCGTAGGAGACGGGGATCGGCACTTTGGCGATCTTGACCTTGACGCCGCGGACCTCCATGCAGCGCTGGATGAGCTTCTCCGCGCGCTCCATGTCGTCGGCGCCGGCGATCTCGTCGAACGGCATGCTCACCACGTGCTCGTAGGTGGTCACGCCGGTGGGCAGGATCTGCGGGATGCGCGTGTCGGCGATGGTCGGGAAGCCGAAGCTGATGGCGCCTGCGGCCGTGGCGTACTTGAGGTCGTCGACCTCGCCGAGCGCGAGCACGAAAGCGAACACGCGGTACTTGTTGTAGAGCATGATCCTGCGCGCGTTGCCGGCGTCCATGCCGCCGAACGTGAGCGCCGAGCGGGCGGCGAAGCCGAGAGCGTACACGGCGGAGATGGTGTCGATGCCGAACGGCACCGTAAAGGTGTCATAGCCCAGCTGGATGCCCTCTTCCTCCAGCTGGTGGATGATGCTCCGCCCGTTGACGTTGCCGCTCAGGAAGATGAGGATGCCGCGGCTCTGCAGCTCGCGGACGATCTTGACCGCGACCTCGTTGCTCTTGGCGCAGCCGACGATGGCACAGAACCCGGGCATGCGCCCGTCCACGAGCTGGATGCCCCAGGCCCGCAGCTGGATGTCGTCGATCGGGCCGTTGAGCTTCATCTTGTCGCCGTGCACCCCGAGGTCGCCGCCGGTGAAGCGCTCGCCGTCGCTGCGCGCATGGTCGAGCTTGATCAGCTGCGGCTCGGTGCCGCGGGCGAAGCGCACGCCCTCCATCGCCTCCTCGGCGAAGAGGGTGGCGACGCCGCTGTCGAGCGTCTCGCCGAGGTACGGCAGCCACATCTTGTCACCCGGGACGGGGTGCAGCAGGCTCTTGGCCCGCTCGATCACCGCCGGCAGGTCGCCGAGCTTCTCGACCTTCTCGCCGGTGAACGCGTAGATCACCGGCAGGTAGTAGGCGGTGTTGGTGAACTGGACCGGCGTGTCCGGACCCAGCTCGGCCAGCGCCGCCTTCACGGCCTCCTCGGCCTCGCCCACGATGCCTTGGGCCCCGCGGATGGCCCGGGTCGCGATGTAGCGTGACATCAGGCCTCCTCTCCGCCGTGCGTGTGCTCGCCGGGACCGTGGCCGTGCGTGTGCCCGTCGCCGTGGTCGTGCGAGTGACCCTCGGCGAGCGGGTAGACGGGCGAGCCGACGGTTTCGACCCCACGCTCGGCCTCCAGGGCCTGCCCAGCGAGATACTCCCTGATTGCGGCGAAGAACGGCGTGTCGCCGCTGGCGCCGTACTGCGACGGGTCGTAGGTCGGGAGCTTGAGCGCCGCGCGCTTGGCGTCGATGAGCTCGAGCGAGCGAGCGTACATCTTGTCCCAGTCCGGGATGAACTCGAGGTCGCCGCCGACCATCTCCTCCCAGCCCTCGGTCATGAGTCGGGTGGCGACGCTCGAGGCCTCGACCGGGCTGCTCACGCCGAAGATGACGTGGGCGCCTGAGGCGGCGAAGTAGGTGCCGATGGCGATGGCCTTCTCGCACATCCACTCGGGGCAGAGACCCACCGCCGGCAGGTCGTCGATGTCCTCGCCCAGACCGCCCTCCGTGGCAACCTGCGTGAGCACCGTGAGGATGCGCGAGTTGTCCACGCAGGAGCCGAGGTGCAGCACCGGCGGGATGCCGATGGCCTCCATGACCTCGCGCAGGCCGGGGCCGGCGTGATCGAGGATCTCGGGGCTGAGGTAGCCGGCCTTGGCGCCGGCGGTGGCGGCGCAGCCCGTGACCACCACCATGACGTCGTCGGCGATGAAGCGCTTGATCATCTCGACGATGCCCTCGTCCTGGGTCACACGGGCGTTGTTGCAGCCGACGACCCCGGCGAGGCCGCGCACGCGCCCGGCGATGATCGCGTCGTTGAGCGGCCGGAACGAGCCGCGGTGGAACCCGCCCTGCATGTAGTTGAGGTACTCGTGGCTGAAGCCGGCGACGAGCGGCTCGTGGTAGTCGGGGATGTGGATCGGGCCGCGGTTGGCGTAGTTGGCGATGGCCATGCGCACGATCTCGCGGGCCGTCTCAGGGGCGCGGTGCTCATCGAACTCGACGTGGGTCGCGCCCGGGATCTTGGCCTTGGGCGACGTGGTGACGAGCTTGGTGTGGAAGCGCTGCGCGAGCGGCCCGAGGGCCTGCATGATGCACTGCACGTCGACGACCATCACTTCGACGGCGCCGGTGAGGACTGCCAGTTCCTGGTGGAGGAAGTTGCCGGCTGCCGGGATGCCGTAGCGCATGAGGATCTCGTTGCTGGTGCAGCAGATGCCGGCGAGGTTGATGCCCTCCGCGCCGGCCGCCTTGGCCTCGGCCAGGAGCTCCGGGTCGCGCGCCGCCTCCACGAGCATGGCCGAGAGCGTCGGCTCGTGGCCGTGGACGATGACGTTGACCTGGTCGTCCTTGAGCACACCCAGGTTGACCTCGCTCGAGAGCGGCGACGGCGTGCCGAACAGGATGTCGCTGATGTCGGTGCTCAGCATGGCGCCGCCCCAGCCGTCGGCCAGAGAGCAGCGCAGCGCGGACTTGAGGATGTTCTCGGCATCCAGGTCCACGCCCTCGTGAGTGCGATGCAGCACCTCGACGACCTCGCGGTCGATGGCGCGAGGCGTGAGGCCCAGCTCGCGCCACTTTGCCTGGCGCTTGGGGGCCGCTCTCTTGGTGTAGATGATCTCGCCGGTAGGCTGGCCGAACTGGGCGAGCGCCTTGTCGGCCACGTCGAGGGCGATCTCGTTGACCTCGCGGCTCCCCGTCGCGATGCCCATGTGGGTGGCCACGGCGAACAGCTTCTGCTCGTCCTTGACCTTGTAGCCGGCCGCCTCGCCCATGGCGACGGCGCGCAGCGTCATCGCCATGTCGCGGCCGTGGTCGGAGTGGGCGCTCGCGCCGCCGGCGACCTGGCGCGCGAAGTGGCGCGCGGCGATGGTCGGCAGATCCGCGCCGCACAGACCGGTCTTCTCTTCGGCATCCTTGCCGACGAGCCGGCAGGGACCCATGCTGCAGATGCGGCAGCACGCGCCCTTCTCGCCTATCGGGCACGGCTTCATGTCGTCGGCGCGGTGGAACACGGTCTCAAGGCCACACGCGTCCGCATGCGCCAGCATCTCGAGAGCGGCCGGGTCGATGCTCTTCGCGGCTACCGGCTTGGCGTCGTCGTTGCTCTTGTCATCCATGAGGCGACTCCTTCACGCCCGGCTGAAGACAGGCCGCGACAGGCGTGCGGCCCGGGTGTCCGGGCGGATCGTGGACGGGCGGGTGCGCACAGACGAAGCGGGCGATCAGTACTTGCGGTGGTCGCCCGACATGGTGAGGTCGGCCTGGTCGGTCACCGTGACGCGCACACCAGCCGTCAGCCACGCCGGCTTGTCGGTGGGCGGCGCGTCGGTGGCGGGCGCCTCGCCGGTGGCGTAGCCGCCCTGCTCGAGCTGGGCGGCGATGCGCTGCGGGTCGGTCTTCGTCGGGTCGTACTCGAGGCGAAGCGTCGCGTTCATCGCACTCGCGCCTGTCACCTCGACTCCCTCGGCTTCTCGCAAGAGGCTGCGTACAGCGATCACGTGGTGGTCGGCCCACATGCCAGGGACGATCAGGGCCAGCTGCTCCATTCGTGCCTCCTCGCGCGAACGGTTCCGGGGAGCCGTTCGCCGGGGGAGGCGAGGCGACACCCCTTGACAGGGAACCCAAGGGGGTATCCGCAAGTAAGTGTGGGGGACTGTACGACATGGCGCAACCCACTGTAAAGCATTGTGCAAGTTGTCACAAACTGTCGAACACCTGCGCACTTAAACAACATGAAAACGCACGACTACGGGCCGCGGGGCGAACAGAAGCGCTCACCCGCGGCCCGAAGCACGTGCCGGCCGCCGCAACTGGCGGTGTGTGTCAAGTGCGCTGCGGGACTCTCACCCACATCCAGGCCGCTTTCTCCACCGCGCCAGAGCCGTGGTCGCGCACGGGAGCGAGCAAGCGCCAGCGAGCACCGCGAGCGCTGCACGGGCGCCGGCGAGTGAGCCTCGCCGGCCAGCCGTACCCAGCCTGCGCCTACTGCTTGACGGCGACGAGCGCGACGCCGAGCTTGTCCTCGAGGTCCTTGATTCGGCCGATCTGCGCGGCGTCGATCGGCGCGGCGTCAGCCTCATGGCATGCGAAGGCGAGGATGGGCGTACCGAGGTCCAGGGCAAGCGCCTCGATCTCGATGATCTGGCTCTGGTCGAGCCTGGTGGCGAGGCTGCACAACACAGTGGGCTCCTTCCCGCGGGTGACGCGACCTGTACTGCCTACCCGAAGCTCAGGGATCACACGCAGTTCACCAGTCACCCGCGAGGGTCAGAGGTCGCCGAGCTGCGTCCGGCCTTGCAGGTGGAACATGGACGTGTCGAACGGCTCTGCGCTCGCTCCCTCGGAGATGACCTCATGGGTGGTGCGGTCAAGCAGCAGGTAGACCCACTCGTCGTCGCCGGTCGATGGGCTCGCCGCAGAGGGCGACGGTCTCGCAGACCCCGGCGAGGGCCAGGTCGTGAAGTCGCCGTGCAGGATCGCGATCCACACCAAGCTGTACTTCACCTCTTCGGACGCCAGTGCCGCCGCGCCCTCGATCGGTGCGACGCAGCGCCGGTACACGATCGTCCACCTCGCCGTCGCATCTGGGTCGCCGGCCTCGCGAGCCGCGGCGGACATCCGCTCGGCGAGCCACTCCGGCGCGACGGGCTCCGAAGAGGTGTATCCATGGCGCGTCAACCCATCGTCGCGGAACCAGAAGGTGATCTCTCGCCAGGTGGTGGGCCTTTCGGCCTCGTCGAGCTGGCTCAGGCTGGGGTCGTCAGCCGCGGAGTTGGTGGTCTTGCGGCCGTCCAGCCACTCCCTCGTAATGGTGATGGAACCGTCTGCGTCCTCTGTCGTCGTGATGATCGTGCCATGGGCGTCGGCAGAAGTCTCGAACCGCCTCCCACCCGCCGAGCCTCCCCCTATCGCTCCGTCGCCCATCCAGAACACGCCGATCTGCGTGGTCCCGTCGGACTCATACTTGGGAACGGCGTATCCCCTGAGCCCCGCGGCGTTGAGGTCCTCACTGGACACGACTCCATCCCGCGGCGGGGGTGGTCCCTCCAGGTCCGTCTTGTAGCAGTAGCCCTTCTTGCCGTCCGAGGCGACGGCGATGAGATCCGGCTCGTCTTCGTAGGACTTCGCGAGCCCCGCGCTTCCGTAGGTCTGGCCGTGCTCGTTCTTCGGCCAGAACGTGTCACGCAGCGGCTCGAAGGTGTCGCGCAGCGGCTCGATCCCGCCGGCCAGGGCGACGCCGCCGAGGATGACGGCGGTCGCGATACCGACCGCCAAGGCGATGATGATCCGGCGCCGGCGAGAGCGCCGTTCCCGCGCGCCGGCGCCGGCAGCCTGAGTCTCGAACTGCCGCCGCAATTCGCCGGCGAACCGCGTCTCGTTCAGCTGCCTGTCCTGATCCTGCGTGTCCATCACATCACCTCATCCGTCCAGCTGGGCGGCCAACCGCTTGAGCCCACGGCTTACGCGCGCCCGCGCAGTCTCCTCGCTGCAGCCGAGCTCTCTCGCCATCTCGCGATAGGAGCGTCCCTCGATCACGCGCAGGCGCAGAGCCTCACGTTGGTCGGAGCGCAGGCCGTCGAAGGCCTGCCGGACTTCGCGGCCGACGTGCTCGAAGTCGATGAGCGACTCGATGCGCTCGACGTCGTCGGGGGCGAGCTCGATGCGCTCCATGCCAAGGCGCCTGCGAGCGGCGTCATCGACGCGCAGGCGGCGCAGGTACCGGCCGAGCCTGCGGCCGGCGATGGTGTAGAGCCAGGCAGACGCCGAGCCGTCCCCGTGGGAGCGGAAGCGTCTGCGCGACGCGAATGCCTCCGCCAATGTCTCGGACGTCAGGTCTGCCGCGACCTGCGCGTCCAGGGTGCGATGCGCGAAGTAGGCAAGCAAGCCAGGAAGCACGCAGTCGTAGAAGGTGACGAACACGTCCGCGTGCCTCAGCGAGGCAGTCAGCAGCTGCTCGTCACTCCCAGCTCCTCGACGCTCCACACAGCACCCCCTGTGACTACGGCCTTCACAAGGTTAATGCCGGTGGCCGCGGATCTGTGACCGGGAGGAGCGGGCGGGTTCGCACGAGCGGGGCGGCGGAGGGACCCAGAGGGTCGATCCGCCGCCCCGCGTCGGAGCGATGCCGGTGCCGGCCGCGGCCGGCCGGCTCAGACCGGGATGGGCGCCGGGGCCGGCCAGCAGAGGCCGTACTCTTCGAGCTCGGCCCAGGTGACGCCGGCCAGGCTCGGGATGAGGAGGGCGATCTCATCCTCCCAGACGGCCTTGGGGTAGCCGGCCTGCCACTCGTGGCCGAGCCGCTTGGCGACCTCGCGGAACGCCCACCAGCCGGGGCGGGCTGCGCCGGGCGGACGCTGGACCCGCCGCAGGCGGCTGAGGCGCCGCTCCGCGTTGGTGAACGTGCCGTCCTCCTCGCCCCAGGCGATTGAGGGCAGAACGACGTCGGCCGCCTCGGCGAGGTCGCCGCGCACCGCGCCCTGGACGACCACGAAGTCCGCTTGGCCCATCCCGACGAGCAGGCCGGAGTCGTCGCCAAAGGACGCCGCCTCGTTGGCCCACACCCACACCGCCTTGAGAGCGCCGTCCTGGAGACCGCCGATGATGGCGGCCGTGGAACGGCCGGGCGCGGCCGGCAGCGAGGTGACGCCCCAGGCGTCGGCGAGCCGCTGCCGCGCCTCCGCGTCGGTGACCAGGTCGCCGCCGGGCAGCACGTCGGGCACGACACCCATGGCGAGCAGACCCTGGACGTTGCCGGCGCCGAGCGGCAGCGAGACGCTGCGCGCGCCGGCCAGGTCGTCGAGCAGCGACTGCAGCTTGACCACCGCCGCACCGGTGCCGGCGAGGTCGTCAGTGGCGCCCAGCGTGGCGCAGACGACGGCCGGGCGAACGTCGACGAGCTTGGCGGCGATCTCTCGGATGGTGGCCGCAGCCGCGCCCGTCTCCTCGGCGATGCGCTCCGGCAGCACCGCGGCGAGCATCGCCTCGAGCTCGCGCTCGTGCGGCACCAACTCGCCCGCGTCGCGGCGGGCATGCAGTTCGTTGGCCAGCAGCACGGCGATGACGCCGTTCAGCACCTCGGGGATCGCCGCCGCGTCCACAGCCACGCGCACCGCGGCCGCGTCGCCGAGGTCGCTCTGGCCTGCGTCGAGCACCATGAGATGGGCGCCTTCGCGCACGGCGCGACGCAGGGCGGTGCCGGCCACGGGGTGGTCGGCCACCTCTCCGTCGCCGACGACGAGGACGGCGCGCGCCTCCTCGAGCACCGTGAGGGCGCCGGAGGTATAGCACACGCCAGCGCCCGTCCCCGTGCTCGCCACGGGCACGCGCGAGGCCTCGGCCGAGCGGTGATCGATGTCGTTGGTGCCCAGCACACCGCGGAAGAACTTCTGCGCCTGGTAGGCCTCCTCGTTGGTGCACACGGGCGCGATGAGGCCGGCCACTTCGCCGGCGGAGAGCACGCCGAGCTTCTCGGCGACCAGGTCCAGCGCCTCCTCCCAGCTCGCCTTGACCAGCTCGCCGTCTCTGCGCACCAGCGGGTCGTGGAGCCGGGCTCTCTCGTCCGGCTCCAGCACGGCGAACCGGCCGCGCTTGCAGAGCCTGCCGCGGTTGGGCGGCACGTCGCCGGCGCCGGTGACCTTGACCACCTCGCCGTCCTTGAGGTGGACCACGGTCTGACAGCCCATCCCGCAGTGTGGGCAGGTGGTACGGATGCGCTGCAGCTCCCACTGACGCGCGACGCCCTTGGCGGTGCGCTCGATGAGCGCGCCGACCGGGCAGGCGTCCACGCACTGGCCGCAAAGCTCGCACTGCTCGAGGTCCGGCAGCGGGTACCAGTCCTTGCCGCCGGCGCGTTCCGCCCGGCGCCCGGACGGGTGCGGCACCACGCCGTGCACCTGGATTGCGGTGCAGGCGGCCCAGCAGCGACCGCAGAGGATGCATTTGGAGTAGTCGCGGATCACGTAGGAGTCCTCGACGAGCGGGAACTCATCGGCCGGCGGCAGGTCGCTCGGCGGCTCCACCTGGTACTCGTAGGCGAGCCGGCTGAGCTCGCACTGCCCGAGCGCGTCGCACGTGATGCACGTGTGGCGACCCGAGTTGATGAGGAGCTCCAGCGTGGCCCGGCGCGAGTGGCGCACGCGGTCGCTCGTGGTCTGGACGTCCATGCCCTCGGTGGCCGGTGTGCTACAGGCAGGCAGCAGCCTGCCCGCGCCGGCCACCTCGACCACGCAGAGGCGGCACACGTCGCGATGACCCGCCTCGGGGAGATAGCAGAGGGTGGGGATGGCGATGCCGTTGGCGCTCGCCACATCGAGGATGGTCTGGCCGGACTCGAACGTGAGGTCGCGGCCATCGATGACGATGTGAGGCGCGTGGGTGAGCGGTGCGTCCGTCATGTCACACCGCCCCCACGGCGATCCGGTAACAGCGCAGACAGCGCTCGGCCTCGCGCCGCGCGTCGGCGGCGCTCACTGGCCCCTCCACCTCGTCGAAGCACTGGATGCGCACCTCAGGTGGCACGACCATGGGGCGCAGCTTCTCGGTGCTGCCCGTGAACGGGATGGGCGCCTGGACCTCGTCGCGCATGACGGCGAGCATGGCGTGCTCGAGCCGCTCCTCCAGCGCCGGCGCGACGTCGCACCCGCTCAGGAACGCGTTGATGGAGACCGCGGCGCGACGGCCGGCGGCCAGAGCCGCGACGAGACTGCTCGGCCCCGTGTAGCAGTCGCCCCCGCCGAACACGCGCGGGTCGGCCGACTGCATGGTGAGCGGATCCACCTCGAGGGTCTTCCACCTGCTCACCTCGATGTGGCTCGGCATGAGCTGGTCCACCGAGCAGACCTGGCCGATGGCCGGGACGACGCAGTCACAGGAGATGACGAACTCGGAGCCCTCGACCGGCTCGGGACGGCGGCGGCCGGAGGCGTCGGGCTCGCCCAGCTGCATGCGCCGGCACTCGAGCCCGGTGACCTTGCCGCCCTCGGCCACGATCTTCGTCGGCGCCACCAGCGTGACCATCTCGACGCCCTCTTCTTTGGCCTCGGCGATCTCGACGGCGTCGGCCGGCATCTCCGCCTCTGTGCGGCGGTAGAGCAACTTGACGTCGCTGAAGCCGAGGCGGCGGGCCGAGCGCACGCAGTCCATGGCCACGTTGCCGCCGCCGATGACCAGCATGGTCTCGCCGGTCAGCGGCGTCTCGCCGAAGGCGATCTCGCGCAGGAACTCGACGCCGGGCATGAACCCGTCGTAGCCGGCGTCCTCGCCCTCGCAGCCCATGCTCGCGGACTGGTGCGCGCCGACGGCCACGAATACGGCCTCGTACCCCTCCTCGAAAAGCTGCTCCATCGTCGTGTCCGCGCCGAAGCGGAAGTTGTAGACGATCTTGACGCCGAGGGACTCGACGCGCTCGATCTCGGACCGCAGCACCTCGCGCGGCAGCCGGTAGTCGGGGATGCCGACGGCGGCCATGCCGCCGGCCTCGGGGAGCGCCTCGTAGATGGTGCTCGTCACCCCGTCAAGCCCCAGATAGTAGGCGCACGCGAGACCCGCCGGTCCGGCGCCGATGATGGCGACGCGCGGATGCCCGGGCATGGGACACACCGCGACCTCCGGCTCGCTGTCTGCCACGAAGCGTTTGAGCGTACGGATGGCGACGGGCTCGTCCACCGAGCCGCGGCGGCAGGCGTCCTCGCAGGGACGCACGCAGACGCGGCCGATAGTGGCCGGCATGGGACAGCGCTTGCGCACGGCCTCAGCGGAGCGCTCGACCTCGTCGATGCGGAGCTGCTCTACGTAGGCCGGGATGTCCACGCCGGCGGGACAGGCCGCCATGCAGGGCGCGACCACAGTGGCTGCATAGTGGCCGCGCAGGATGGGCTCTTTCGCGGCCACGGCCGCGACGAAGCGGTCGCGGTGCTGTTCGAGTGACTCGAGCACGGCGTAGCCGCCGGTGCGGCCGAGGTCGCAGCGCGAGGCCTCTGCCACGTGCTGGCTCAGCTCGAACGCGCGCTGGAGCCGCTCGTCCGTACCCTTGCCCTCGCAGATCTCCTCGAGGATGTCGGCGACCTCGTGCATGCCGATGCGACAGGGGAAGCACTGGCCGCAGCACTCCTGGACGGTGCGGGCGGCGAACTCCCGGGTGAGGTCGACGATGTCGACGGATTCGTCCCATACGGCCACGCCGCCCCAGCCCATCACGCCGCGGAAGGTGGCGGAGAGCTCGTCGGGCAGTCGCGAAGGATCGATGGTCCAGGCACCCGCCACGGCGACGGCGGCGTCTGTCATGCAGCCTCCTCTGCGCCGGTCGGGCACTGGCTCGGAGACTGCCTCCCTCCCGCGGCAGGGTACGGAGGGCCCGGACCGGACGGTTCGTTGTCGGCGCCCCGCGGGGCGCCTCTCACCCCGACAATGATACGTTCGTGCGCCGCGGGCCACAATCGAGCGGCGCTGTTGCCGTTGCGACGGGCGACCCAATGTGGCCCGCGAGCGCCGCGCCGGGCGTCAGGCGCCGGACAGGGCGCGGCGGGCGGCGTCCGCCAGCGCCTGCGGCTGCTGGGCGCCGCTGACGGCGAAGCGCCGTCCGAACATGAACGTCGGGACGGCGCGGATGCCGACCTTTGCGGCGCGCCGCTCGTCGAGGAGGACGGCGGTCGCTGTCAGGTCGTCCTCCAGCGCAGCCACGACCCGCCCCTCGGCCATACCGGCCGCTGCCGCGAGGCGCTCGAGCACCTCGCGGTCGCCGATATCCTCACCGCGCCCCCAGTACGCCGAGAGCAGACCGAGACCGAGGCGCCGCTGCAACTCCTGAGACACGGGCTCCCCCTCCTCGTCCTCGCCCTCTTCGAGAGCCCCGGCGAGCAGGCGGTGGGCCAGGAGTGTGTTCGGACGGCGGCGCAGTTCGTGCAGGCCGAGCAGCGGGAGTCCGTCCGCCGCCGCGGCGCGCGCGAGGCTCTGCGACATGCCGTCGAGCGCGCCGCGCCCATACTTGCCCTCCAGGTACTCGGTCCAGCCGATACCCGCAGCGGGCACGGTCGGGTCCAGCTCGAACGCGCCAAAGCGCCAGTCGAGCCGCTCCGCCTCTTCGCCGACCTGATCGAGTGCGGCCAGCCAGCGCGACGCGCCGACGTAGCACCACGGTCAGACGATGTCGGACCAGAGGATGACGTCGATCATTCCGGTTCTCCTCCTCGCGTGACGTTCGCTGGGTGCATTCCCCGCGCCGGGCGCCCGCAGTCGGGCCGGCGATGAAGTGCGCAAGGAGTCGGCCTTTTCGAGCGTGGCATCCCGACCGTGTCGATGCTGAGGGGAGGCCGACCGCAGGCAGGAGGCGCTGGGGCGACAGCGCGCTCTCCTGCTGAGACAATGCGAGCCGAGCACCAGTACCGACAGAGAAGGAGCATCCGTGCCGTCCGAACTCGGCGTCCACGCCGTACAGCAGGGCCTCATGGAGTTCGCGATCGACGGGAGTGGTCATGACCTCACTGTCGACTACCCACTCCCGGGAACGAACGGCGACCTCAAGGGGGTGACCCCTCTCCGTCGCTCCTGGCCAGCCTTGCGGGCTGCTGTGGGCAGCTCGGTGGCGGCGCTGCTGCGCGCGATGGGCAGCCGGTACAGAGAGCGGAGGTGACGGCGCGCGGGCAGCGGCGCGACGAGCACCCCACGCCGTTCACCGAGATCGACCTCGCGTTCCCCGTGCGCGGCGACGTGGACCCGGGACTCGTTGAGCACGCTCCCAGATTGTCCGAGACGCAGATCTGCCCGGTGTGGGTGATGGTGATGGCGGGTACGCCGGTCAGCAGCAGCTTCACCGTGGTCGACGGCTGAGGGGGACGAGATGCCGGGCATCATCAGACGCGTACTTGCCGCCGCGCTCGTGATCGTAGCGGCGGTGATCACAGGATGCGGCAGTGCCTCCGACGAGCGCGGGTCCGCCGAATGGGAGAGGGTCGTGACCGCGACCGTCTCGGGCAAGGAGTCGGTCAAGCTCAACCTGGGGACCCACCAGCTGGGAACGCTGGCCCGGCTGGAGTGGACGCTCAGCGGGCCAACCGATCCGCCGGTCACGCTCACTTTCCGGCTCATCAACGCCGACTACGGCACCGGCTTCGGCTACTCCATGACGCCGCAGTCACAAGGGTTCAAGCTGGAGACAGACAACGCGATGACGATCGGCCCGCTCAAGCCGGGCAACTTCACGGTCTACTTCAGCCAGCGGTTCCCGCCAGAGGAGGGCCCCGGCTTCGACGGCGAGATCACGATCTACACGTTGAAGTAGCGCCGGCGAGGCAGCCCCCCACGGCGGCCGGCCGTCCGATCCGCGCGCAACGCCGAACGGTCATAGAATCCGGCGCGAGGACGCGGCGCTCGGGGGCGCCGGGAAAGGAACGGTAGTCATGGGGTTCACCTTCGGGCCGAGACGGGGCACCTACGTGGACATCACAGAGGTGATGCCGGGGGACGGGCCGCTGACGCCGGACGAGCTCGCCCACTTTGAGGCCTTCGACCTCCTCTATCGCTCGCTGTGCGCCCTCCTGTTCAATTACGTGCCCACGTCGGGCCACCCCGGCGGCTCCATCTCCTGCGGCCGCTTCGTCGCCGCTGCCCTGTTCGACGCCATGGACTACGACCTCTGCGACCCCGACAGGCCGGACGCCGACCTCATCAGCTACGCGGCCGGCCACAAGGCGATGGGACTGTACGCCATGTGGGCCCTGCGCGACGAGGTGGCGGCGGTGGCCGACCCGGCGCTGCTGCCCGCGGGGCGGGTGCAGCGCCTGCGCCTGGAGGACCTGCTCGGCTTCAGGCGCAACCCCATCACGCGGACGCCGTTGTTCCGCGCCTTCGGCGCCCGGGCGCTGGACGGACACCCCACGCCGGCGACCCCATTCGTCAAGCTCAGCACGGGCGCCTCCGGCGTCGGCGTCGCCAGCTCGATCGGGCTCGGCATCGGTGCGGCGGACAGGTACGGACCGGACGCGCCCTGGGTGCATATCGTGGAGGGAGAGGGCGGCCTCACGCCCGGCCGCGTGAGCGAAGCGCTCGCCGCGGCCGGCACCGCCTCCCTCGCCAACGTCGTCCTGCACCTCGACTGGAACCAGGCCTCCATCGACTCGGACCGCGTCTGCCGCGAGGGCGCTCTGCCGGGGGACTACGTGCAGTGGGACCCGTGCGAGCTCTTCTACCTGCACGACTGGAACGTGGTCGAGGTACCCGACGGGCACGACGTGCAGCAGGTGGTCGCGGCGCAGCGCCACGCGCTGACGCTCGACACGGGCCAGCCGACGGCGATCGTGTACCACACGCACAAGGGCTGGCGCTACGGCGTGGAGGGCAAGGCGAGCCACGGCGGCGGGCACAGACTCTGCTCGGAGGGCTTCTACGACGCGCTCTCGGAGCTGAGCCGCACGACCGGCGCCGAGATCGCGCTGCCCACCTGCGAGCCGGGCGCGCAACGCTGCTCGGGGCCGGACGGCGCAACGGTGCGCGAGGAGTGCTTCTGGATGGCGCTGCAGGCCATCCGCGCGCAGGTGCACGCGCAGCTGCCCCTGGCGGCCGCCCTGGCGCAGCGGCTCGCGGCCGCCCGCGACCGCCTGGACGCGCGCGAGAGGGCGCCACGGCCCGGCGCCCCGCGCGTCGACGACGCGTACGAGCTCGCCGAGGCGGCCGCGCAGGTCGCCCCGGCTCCCGAGGCCACGCCGCATGAGTTGCTGCTCGAGCCCGGCACCTTCACCACGCTGCGCGGCGAGTTGGGCCGCGCCCTGTACCATCTGCAGACCGCCGGCGGCGGCGCCTTGCTCGTCGCCGCCGCCGACCTCGTGGGGTCGACCAGCATCAACACGATCGTGGAGGGCTTCCCGCCCGGGTTCTGGAACGCGCGCTCCAACCCGGAGGCCCGCCTGCTCTCGGTGGGCGGCATCTGCGAGGACGCCATCGCCGGCATCCTGAGCGGCATCGCGGCCTACGGCCACGACCTGGGCGTCGGGTCGTCCTACGGCGCCTTCATGGCGCCGCTCAGCCACATCGCCGCGCGCCTGCACGCGATCGGCGCCCAAGCGCGCAAGGCGGCCGCGGGCGAGCCGTACAAGCCGATGATCCTGGTCTGTGCCCACGCCGGTCTCAAGACAGGCGAGGACGGCCCCACCCACGCCGACCCCCAGCCCCTGCAACTACTGCAGGAGGACTTCCCCAGGGGAACCGCCATCTCCCTGACGCCCTGGGAGCCGCAGGAGATCTGGACGCTGACGGCGGCTGCGCTGGCGCGGCGGCCGGCAGTGGTCTCGGTGTTCGTCACCCGCCCCACCGAGCCCGTCCTCGACCGGCGGGCCCTGGGGCTGGCGCCGGCCGAGGCCGCGGTCGGCGGTGTCTACCGGCTGCGCGACAGCGAGATCCCCGATGTGACCGTGGTGCTGCAGGAGAGCGCCGTGACCTACGCGTTCGTGCAGGGGGCGTTGCCGATCCTGGAGGAGAAGGGCGTGGACGCGCTGGTCTATTACGTCGCCAGCGCCGAGCTCTTCGACCTGCTGCCGGAGGAGGAACGGCGGCGGGTCTTGCCGGCGGCGCGCGCCGCCGAGGCGATCGGCATCACCGGCTTCACCCTGCCCACGCTATACCGCTGGGTGACGAGCGCGGCCGGCCGGACCGCCAGCCTGCACCCGTTCCGCGGCGGCCGCTACCTGGGCAGCGGCCCGGGCGAGGTGGTGCTGGCCGAGGCCGGCCTGGACGGCGAGAGCCAGGCGGCCGCGGTCCTCTCGTTCCTCGACGCCCGCGCGGCCGCTCGCTGACCGTGCCGGAGGAGGAGCAATGACCGAACCGAGAGAGACCGCTCCCGCAGCCGAGGAGGTCGTCCCCGGGCTCTGGACGTGGAACATCAGCAACAGTCACATCGGGGGGCACACCTCGACCTCGCAGGCGCTTCTCACGCTCGAGGGCTGCGTCCTCGTCGACCCGGTACGCCTCGACGAGACGGCGCTCGGCGCCCTGCCCCGTCCCCTGGCGATCCTCCTCACCGCGCGCTGCCACCAGCGCGCGGCGTGGCGCTACCGCCGCCAGTTCGGCGCCGAGGTCTGGTTGCCGGAAGACGCCTCGGCCGCCGACGAGCAGCCGGACCAGACCTACGCGGACGGCCAGGGCCTGCCGGGCGGACTGCGCGCGTTCCGCACGCCCGGCCCCGAGTGGCCGCACTACTCGTTCCTCTACGAGGCCGGCCCGGGGATCGTGTTCTGCTCGGACCTCGCCAGCGGCGACGCAGCCGGTCTGCACTTCATCGACCCGGCCTACCACGAGGATCCGGCGGCCACGCGCGCGAGCGTGGAGCACCTGCTGGGCCTGCCGTTCGGGATCCTGTGTCTCGCCCACGGCGCGCCGGTCGCGGACGACCCCAAGGCCGCCCTTCGCGCGCTGCTGGCAGAGACGGACTGAGCGCAGTCGGGCGCCGGCGCCGGCCGGCGGTCAGCGCACGACCAGGCGCGCCTTGCCCGCCGTGAGCTGCGCGTTGCCGGCGGTGTCCCGCGCCGTCACGACGTAGCGGTACGAGCCCCTCGGCAGATTGCACCTGAAGGCGATCAGGCCCGACTCGCCCACGGGCACGAAGCGGCGGACGAACGTCTTGAGCACGCGTCCGCCGGCGGTCGTCACCGTGACGACGGCGGTGCAGGTCGGGCCGCAGGGTTCCTGGTCGTCGACGCGGTAACGCAGCACCACCTTCTTGCCGCGCCGCACAGCTACGCCCCGGACCGCCTTCGGCACGGGGCGCACCGTGTCCACGAAGATCTCGTCGTAGGCTGCGATGGGCTCTCGGCCGTCCTGCCGGTACTCGGCCTCGACCACGTGCAGGCCCTCGTACTCCTCCAGGTGCACAGTGTTGGCCGCCGCGTACGGACGCCAGGCGCCCCATTCGCCCGCCGCATCGCGCAGACGCAGTTCGCAGTCCGCCGACAGCCACCGCTGCTCGGCGACCACCGGCGCCGTCACCGCCGCCATCACGCTGTTGCCCGCGTTGTTCGGGTGGAGCGCGTCAGTGCTGTAGAATTGCTGGTCGAACTCGTCTCCCGTGTCCCCGATGCGGGGGTCGGCGCCGATATCGGCAATGCCGTCCGCGAACGCCTCCCAGTGGTCGCGTACCATGGCGTTGTACGCGAGACGCGTGGCCTCGAAGGTCTCGGGCCGGTACGTGGGCAGCGCGGTCAGGATGATCACGTTGAACCCGGCAGCCCGACGCTCCCGGCAGTACGTGCGGACCTGGGTGTAGACCGAGGCTGCGGTCGCGCCGTAGCGGAAGTCGCCGCCGCCGGCGAGCAGCAGGCAGAGGTTGAGGTCGGCGTACTGGGAGAAGTGCGAGTCGACCTCTTCGGGCGCGTCCTCCAGCATGTCGGCGATGCGGGCACTTGCGCTGACGGAGACGAAGCTCTTGACGACCCTCGGGACCACGGCGAGCGTCTGGACGGGGAACTCGAAGCCCGCGTCGGCCCCATGACCGGAGATGATGCTGCCGCCGTCCCACACCACCACGCCCGGACGGAAGAACGGCGACCACCCGGCGTCGCCGGCCGTCACCCGCAGGTAGCGTGTGTAATCGGCGCCGGCGTTCACCGTGAAGCGGTCGGTGAGCGCGCCAGCCGACGGCGCCGCGACCAGGGCGATCGCGGCCAGTGCCGCGGCGGCGAGCGCGGCCGCAGTGCTCAGTAGTGAACGACGATCTTTCATGGCCCCACCCCCACTTGACGCCTCACAAGCTGTCTGCGCTCAAGGCACAAGTGTACACGGACGTGGAGGGCGACGAGCCGAGCCGGCCGGCGGAGCTCGCCACGTCTAGTTCCCGATGAGCCGGCGGGCGGTCGCCGCGCCGCCGACACGTGAGTAGCTCACCACGGCGCCGGCGTGCGGGGCGTGGATGATGCGCCCCCTGCCGGCGTACATGCCCACATGGTGGTAGTAGCCCGAGCCACCGTAGAACACGAGGTCGCCGATCGCGAGACGGCGAAGCGAGACGCGCTTGCCGCGCCTGGACTGGTCGGTCGCGCCGTGAGGGAGGCTGCGGCCGAGGCTCCGGTAGACGTACAGCGTGAGCCCGGAGCAGTCGAACCCGCCGCGAGAGGCGCCGCCCCATACGTACGGGACGCCCAATTGCCGGCGGGCGACCTCGAGGACGATGCGGCGCTTGCGGGCGATGCGCTCGGCCCGGCGCTTCTCCCGCCGCTGCGCCCTCGTGAGCTTCGGCCTGGCGTCGTCCGGCGTGGCCGTGGCGGCGGCCGACGGGGTCGGCGACGGCGCGGCTGCCACTGAGCCGGCCGGGGACGGAAGCGCCGTCGCGTCGGGCGTCGCGCCCGGCGACGTCGCCGACGGGTCCGCGAGCAGCGCGCCGGGGGCGAGCAGCAGGGTCAGGAGGACTACGAGAGAGATGAGACCGCAGGCCAGGCGGATGTGGTGCATCTGTGTGCCTCCTTGATGGCCGGGCAGCAAGCCCGGTCTCTCGGTGGGCGCCTTGATGACGCCGCGGCCGCTGGTCGGCCGTGTCCGCCCATCGGAGGCGGAAGCGGCGAGACTAGGGGCCGCGGAGGACCTGGTCAACCTTAGGAGGGTAGTGCGACGCCCGTGGTGTCTCACCGCAGGCGAGCCGGGTTGCAGAACGCGCGATAATCCGCTTGACTGTCCCACGGATCTACGAAAAGCGGCGCCCCCGGCGCCCCGCCCCCAGCAGATTCGTCTCCTCCCCCTTCATCGTTGACGGTCTCGTCGTGCGGCGGCGTGCGCGTGGGCGCGGACCGCCCGGCCGGCACAGGCATCCCCGCTGCCGCCCGGGACACAGCGTGGGAAGGACATCGTGCGTCTCAGGACCCTCTTCATCGCCCTCATCCTCACCGTACTGGGCGCCGGCATCGTCGCCGGACCGGCCGCGGCGAAGGACCCCTCCATCTCCAAGCTCAAACAGCGGCTGCGCGACGCCGGCCGGCATCGGGACAAGGCCAGCGAGCGAGCGCGCTCCGCTGCCGCCGACCTCGCCGGCATGCGCGAGCTCTACGCCGCGACCGGTGCGCTCGGCGTCGGCGTCACCTCGGACCCCGCGGCCGCACCGGTCGTGCCGGCGACCATGAGCCAGACCCTCGCCGCAGCCGTGCTGGCCGACGGCGTGGTGACGGCCGACGAGGTCGCCGCGCAGCAGACGCGACGCGCTCAAGCGAAGAAGCTCGAGCGTCGCTGGACTGCCAAGGTGAGGAACCTCAAGAAGCGGATCCGGACGCTCGAGCAGATCGTCGAGTGGAACCGGCGCGGCAAGTGGAAGCCGCTCATCCAGATCGCCGCGAAGCGGTACCACGTGAGCGCCGCCGGGCTGTACAGGATGATGATGCTCGAATCAAGCGGGCAGCGCCACGTGGTCAGCGGCCCCTACCACGGCCTGTTCCAGTTCATGCACCGTGAGTGGAACGAGACCTGGAACGAGTGGCGCGACCACAGCATCTACGACGGTTGGTCGCAGATCCAGCTCACCGCCAAGTGCATCAGCCGCGGCATGGGCCCACACATCTGGCCGCTCACCTACCGGATGGCGTTCTAGGACTGACCAGACGACACGCCAACCGGCGGCCGGAGTACCTCCTCCGGCCGCCGGCCTCTCCCTCCGGCGCCGGCGGCGTCCCCCCGCAGGGGCAGACCGCCGGCGCGCAGGTTCCTCCTTCAGTTGACCCCAGGTTCCGCCCCGCGGGAGACGACCGCGGCGCATCCCCGTCCTAGGCTGTCATCAGGTCAACACACCCCAAGGGGAAAGGAACCAAGATGACAGTCACCGCCACCACCTCCACCCTCCTGAGACCTCGGCTCGACGTCGGTCTCGCCTTCAAGAACGGCTGGAACGCCTTCACCGCCGACATCGTCCCGTTCCTGGTCGGAGCCCTGATCGCCGGACTGCTGTCCATCGTCACGCTCGGCATCCTTGCCGGACCGCTCACCGCCGGGCTCTACGCCATGGCCGTCCGGCGCATGCGGGACGGACGACGCGCCGAGATCGGCGATGTGTTCTCCTGCTTCGACCGCTTCTGGAGCTACCTCTGGGCCGCGATCGTGCTGGTCGTACTGATCGGGCTCGCTTCCCTCACAATCGTCGGCGGCGTGCTGCTGGCGACCATCTGGATCTACGTGATCCCGTTCATGGTCGACCGCAGGATGGGCCTCACCGACGCAATGACCGCCAGCTACCACCGCGTGCTGGACAACGGCTTCTGGGAGCACCTGGCGCTGCTCCTGATCTTCCTCGCCGTCAGCGCCGTGGCCAACGGCTGGGTCGGGATCATCACCTTCCCGCTTACGATCACCGTGATCGTCGGCGCGTACTTTGCGAGCCACGACTACGACCGCCAGTTCGTGCGGCTCGCCGGCCCGGCGGCTCCTGTCGGCCCGCCACCGGCGCCGCCGGCCGCCCCGCAGGCGACCGCGCCGGCCGCGACGATGGCGACGGCCGAGGCGAACGAGCGGGCCGTGACGCCCGACGAGCCGGTCTCGACGCCCGAGGGTCCCGCGGCGGATGCTGCAACGCAGGTCGCCGAGGCGGCCGCGACCACCGCGACGGTCGAGGCAGCCGAGACAGCCAAGCCGGTCCCGGAGGCCGAGCCGGAGACCGCCGACGAGACGGACAAGCCGTCCGAGCCGCGGGCCTGAGCCTGCGGCCGCGGGTCGGACTCTCCGGCCCCTGGCCGCCACGGTCACAGAGGTCGGAGGGCCCGGCGGAGGCGAAGCGCTTCCGCCGGGCCCGTCCGCGTACGCCCCCGTAGGCTGTTCTGCGATCTCGCCACGGCCGCCGGCGCAGCTCAGGCCGGGAAGACCACCTCGAAGCGCTCGCACACCACCGGCATGTCCGGCTGCGGAGAGCGCTGCATCCCCTCGAACTCGCGCGAGAAAGCCGCCCAGTGCGCCTCGCGCCAGAAGGCCAGCGAGCGATCGCCCTCACCCTCCGCAGCCGCGAACTCCTCGCTCACCTCATCGAATCGCACGACCTCCACGGAGGTCGTGCTGATTGCAGCGCGCCGCGCCACTCCAGTCGGTGATGACGCTGAGGTCGCCGATCTGTGGGAGCGGCTCGTCCTCGGCTTCGTAAGACCACAAAGCGCCTGCCGTCGCCCGCTTGAACCCGGCGACCACGAGCTCAGCGAGCTCGTCGGCGTCGGCCTGGTTGTCGCAGAAGTGCCAGGCCCAGTACGCGGCCTCGGGCCCCACGACATCCGGCCGCACCGCCAGGCACAACGCCCACAGCTCCTCAGGAGAAGCCATCGTCCTACCTCTTCCTGCAGATCAGCTGACCGGTGAGGAACCGCACGATCACTCCGTCCACGCGCTCGTCCGTCAAGGCGCGGTCGAGCATCGGCTGCATCACGTCCTCGAACCCGACGGCGTTGTCGGCGACGAGGAGGCCGCCGGGGACGAGAAGCGGGACGACGGCCTCGTAGAGCTCGCCGTAGTCAGGCTTCTCGGAGTCGAGGAAACAGAAGGCGACGTCGTCCAAGCCGGCCAGACTGTCGCGCGCGTCGCCGTGCACGAAATCCACGACGTCGTTCACGCCGGCCAGAGCGAACGTCTCGCGCGCCAGCGCCGCCTTCGCGTCCAGCACCTCGAAGGTCGTCACCCGTCGCCCGGTCTCGCGCGCGGCGAGCGCCAGCCAGAGGGTCGAGTAGCCGGCGCTCGTTCCGATCTCGATCCAGCGGCCGGGGGGTGCGCTCGCCGCCAGGATCGCCACGAATCTGCCTACGTCCCGCGGCACCTGCCGAAGGCGCTCGAGCCGCTCCGTCCCGTCCATGCGGTCGCGCGCGTCGATCTCCTCGAGCCGCGCCATGCGCCCCCGCACGGCCTCCTGGATGTCGTGGAACACCGCACCCTCCGCGTCCGGTCTGCTCGCCGCACCACCGGCGAGTGGCGCGCTCATCATAGGACGAACAGCCCCCCGGCCAGCCAAGAGCCGTTCCACAGGCCAGGACTGCGGCGCGAACGAGCCGCCGCAACATGGCCCCCAGTCGCGGAAACCCATACCCGAGCCGCAGGATGCCCCGTCGAGGGCGTCAGCCTACTGCTTGGGTTCGCTACGCTCTGTAGCCCGGCGCGTCATGTCCTTGACGTCCCCTCCCCAGGCCGGGTAGAGGTCCTGCTTGAACCCCAGAACGGAGAGAATCTTCCCGACGACGAAATCGACGACATCCTCGAGGGAGCGAGGATGGTTGTAGAAGGCCGGCATCGGCGGCAGCACCACGGCGCCGGCCTCACTCGCCTCCAGCAATCGGCGCAGGTGGACCAGCGACAACGGCATCTCCCGAGGGACCAGGACAAGCGGCTTGCGCTCCTTGAGCGCCACTGCCCCGGCGCGCTGAATGAGGGTGCGCGAGCTGCCGATGGCGATCTCCGCAGCCGTCGACAACGAACACGGGCAAATCACGGCGGCATCAGGGTACGCCGACCCGCTGGAGCAACTCGCGCCGAGGTCCCCAGGGTGATGAACGGCCACGGCATCGGCGGCGCCTGCGCGCGCAGCGAACTCCGCGGTGATGCCGTCTCGCCCCACTGCCTTGAACTCGAGTTCGTACGCAACGACCTCAAGACCCATGTCGGAGATGCAAAGGTCGATGGTGCAGCCCGCCGCCGCCAGCTTCTCGACAAGACGGAGCGCATAGGGAGCGCCGCTGGCGCCCGTGACGCCGACGAAGAGTGATTGGGGTGGGGGCATCGTCGAAATCCTAGCATACGGGTCGTGGTCACTCACCGCTGGTCCTTCATGCTTCGGGCAGTCGTCACCAGTGACCGGCGCGCCACGCGCCAGCCGGCAATGACGATCCTTGGACGCCGATCGGTGGTCGCGACGACCAGCGCGTCTCCAGCGCGTCCCACGCGTGCCTGTCGGCCGCCGATTCGTGCATGCTCCGTGCCCCATACCACGCCGCCTGGAGTGTCCTCCGCTCCGACGGTCACGACGATCAGTCCCTGACCGTCCGTGTACGATACGCGGTAGCTCCTGCCCCAGCTCTCCGGATTGGGTCGAGCCGTGCCGTCGCCAACGCCGATGTACGGCGCGGCCAACTCAAAGCCCGGAGGCAACCGAACCGGCAACAAGATGCGTACTTCGTTCGGCACGATCGCGGCCACCCGTCGGCCGACCTCGAGACGCGAAAGGTCCACGGTCCGCAAGGACGCGGGAAGTCCTCCAGTCGGATGGGCTGCCTCGTAGGCCTCGGCAACCGGAGAGGCGAGCGCGCCGGGAGCCGGCTCGGATGGCCGTTCGCATCCTGTGGCCGTGAGCAGCGCGCCCGGGAGCATGACCAGCGCGGCCATGATCCTCGCGGCGCGGCGTCGCCTTGCCCGTCGCGTCGTGCGCGACCTATAGTTGTGGTTCATGGCCCTCGACCTTCTCGCCATCTCCCGATCCCTCATCGCGACCGACTCACGCTCCAGCGTGTCCAGCCGGCCGGTCATTGATCTGCTGATGCCACTCTGCGACGCCGCGGGCCTGCGGACAACCCTGTACGAAGAGTCGCGCGATGGAGTCTTCCAGTTCGACCTGGTCGCCGTCCGGCCGGGCGCATCCGATCTGCCGCCGCTCCTGCTCAACACGCATCTCGACACCGTGCCACCAGGCGACCCCGGACTGTGGACCGAATGTGAGGGCAGCCCGCTTCGCCTCACGCAGCGTGACGGCATGCTGTACGGGCTGGGCGCCGCGGACGTCAAGCTGGACTTCGCCTGTAAGCTCCTCGCACTCGAGCGCCTGCGGAACGAGCCACTTCGCCGGACCGTCGTTCTCGCCGGCACCTACGGCGAGGAGACGGGCCGCTGGGGAGCGCAGTTGCTCGCGAGATCGCTGCGACCGCTCCCCGCCATGGCCCTCGTCGGCGAGCCCACCTCGCTGCGCCCATGTTCTGCGCACAAAGGATATCTAGAGATCCACGTCTCGGCGAGGCAGGCGGCTCGCCTGCCCAGGGCCGACGCGTTCTGGCGGCTCGTGTTTGACGGCGTCGCCGCCCACTCGTCGCAACCGCACAAGGGGCACTCCGCCAACGACGCCTGCCTCGAGGCGCTGGTACAGCTCAACCGGAGCGGCGCACGGGTGCTCGCGCTCGACGGGGGCGATTTGGTCAACCGGGTCTCGACACAGGCTTCCATGATCGTGGCCGCCGACGAGCGGCCGCTCGTCGCGGGAGCGTGCGTAGAGCCGGTGGAGCGACCGGCAGACGCGCTGTGGGCGCCCGGGCTGATTGATCTGCTCCTGGCCGTCCACGAGTCGACGGTCCTCCTCCGCAATGACCTTCGGAGCCACGTCCTGGACGGGTTCGACCCGCCCTGGAGCACAGTCAACAACGGCCTCGTCGGGATCAGTGGTGGGTCGCTGCACCACGTCGTGGACATACGTCGCCTCTCCGGCGAGCATCCGGAGTCGTCCATCGCCGCCCACCTCGAGCGCCTGCGTACGGCGGCGCGATCCTCCGCCTGTGAAGCGGAGGTCACGCAGAGACTGGAATCGCCGCCTTTCCAGGGCGACGATACCTCCCGCGTCGCAACCACCCTTCGCCGCATCCTGAGCGACGGCAGCATGCCGATCGAGCCGGAGCGCAAGAGCGGGACCACCGAGGCCAGCGTCTACTCGGCGCTCGGCATCGACACGCTCGTCTTCGGTCCCGGACAAGCAGGAGGCAACATCCACCGCCCTAACGAACACGTGCCGCTCGCGGACCTTCACGCCGCCATCGATGTCTACACCGACCTCGTCAAGGAGCTCGCTTCCTGCTGAGTCGCTCGTGGAGTGCCCTTCCCGACTCAGCCACCGCTGACCGGGGACACGAACGTCACCGTGTCGCCATCACTGAGCGCATGGTCGGCAGCGATCGGCATCCCCCTGAGAAAGACGATGCGCACCGTATCTTGAGGCATGGCCAGATCCCGCATGACATCTCCGAGAGTGACGGTCTCCTGCTGGTACCGTAGGCTGACGCGTCCGTCCGCCCCCGCTCCGGGGGGCAGGAAGGCGCGATGCACGCCGATGAGCTCCGCGGTCACCGTGACTGTCATCGCACCGCCCTAATCGACGCTCCCCGCGTCGGCCTCGCGTGTGGGCGGGTAGTTCGGGCTGGAGAACACGTAGACCATGCTCATCGGTGCCGCGGAGTCGTTGACCACGCCGTGCGGCACGCCAGCGGGAATCAGGACCGCCTGGCCGGAACGGTAAGGCACCACTTCCTCGCCGACGGACAGCTTGCCCTTGCCGTCGACGATGTAACAGAGCTCATCCACTTCGTGGACGAGCTGCTTGGTAGCCGCACCGGGCTGCCACGTCGAGTAGCCGAGCATGGTCGCGGAGGCACCATTGAGCGCCCCGGAAATGAGCTCGCAAACCCAGTGGCCGCCTGGGATGTCCGTCCGCTTGCCCTCAGCGAGCGGGACGACGTGGATGCGCGCCCCGGCGTCAGATGACAAGAGAGCCGTCCTTCATCACGAGCCTGCCGTCGACCTCGATGGTCACATCGCGAATCGACCCGTCCAGATGGAGTCTGCTGTGGCTGCAGCCGCCCGGGTAGCAGTGCGAGTTGTCGCCGAGAGCGAAGTGCACCGTGCCCATCAGGCCCTTTTCCGACGGCGAACCGGTCGGAGACTTGTGGCTGGTGCCGATCGCGTACTCGGCGATGACGTTGGCGTTCTCGTCCGACCCGGCGACCACGTCGCGCAGCAGATCCGCGGCCACGCCGCCGCTGATGTCAGTACAGCGGCCGTCGTGGATCTCCCAACGCATCGGCTCCTTCAGCGAGCGCGGCTCACCCACGCCGAGCATGATGCCGTCGACGATAATGACACCTTCCGTCTTGTCCTCGACGGCGGCATAGGCCACTTCGCCCCAGAGAGGGACCGGACCCATCATCTCGCCGGCGCCCTTGATGGGCACCACCTTCAGCGCGGGGCGGTCCTTGATGCAGACCATCACGTCGGTACCGGCTGGCGTCGTGACGTGGCACCACTCGGCGCCTTCCATGGCCGCGATCAGCTTCTCAGCCCGCCCGACGATGAGATCGATATCCTCGTAGGTGAGGTCCCAATCGGCCATGCCCTCCTCGATGGAGCCGATCTTCGCCCCCAGGGCGACACTCTCAGCGACTGGGTCCACGTGCGCGAAGCGGTTGGCCCATTCGAGGTTGGTGGTGATTATGATGACATCGGAGGCCTTCATGGCCGCGGCCAGCGTCTTCGATGGCTCCATCGGTACTGCCATCGAGGCCAGGCACTGGCTGACGTGATGCGAGACGTCGGCCACGACCGGATAGGCGCCGTAGGAGACGGCGACGCCGGCGATCGCCTTGGCCTCGCGCTCGTGGTCCTCATCGGCAATGACGAGAACGCTGTCGCCCTCCTTGACGGCGAAACAGCGCTCCACGACGAGGCGTGCTCCCTTGATCAGCGTGGAATACGACTTCACTGTGAACCTCCTTCGAGCCTTGTCTGTGGTCGAGCGGCACAATCCAATGGATCACTCAAAATGGACCCCTCCGAGAAGAGCGCACGCCGCTTCGAGCACGCCGCCGGCGATAGCCAGCGCCTTGTCGGATACGAGGGCGCAGTTGTCGCATGATGCGCGTGGATCGATGTCGCCGAGCTTCGTGCCCTCAGTCACGTGAAGTCCGGAGCGCAGCAGCCCGCGCAGGACACCGGGGCACGGCGCCGTGACGGCGACGTCGCCCACATGGGCCACGACGTCGTTCGCGTGCACGTGGGTGCCGATAGTGAGGTGAGTGCGAAGAATCCCTTCGCCCGGAGAGCGCAGCACTCTCTCCGCGGAACGTCCGCCGATCTCCCCGGGGACCCCTGTGTTGGGCAGCGCCTCACCCTCCGTGATCACGCGGCCGAGGGTGTGGCCGCGGCACGTCTCCACCACGGCGTGGGCGTCACGACCTACCAAGAACCCCGGCCCCAAGGCGACGACCGCTGGGGCGTCGCTCACTGACGTTCCGAGGTTCCGCTTGGCGACGATGGCGTCAACGAGCAACACGGGCTTGAGTACTCGCACAACGGTGGTATCAGGATCGACGATGACCGTGACGACCTCCTGGGCGATGAGGCTGCGAATGGCGTCCACGTCATCGGCAAGGACCCCTCTGACCCCCTCCACCGTGATCTCGCCCTCGTACACGGCCTCCGCAAAGGCCACGCTTCGGCGCACCGCCGTCGGGGAGGGAATCTCGGTCATCACGATCGAGAACCCGGCGCTGCGTAACCGCAGCGCGACCCCGGTGGCCAGGTCGCCTGCGCCCTTGATGAGCGCCAGCGGGCGGCGGGCGGGCACGAGCCTCAGCTTCGTCGCGCCGCTCATTGACCCTCGTGCGCACGGGACGCGGAGAGCGCGCCGCGCCCGCTCAGCTTGCCGCAGGCATCTGCCACGATCTCGGCCATGATGCACAGGGCAAGCTCGGCCGGAGTCTCGGCGCCGATATCCAGCCCGATCGGTGCATGGACCGCATCGAGCTGCTCGATCGGAACCCCCTCAGCGAGAAGCTGAGCGCGGATCGTCTGCACCTTCCTGGCGCTGCCGATCATGCCGATCGATGCCGCGGGCGATTCGATCACGGAGCGGAGCGCGTCGGTGTCGTGCAAGTGCCCGTGAGTCACGATCACGACATGTGTCGTCGCGCTGATGGGCACGAGTTCGGAGGTGTTCGCCGGATTGCCGCAAACCAGCTGGTCGGCGTCGGGAAAGCGATCCTCTGTCACCATGTCGCGGCGCGGGTCAAGGACGATCACATGATAGTCGAGCAGCTTCCCTGTGGTGGCGAGCTTCTGACCAACGTGTCCGGCGCCCACGACCAGCAGCACCCGCGACGGCGAATGAACATCGAGAAAGACCGTCGCTTCGCCCCCACAGAGAGTGCCGAGAGCCCTGTCGCCCTTCTCGCGCAATTCGTAGCGCTCGCTCCTGGACTCTCGCGTCGCGATGCAGGAGAGAGCATCCGCGATGACCTGCCTCTCGAGGGCACCGCCGCCGATCGTCTCCACGATGCTGCCGTCCGCCAGCACGAGCATCTTCGCCCCGACGCCGCGGGGACTGGAGCCGGTCACCTCAGTGATCGTCGCCAGCACAAAAGGCACGCCCTGCAGCGTGAGTTCGGCGATCCTCGCGTGCAGTTCTGCGGGCCTCATGTGACCTCCTTGGTCGCTTCGTAGTCCTGAGGCGAGTCGATGTCGACGCACACGCGCGGGTCGTTGACGCTCACCAGACTCACCGCATCGGAGTGACGCTCGACGATCTCCCTTCCGCCGACGTCACCGCTCTGCTCGAGGATCTCCGGAAACAGCTGCGCACTCATGAGGACCGGGTTGGCGGGCCGGCCGCCGACCTCAGGCCGAACGACGGCGGCGCCTGTGGAAACGAACCGGCCGATCATCTCGTCGATGAGCGCCGACGTTACATACGGCTGATCGCCGAGGAGGAAGATCGCTGCGTCGGACGTCCCTGCCGACGCCCGCAGCCCCGCCTTGAGCGATGTGCTCATGCCGTCCGCATACTCCGCGTTCATCGCGGCGATCACGGGCGCGCCGTCGAGGGCCGCGAGCACCGCAGCCGCCTCGTGCCCCACGACGACGATTGTCCGCGCCGCCCTGGAGCCGAGAGCGGCGTCCGCCACGCGCCTCACCATCGGACGCTCGCCAACAGGCATGAGCAGCTTCTGCTCGCCCATGCGAGTCGCCTGCCCAGCGGCGAGGATCACGCAAGCGACCTCACGCGATCCGCGCACTTGCTGTCTGCCGGACACGTCGGTCACGCTGCTGACGCCAGCACTTTGGCGGCACGACGCTCGCGCAGGCACGCCAGGATCACCATGCTCGCGCCCCCGTCGGGCTTAAGCAGGTCCGTCGCCACGGTGAGTCCGAGAGACTCGACCGGAAGTGAGTCCACGCCGTTGAGAAGCGTCACGATGCGGGGGCGGGCGGCATCCGCCATCAGCGCCGACAGCTGCAGCTTCAGGCCGTCCACGAACACCCGCCGCGTCATTTCGCAGCCGAGAGGGATGCCGAGCAGCTGCGCCATGAGTTCGGCGCGGTGGACGTGCTCGGCGGTCAGCGGTCGCCCGATCACCCCGAGCCCAGCGACCTGGATCACCATGGTCGTCGCGGACGGCAGCACGGGCTCGCCGGGGCCGAATGCCTTGAATGGCAACCTGCGGCTACCGTCGGCTTCCACGAGCAGGTAGTCCGTCAGCCGTGCCGCCCACAGGGAGTCGACCGCCGCGGCCCCGAGTCCTGTGACTTTGCCGCCAGGTGCATGCCCGGCAGCGACCCCGGCAGCCTGGCCGAGCGCAATTGTCTCCCGCAGTCTGGCGACAAGTCCCTCGTCTTCGCCAAGGAACAGCGGACCCACTGCCGCCAACTCCCGCGCGTACATCGCCGTCGTCGTCGTTGCGATCACCGAGCGGCCCGAGGCCCTGAGCTCCTCGGCGAGGAGGCGCAGGGCGCTCGTTTTGCCCCCTGCGCCAACCGCCGACACGACCTCCCGCGATCCAAGCGCGAGCGCATCGCTCAGCGAACCCCAAGTCCCGCCCTGTACGGTGCCGGCGGCTACGATCGGTTCTCCCTCAGCGCCTCAAGGACCATCTCTCGCGTGATCGGCAGTTCCCGGAACCGGACGCCGATCGCGTCGTAAATGGCGTTCGCGATCGCCGGGGCCGTAGGCACCAGCCCAGGCTCCCCGATCCCCTTCGCGCCAAACGGTCCGTCCGTGCCCTCGCTCTCCACGAGAAGTGCCTCGATCTCGGGGACGTCACCGATGTTCGGGATCTTGTAGTCGAGGAACCGGTCATTCACGACGCGGCCGTCCTCGTGGACGAGCCGCTCCATGAGAGCGTAGCCGATACCCTGAGCCACGCTGCCCTCGATCTGCCCCTCGGCCATGGTCTGGTTGAGGGTCGTCCCGGTCTCGTGCGCGGCCACGACCTTCAGGACGGTGACCTGACCGGTCTCCTCGTCCACCTCGACTTCGGCCATCTGCGTGCCAAAAGAGAAGCAAGGGATGTTCTTGGCGAACGCTGTCGGGATCGTGTAGCCCTCGGGCAGCTTGTCGACGAACTTGCCGGCGCCCGAGATCGGAAGGCCGTGCGCGTTCACCGAATGATCAACGATCTCGCTCAAGTCGTGCTTCTCGTCCAATCCCTTGACCCAGATCTGACTCTCCTCGATCACGACGTCGTCGGCGTCGACCTCGAGCATCTCTGCCGCGGCTTCCACCAGCGCCTTCTTGGCGTCAAGAGCAGCGGCAAGGACGGCGTTGCCGTCCATGAAGCTCGCACGGCTCCCCCAGGATCCGAGGTCGTACGGGGTCAGGTCCGTATCGTGCGACATCACGTTGACGTCGCTCAGCCGAACCCCCAGTCCCTCCGCGGCGATCTGCGCCATGGCCGTGTGGGCGCCTTGACCCATGTCCAGCGCCGAGGTGATCAGAGTCACGGTGCCCTCGTCGGACAGCTTGATGAACGCCTCGGCCGAGTTGAACCCGTAGAAGCGGCCTCCGCCGCCGGTGTGGACCATGTTGGCGACGCCTACCCCGCGCCTGACGCCATCGGGCTTTGTCGCCCGCTTCTCGTCCCAGCCCATGCGCTTGGAGGCCTCAACCATGCAGTCCGTCATCCCGCAACCGCACACCTCGGCGCCGCAGGACGTGGTCTCCATCGCGCAGTTCGAGTTCGCCAGGCGCAGGGCCAAGGGGTCCATGCCGATTTGCTCGGCCAGCTCGTCGAGCTGGCACTCCGTTGCGAAAGCCATCTGCGGATTACCGAATCCGCGAAACGCCGTCCCCATCTCCTTGTTCGTATAGACCATGTCGGCGTGATAGCGGATGTGAGGCACGTTGTAGAGCGTCCCGAACATCATGCTCGAGAAGTTGATCGTGGCCGGGCCCTTGTCATGGTAAGCGCCCGCGTCGCCGATGACCCGGAGATCGCGGACCATGATCTGCCCGTCCTTCGTGGCCCCGGTCCGGAGGAACATGGTGTACGGATAGCGTGTCTTGGCGGTCGTGAACTCCTCGCTGCGCGTGTTGACGATGCGAACGGGCCTGCCCGTCATGCGCGAGAGCACGGCTGCGATCGGTAGCTTCATGTCCATCACGAGCTTCGACCCGAAGCCGCCGCCCATGTAGGAGCTGATGAGACGTACCTGGCGCCGCGGAATCCCGAGGATGCGGGCGACCTCTTGGCGCTGTGTGTGGGGAGCCTGGGTGTTCGTCCAGATCGTGAGACGATCTGACTTGTCCCACTTGGCGACGCAGTTGGACACCTCGAGGCACGTGTGGGCCACCTGGTGCGTGACGTACTTGCCCTCCACCACGTAGTCGCATTCCGCGAGCGCCTTGTCAGGATCGCCGAAGAGCCGGTCGACGCTCCACGTGGCGTTGCTCTCCTTGCCGTCGTGTACGAGGGGAGCTCCCGGCTCCATGGCCTCTTCGACGTCGAACACGGCCGGCAGCGGCTCATAGTCGACGCGGATCAGGGAGAGAGCCTCCTCCGCGGTGTCTTCGTCGACGGCAGCGACCGCAGCCACCTCATCGCCGACGTACCGCACCTTGTCGACGCAGAGGATGTGCTTGTCCGCCAGCCAGTGGTAGAAGCTGAACAGGTTGTCGGGAACGTCCTGCGACGTGATGACTGCGTGCACTCCCTTGAGCTGTCTGGCGGCCGTTGTATCGATCGACCGGATGATGGCATGGGGATGCGGGCTGCGCAGGATCTTGGCGATGAGCATCCCGGGCATCTTGAGGTCGACGGTGTACTGCGCCTCGCCCGTGACCTTGGGCACCGCGTCGATGCGCGGGAGTCCCTTGCCGATCACACATCCGCCCATTCGGACCCCCTCTCTTCGAGCAGGCATTTCGCGGTCTCAACGGCCTCGAGAATCTTGATGTAGCCGGTGCAGCGACAGAGATTGCCCTTCAGGCCGTCGAGTATCTCCTGGCGCGAAGGGGTCGGATTCTTGTCGAGCAGCGCCTTGGTGGTGAGCACCATGCCGGGCGTGCAGTAGCCGCACTGGATGGCGCCCTCCTCCACGAAGGCCTCCTGGACCGGATGCAGAACGCCGGCCTTCGCCAAGCCCTCGATCGTCACGACCTTCCGGCCCTCGGCTTCATGAGCGAGGACGAGACAGGAATTGACCGGCTCGCCGTCCAGCAGCACCGTGCAGGCCCCGCACTCGCCCGCTCCGCAGCCGTTCTTCGTGCCGGTCAGGCCGATCTCGTCGCGGATGACCTCAAGCAGCGTGCGGTGGGTGGCGACGAGGAGATGACACTCATCACCGTTGACCGTGATATGCAGTTCCTTCTTCACCCTCCTGCCCCTTTCTGCGCCCAGACGCGAGCCGCGTCCAGAGCTCGTCTGGACAGGACCGAGACGAGTGTCACGCGGTAGTCCGCGGAGGCGCGCACGTCCGTGATCGGGAGCGCATCTTCGGTCGCAGCCACACATGCGCGCTCGATCAGAGCCTGGTCGAGGGTCTCCCCGATGAGCACCCGTTCGCAGCTCCGCGAGCGGATGGGCGTCGGCGCGACGGCGCCGAGCGCCACGCGCGCATCCTGGACGGCAGCGGTGTCGTCGGCAAAGGAAACCCACACGGCAACGCCGACCGTGCAGCAGTCCATCGCGGAGCGGAACGTCTTGTAGTACTTGCCGAATCCGGTGGGACACGGCGGCACCGAGATGGACTTCAGCAGCTCTCCCGGCTCAAGGACGGTCTGGCCGGGGCCTGTGAAGAACTCCTCCAGCGGAAGCGTGCGCTCGGAGCGGCCATCCGTGATGGTCGCCAGGGCGTCGTAGGCCAAGAGGATGGGCGCCATGTCCGCGGACGGCGCCGCGTTGCACAGGTTCCCCCCCACGGTCGCACGACTGCGCACTTGTGCTGAGCCGATCCAGCTCGCCGCATCCGCGACGGCGGGATAGTGCCGCCGCACCTCGAGTGAGTGCTCTACGGTCGCGAGCGGCGCGGCGGCCCCGATGGTTAGCGTGAGGTCGTCGCCTACTCCGACGAACGCAAGTCCGGGAACGTCTCTCAGGCTGACGAGCATCGTTGGCCGAAGGCCGCCCTGTTTCATCTGCACGACCAGGTCGGTGCCGCCAGCCAGAGCCTTCGCCCCGCCACCGGAACCGGCCAGTGCCGCACAGGCCTCTTCGAGCGACGACGGTCGCACGTACTCGAAGGCTTTCATACGCGTCTGCACCTCCTCTGGGCCGGGCTACTTCTCGAGGGCGGCCACGCCGGCCCGCGTTTCCTCGATCGGCGCCCGCACCATCTCGATGGCCTCGCGATTGCAGAGGAAATAGCAGACCGCGCAGGAGTAACACTCCTTTGGCTTCACGAGCACGGCCTTCTTGTCGATGATCTCGATACACTCGCAGTGACCGGGCGCCGCGCAGAGGCCACAGCCGTTGCACTTCTCGAGATCGATGGCGGGCAGCATTGGGATGTAGTCGACTTCCTTTGGAGTGACGATGTACTTGAGCGCCAGCCCCCGCATGTCCTCGAGCGTTTCGTAGCCGTTCTCGTCCATGAACTTGCGCAGCCCTGGCTCGATCTTGGCAAACGCCTTGTAGCCCTTGAGATACAGCAACGAGCAGTAGGTGAGCACCGTGGCGCCGTACATCAGCATCTCCACGGAGTGACGCCAGTTCATGAGGCCACCGCCGCCCGCGAGCGGCAGGTCGGGACAGATCGTCCGCATCTGCGCGATGTGGCGGTACGCGAGGGGACGAATCCAGGGGCCGCACAGCCCGGCGAAGGACTGGTTGCCAGTCGACGGGTACATCGGCCGGCCGCCGTCCTTGATGTCCAGCGGCGGTAGAGACTGCGGGCAGTTGATCGCCGAAACGGCGGCCGCGCCACTCTTCTGCACCGACCTGGCCACCATCATCGTGTTGGCTTCGGGAGTCATCTTCGGCATCACCGGGATGCTCACCGCATCCACCACCGCCTTGCACACCTGGCCCGCAAGGACGGGGTCCTTGCCCAGGGTGGCGCCCAGTTCCGGCTCTTCGTCCACGCCCATCTGCTTGGCCATCAGGCCAAGGTTGGGGCAGGACATGTTCAGCTCGAGCATGTCCGCGCCGGCCTCCTCGAGCATGCGGGCGAGTTTGGCCCAGCCGTCGAGGTCCTCGCCCGGGCCCATCATGTTGGCGATGATCTTGAGATCGGTCTGTTCCTTGCAGTCGGCGATCAGCCGCTGGGTCTTCTCGACCTGCATGCGCTCGCCCGACGGCGAGTAGAAGGCGCCTTCCTTCTCGATGATGTGATACGGCCGCGCATACAACGGGATCTGCAGGAACGTAAGCTTGGTGCTCACCGCGGAGGCCCCATGCTCCTCGGCGATCTTGATCTTCTCCACTTTGTTCGTGAGCTCAGACGACGCCACAATGAACGGGTTCTTCAGCTTCAGCCCCGCGAAGTCGACCGACAGATCAGCCATCGAGCTCTCCCTTTGTGCAGTTGTAGTCATCGGATACCCCGGCGAAGCCCGAGTTGGCGACCGCTTCGCGCGTCTCCTCGAGGCGGGCCGCGACTTCGAGGTAGCGCCCCGCGACCGCCAACTCAGCGTCCTTGCGCGCCTCGTCAGTCCAGTAGCCGAGTTCGTATCCGTACCACGGCTTCTTGAGCTTGAGCTGGGGAAGCCCTTCGGCCTTCCAGAGCTCAATCGCCCTGTCCATGAACTCCTTGCGAGGGAGCGAGGTCGGCGGGTAGTCCCATTTGCGGGTCGCGTCGATCAGGATCGCCGACGTCCCCACCGGCGACGGGAATCGCTGCTCGTCGACGTGCGCCTCGGGCGGCGCCGATGACGGGTCCAGGATGCTCGCCTTGTGGGTGACGATATGGGTATCGAGGTGCGGACGCATGCGGTACGCCATGGCCCAGTTCACCGCGTCGGCGTCGTTCGCGTCGATGTCGTCGTCGACGGCGACGATCATCTTGCCGATCGTCGGGTCCAGCGCAACCGCCGCGTGCAGGGCCTGCCAGGGCTGAGACGGGTGTGCCTTCTTCAGCTGGATGACCAGAAGGCCGTAGCTCCCCGTTGCCTCGTGCAACTGCACGTCGAGCACGCCGGGAATGTTCGCCGAGCGCAGCCGGTTGAGGAAGACCGCGTCATACGCGAGCTTGCGGATCAGACTGCTCTCCGACGGCGGGAACTGACTGAGGAACGCCTGGTAGAACGGTTGCTTGCGGTGCATGATGCCGGTGACGTGGAAGACCGGGTTCGCGACCCGAGTGCCCATGTATCCGGTGTACTCGCCGAAGGGAGCCTCCTGCTCGCGGTAGGTTGGGTCGACGTAGCCCTCGATCACGATCTCCGCGGACGCCGGGACCGCCAGGTCGACAGTCTGGCACTTGACGAGTTCGATCGGCTCGCCCGCAATGCCGCCCGCCACGTCGTACTCGTCGACCCCGAGGGGGATCTTGGCGACGCTGCACAGGCCTACGGCGGGCGTGCAACCGACGATGATCGCCGCCTCAAGCATCTTGCCCTGGCTGCGAGCGCTCTGCATGTGGAGGCCGATGTGCTGGCTCTGGTGGGCCATCATGCCGGCCTTGTCACCGCCTTTGACCATCACGCGGTAGGTCCCGATGTTGCCGTCGCCGGTCACCGGGTCTTTCGTCACCCAGAACGGCGATGTGAAATACGGCGCAGGATCGAACCCGGGCGTCGAGATGGGGTGTGGAAACTCAAGGATTCCGCCGTGCTCCAGAAGACCCTCCCCCACGTGGATCTCCTCCGTCACCGGGCCGTCGTCGACGAGGCGGGGCGGGATGTAGTTCTTGTGTACCTCCGCCCACCGCTCGGTGATCCTGTCCGAGGTGCAGCCGAGCGCCTTGGCGTACACGGCGCGGTTCGCGCCCAGTACGCCCACCGCGACCTGGCCGTCGAACGTGCGGCCCATCTGGTCGGTGACGTTCTCGAACACGAACGCGGTCCGCTCCTCGGCGGGGAGCCCGCGGAACTGCAGCCGTACCAACGGCATCAGCTCGGTGTCCTTGCAGATGCTCGAGGTGATGCGCCGGACGAGGCCGTCGGCCTCCAACGCCGCGATGTACTCGCGGAAGTCCCTGTAGTAGCTCACTATGCCCCCTGCTTCAGGATTTCGGCGACCAGCGGATCCTCAAGCACCCAGTCAAGCCCAAGCCGAGCACGAGTCTCGGCGGTAGGCAGTGTGGTGACGGGATCAAGGCCGCTGGCCTGGTAGAACTCGGCGCGCATGAGATCGAAATCCACGGTCTGACCGGCCAGAGGTCCCTCCGTCAGAGCCTCGTCACACAGCCGGCGAGGCAAGACGTCGTCAACAGCGCGCAGGCCCTCGCGGACGTTGATGACTCGCTCCAGCGTGTTGACGCGTTCCCCGGTGAGGTAGATGTCGGCAGGCCCGAACTCCTGACCGGTGGCTGCGGCGATCAGCTGTGCAAGCGAGTCGTCGGACATGCCGATGGATAGGAAGGCGCAGGTGCCGGCGGAGTCTGACCCGCCGGCGCGCCGGTTGCGGCTGCCGAGGGTGATCGGCGCCTTGCCGCCGTCGGCGAAGCGATCGACGTCCGGGTTGGTGAGCTCGGCGGTGACCGTGTAGCCACCGGCGTGGTGGCAACCGCCGCGCGGGCCACAGGCGTAGACCAGAGCCATGCCTTTGGCACCGCGGGGATCGTAGCCCCCCACCTCCATGCCCTTGGCGTGCATGGCGAAGGCCTCCGAGTCATGGCCGATCTCCTCAGCAAGGGCGCGGCTGCCGCGGGCGATCCTTGCACCGAAACCCGTGAGGTACGCGGCTTCATGGATCAGTTGCAGCACGGCGTCGGCGTTGCCGAAGCTCAAGTCGAGACCCCCGGTGTCCTCCAGTGTCAGAAGCCCCTTCTGGAAGCATTCCATGGCAAAGGAGATCGTGACGCCCACGGAGATCGTGTCCATGCCGAGCAGGTCGCACAGGCGGTCTGCGGCGATGACCGGGGCAAGGTCGAAGATGCCGCACGCGCTACCGAGCGAATAGGCGGTCTCGTACTCGGGTCCCTCCGACATCGCACCGGCATATGGGCCTTCGCGGACCACCGTCACCTTGGAGCAGCGGCTGGGGCAGGGCTCACCGCAAGGCTCGTCCTTGACCAGGAACTTGTCGCGCAGCGTGGCGCCCAGCAGGCCCGCGGCCTCCTCCGGTGAGGCCGCCCGCTGCCAGTTGTCCGCCGGCATCATTCCGGAGTTCAGGGTGACCGCCACAGTGCTCATGGACCCGTGCAGCTTCAGCGGTCCCGACGTGAAGGGGTTGGCGCGCAGCTGCTCGTTGATCTCGCGCACCGTCTGCTTAAAGACCTGCGGCTCGGCGAGCGGCGCGGCCTCCTTGCCCTTGCGAACCACCAAGGCCTTCACGTTCTTGGAGCCCATGACGGCGCCGACACCGCCTCGGCCCAGGGCGCGCCGCTCGTTGAGCATGCAGGCATAGGGGACCATGTGCTCGCCGGCCGGGCCGATGCAGGTCACCGCCAGCTCGCCGGACGGCAGCTCTTCACGGATGAACTCCTGAGCGGCCTGCGTGTCCAGCCCCCAGAGGTGCTCCGCCGGCCGCAGCTTGGCGGTTCCGCGAGCGACCTCGACGTATACGGGCCGCTCGGAACGGCCGGTGAGGATGATGACGTCGAAGCCGGAGTTCTTGATGGCCGGTCCGAGGAGTCCTCCCGTGATGCAGAAGAGATAGAGGCCCGTCTGGGGCGACTTGGTGACGACCGCCGCGCGCGCGCCTCCGGGAGCCCCTGTGCCGGTCAAGGGACCGGACGTGAAGATCATGGGGTTCTCAGGGCTGAGCGGGTCGGTGCCCGGCGGCAACAGCTTGAAGAGGTAGTAGGCGCCGAGCCCGCGGCCGCCGAGGAAGTCGTTGGCGGCCTTGAGGTCGAGCGGCTCCTCGCGTACATCCCCGGTGCCCACGTCGACGAAGAGCACCTTGCCCCAGCGCGCGCCGGCGGGCGGTGTCTGGCCCATGCCCATGTCTTACTCCTCCCCGAGCGCACGCCGATAGAGCCGCGTGAGGTCCGCAGGCGACGCCTTCCGCATGTTGAGCCGATAGTTGACGACCTTTGTGCACTGGTCGACGAGCACTGGAATCTCGTCCAGCGGCACTTGCACCGGATCGAGCTTAGTCGGGAACCCCACGTCGTCCATCAGTTGCCACAGCCGCTCCAGCACGTACTCCGCCAGGTAGCGGTCGTCGCCCTCGGCGTCCAGCAGACGCGCCACCGGCGCCAGCTTGTGGGCCGCCACCGAGACGTTGAACTCCATCGCGTAGGGCAACATGATCCCTGTGGCGAGGCCGTGAGAGAGGTGGAGCCGCCCCAGCGGCTGCGAGAGCACGTGCGCGAGCCCCGGCAATGCCGTCCCGGTCGCCAGGTTCGCGATGGAGCTGGCCTCGAGCATGCTCTGCTTGGCGGCGAGATCACCCGTGAGCGCCGCCCTGGGCAGCGTCTCGAAGATCGTAGCGGCCGACGTCGCCGCCATGCCGTCGGAGAAGTCGGTCGCGCCGACTGACCAGATGGCGTCCAGCGCATGCGCCAGCGCGTCCATGCCGGCCACGAGCGCCGGCCACGCCGGGAGGCTCTCCATGAGTGACCCGTCAAGGATAGCGACTGTCGGGAAGGTCCGCTCGTCGAGGATCGACATCTTGAAGTTGCGTTCTTCGTCGGTGAGGATCGTGACCTTGGAGACCTCTGTGCCCGATCCGGCCGTCGTCGGGATGGCAATGACGGGGAACGGCGGTTTGGCCGCCTTCTGGAAACCCTCGTAGTCAGTCAATGCTCCGCCGTTGGCGGCGACGAGCGCGATGCCCTTGCCCGCGCACATCGGACTGCCGCCGCCCAGTGCGATGACCACATCGCATCCCTCCGCGGCGAACGCGGCCACTCCGGCGCTCACGGTCTTGACACCCGGATCCTCTTCCACGTCATCGAACACGGTGTAGGGCAGGCCGGCTTCGTCGAGCGCTCCGGTCACACGGGCAGTGATGCCGGCGGACGTCAGTCCCTTGTCAGCGCACACGAACGCCTTGCTTCCCGCGGCCGCGACTTGAGCACTCACCGCGGACACAGACCCGAGCCCATGGACAATGCGGGTCGGCATGTAGAACATCCTGCTTGCTTGACTCATGAGTCCCCCTCGCTCGGGCCCCTTCCCTCAGGGCGACAGAGAAGCCTGTCCTACCGAAGTGTAGTGTTCTTATAACAGGTTTCCGTACGAACCACAGAACATTTTCTAGTCAGTGACTGCCTCGCGGCCGTCGGGCTGCCGATCTGGCGTCAGTGCTTCTGCGCAGGCGGACTCATTGCTTTCCCACGCGCTCCAGAACGGCGCGCCGTTCTTTCGGCTCCGAGTCAGGAAGCCGTGATGGCAATACCGGTCGGAGCGGTAGAAGACGTGAGCAAGGTCAGCCACGCTACCGTCGGTCGAGTACGCCGTCAGGGTGAGCTTGAGCAGCGGGGTGAGGATGTCCACGTGCAGCAGCCGCGCCATCTCTTCATCCGCAGCCACTGCCTGGAACGTCTGGGACGCCCACTCAATGCGCACGGCTGCGCGCTTCTCGATAAGGACGATCAGCGGCTCTTCAGTGAGCGCGCCCAAGGGAATCTTGGCCCCGATGGCGTACGGCAGGTGGTTGACCATGACCGCCAAGGGACTGGAGCCGACGATGCGGACGCGCTGCACCTGGAAGAGATCGTCCCCGGTGTCAACCGCGAACACCTCGGCCAAGTCGGGGGTCGCCTTGACAAGCCGAAACTCCACCACCTCGATCTTCGTGTCGCTGCCGATTTGGATGAGATCCTCGAGATTGCCGGTGATCCGGGGCGCGGCGTCCTCCGCCACCGTATCCGAGACGAACGTGCCCTTGCCCTTGATCCTGACGACCAGTCCTTGGTCTTCCAGTATGCTGAGAGCCTGCCGGATCACCACCCTGCTGACGCCGTAGCGGTGTGTGTACTTGGCTTCCGACGGCATCCGGGCGCTGCGCGCGAGCTTGCCGGAGAGGATCTGCTCCTTGAGGTCGCGCATGATCTGGTAATAGAGGGGGATCCCGCCATTGCGCGACGGTTGCACGCGCGAGTCCGCCCCCGCAGTGCTTTCGCGGTGAGACATCTCAGCCACCTCCGAGGGGCACGATGACGCGCAGTTCGCCGCCGTCGTGGATGGGGGTTTCGGGGCGGACGCGCTCGCCGTCCAGCGTCAGGAACGAACGCTCCTGAGCCGGAACGGCGAGCACGTCCAATGCGGCCGCGACGGTACTGCCGTCGGGCACGTCTACTCTGGTGCGCCGAGCGTGATTGCCGAAAAGGACCACGTTCACCTGCATTGGCTCTGCATCCTCGCGCTTCACACGACGGTCGCGGCCGCCTCCGCTCTTGCATGTGCGGCCATGCCGATCGGCGTGAGCAGCACGATCTTCGTCGCCTCACGTGACTCGAACATGCGATAGGCCTCCCCAGCATCGTCGAGCGGCATCCAGTGTGAGATGGCGACGGTGGGATCGACCCGGCCGCTGCTGATCAGCCCGAGCACGTCCTCGCGGTCGTCCGTGGGGGCGCCCACTGAGACCCGCAGCGTTGTCTCGTTGGCGAACATGGCTCCGGCGTCGAGCGGGAAATCGGGCTCGAAGTGGGCACCGATCACGCTCACGGAGCCGCGCGGGCGAGCCATCTTCAGGGCCGAGGTGAGAGCCGGGACGCCTCCAGCACATTCAATGACGGCATCCGCCCCGCGGCCGCCCGTCTCGGCCATTACGGCCGCGACCGCGTCGTCTGTTGCCTCGATCGGAATAGCCCCCAGTCGCCTGGCCAACTCGAGCCGCGCAGCGACCGTGTCGATTGCGAGTACCTTGCCGGCGGTGAGACGGGCGACCAGAATGGCCATGATCCCGACGGGACCGCAGCCAACGATGGCCACGTTGTCGCCCACGTGGAGGTCGGCGCGCTCCACGCCGCGATAAGCGGTGGAGAGGATGTCTGCCACGAAGACCGCCGCGTCGTCCGAGACCTCGTCCGGCAGCTTCCACAGATCGCGGTCGGCATTCGGGATGAGCACCTGCTCCGCCTGGCCGCCGTCGAGACGCGGGTACGCTCCGGAGAATCCGAAGAGCGCCCTTTCCTCGCACTGCGGCTGGGCCTCACGGCGGCAGTACCAGCAGGTACCGCAGGAGGTCATCGATGAGCAGACCACTCGATCGCCGACCTTGACCTGGCTGACGGCAGCACCGACCTCGCGGACGGTACCGACGAACTCATGACCCATCGTTGTGCCCCATTCAAAGCCGGGAACGTACCCCCAGTAGGGCAGAAGGTCGGCGCCGCAGATGGCCGTCGCCGTCACGTCGATGATGGCGTTGTGCGGATCGCCGATGACCGGGTCCGCGATATCGTCGACGACAAGTTCTTTGACTCCCACCAGACGAACTGCGCGCATCGCACGCTCCTCTCTTCGAGATCAGATGCCAAGCCGCTCGCGAAGCTCTCTCGTGGGCACGCCCTCAGCATCCCATTGCCTCAGCTCGTAGTACTCGTCCATGACTTCGTCGACCGGGCAAGTGTGACCACCGGGATCCGATGGCGCCGGCTCCTTCTGGAGACGCTGGGGTAGCGTGTCGTCCGCGCGCGTGAAGCCCTCCTCGATGTTGAAGAGCCTCTCGATGGTGCTGATGCGCTCCCCGATCTCGTAGACGTCGTCCGGCGTGATGCTCATGCCCGTCGGCAGGTTGGCGCAGCGGGCATAGAGCTCGACGGTGATGCCGAGGTCGACCGTGAACATGCACATGACCAGCGAGTCGATGATCGCCGTGCTGTCCTGCATCCGCTTGACCAGCTCGGGCTTGCCTTCCATGGTGTAGCGGTCGTAGTCGCCGAGCACACCGAGGAACTCGGCGGCGACGGTGAACGCCTTGTTGTGGTCGGCGCCGCGCCCCGTCGTCGCATAGCTCAACCCCATGCCGGTGAAGCCGCGCGCGGCATACGCCGCCATGTCGAGCCCCTTCACCTGCATGGCGTATTCCTCGCCGCGGCCGAGCGCGCGGGCCGCCCCACGTGAGCCCAGCGAGAGGATCTTGCCGATGCCTTCGCGTGAACCCATCTTTCTGATCGCCGGCACGAGCACGTCGGCGTTGCCGAAAGTGAAGTCGAGCCCGTCGGCCTCTTCCTTCGACAGCAGACCGCGCTCGGTCATCTCCATGGCCCAGGCGATGGTCGACCCGGCGGTCATGGTGTCGATGCCGACGAGGTCGCACTCGAGGTTCGCCTCGAAGAGCGCCATGAGATCGACGATGCCGCAATCCGGCCCGAGCGCCCAGACCGACTCGTGCTCGATGCGCTCCGAACGGTAGTGCTTGCCGTTGCGCTCGAACTCCACGACCGACCCGCAAATGACGTTACACCCGCTGCATGCCTCGTACTGCTTGACGTACTTGGCGATCTCGTCGTTGTGAATCGACGAGACATCCGGCGCCTTGTCGTCCTGATGATTGCGCCAAGGCAACCCGACCGCCTCGTTGACCACCGGCAGCATCCCGGTGGTCCCAGCCCAGCGAAAGGCCGGTCGGACCGGATTGTCCATGATGATGGTGTGAAGCTCCCTGCAGGCGGAGATGTACTCCGCAGGCTGCGGAGCCACTCGGATCCCGCCTGTCCCCCGGACGGCCACACCCTTGAGCCGCTTGGCGCCGAAGACCGCGCCCGGGCCTCCGCGGCCGGCGGCGTGCTGCACGTGCATGAAGTTGGCGAACGGCACGAGGTTCTCGCCGCCTGTGCCGATTGCCCCGGTGCGGAAGTCCGGTCCGAACTCTTCAGTCATCATGCGCTGTGCCGCCTGGGTGTCCATGCCCCAGATGGCCGCAGCATCGCGCAACTCGATTCTGTCGTCATCGATGACGAGCGTGACCGGCTTTGGCGAGACCCCCGTGATGATAACGCCGTCCCAACCTGCGTACTTGAGCTCGGGGCCAAAGTGACCGCCCATGTAGCTCGCCGAGATTGTGCCGGTAAGCGGGCTCTTCACACCGACGGCGACGCGGCTTGCCGTCGGGATCATCGTGCCCGTGGCCGGCCCCGTGGCAAAGATGATCTCGTTCTCAGGGCCGAGCGGGTCAATGCCGCGCGGTAGGCGGTCGTAGAGGAGCTTCGCGACGAAACCCCGGCCGCCGAGGTACATCTCGGCGAGCTCGTCGCTGATCGCGAACTCCCCGATCTCGCCGCTGCCGAGGTCCACGACCAGAAACTTGCCCGTGTAGCCAGAGTACTTCACGACGCACCTCCCCACGTCAGTGCTCCTTCGGGACACCACTGGACGCAGAGGGGGTCGCCGTCGCAGAGGTCGCAGATCATGATCCGCTCGCTTTCACGGTCGATGCCCACGTTCGGGCAGACCTCCAGGCAGCTCTCGCACATCGTGCAGAGCTCGGCGTCGAAGCGGACGACACCCGCCTCCTCGTCGTACACGAGGGCGTCGACCGGACAGGCGTCAATGCAGGCACGCTCGTGCGCCATGTCGCAGACTGTGCAACTCAGTTTGCCGAAGCTCTCTGCCGGATCACGCGCGATCCGGACACAGGCAGCTGACGGCTTGATCTTCTTGAGTTTGCTGAGTGAACAGACACCGGAGCACATGTCGCAGTAGACGCACTTCTCTTCGTCAAAGGTGATGTAGTGCATGGCACCCTCCAAGCTATCCACGTCAGTCCAGCGCGGCGAGTGCCGCTTCGACACCGGCGCCGATATCGACTTCGATGCCCATCTCACGCAGGCTGTGGCCCATTGCGGTGAGAGCCAAGAGCGCGTAAGGGGGACTGCAAGTACCGCCCATGTGGCCGATCCGCACGAGCTTTCCATAGATGGGCGTGTTGAACAGACTGCCGGAGATCATGACGCCGAACCGATCCACCATGCGCCGGCGCAGCTCCTCATCATTGATGCCCGCGGGCATCTTGACGGCCGTGGCCACGTTGCACGCGTGCTCGTCTGAGTCTGGCCACAACTCCAGGTCCATAGCCCTGATGCCAGCGCGCGCGGCACGCGCGACTTCAGCGTATCGGCGGAAGTGCTCCTCATGCCCAACGTCAAGGTATTCGGTGACGGCCGCGTTCAGCGCAGCCATCTCCATCACGGAGGCGGTGTAGGGCCAGGTGCTCTTCTCGAGCCACAACTCCTTCCAGTCGAGGATGCTGAAGTAGGAGAAGCGGTTGGGCCGTTGGACGGAGCGGAAACGCTCCCAAGCAGCCTCAGAGATGCTCATCGCACTCAAGCCGGGTGGCGCCCCGAGGACCTTCTGGGAACCGACCGACACGACGTCGATACCCCACTCGTCGACCTCGACCGGTGTGCTCCCGGCGCAACTCACCGAGTCGACGAAGACGAGCTTGCCGTACTGCTTGCCCAGCTTCGCCAGCGTCTGGAGATCGGCTTGTGTGCCGCAAGGAGTCTCGCAGTGCACAAGCCAGAGAATGCTGGCTTCCGGGTGCGCCTTGAGTGCGGCCTCGACCTGTTCCGGCTCGACAACCGTGTTCCACGGTGTCTCGACCGGCACAGCGACGCCGCCGTACTTCTCGATGAAGTATCGATTGCCCTCGCCGTAGTGGCCGCTCTCGACGTTGATGACGACGTCACCGGGGTCGAGTCCACAGACCGAGACCGCCTCAAGACCGAGGAGCGCCTCTCCCTGCATGAAGACGATGTCGTTCTTCGTCTTGAGAAAGGCCTTGAACTTCTCCTGCGTGTCACGGAAGAGATCCATGAACTCCGGCGAGTAGTCGAAGATCATGGGCCCGCCGAGAGCAGCGCGGACCTTGTCAGTGAGTTGAACCGGGCCGGCGGTCATCATGAACTCGATCGAACGCTTCTTCATCACTCACCCCACGTTTCGCATGCGCATCAGAGGTCTCAACGCTTGCCTCGCTCGAACGGCAACGCGAGAGCGGCCGGCAGGTACGACTGCCGCGCGAAGAGCGCTAGAGCGACGATGACGGCGACGAACGGCAGCATGTTGATGAGGTCGGTAGAGATCTGAACGCCGACCAACTGAAGGGCAGTGGCGATCGACAGCGCAATGCCGAACAGCAGGGAGCCAATCAGGACCCAGACAGGACGCCCACGACCCAGCATGGCGATGACGATGGCAATGAACCCCATACCGCCGGTCATGAACGGCACGAAGATGCCGGCGGTGACGATGGCGAGGTAGCCGCCGCCGAGCCCGGCGAGAGCGCCGGTGCTCAGGACCGCAATCGTGCGGATCTTGAGCACGTCCACGCCGGCGTTGTCGAGCGCGACCGGCTTCCAGCCGGCAGCGCGGATATTCAGACCCAGGTTCGATTTGTATAGAACCCAACCCACCACGAAGATGAGCGCAATGCCGACGTAGAAGATGAGCGGCTGGTCGAAAAGGCTCGAACCGACGACCGGGATCTTGCTGAGGCCCGGGATCGAAACCGTGGGTACGGCGTCGAGACGCGGATAACTGTGACCATATTGTACGTCGTGCAGGAGGCTCGTGAGCCCTTCCATCGCCAGGAGGATGGCAATACCGACGACGATCTGGTCGCGGCCCATCCGGACGCAGAAGACGACCATGAGGAGCGACACCGCCATCCCAGCGACAAGCGCCGCCAGGAACCCGAGCCACGACGAGCCGCTCCAATTGGCCACAACGAAGCCACCGTAGGCGCCAAACAGCATCATGCCCTCGAGGCCGATGTTGAGCACGCCGGCTTGCTCGGAGATTGTCTCGCCCAAGGCGGTGAACAGCAGCGGCATGCCGGCGAGGATAGCCCCGGTGATGACGGCGGCGATGAACTCACTGTCCATTGGCCACCGCCTTGTCCTCATCCGCAACTCCGGCGCCGCCCGCCTTGTGCCTCCCTGAAAGGGCGGCCTTTACGCGGGCCCACTCGGTGAGCACCATGAAGAACAGGATGAGGCCGACGAGCAGGAGCAGGAAGTCGTTGGGCAGTCCCGCCATGCGTGCCGCCTCGTGTCCGCCGATCTGGATAACGGCGAAGAAGAACACGAAGGGGATCACCACCATGACGTTGAGGCCGGCAAGGAACACGATGGCGAACAGGGTCATGCCGAAGGCCGGGTTCCAGTCCGCACGAACGTAGCCCCAGACGCCGAGGACCTCGACCGCGGCGGCGAGCCCGATGAGGGCGCCGCTGAGCGCGAACGACGACATGATATCGCGCTTGACGTTGATGCCGGCATGCTTGGCCGCCTTGGGGTTGGCACCCAGAATGCGCAAGCGCAGTCCGTAGCCTGTGCGCGTCTGCATGTAGTGGACGATACCGAGCACCACCAGGGCGATGATGATACCCACGTGGATGCGCGTGCCGGGGAGGTACGGGAGTAGGAAGTCGAACGGTATGACATTGGTCTGGGGGACGAACCCCACGTCCGTCAGGAACGGACCCTTGATCAGGTAGTTGGCGAGGTTGATACCGAGATACGCCATCATCAGCGACGTGATGATCTCGTTCATGCCGTAGTAAGCCTTAAGGGTGGACGGCACGATAGTCCAGGCGCCACCGACGAGGAAGCCGATCAGGCACAGCAGTGCGAGCGCCAGCCAGAAAGGCATGGCTCCCACCATCCAGGCACCGAGGCCGCCGACCACGGCGGCGGCCATGAGGAACTGGCCGTCCCCGCCAATGTTCCACAGGCCCGCTTGGAAGGCGACGATGAAGCCGGCCGACATCAGGAGCAGCGGCGCCAGACGAATGATCGTCTGCATGAGACCGCTCCACGTGAAGAGGCCGCTCTCCAGCGTCGTCCAGTAGAACGAAAGGGGGTTCTTTCCCAGGATGAGCAGAAGGACCCCGCCAGCGATGAGGCCGTACACGACGGGGGCCGCGTGTCGCCAGAATCCCTTCGCCCAGCGTAGCCACGTGGGGGTGCCGACGTGGATCGCCTCCGGCATCGCGACATCACTCACTGTGGCTCCCTCCGATCATCAGCGCGCCGATCTCCTGCTCGGCCCCGGGCTTGTTCTCCACGACGCCCATGAGCCTGCCGCGCGACAGAACGGCCACGCGGTCACAGAGGAACAGCAATTCTTCGAGGTCGGTCGAAATGACCAGCGCTCCGGCCCCACCCGCGTCCGCGAGCTCGCGCACCCGGGCCCGTACTGCAGACGTTGTCTTGACGTCGAGCCCGTAGGTCGGCTTGTTGAACACCACGACCTTCGGATCGAACGCCAGCTCGCGGGCCACGACCACCTTCTGGATGTTGCCGCCGGAAAGCGACCCAGCAGATGTCTCGATGGTCGGCGTCATGATGTTGTACTCGTCCACCAGAGACCTGGCGTGTGCACTGATGGCGGCCGGACGCGTGCGCCCATGGATCCAGAACGGCTTGGTGCCGATGCGCTTGCTCACCATGTTGATGGCCACGCTCAGAGCGCCGACGATACCCTCGCCCAAGCGGTCGTCCGTGACGTACCGAAGGCCGAGGTGCTGGCGCGCGCCGATGCTCAGCCTGCGCATGGACGTACCGGCCAGCTTGATATCTCCGGCGGAGATGTGACGCTGACCCGCGATCGCCTCTGCCAGCGGCCGCTGACCGTTGCCGTCGACACCGGCTACGCCCACGACCTCGCTTGCGTGCACGACGAGTGAGAACGGCTCTTCGATGCCAATCTCGCCGTGCCTGCCCGGGACAGTGACGCCGGCCAATTCGAGGAGAGGCTCGCCGATTCTGGCCGCCCTGGTTGTCCTGCCGAGCTCCGAGACGTCGCGCAGCTCGGCGACATTGGCCAGGCTCTCCGCTTCCCCCGGGAACATCAGGTTGACGACCATGCTCTGCAACTCCGCCGGAGCCGAGCGCTTCATCGTTTCGTTGTCGATGGTGCCTTCCAGGCGTCCCTGCCTGAGCACGGAGACGCAGTCGCCTATCGCGAAGGCCTCATGAAGCTTGTGCGTGATGAAGACGACCGCAAGGCCCTCTTCCTTGAGATGCAGGAGAACGTGCTCGAGATCCTCGATGCCCTTGGGGGTCAGCATGGAAGTGGGCTCGTCGAGGATCAGCACCTTGGAGCCCTGCCACAACGCCTTGATGATCTCGACTTGCTGCTGCTGACCGAGCGAAAGCTGTGCCACCTCGACATTCGGATCCACCTCGACGCCGAGCATGGTGGCCAGCCGCGCCAAACCCCCCTGCGCCTTCTTGACACTGAGCCGGATACCCTCGCCTTGGCCGAGCATGAGATTGTCCAGCACCGTGAAGTTGGGGATCAGGCTGCTGTGCTGGTGCACCATGCCGATGCCCAGGTCGATCGAGTCGCGCGGACAGCTGATTTCGCAATCTCGCCCATCCACACGGATCGTGCCTTCCTCCGGGAGGTAGATGCCGGCCAGCACGTTCATCAGCGTGGACTTGCCGGCGCCGTTCTCGCCGAGCAGGCAGTGCACCTCACCGCGCCGTACGACCAGATTCACGCAGTCATTGGCGCGGACTCCCGGGAAGACCTTGGTGATACCGCACAGCTGGATGGCGACGTCCCGCGAGGAGCCGTCGTCTCCAGTCTGGTGGCCCGGATGGGCGGGCGCGGTCGTGAGACCGCGCCCGCCCTCCTCGTCACCTTGGTGCGAGACCGGAGCCATTCCTCACTGCCCAGCGGCGATCATGGCTTTGACGTCCTTGGCGCTCGTGACGACGGGCACCGTGAGGCTGCCGTCCATGATTGAGGCTTTCGCCGTCTCACACTTCGCCCAGATGTCCTCAGGGATGAGGGCCGTCTGCAGCAGGCTCAGACCGTTGTCGAGATCCAGGTAGATGCTCTTCTCGCCGAATGTGCCGGCCTCGAGATCCTTGATGAGCTGCGTGTCGATCTGCTCGAAGTCCCAGACGACTGAGGAAAGGTAGATGCTCTTCTTGTCGAGCGAGCTCTTGTCGCCGATGACGTCGATGAAGTAGACCTTGTCGGCGCCCGCAGGCGGAGTCGCGGTCTCTACGGCCTGCATCATGCCGAACGACGAGCCATCGCCCATGCCGAAGATGATGTCCGCGCCGCCCGAGATGGCATTGGTGGTGACTCGCTTGCCACCGGCGGCGTCGGCGTAGCCGGCCTGGCCGATCTGCACGTAGAGGATCTTGATGTCCGGACTGATTGAACGGGCGCCCTCGATATAGCCGCCCGACATCTTCGCCCAGTTCAGGTCGTCAGCGGACGCGACGATGGCGATCGTGTTGGTCTTGGACATGCTGGCCGCGAGGATTCCGGCGAGATACGCGCCGTTCTGCGCGTTTTCCTCGATAGCGGTAACCAGCATCGGTACGTTGGCCGCGTCGGTGCCGGGGTCTGCGCTCGTCACGGCGATCTGCAACTGCTGGGCCATGTTCGGGGCCACCGTGTTGTAGCCGCTCGCCCAGGCGAAGATCAGCTGGGGATCCTGCTCGGCCAGCTGGTTCATGATGGGGGTGATGTCGCCGTAACCGGCGCCGTCCTGGACGATGCACTCGGCGCCCATTGCTGCCGCAGCCTTCTGGGCGGATTCGACGCCCATCTGGTTCCACCCGTAGTCATTGCCCTTCTCGGGGGTGATTACCGCGACCTTGGTCACGTCGATGCCGGACCCAGGACTTGTTGACGCGCTGGACTCGGTCGTGGTGTCGGAGCGCCCGCAGCCGGCGACCAGTGCGACCGCGACCGCCAGAACCAGGATGAGAACCAGTGTGCCAGCCCCCCGCAGCTTGCCATTTCGCATTGAAGCCTCCCTCTCTGTGCCCCCCTGGAGGCACTATGTCGAGTCACGGAACCCGAACTGAGTCTTCGCTTGTCACCTCCTTGGAGCGATGGCACATCGCGTCGCCTGCCCGCCCCCGGACGGAGCAGGGCCACATGGGTGTCGAGAGCAGAGCGAGGGTCGGCGGTGGTTTCCGCCGTCGAGATCCCCGAAATTGCACGACCTAGACGTCATCGAGCGCTCCCCCTGAGTGGCTCTCGACATCGAACGGTGCCCCTCACCGCGAGTCGGCATGGACTTCATGTCGTCACGGATCCGAGCAGGAACTGTCTACCATCAAAACAGAACCAGTGTCAATAACAATACAGGTTCTTGTATGCACCGGATGACTCAACCAGCGAGCCTGTCGGCTCGACGCGAGCGGCAAGGGGCAGCGCCCGCGCACCGGCATTCCAGACTGAAGACCCCGGGCGCACTTGTCCCGCCCGCTGTATGTATTTTAGGATAACAGGAAAAGTCCGGTTCCTGTCGCCATCTGATAGCGGCCAAGGACCGGCCAAAGGGGGTTCTCAGATGGTCCAACCAGACGGCCAGTTCCGCGTCATGTTCACAGCCAAGGAGTACGCGAAAGCCGTGACTTTCTACGCAGATGGTCTGGGGCTTACCCTCGATCACGACTGGAACGAGGGCCCCGGCGATCAGGGCTCCGTATTCGAGGCCGGCGGCGGGATGGTCGAGATCTTCGCGCCCGCTCCCGACGCCGAGTACGTTGCCCCGCGTGGCGTCAGCATGCTGCTGCAAGTGGACGATGCCGATCGTTGCCTGGTCTTGGCACGCGAGCGCGGACTGACCGTCGTAGAGGAGCCCACTACCCAGTCTTGGGGACAGCGGACCTTGCGCCTGTGTGACCCCGATGGGATCATCGTCACCCTGGCCGCCACCGTCGACTGAATCCGCTCCCGGTCGTTGAACGAGCAGATCCTCAATCGAGCTAGATCTCGGGCTGCGGCAGTCGGTGGAGCGAACTGCCGCCACCATCAGCCCTTCACTGCCTGTCCAGTCGGGATCAGCGAGTGTGCGGTCTCCTCCTTACCGTTCATCAGCGGCTGCCCCGACTCTGGGGCGGCGGCGCTACCCCTTGGGCGCCGTCGCCCCGATTCGAGTCGCCGGACGGGTCAGGCCCATCCGCACGACGCGAGGTGCGTATCTGACCAGGTGCCGCCGGGTCTGATCCGCCTCAGGTACATCTCCTGAACCGCAGGATCCGCTCACGCTCGAGCGTCACCAAGAAGGTACTTGGTCGTGTCAGGGAGCGACTCGTGCGGCGCCTCCCTCAGCCTCGCCGTGTGAGCGTCGGCCGCAACCAGCGGCAGGAACGTCCCGGCACGGCGCGGAGGCGACACCGCGACAAGCTCAGCCCGAAGCTCATGAGAACGGCAACCCCAGCTCGGGCCAGCGCAGGGTGACTCGCGCTATCACGTCGCGGTCCATGGCCAGTGCTTCAGGCCAGTCGCGCAGGTGCCCCTCGTCCCTCCAGGTATGCGTGGCATCGATGCCCATTCGCGCGCCGAAGCGAAGCTGAGTTCCGGCGAGTTCCAGCGCATCCGCCGGGCCCGGCAGGGTAAGGCAGTCCCGCTCGGGGCTCACGTTGTTGAAGACCGTCCACGCGACCTCTGAAGGGTCGTGGACGTCGATGTCTGCGTCGACCACGACGATGAACTTGGTGAACTTCATCCGCCGCACGCCCCATAGCGCATTCATCGCTGCAAACGCATGGCCGGGGTACGCCTTGCGGATGGAGACGATGGCGCAACGGTTGAAGACGCCCTCGATAGGGAGCTCCAGGTCGACAAGCTCAGGCAACGTGTGCCGGAGAAGGGGCAGGAAGAGCTTGGCGGTTGCCTGCCCGAGAAGGCAGTCCTCCATGGGAGGCCTGCCCACGATCGTGGCTGGGTAGACGGCATCGGGTCGCCATCGCATGCAGGTCACATGGAACACCGGATAGCGCCCCACATCCGAGTAGTAGCCGGTGTGATTGCCACACGGGCCCTCGTCGCGCTGCTCGCCGCGCTCGACGTAGCCCTCGAGCACTATCTCGGCTTCGGCCGGGACCTCGAGATCGACAGTCTCGCAGGCGGCGAGCTTGATTTGCTCACCACGCAGGAAGCCCGCGAAGGCGAACTCATCAACGCCGGGGGGGAGCGGTGCGGTGGCAGCGTAGGTCACCACCGGATCGGTGCCGAGCGCCACCGCGACCTCGAGGCGTCCGTCGGACTCGCGGAAGTTGGCGGCGCCGTCGTGATCCACGTGCCAGTGCATGCCGGTGGTCCGAGCGTCGAAGACCTGCAGCCGGTACAGCCCGGCGTTCCGGCGACCGGCTCGGTCTTTGGTTACAACGACGGGCAGGGTGATGAACGGGCCGCCGTCACCGGGCCAGCTCGTGAGCACAGGAAGGCGGCTCAGGTCCGGCCGATCGAGGATCACGTCGGCCTGTGCGTGATCGGCGCGGATGGGGGTGCAGGCAGCCAGCTGCCCGGACTCCACCGGCACGTCACCGGCCGACGGCAGTTGAAGGTCGGCCAGCCCCGCGAGGCGCTGCGCAATGCCGGCGAGCGGCGCGCCGAACGCGAGCTCGAGACGGCGTTCCGAGCCGAACTGGTTCATGAGGACGGGCAGCGCCGACCCCCGGACAGAGCGGAAGAGGATGGCGGGCCCTCCCGCCTTGCTCGCCCGGTCGGTGATCTCCGCTATCTCGAGGTAGGGGTCGACCTCGGCGGAGACCTCGGCCAGTTCGCCTTCACGGCGCAGCGTCTCGATGAAGGCTCTCAGGTCCATGTTCTCCTTCTCGAGGCCGGGGCTTCACCGGGCAGTCGAGCCACTCCTTGCCGATCAAGCACCGTGAGGGAATCAGCCCTCGATACCGCCCTGCGGCACGTCTCCGCACGATGCAATGGGTTGAGCGACCATAGTCTACCGGAGATACCGGACGCATCAGGGCGAGCTCGTGCCGACAGCCCAATGGGATCGCATTGGCGAGACTGCCGCCTTGCCCGTGCCGATCCGTGGTCTGAGTCCTGGCCTTCATGCTGAGGCTCAGCGGTCTCGGCAGAGGAGATCTCCTCGTCAGTCCAGCGGCAGGCTGAAGAAGTCGCGCGGCGTCTGGAAGCAGACCTTGTCTATGGTCTGCCTGTCGAGGCCGAACAGCTTCATCGCCAGCTGCACGCGCGGCACCATGAAGTAGTCGTTGCCCATGCCGCCGAGCTCAGAGTTGATGATGAGTCGATCACGCCACTCCGGATGGTCGATGACCATGTGAGCCGCGACCTCCGGCGGCATCTTGTCCCAGCAGATGCTGAGGCCGACCATGCCGCCGGTGCTCACTCGGAACTCCATCGTTTCCTCGCCAGCGTGGTCGAACACGCAGCGCTCCACCGGATAGCCCTCTTCCTTGATGATCTCGAACACGCGCGGCGTGACCCTCTGTCCCTGAGGCGCCAAGCGGATGGGCGTGTGCAGGATGACGGGCAGGTCGTGCTCCTTCGCCATCCTGAGGTGCTCGCGGAACAGCCACTCCTCGAACTCGGTACCGCAGTCGAGGCCGATCTCACCCATGGCGACGACGCGATCGCTGGCGAGGAACTCGGGCATGCGCTCGATGCACTTTTCAGCGTCGGCGCGGTTCACGCCGAAGAACGGCACCGAGATGGACGTGAACGCCTCGTACCCCAGCGTCACCGCCGTCGTAGCCTCCATGGTGAGGAAGCGCTCCCAGAGCAGCAGCACGGTGTCGGCGTCGTGGGTGCCAACGAACATGTGCGGGCTCGGGATGACGGCCGCCTCCATGCCCATCATCACGAGCTTCTGCAGCTGGGCGTCTTCGACCATGTCGGTGTGCAGGTGGGCGTCGATGAACCTCATTGCCTGATCCCCTTCCTCAGGTGACGGACGGTGTGGCGGCCGGACAGCCGCCGGCCGCGACTCTGGCCGGCGCGCGGCCGGTGGCGAACGGTCTGCGGGCTGCCCGGGCAGTCATGCCGGCGGATCCAACCCGCAGCAAGGCTCGCGCTCGTCGAACGGCTGCTGTTGGTCGGTCGCCCAGCGGGCGACGGTAGCGAGAGAAACGAGTCCGCCGAGTGCGCAAGTGCCGGCCCAGCCCCAGCGGTCGAACGCGAAGCCGGCCAGGGCGGAGCCGCCGGCCGCCCCCACGAAGCAGGACGTCATGTAGAAGGAGTTGATGCGGTTCCGCGCCTCAGGCCGCCGCCGATAGATCTCGCTCTGATTGCTGAGGTGCAGGCCGCCGGACCCGACTTCAAGCACCACGATGCCGACGACCAGGGGCCAGACCGACTCTTGCCCCAGCCAGAGGAACACGAAGCCCACCAGCATCAGCCAGGCCGACCCGCCGGTGAGCCAGTACACCCAGCCGCGGTCGGTGTACCGGCCCACCACGCTGGCGGTGATGGCGCCGGCAACCCCGACGAGCCCGAACAGCCCGATGATGCCGTCGCTGTACTCGAAGGGCGGGCCGGAGAGCAGGAACGCCAGTGTCGTCCACAGGACGCTGAAGGAGGCGAACGAGAGGAGACCATAGAGCGCGCGGCGGCGCAGCACCGGCTCGCCGCGCGCGATGCCCAGCGTCGACGCCAGCAGCTTGGGATACGGCAACCCGGCGGACTGCTTGAACCGAGGCAGCTTGACGTACAGCACCACGGTCTGGACGACCATGAGGACGGCGGCGAGCGCATAGACGCTGCGCCAGCCCCCGACGTCGGCGACCACGCCGGAGAAGGTCCGCGCCAGCAGGATGCCGAGGACGAGGCCACTCATGACGTTGCCGACGACGCGGCCGCGCTCCGCCTCCGGCGCCAGCGTGGCTGCGAGCGGCACCAGCAACTGGGCCATCACCGAAGTCAGGCCGATGAGGCCGGTGCAGGCGATGAAGACGCCGATGGACGGAGCTGCGGCTGCTGCGGCCAGCCCCACGGCGGTGGTGGCCGCCAGGATCGTGATCGTCCGCCGGCGCTCGAAGAGGTCGCCGAGCGGCAGCAGCAGGAGCAGCCCGGCCGCGTAGCCGATCTGCGCGGCCGTGACGATGAGCCCCGCGACCGCCTCGGAGACGCCGAACAGATCGCGGATGGTGTCGAGCAGCGGCTGGGCCAGGTAGTTGCTGGCGACGGCCTGGCCGGTCGCGACGGCGAAGAGCAGTACGAGGCCGCGGCTCATGCCGCGGCCGGCGATGGACTCGGGGGGGTGCTGCGCGGTGCTCACACCTTCTGCCTACAGGCCGCGGCGCACGTTGTCAAGGCGATCGTTCCGCAAAGCGGTCATCTCATCCGCATGGCGGCAGACCTCGTGTTCGTATGCGCTGTGCCACGCCGCTGGCGCGCTGGGCAACGAGGTCACCGGAATCTCCGTGGGCGTCGTCATCGCCCCGCGTGCGTGGCGGCTCTGCCGCAGTTCGCCCTGGTCGCGACGGCGCGCGGGTGAGGAGCGCCACCGTATGCGGCGCCGGCCCTGCGGTCCGCGGAGCCGGCCGGCTCCCGACCTCTCGCCCTCGCGCGCGTGACCTACTCTCCGGCCGGCAACCTGCCGGAGCCGGGAGCTTCTCCCGGCGGCGGCGAGATCGGCACGCGGTCGCGCTCGTCGAAGGCAGCCGCGTGCGTACGCGTGTGGAGGCGCGCGTAGAGCGAGGACGCCAGGCCGTTCAGCAGCGCCCAGCCTGCGAAGACGACGAGGAGCAGCGCCTGCGCCACGAGCGGAGCTCGGCCCCCGCCGGCCCCAGCGCTCCGCACCAGCTGCGCAGCCAGGGCGAGCGCCAGCGAGAGTGCCACCGCCACCCAGTAGTCGACCGGCAGCCGCCAGAGCCAGCGGTTGTGCCACCACACGTTGCCGGGCCGGAAGTGGCGCCAGCCGTAGGCCGGGTTCAGAAGAAACCAGAGGAGGTCCCAGAGCGCGCTCCAGGAGACCCAGGCGGCGAGCAGCGCCAGCTCCCTCGCCGCCGTCCACGGAGCCCCGAACGCCAACGGCAGATGAAAGGCGAGCAGGGTCGTCGCGAACATCAGCAGGTTGTAGCCCGTGAGCGGCTTGCCGCCGAGCACCAGCCCGAACAGCCGCGCCAAGGGGCCGCTGACGCGATATGGCGTCGGCAGCTTCTCCGCCCAGCCGTAAGGCCCCTCGATCTCGATCTCCACGAGCGCCAGCACGAGGGCCAGCACGCAGAGCAGCGGTGCGGCGACGGCAAGCGTCACGCCGGTGTCTCAGGGCTGGGCGCCGCCGCCTCGTCCGACCGAGGCCGCAGCCGGCCTTGCCGCGGCACCGCGCGCTCGAGGGCGACCAGTGCGAGCTGCTCGCGCAGCGCGGCGAGCGCCTCGTCGTTGCCGTCCTGGCGGTACCCCTCGAGCCGGCGCTCGTGGTCACCCAGGCGCCCGAGGAACCCGGTGACGGCCTCCGTCGAGGGCTTCTCCGCGTACTCGCCGTAGCCGAGCCGCTCGAGGTACCGGGCGTTCAGTGTCTGCTCGAACTGGCCGGCGACCGGGATCGAGAGCGCCGGCTTGTGCAGGTACACGCACTCCGAGAGCAGCGAGAACCCGCCGCCGGCGATCACGCCGCGCGCGGTGCGCAGGTCCTCGAGGAACCCCGTCTCGCTGAACGGCCGGTAGACCAGCGCGCCATCGACGAGGTCCTCGGTGAGGTCGCGACGCACGCCGTAGAGCCGGCAGGGCAGCCCCGTCTGGTGCAGTGTCCGGACCAGGGTCTCACTGCCGGCCGCTGTCTGGTACACGAGCAGGTGCTCGCCCTGCTCGGCGACGGCCGCGAGCACCGCCTCCCGCAGCACCGGCGCCACCAGCGTGGTGTTCCTGCGTCGCAGCGCCGGCCGGAAGAACGTCGGGACGACCGCCCAATGCAGGCCGGCCGCCTTGGTGCGGGCGATCTGCCGCGCAAGCTCGAAGTCGAGGGTGTCGCCGCCGACGATGCCCTCGTCGTGGTGGCAGCGGTCCAGCATCATGATGTTGTCCACGCTGATCGCCGGCACGTGCTGGCGGCGTGCCACCGTGAGCACGAACGCCTCGAAGTCGCTGACCACCACGTCCGGCTCGAAGTCGCGCGCCACCTCGTAGAAGCTCCGCACCTGGGACGGCCAGCCGCTCGCGGCGCCGCGAAGGTTCTGCGTCACCGTCTCCCAGCGCCGGATGGCGTTGTCCTCGTAGGCCAGCGAGAAGCCGAGGATCTCGCGCACGCCGGGGAAGTGCCGGGCAAGGTAGTCATGCGCGCGCCCCGAGGCCACGACCAGCACCTCGTGGTCGCCGACCAGGTCGGCGAGGAACGCGTGCGAGCGGGTGGCGTGACCCATGCCCTCTCCGGCCACGCCGTACAGGATCCGCACCGGCAAGCTCCTTTCTCCGGACGGCCGCAGGTGGCGGCCGTCCTGACTCTACCCCGAGAGCGTGAGTTCTCTCGCTGGTCCCGCTCAGCAGGGAAGGGTAGTGTTCGGGGCCGTGCAGTACCCGCCGACCCTCAACGACTTCTGCTGACAGTGGACGCGCCCTCGTCCTTCGACGCCTTTTCGCCGCGCCGCCGAGCCGTCATCATCCTCGTCCTCGGCGGCGTCTGGACGCTGGGATCCTTCGCCACCGACCTCTTCCTCCCGGCCATGCCCGCCGCGGCGAAAGCTCTCGGAGCGTCGGAGTCGGCCGTCGCCCTCAACGTGACCGCCGTCCTCGTGGGTCTCGGTCTGGGTCAGCTGCTCGCCGGGCCGGTGAGCGACAGCCGGGGCCGGCGCCCAGTCCTGCTCGCCGGCCTGATCGTCTTCTGCGTGGCCGCGCTCGTGTGCGTGCTGGCGCCGAACGTCCAGGTACTGGTCGCCGTCCGCCTGGTCCAGGGCATGGCGGCCGCCTTCGGCAACGCCATCAGCAACGCCGTGGTCGCCGACTACAAGCAGGGGCGCGAGGCCGCCAGGCTTCTCTCGTGGATGGTCATCATCGGAGGCGTCGTGCCGATCGTGGCTTCGCTCGCCGGCGCTCAGATGCTCCGCCTCCTCGGCTGGCCGGGTCCGTTCTACCTGCTTGCTGCCATCGGCGTCCTCTTCCTCGTCTTCACCGCCGTGGGCCTTCCCGAGAGCCTGCCGAAGGAGCGCCGCGTGCCAGGAGGAGTGCGCGCCTCCTTGCGCACCATGGGGAATCTCTCCCGCGACACCGTCTTCATGGGCTACGCCCTCACCGCCGCGCTCGCCTACGCCACCTTCTTCGCCTACCTCGCCGGATCCTCGTTCGTGTACCAGCACGTGTATGGGGTCTCCCCGACGACCTTCAGCGTCCTCTTCGCGGCCAACTCCCTCGGGATGCTGGTGGCCGGCCGGCTCAACCACGGGCTCCTGGCACGGTTCTCCCCGGACCTCCTGCTCGGCGCCGGGCTCGCGGCCAACGCGGTCGCCGGTGCCGGCGTGCTCGTCGCCGCGCTGTCCCCCGGGCTGGGCCTGTGGGCGATGGCCGTCCCGATGTTCGTCATCGTGGCCACGCTGGGCGTCATCTACCCTGACCTGACCGCCCTGGCTCTCTCCCTGCACCCGGAGGTGGCCGGCACGGCCGCCGCCTACTTCGGCACGCTGCGGCTGGGGCTCGGAGCGGCGGCGACCCTGGCCATCGGCATCGGCGGGGCGGCGAGCGCGACGCCGATGGCCGTGCAGGCAGTGGTCTCGGCGGTCCTGGCACTCGCCCTGTTTGCTGTCCTCTCGCGCCACATCAGAAACCAGCGCCTGCTGCTCGGGCTGCCCGAGGAGGCCTGGTCGGACGTGCCGCCGGCCTGAGCCGGACCGGCTCAGCGCTCTCGAAGCACGCTGCCGCGGGCGCACGTTCGCGGGTAGACTATCCGCAACGGCGGACGTCACAAGGAGTGCACCATGTTCTGCGAGATCACGCGCAAGCTCGAGAGCGACGAGCTCGAGAGGATCCAGTCGCTAGAGGAGGACCTCGGCCTCACCCTCGTCGCCTTCTCCTGCCGGTCGCTCGACCCGGCCCGAGAGGAGAGGCTCCAGAAGATGATGCAGGAGCTCGGCCAGCAGTTGCAGGCCCCGCCGGCCGAGCCTGACGACGGTCAGCTCGGCCGGATCCGCGCGCTGGAGGACGAACTCGGCCTCACGCTCATCGCGGTGGACGCGTCGGCAGCCTGACCGCGGCTGGGGCGGGAGCAGCTTCGCCGCCCGCCCGCCCCTCACGAGGTGAGCCAGGCGAGCGCCTCGTCGTGCTCCGAGAAGATCCGGACGGCGAGGCCGCGGTTGCGACACACGGTCTCGTAGAAGGCGACCTCATTGGCCGCCGCGGCCGCCGCCGGCAGGAGGAGCGCCTCGCGCTCGAACTGGTCTGACGGCAGCGACCCCAGGAACTCGGCCAGCGCCCAGATGTCCATGGTCGCGCGCTGGTCGCCGGTCTCGAGCGCCCGGCAGTCGCCGAGGAACCGGGCGCAGAGGTGTTCGGCGGCCACGTCTCCGGTCGCAGCCACCGCGGCCTCGAACTCGCCGGTGCCGAGCACTCCGGAGTACACCGTCTCGACCACGTTGTGGTCCTCGAGATACGTCACGCTGAACGGCACGAGGCAGTCCTCCTTCCGGCGTCCGGTACATCCCCCCGTATGGCAAGTGTACGACGCCGGATGGCGCGCTCCTGCGGTCGCCGTCTTCGGCTGCGAGGACGGCCGAGGGCTCGGCCCGAGTGCGCGGAGTGCCCGGTCCAGCCCCGGCGTCCCCGGCGGCTCTGAGCACCTGGCCAAGTACGGCCGCGTTTGCCCCCCGAGGGCCGGGGAACGCCTCCGGTGTGACATGCGACGTACCGAAAGGAGGCTGACGCTCTATGTCGGCTGAACTGCAAGGCAAGAAGATCGCCATCCTGGCGACCAACGGCGTAGAGGGCGTGGAGCTGACGAGCCCCCGCGACGCACTCGAGGAGGCGGGCGCCACAGTGGAACTGCTGGCGCCCAGGAACGGGGAGATCCAGCTCTGGGACCACACGGAGAAGGCCGGGACCCTGACAGTGGACCGGATGGTGTCCGACGCCCATCCACAAGAGTACGACGGTCTGGTGCTGCCCGGCGGCGTCCGAAACGCCGACCACCTGCGCATGGACACCACGTCCGTACGGTTCGTCACCGAGCTGTCCCGGCGTGGCGTCCCCATCGGGGTCATCTGCCACGGCGCCTGGATCCTCATCGAGGCGTGGGCGGTCAACGGCCGCACGCTCACCTCATACCCTTCACTCAGGACGGACCTGCAGAACGCCGGGGCACGCTGGGTGGACGAGGAGGTCCACAACGACCAGGGACTCGTCTCGTCCCGGCGCCCGGACGACCTCCCGGCGTTCAACGCAAAGATCGTGGAGGAGTTCGCCGAGGGAGTCCACCAGCGCGAAGCGGCCTGACACGCCGGACCGCGCCGGCGTCTGGGGTCGAGAACGGCGCCGGCGGCGACGCCGGCGTCGACAGACCGGTCCCGGAGACTATCGGACCCTGAAGACGCGCCAGCGAGATCGGGCGGCCGTGTGCTCCGGCGCCGCCGCCACCGATGCGGCGAAGCGGTATACTCCCCGCCGCGACGGCCGGTACGTCCAGGAGAACCCGCCGGCCGCGGACGTGGTGCGGACGGCCGTAGCCACGGTCTTCCAGCCGCCGCCGCGGCGCCGCTGCACGGCGACCCTCACGGAGCTCCGGATCGCCGTGACCGGTGTCAGCGTACCGCTCACCGTGACGCGGTCCCTCAGTCGCAGCCTCGCGGGGCGCACCGTCGCTGCGAGCGAGGCCTTTGCGGTCACGATGAACGGCTCGGCGCAGACGGCCGATCCGCCCCGCGTGACGACAGTGACGGGTCCGGACGAGGCGGCGATCGGCACCACGGCGGTGACGCGGTCGTCATTCACCGCCGCGAACGCCGTCCAGACGCCAGAAAAGCTGACCGCGGTCGCGCCGGCGAGGCGACTGCCGGTGATGGTGATGGTCGCCCCCGGCAGCCCTGACCGCGGCGAGAGGGAAGCGATGCTGGGCGCCGGCACTGTGTGGTGCGGGCTGCCGGCCGGATCGTTGACCGACGACACCGCATGGCACGTCCTGCAGGAGGGCGACACCCCGGCGTGCGCCTGGTGCACGCTCTCCGAGCCGTCCGGCAAGTGGCAGGCCTCAGTGCAGGCGACATCCTCCCGAGTGGCGCGCATGTCCTGCCCGGGAGCATGGCATGTCCAGCAGAGCAAGTCCGTGTCACGCACCTGGAAGCCGCTGTGACACCCGAGGCAATGCTCGTTGGTCGGAGTCCACCAGGTGTGGGCGTTGACGTGGCACGTCTCGCAATCGTCGATCCCGCCGTGCACGTACGCCGGCCGGGCCAGTGCAGGCTGCAGGCCCACGACGGATAGAGCCAAGACCGCCGTCGCGATGGCGCTCACGATCGGAACCGGTCTGCGAAGCCGGTGCTGCTGACGCTGCATCGTCCACGCCCCATTCTGCGTGTGTTTGGAGAGCGGGGGCCGCGGCGGACTTGCGTCCGCCGCGGCCCCCCGACACCCGGCACTCACCCCGCCGGGTGCCGTTGACGACCAAGGCTCCAGTGGCTACCGCACCCTGATCCTCATGGCCGAGCTGAGCTTGTTCGTGCGCGAAGAACCGGAACGCACCCACTTGACCTTGTAGTTCTTGTAGGACTTCTTGACCTTGAATGTGAAGCTGAAATGCCCCTTCGCGTCGGTGACCGTGGTGCCGAGCACCCTCGAGCCGCGAAGCAGGATGACCTTGGCGCCGACGGCGCTTGTGCGGTCGCCGTTCACGACCCGGCCGGCCACGTGAGCCGTCCGGCCTCTACGGACGGACGGGCTCGCGGCGGTGTAGGAGAACCTGCCGCCGACCGACTTGGCCAGGCGCTCAGCCTGGACCAGACCGGCCATGATGTACGTCGGGTTGTGGACACCCTCGGAGGCGTCGTTCTCGAACACCTTGTAGTTCCACGTCGCCCTGCCGACGAGCACGTAGCCGGGCTTGGTGGTCCGGGTGGCGGAGAACTCTCTCCGGGTCTTGGCCTTCTCGATCGCCGCGGCGACCTTGGCGGCCTGGGCCTCTGCGGCCTCCTGCCACTCGTCGATCTCAGCCTGCAGCTCGCTGCGGGACTGGCTCGGGTGACAGCCGGTGCAGGAGTCCTCGCCCTGGTACGCGCCGCCGGCCATGCCGTTCCACCTCTCGGCGTCGCCCGGCAGCATCGGCTTCATGCCGTGCGAGATGCGAGTGGCGGCCTTGTTGGTCTTGGGCATGTGGCAGTCTTCGCAGGTGGCACCGGGCATGAACTCGTCGCCGTCCGCGGTGTCGAACATCGCGCTACGACCGTGAAGGGTCTCGCGCTGCGGGTGGCTCGGGCTGCCGTGGGCCGCGAGGTCGGCCATGGGGGCCGGGTTCGGCATCTGGCCGGTGACCTCGACCTGCCAGTTGTGGCAGTCCTCGCAGATGCTGGCGTTGTCCACGCTCAGGCCCTTGGCGCTGCGCTCCCCCGCCTTGTCCGGGTCACGCACGACGTCGGAGGCACCGATGCCCGACGGATGCCCGCTGTGGCAGGTCACGCACTCCTGGCCCATCTTGCCGACGTTGTCCTTGGTCAGGACGAGGTCCTCGGCGAGCTTGGAACCCTTCGACTGCAGGTACCCCTCACCGGTGTGGCACTTGTAGCAGCCGGCGGTGAGGTTGGGATCGAAGTTGTTCGAGTAGTGGCCGTGACCGGCGGCCTGGAAGGCCATGGCGTCCGGATCGTCCTTGGTGAGAGCGGAACGATACGAATGCCCCGAGGCGGCCCACTCGTTGTAGTAGAAGTGATTGCCCTTGGCGTTGCTCCCGTTGGGGAACATCCAGTACGCCGTCGGGCTGGCGGCGAACTCTTCCTCAGTCGGGATCTTGGTGTACGACTGGCCGCCACTCGCGCCGTTGATGTCGCCGAAAGCGCGCATCGCGAGGTTGGTGGTGTAGCCGTAGATGCCCATGGTGCCGGCGACGGTGGTGTAGCTGCCGTGGCACTGGCCGCACACCTGCGACTGGCCGAGCACGTCGATGCCGGTCGAGACGACCACACCGCTGTTGGCGTGCTGGCCGCTGGTCGCGGCCTGGCCGGTGCCGTGGCACTGCTCGCACTGGATGCCGAGGCCGGGCGTGGACACGCTGGCGTCGGTCATGAAGTCGGCAACTGACGCGCTCTCATCGCGCGCCCACTGCCGCGCCGTGCCCGGGCTGGGCTGGATCGACGCGGCGGGGTTCGGCACCGCACCGGTGCCGGGGACGGTGCTGCCCATCATGTGGCAGCGCTGGCAAGCGTAGCTCTCGTCGAAGAGACCGACGCCGGGCTCGTCGTGGGCGACCATCCACTCGCCGCCGTGCGCGGGCTCCCACATGAGGCCTTCGACGATGTTCCACGGCATCACGGTCGGGTCGCTGGCACCCCTGAAGAAGAGGTACTCGGTCGCCGAGTTGCCCTGCACGCTGGAGTCACCCAAGGTGATCCAGTCGAGAGCGGTGAGGCTGTAGGTGCCGCCGGCGGCCCACATGCTCTGGCCTTCTCCGGCCACCGGCGCCACGGCGCCGGAGCCCTGGAAGGCAGTCCAGCCTTCCGGCACCGCCGGCGAGATGCCCGAGGTGGCGAAGCGCCCGTGAAGGGCGAGCTCACTCGGGCCCATGATGCCGCCGTGGCAGCCCAGACACTGTGTCTGGCCCGCGTAGTGCATCCCGTATTCGTTCACAAGAGTCGCAGACGCCAAAGCGGGCAGCAAGAGCATCCCTACCAAGGCGAGCGCAAACACGATCAGGATCTTCTTCCCCATTGCTCCTCCGTACTGGTGACGCGCAAGAGTGGGTCGGCCAGCGGCGCCTCCTTCGGGCTGACGACACGTGCGAGCGCCGGCGAGAGATTGGTGCAGACGACGCTCACGGTGGACAGGCGCACCCAACTGCCGGCCGCCTCGCGGCGGTCGTCACTGTGCTCGAACGGCTCCTGTTCGCGAGCGAAACCAGTCCCCAAACCCCGGCGACACTCGTTCGCAGTCTAGGGTGAAACTCCCGTCTGAGCAAGGGGCCATACCCTGCCTGGTCCCTACAGCTTTCTCCCCTGCACCCGACTCGTCGGTGTTGGTGCAGAAGATGACGTCCCGGAGAGCTTCGCGCCCAGACGCGACGAGATCGCTCGTGAGCGCCACGAACTCGTCCCGACCCTCACGGTCGGCGGCCACTACGCGTCCCTCGAACGCCGATCCCAAGGGATGATGTCTCCCCCTCGCCAGTGGCGGCGGGGCTCGCCGGGTCGTCCCGGCCCGTGCCTCCGATATGCTCGAAGTGCATGTACATCGTCGTGTATGCGTCTCTTCGATTCGCGTACGCGGTCTTGTGCGCGGTCCCGAAGCGACTGCCGCCCCGCCCTTCCGTGCGACCCGAGGTCGCTCTTGCGGTAGGGGACAGCAGCGCCGGCGATGCCCGTGATCAGGAACGCTGGCGCGGACGACGAGTCCGGCCAGTAAACTGCTCAGCCAGTACACCAGTCATGAGATGCGAACGGCTCCTCCACCGGAATGCAGAGGGCAGGACTCGATGCGTCAGGGACGAGTGCGCTCGGCCGCGCGCGCGAGCTGCTCGCCCCACGCGCGCGCCCGCTCGGTCTCTCCCTTCTTGAGGGGACCCTGTGAGCCCTTGACGATGAAGCCCTCGGGCTCTGCGATGCGCGCGTACCCGCGCTCCTCGAGCAGGCCCAGGATCTCCGGCGCCCCCTTGCCGAACGGTCCGCGCACCTGCGTGTCGAACGCGGCGGCGGATCCGCTGCCCTCGGGCAGAGCCTCCATCCAGTCGCGGAGGAGGGGGCAGGAGAGGTCAGGGGCAGGACCCTTGCCCGGATTCTGACGGACCCCGTCGCGCATCTTCCGCGAGGAGAGCTTGAAGCCGAACACCGGAGCGCCGGCGACGATGAGGCCGGCGCCCGCGACCTCTGCCGGGCCGGCCTCGTCCACACGCAGAACCCGGGCGCCCGGGCCGAGGCCCTCGGCCACCGCCCGGGCCACCTCCGCCGTGTTGCCCCACAAGGACTCGTACACCACGATCGCACCCATCTCTCATCCTCCACGGCCGTTCTCGACGCGCCCGCCACCTTCGCCGTCGCGCCCAGACGTCGCGGCAGCCGACACCCCGGGCCGCCGCGCCGACAGCCTACGCCCGCAGCCGCGGCTTCGCGCCCGCCAAGGACGGGTAGTACGACTCCCGGGACACTGATTCTCGAGGAGGGCTGCCCGATGGCCTCTGAAGAGCGACTGCTCGACGCGACACTCACGGCGACGGACTTCGACCCCCTGGCCGCCGAGGCACCCCCTGCGCGCGCGCGGGCGGTCGTCATCGGCGGCGGCATCATCGGCGCCTCCGTCGCCTACCACCTCGCCCGGCTGGGCTGGACGGACACCGTCGTCCTCGAGCGCAGCCGGGTCTCCAGCGGCACAAGTTGGCACGCCGCGGGGCTCATGACCCGCACCCGGGGCACGCACATGCAGACGGAGCTGGCGAGCTACAGCCGCGACTTCTACCGCGACCTCGCGGCGCTCTCCGGCGTCGACATCGGCTACTACCCCAACGGTTCGCTCTCCGTGGCCCGCACGTCCGAGCGGCTGACGGAGCTGCGGTACGCGCTCACGCTGGCGCACCACCACGGGCTGCCGGCGGGCGAGCTGACGCCGGATGAGATCGCCGCCGTCTCGCCCATCCTCGCGTCCCGCGACCTGGTAGGCGGCGTGCTCTTCGAGGAGGACGCGACCGTCAACCCAGGCTGGTCCGCCTACGCGACGGCCAGGGCGGCCCACTATCTGGGGGTCCGCGTCGTCGAGGGCGTCCGCGTCACCGGCTTCCGGCTCGAGCGCGGCCCGGGTGACGGCGTGCGCCGCGTCACTGCCGTCGAGACCGACCGCGGAGCCGTCGAGTGCGAGGTGGCTGTGATCACCACGGGTCTCTGGTCGCGCGACCTCGGCCTGCTCGCCGGCGCGCGGCTGGCCCTGCACCCCGCCGAGCACTACTGGGCGCAGACCGAGCCCGTGGATGGAGCCACCCGCGACCTGCCTATCGTGCGCGACCTGGACGGCTCGATCTACGTGCGCCACTACCGCGGCGGCCTCCTGGTCGGCGCATTTGAGCCGGACGGCCGGCCGCGCGCCACCTCGGCCATCCCGGACGACTTCTCCTTCGGGCAGTTTGAGCCCGACCTGGAGCACTTCGGCCGGCCGCTGGCGCGCGCCCGCGAGCGGGTGCCGGCGCTGGCGGAGGCGCGCTTCAAGCACTACCTGTGCGCGCCGGAGAGCTTCACACCGGACGGCAACTTCCTGCTCGGCGAGACCGCGGAGACGGCGGGGCTCTTCGTCGCCGCCGGCATGAACTCGCAGGGCATCATCCTGGGGCCCGGTGTCGGGCGCGCCCTGGCTGAGTGGATCGAGCAGGGCGCGCCGACCGTGGACGCCAGCGAGGTGGACGTGCGCCGCTTCTCGCCGGCCCAGGCCAACGCGGGCTACCTCTTCGAGCGCACGCGCGAGTCCCTGGGACGGCTCTACGCTATGCACTGGCCGCTCCAGCAGCCCGGCACGGCGCGCGGCCTGCGGCGCGTGCCGCTGTACGACCGCCTCGCCGCCGCCGGCGCCGTGTTCGGCGAGGCGGCCGGTTGGGAGCGGGCCATGTGGTACGCGCCGCCCGGCGCCGCGCGCGAGCACGAGTACTCCTACGGCCGCCAGAACTGGTTCGGCGCGGTCGCCGCGGAGCACCGCGCCGCGCGCGAGGCCGTGGCCCTCTTCGACCTCTCGTCGTTCGCCAAGCTCCAGGTGGAGGGACCGACCGCGCTCCACGCCGTCCAGCGCGTCTTCACCGCCGACCTCGACCGGCCGCCCGGCGCGGTGGTGTACACCTCCATGCTCAACGCCCTGGGAGGAGTGGAGCTCGACGCCACCGTGACGCGGCTGCGGGAGGACGCGTTCCTCGTCGTGACCTCCGCCGCAGCGCAGACCCGGGCGTTCCACTGGCTGCGCCGCCACACCGGGCCCGACAGCGTCGTCACCGACGTGACCTCCGGCCTCGGCGTGCTCTCGGTGACCGGTCCGCGATCGCGCGATCTGCTCGCCGGGCTCACGGACGCGGACCTGAGCGACGCCGCGTTCCCCTTCGCGCACGCGCGCGAGCTCGACGTGGGCTGGGCGACAGCGCTCGCGCTGCGCATCTCCTTCGCCGGCGAGCTGGGCTGGGAGCTGTACGTACCCGTGGAGTCCCTGCCCGTCCTGTACGACCAGCTCGCGGCGGCAGGCGCGGAGCACGGGCTGCGTCACGCCGGCTACCACGCGCTGGACGGCTTGCGCGCCGAGAAGGGCTTCGTACACTGGGGCGCCGACGCCGGGCCGGCCGACACGCCCGAGGAGGCCGGCCTCGGGTCGACCGTGGCGCACGACAAGGTCGGCGGGTTCGTCGGCAGCGCCGCCCTGCTGGCCGCCGGCCCGCCACGCCGCCGTCTGGTGCCGATCCTGCTCGCCGACCCCGAGCCGCTCCTGTACCACGGCGAGACGGTGCTCCAGGACGGGCGCCTCGTCGGCCGCGTGACCTCCGGCGCGTACGGCCACACGCTGGGCGCCGCCGTCGGCCTGGCCGCAATCGGCCGGGAGCCGGCGGCCGTCGACGAGATCGTGGCTCGCGGAGCCGTGGAGGTCGAGATCGCCAGCCGGCGCTTCCCCGCCACGCTGAGCGCCCGCCCCTTCTACGACCCCGACGGCCGCCGCCTGCGCGGTTCCTGACGTCCGCAAGACCCCGGCACGCGCGGCGACCGGCGACGGTTCTCAGGCGACTCTCAGCCTCTGGAGATACGATAGCCACATGGACTCGAGAGCACCGCAGCCCAGGCTAAGGCGCCGGGCCGACCTCGTCGCGGGCCTGTACCTCGCCGCCGGCGTGGCCTGTCTCTTCGCCGTCGTGGCCGCCGGGCTCGGCGATGTGACGCAGGCGGTCGCGGGCGCGGACCGCGGCCCGTCCGGGGCGTCCTCGCCTTCGCCGTCCTCCTCGCCCGCAGCGAGCGAGACGCTGACGACGACGGTGGCGGGCGACGTGACCGTGCACAGGGGGTCTGTGGCCCGCGTGCGGTACCGCGCGGACGACACGGCCGGCGGCGCCGTCACCGTCGACCTCCTCGTCACCACACGGTCGGGCGAGGTCCGCCGACGCCTGGTGACCGGGCGCGCGACGCAGGCGGGGGTGGAGCGCGTGTGGCGCGGCCGTCTGCGGCTGCGCCGCGGCCGCTACCTGCTCGTCGCGCGCGCCGTGGACGCGAGCGGCCGCACCGAGGCAAGCGCCCGGACGGCGAGCCTCAGGGTGCTCACCGCCCTGCCGCCGCTCGTGCCACCGGCGCGCGCCCGGCGCGCCGCCTTCGACTGGGCGGCCCGGCGCGCCGGCAAGGTCGCCGTGGCCGTGGTGGACAGCCACGGCCGCCTGTACGGCTACCACGAGGACCGCCGCTTCATCACGGCCAGCCTGGTCAAGCCGATGCTCCTCGTCGCGTACCTGCGCCGCCACGCCATGCTGTCTCCCACCGTGCGAGCCACGCTCACGCGCATGATCACGGTCTCAGACAACGACTCGGCCGACGCGGTGTACCGGAGCGTCGGCCGCGACGGCCTCCGGCGGCTCGCGCGTCTGGCGCGCATGAGGAGCTTCCAGACGAGCGGTGCCTGGATCCTGTGCCGCGTGAGCGCCGCCGACATGGCCCGCTTCTTCCGCGACATGGAGCGTTACGTCCCGCGCGCCCACCGGCGCTTCGCCAACGACCTGCTCACGCACATCGTCTCGTACCAGTCCTGGGGCATCCCGGAGGCGGCGCGGCCGCTCGGGTACCGCGTCTACTTCAAAGCGGGCTGGCTCGGCGCCTGGACGCTGGCCAACGAGGCGGCGCGGCTGGAGCGGCGGCGCGTGCGCGTCGGACTCGCCGTGTTCACCGACGACAACCCGGCGGCCACCTACGGCAAGGAGACCGTCGCCGGCGTCACCGCGCGTCTGCTCCGGCGCTGACCACGCGGGCCTCTTCGCACCTCACGCCACCCGGGAAGCACCGCCGCGAGGGCTGAGGTCAGGCGGACCGCTCGCGGACCACCACGGCCACGTCGATCCTGTCTACAGCCCTCAGCACCGGCCATTGCGACAGCAGCGCCACGGCGATCAGAGCAAGCGCCACGAGCGGCAGCGTCCAGGGGCGCAGCTCCAGCTCTAAGGAGAAGAGGTCGCTGCTGAACGACGAGAGAAACGCCGCCGAGGCATAGTAGCCCACGACCAGGCCCGGAACGATGCCGAGCAGCGTGAGCAGCAGGTTCTCGCCGGTAACCAGGAGCGCCAGCCGGCGCCGGCCCATGCCGGCCGCACGCAGGGATGCCAGCTCTGTGAGTCGCTCCGAGATGTTGGCCGACATGGTCGTGTAGATGAGCGCCAACGCCATCACGCCGCCGAGCACGACCATGAGCCCGACGAAGGCGTAGAACAGCCCCATGAAGGACCGCGCAAGCGTGGCGAGCGCCCGAGAGTCGACGACAGCGGCCACCTGGGGCAGTGCCGCGATCTGCTCTCTCACGACCGCCGCATCCGCGCCGGGCGCGAAGATGACCATGGCGGCGTTCACGGGATCCCCGGCGCCGGGGCCGAGCGCCTCCTGAAGCGCCGGTTGGGGGAGATAGGCGAAGGTGCCCATCGGCTCGTCGACGAATCCGGTCACACGCTCGCGCAGCGTGGCGCCCAGAGAGGGAAGCTTGACCGCGACCTCGTCTGCCTCGGCGACTCCGAGCAGGTCACGGAGCGGGGCGCCGAGCAGAAGTCCGGTCGCCCCTGTCGCTGCCGCTCCGTCTCCCTGCAGGTAGAAGCCGTGCATGCGCGTGCCGGGGGTGAAAGACCGCAACTCGGTGCTGTACGCACCCGATGCGCTCCTGATCGTGGCCGGGAGAACGGCCACCCCCTCGGCGTCCTGGACGCCCGGGACCGCCGCGACCGCCGCCACTTCCTCGGCCGGCGTCGCCGAGGTCGGCGCCGTGCCGGCAGGACGGAAGGAGACCTCCGCGTCCTGCCGCTGGATGTCAACGAACTGACGCTCGAGCAGGACGGACGTGGTATCGAGCATGCCCCACGAGGCGAGGATCAGCGTGGCTGCGAGAATCATGCCGAGCACGGTCGAGAGCGATCGCCTCCGGTTCCGCCCGATGCCACGGATGACCATCTTCCATGCGGTCGGGAGCGCCCGCAGCGGAGGGGCCAGCCGTTCCAGCAGGCTCCGGCCGCCGCGACCGGATCCGACCTGGCCGCGCATGGCGGTGGCGGGAGCGAGTCTCGACGCCCGCCAGGCCGGCGCGAGCGTCGAGAGCGTCCCGGCGGCGACGGCGAACAGCAGTCCTACGATGACGGTCTCGGCGTGGAATCCGATCACCTGGATGGGGACCGAGACGGCATCGGTGTAGAGACGGGTCGCGAACCGGGCGAGCACGATGCCCACGACGAGGCCGGGCACGGCGCCGGCGAACGCCGCCACAAGTCCGTAGGCGAGGAAGTGGCGGAAGACCGTGCGGCGCCGGAACCCGCCGGAGAGCAGCAGCCCGATCTGCGCCTGCTGTGAGAGGACGAGCCGCGTCAGCAGGATGTACGTTGCCATGGCGGCTGCTCCGAGGAAGAGCATCGGGAACAGGACGGCCATCTCCCCGAAGCCGTCGATGTCCTCGCTAAGGGCGGCGTTGGACGGCTGGTCGGCGCGCGCGAAGGCATCCGTGGAGCCGTGGCGGCGGGCGACCTCCGTGAGCCGGGCGTCGAGGGACGCCCGGTCTGCCCCGGGCGAGTAACGGAACAGGACCTGCGACGTCACCGCCGAGGGCTGGACCCCGTCAAGGAGGCTCTCTGGGACGAAGAGCACGCCGAAGTCGTCCTGCGACGCGAAGATCTGCTGGCGGCTCGGCGCCGGCCACAGGTACTCCGCCGAGGCCGCCTCCCCGAGCACGACGACCTCGAGCGGGCCGGCGGAGCCCTGGACTTGCAGCCGGTCCCCCGGTCGCAGCCCGAAGTTGGCGGCCATGTGTTTCTCCACCAGCACGCCGTCGCTCTGCTCCGGAGACAGGTACGTGCCGTCGAGGACGATCACGCCGTCGACCGACGGCTGCCCGGCCACCGGCAGCCCGACCAGCCGCCCAAGCAGCTTGTGGCCGTCAACGACGATGGGGAGGTCTGCGACACGCCGCCGGAGCACCGTATCCACGCCGGGCAACGCCTCGCCGGCGGCGAGGATCGCGCCGGTGTCGCCGCCGCCCACCGTGAAGTCGGCGAACCCGGTGATCTCGAAGACCCGCTGGTAGGACGCCTTGAGGTTCGCGTAGGCGTCGTACGAGAGCGCGAACAGCACCAGCCCGAGGAAGATGGTGACCACGACGGCTGCGAATTGACCGCGGCGCGCGCGTACGTCGCGGCGCATCTTGCGCGCAAGCAGACTCACCGCGCGTCGCCGGACGACACCCGCCGGGCGGCGGCAGTCACCACTGCACCTCCGCAGCGGGAAGCGACGTCTCGTTCCGCCGGTCGTCAACGACCTCGCCGGACCGCAGCCGGATGACGCGATCGGCCACCTCGGCGATCGCCGAGTTGTGCGTGACGACGATCACCGAGCGCTCAGCTCGCGCCGCTGAACGCAACAGGCCCAGGACCTGGCGCCCGGTCTCGAGATCCAGTGAGCCGGTGGGCTCATCGCACAGCAGAAGACGGGGCTGCTTGACCAGGGCACGCGCGATGGCGACCCGCTGCTGCTGGCCGCCGGATAACGCGCCGGGGAAGTGGTCGAGCCGGTCGCCGAGCCCGACCGCCTCGAGCGCCTGCCGGCTCTCCGGTCCGCGACCCACGAGCTCGGCCATGAGCTCGACGTTCTCGAGAGCCGTGAGTGTGGGCACGAGGTTGAAGAACTGGAAGACGAAGCCGACGTCGTCCCTCCGGTAGCAGGTGAGTTCCTCCCGGTCGAGGGTCACGAGGTCGCGGCCGTCCACGACCAGCCGGCCGGCCGTGGGGCGCTCGATACCGCCGATGAGGTCGAGGAAGGTGGTCTTGCCTGAGCCGCTGGGACCCAGCAGGACGACGAGCTGCCCCGCCGGGATGGTGAGCGCCGTCGGCCGTAACGCGTGCACCGCCAGCTCACCGCTGCCATACGTCTTGGCCGCGCCGTCGAGCACGACCAGGTCGCCTTCGTGCATCACGCCTCCCGTATCAGACCTCCGCCAGGCGACCCGACTCGACCTCACCCCGCGCTGGACGCCGCCATTCCTTGTCCTTCTCTCCTTCAGACCCGGCCACCTGCAGGCGCTCATATCATCACGCCCGCCAGCATACAGTCAGCTCAGAGGGATCAGGAGCCGGAGAGTCGCGTGCTCAGGCCGCCCGGCGCCCGTTCTGCTCGCCCGGGTGCGCGCGCACCACGTTGGACGAACTGCGGCCCTCCTCGAAGTCGCGCACGTTGCCCAGAGTGGTGCGCGCGATCTGCTCCAGCGCCTCCCGCGTGAAGAAGCCCTGGTGGCTGGTCACGATGACGTTGGGGAACGTGAGCAGGCGCGAGAGCTCGTCGTCGTCGATCAGCCGGGTGGAGTGGTCCTCGAAGAAGTACCGCGCCTCCTCCTCGTACACGTCCAGCCCCAGGTAGCCGATCCTCCCAGCCTTGAGCCCGTCGATCACGGCGCCGGTGTCGATCAGCCCGCCGCGGCTGGTGTTGATGAGCATCACGCCGGGCTTCATCCCAGCGATGCTGCGGCGGTCGATAAGGTGGTATGTGTCCTCGGTGAGCGGGCAATGCAGGCTGACGAGATCCGCGCCGCGCATGAGGTCGTCGAGGTCGACGTACTCGACCCCCAGCCGCCGCAGGCGGTCGCTGAGGTACAGGTCGTAGGCCAGCACGCGACAGCCGAACCCACGCAACAGAGTCTCCGCGACGATCCCACCGATCTTGCCCGTGCCGACGATGCCGGCCGTCTTGCCGTGCAGGTCGAACCCGAGGAGCCCCTGGAGCGAGAAGTCGCCCTCCCGCACGTGCGTGTACGCGCGCGAGAGGTGACGGTTGAGCGCCAGGGCCAGGGCGATGGTGAACTCAGCCACGGCGTAGGGCGAGTAGTCGGGCACGTGCATCACCGTGAGCCCGAGATCATGCGCCGCGCCCAGGTCGACGTTGTTGAACCCGGCGGAGCGCAGGGCGACAAGCCGTGTCCCCTGCTCGGCGAGGTCGGCGAGCACCGGCCGGCCGAAGTCGTCGTTGACGAACGGGCTGACCGCGGCCGACCCGTGCGCCAGCTGCGCGGTCGCCTCCTCGAGCCGCGCGTCGTAGAACACGAGCTCGTGGCCGAACCCCTCCTCCTCGTTGACTCGCGTGAGGAAGCGCCGGTCGTAAGGCTTGCTGCTGAAAATGGAGAGTCTCACTGCTGACCACGTTCCCGGCCTGGGCCGTCGGGGAACGCGGCCAGCGCCGCTTACCCAGGGGGCTCGGGAACCCCACAGGGCTCGCCGCGCGCACGAAGGCAGCTACCCCCGACGAATGTTCTGGATACGGGAGGGGCCCCGCATCCGATACTCATGGTGAAGCCGGCGCACGAGGGGCGCCGTAAGCCTGAGGAGCGAGCGATGACCACGGACCGCCAGACCTACAGCAGATACCAGGTCCTGTGCGCAGAGCGCGAGGCTTGGCACGACGGCGAGAAGGCCGGCGGCGACCGCTACTTCTACGACGGTATCAGCTTCTGGCGCCTGGGGTCGGGCGGCAAGAAACGCCTCCTGCCCTCCTGGCGCACTCCGGCGCACGGATGGCGGCACGAGACGGAGTGCGCGTGCGACCTCTGCACGGCGCGCAAGCCCGTAGTGGTGCCGCTCTCGGTGGCCTGACGCTCCCCGTCGCCCCGCAGCCCACCTGCCACCGGTCAGCCCGGCCGAGGTCGTCCCCTCGGCCGGTCCCTCGGCAGGTGGCGGACGCCTTTGGGGGAATACCCTCCTACAACCCCAAGGGAGGACGGATGGAATTCGCGTGGTGGTACTGGGTCATCAGCTTGGTCGTCGCGGTGCTGCTCGCGTGGCTCTGCGCCTGGATCGCGGGCACCAAGGGTTACAGCCCCGTCCTCTTCGGCATCCTCGGCTTCTTCTTCTTCCTCATCACACTGATCGTGGTGCTGGTGCTGCCGAGGAAGACGCCGGCCGTCTGAGCTCGTACCGGACTACTCGAGACGGGCGCCGGGGACGAGGCCGCTTGCAGCGGCCCACTTGCCGGCGCCCGTCTTGTCGCCGCCCTCCGGGCGCACCCGCGTCACGCGCAGGCGACCGTCGGCGCAGACCACGCTGAACCCGTCGTCGCCGACGTCGACAACCTCACCCATCGCGCCGCCGAGGCCTGCGACGTCGCGGGCGGGCCGCGGCGCCGCCGCGAACACCTGCAGGGCCCGGCCGCCGCAGGTGGTCCAGGCCCCAGGCGCCGGGTCGCAGCCCCGCACCAGGTCGTACAGCTGCCGGCACGGCTTGCCCCAGTCGAGCCGCGCGTTCTGCTTCTCGCAGGGCGCCTCGTAGCTCGCCGGTGCCTCGTCCTGCGGGATGCGCGGGGCCGTCCCGGCCCTGACCAGCTCCACCGCCTCGAGCAAGGCGTCGACGCCCATCGGGAACAGGCGGTCGAAGTAGACCGTGCCGAGCGTGTCGGTGTCGCTGATAGGCGTGCGCCACTGCAGCAGCACGTCGCCCGTGTCGATGCCGCCGTCCGGCCAGAAGACGGTGAGGCCGGTCTCGGTCTCGCCCTTGATGACCGGCCAGTTGATCGCGCTGCGGCCGCGGTGCCGGGGCAGCAACGACGGGTGATACTGGATGGTGCCGTGCGTGGGCGCCGAGAGGAACTCAGCCGGCACTATGAGCGTGACGAACGCCATCACCTGCAGGTCGGGCTTGAACTCGAGGAACTCCTCGAGGACAGCTGCGTCGCGGAACGACGCCGGGCGCACCAGCGGCAGCCCGGCCGCCGTGGCCGCCTCCGCGAGCGGGTCCTCCCTCTTGCCCTCGAGCGGCGCGTACACCGCCACCACGTCGTCTCCCCGCTCGAGCAAAGCCTCGAGCACGGCCTTGCCGAAGGCCTGCTGGCCGTGCAGCACTATCCGCATGCGTCCCTCCTCGTCGTGCGCCGCCGTTGCGGCCGGTCGCGAGCCGCTGTGGCGGCCGCCCGGCGGAGCGCCGGGCACGGTGATGCTACCCGAAGCGCCGCCGCCGGCGCCCGCAGGCGGCCCCTTTTGCTCCACCCGCGTTGCCCGCACCCACGTGCTGGTCACCATGGGCGGCGGCAAGGTTCTGTACGACACGCTGTGAGATGACCAGACCGGCGCGGGAGACAGGTGCCGGGACGGCCATGCGAAGAAGGGGGCGGGGCGCCTCGCGGCGCCCCGCCCCCTTGCCGTTCTCCACTTCGTCCGGCGTGCCCGGGCGACCGGGTCCGGCCAGTCTCGGACCCGGCGGCGGCCGAACGACTCGCTAGAAGCGGCCGCCGATCCAGGCGCCACTGATGGAGCCGTAGCTCACCACGGCGCCCGTGTGCGGCGCATGGATCATCTGCCCACCGCCCACGTAGATCCCCACATGATGGCTGTAGCTGGCGCTGCCGAAGAACACGAGGTCGCCCGGCTGCAACGCGCTGAGGGAGACGGGATTGCTCTGGCGCTGCTGGTCCGTGGCCCCGTGCGACATGCCGATGCCGATCTGCGCGTAGCAGTACATGGCGAGGCCGGAACAGTCGAAGCCCTTGGGGCTCGCGCCGCCCCACACGTAGGGCACGCCCAGGTAGCGCTGGGCGATGGCGACGACCGCCGAGTGACCGGAACCGCCGGGGTCGACGACCGTGCCGCCGCCTCCGCCGCCGGAGCTCGAGGTGGAGCTGGAGCCGCCGGACGAACTGCTCGACGAGGACCCAGACGACGAGCTCTGCTGGGCGGCCAGGGCACGAGCCGCGGCCTCCTCGGCCCGCTTGGCGGCCGCGGCCTCCAGATCGGCGATCTCGCTCTTGAGGCCGCCGGCGGTGTTCTCGAGCTGCGCCTGCAGCGCGAGTACCTGCTCCTTGCTCTCCTCGCGCTGCGTCACGAGCTTGACCGCCGCCCTACGGTCCTCCTGGAGGGCCAGGCGCCGGTCCGAGACCTCCTGGCGGTAGGCCCTGGCGGCGCGCGCCGTCTGCGCATCGCTCTCGGCCATCCGCTGCATCATGTCGAGCTGGGTGAGCAGGTCCTCAAAGGTGCGCGACGCGAAGACCACGTCGAGGATCCCGGCGTCGTCGGCCTTGTAGACCTGCCGGGCGCGCGACGTGAGGTGGTCGTTGGCCACACCGAGCTTGTACTCGGCGGTCTTGAGCAGCTGCTGAGTACGGGCGATGCGCTCCTGCACGTCGTCCAGCCGGGCGGCGGCCTCGTTGTAGCGCTCCACGGCCATGTCTGACTGTTCGTAGACCTTGGCCAGCTGCGCCTGGACGGCCGCGAGCCTGGCCTTCTTGGCCTTGACGGGGCCTGCCGACGCCACTGCGGAGAGGGCGAGCAGCACGATGAGCGCAATGAGACCGAGGAAGGTCGCGTTGCGGATGGGGGTCAAGCGGATCGCCTCCTTCGCGCCGGGTGACTCACGGTCCGCGACCCAGCGCCGGGCTTGAGCTTGGGACCGTAGCATCTGTCACCGCTGGGAGCAAACTGGTCGGCGTTGGCGGAGGCATACCGGTGTGCGGCGGACAGGCTCATCGGCGCCGTCAGATCCGGTTGTAGAAGCCGCCGGGCTCCCGGACCGTGGAGGCCTCGTCGCCGGAGACGTCTATGTGCGCCGGCGCGAGCAGCAGCATGTCACGGCCCACGTGCTGCAGGCTGCCCTCGACCGCGTAGACGAGACCGCTGCAGAAGTCCGTGAGGCGGCCGACGAGACCGCGGTCGACGCCGCGGCAGTCGACGAGCACCGGCGTCCCGACGCGCAGACGGTCGGCGATGGTCTGCGCCACGTCGAAGCTGTCAGGCGCGACCAATTCGAACGCCAGCCGCGGCCGGCTCACCAGCACGAGCGGTCGCGGCGCATGCGGCTCGTCCCAGGCGTTCCCGGCGTGGCCGTACGGCTCGTCGTCCTCGTACCAGTCGTCATGGGCGTCGCGCGCTGAGACCATGCTCCCTCCGGTGCTTCGATCGATCCTTCTCTCCTGTTGATTCGGCACGGCGGGCGCGTTCGCCTGCCTCGCTGCCGACGACGGACACCGGACCTCGCGCGCCTTGATCTGCGAGCGGGGGGAGTGCGCCTGACGCCGCCGAGGGACTGCACAGCGCGCGCGTCGGCCGCTCTCTCACCACTCCCTGACATCGGAGGTCCAGCTTGACTTGGTCCGTCAGCGCTAGACCCGCATGAGCTCCCTGAACGCGTCCAAGGCGTGAGCGGCCGCGTCGCCGTCGATGGAGTGGAAGGTCCACTTGCCACGAGCCTCCTCACGCACGAGGCCTGCCTCCCGCAGCACACGCAGGTGATACGACACCTTGGACTGGGCCAGGCCGAAGTGCTCCTGGAAATCGCAGCCGCAGATCCCTCCGGGATCACCGCCGCCCGGCACGCCTCGCTGCGACGGCTCCGGCAGGCCACAGCAGGACCGGCCCTGAGCCATCACGTCCAGCATGCCGAGCCGGATGGGGTCGGCGAGCGCCTTGGCGACCCGCGTGAGCTGCTCGACCTCCGACGGCTCGGGCGCTGGGCAGCAGCGCTGTTCCCGGAGCGGCCGTGCCTCGCAGCACCGCTCCATCGTCTCGCCCGCGTTCCGCGACGGCGTCATCCGTCACCTCCTCGCTCCGTGGCAACTCCCGCAACGCGGAGTTGACATCAACGATGTTGATTGTATCATCACATCGACTACTTTTGTTTTGACGAACGGAGCACGCCGATGAATCAGACGCCCGAAGAAGCCGATCTCAAGACCCGCATCCGCGACCACTACGCCGAGCGCGCCGTGGCGGCGAGTCAGGCTCAGCCGTGCGGCTGCGGCTGCAGCTGCGGGCCGGCCGCGGTCGAGCCACTCGACGATATCGCCCGCGGCCTCTACGCGGCCGACGAGACCAGCGACCTTCCCGACGAGGCCGTACTGGCCAGCCTCGGCTGCGGCAACCCGACGGCACTCGCCGACCTGCAGCCCGGCGACGTGGTGCTCGACCTGGGCAGCGGCGGCGGCATCGACGTGCTGCTCAGCGCCCGCCGCGTCGGCCCCACCGGCAAGGCCTACGGCATCGACATGACCGACGAGATGCTGGCGCTGGCCCGCGAGAACCAGCGCAAGGCCGGCGTGGCCAACGTGGAGTTCCTCAAAGGCGAGCTCGAGGCCATCCCGCTACCCGACTCAAGCGTCGACGTGATCATCAGCAACTGCGTCGTCAACCTGTCGACCGACAAGGACGCGGCACTGGCCGAGGCGCTCCGAGTACTCAAGCCCGGCGGACGGCTCGCGATCAGCGACATCGTGTTCCAGGGCGACATGAGCCAGGTCCCCCGGGCGCTGCTCGAGGACGCCGATGCGTGGTCGGCGTGCATCTCCGGCGCCCTCGAGGAGCGCGACTTCCTTGCCCGGCTGAGTCGCGTCGGCTTCGCCGACGCATCGATCGAGGTGACCAACGTCTACGACGGCTCGGCGGAGAACAACATGTGCGGCGCGCCGCCGTTGCCGGCCGGCGTCCAGCTCGTCAGCGGCTTCGTGCGCGCCGTCAAGCCGGCGCCGGGCCCCTGCTGCTCGCCGGGGTGCTGCAGCTAAGCCGGCGAGCGACCAGACCTCGTCGATCCCTCGCGCCGGAGAGCGGCCGGCGGGCTCGCTCGGGCGAGCCCGCCGGCCGCCCGCCGCGCAGAGACCCCAAAGGCTGTGACGCCACCCTCGGTGCGGCGGCAGGAGAGCAACGCCGAGCAGGACCACGAAGACAGCCGGGCAGCCTGACGGAGAGGCCGCGTGCCGCAACCCGCCGGAGTGTGATTCGGCTGCGCGGACGAACTCCGCTGTCTCGCCTCCGCTGGCGAGTCGTTCTACTCGTCACGGCCTGCGAGAGACTGCAGGCCATGGGGAATCCCGCGCTGGCTCTGCAATGCCGCTTGAAGACCATCCAGCTTGACCGGGAGGGCTGTAGTGAGCACCTTCGGGAGTTGCGCCACCGCGCAGGGGAGCACATCCCTGGACGCTGACGCAGCTGTGATCCGTGAGACACAGCTCGTCGCGAAGGAGTCCGGCGCCAGCGTCTCCGAACTCGTCGCGGACTATCTGACCCGGTTGACTTCCGGACGCCTCATTGCCGCGGGTGCTGAGGCCTCGACCTCCCCTCGAGCACGTGCGACGGCTTGCCGGCGAGGTGCGCCTTCAGCCACACGAGAGCCGCTTCGGCGTCGTCGTCCAACAGGATCCGCTCGAGCTCGAGGATGTCGGCCTCATCCAGTATCAGGTTCATGACTTCGCTCATGTGGTCGCTCCCTCCGGCTCGGTGGCGGACGTGCCGCTCAATAGCGAGACAGGCAGCTCGCGTCGGCGCCCCAACGGGGTACCGGAATCAAGACACGTCAACCGCCCTCCAGGAGATACGGGACCTTGTGCCGCAGGTACTTGCACAGCAGATCCAGGGCCGCCTCCGCATCATCGTCTGCCAAGACCCTCTCCAGCTCCTCCAGCTCAGCCTCGTCGAGCACAAGCGTGATGGCCTTCGCCATGACTGCTCCTCGGTCAATGTGAATCTGATGTCGCCCCGACCGCCGGGTCGCGCCGTCTACTCCGCGCCTTGCTCGTCAAGCCAGGCGAGCGCGTCCGCGGCCGAGTCGTTCACCGTGGCCATCTTCATGAGCCGCGCCACGAGGATCGCCTCGGCGATCTCCGCTTGAGTCGCGCCGGCCTGCCTGGCCAGCTTGGACCACATCACCGTGCAGGTGCTCGACTGCAACGCCGCCGCCACGCCGATGCCCACGAGCAGCTTGTACTTCGCCGGCAACGCCTGGAGCTCGGGGTTCTCCATGATCGCGGCCTTGTGCTGTGGCGAGCAGGCCCATGCGATAGCCGAGTGGCATGAACGGGCAGCGGTGGCCGTGGAACTCGAAGGCCCAGTCGGGGGGTTTGAGAGATGTGGTCATTGTTCCTCCTTCATCAGACGTCTTCCTCGGCTGGGACGCCGAGCCCGGCACACACCGAGAGCAAGGCGTCCCGCAGATGGCTCCGGTCGCCACCGAACACGGGCTGGCAGTCGCGGGGGTCGGCATCCCCGCGCCACACCGCCCAGGCGAACGCCGTGCAGCTTGCCTCACCGCACTCCCTGCAATTGGTGCCCGGCAGGCGTCTGTAGATCTCGAGGGCAGGCGGGCGCCTGCGCGCCTCGAACGACGGCTCGATCTCTTCCCGGCGCGCCCACACGTCGTTCACCGCGCGCCGCAGCCGCTCGAGGCTCGCCCAGGCGTCGACGATGTCGTCGGCCTTGGCGATGGCGACCCGGTCGCGGAAGAGCGAGACCATGCGGTGCCCGTCCATGAGGGTGAGCACCGGCAGCTTGGCCGCGTACGAAGCCTGCTGCAGCTCCGCGTTCAAGTACGGCAGTGCCTCACCAGCATCGCCCGCTAGATGAGCGATCAGTCTGAGCTTGCTCGGGTCGGCGACGCACGGGGCGAGGACGACGATGACGATGCGTGCGATCAGGTCGTCCGGGGATGAGACCGGCGACTCGTCCGGCACCGTCTGCGCCGACGGGCGGTACTCCGCCCACCCGGCACTCACGATCGCGCCGCCACCGCCGTCGAGATACTCGGCCCTGGCCTCCGGGCTCAGCACCAGGGCCGGGCAACCCACGAGCGCATACGAGGGGTCGGGAACCACAATGGCGTGGGCGATGCCGAGGCGCTCGACGAGCTGCAGGGCGCGCTCGAACTCCGAGCGATCGGCGAAGGTGGTCACGGCGTCCATCAGCGGCGCGCCTCGTCAGCTTCGAACCCCGCGCGCCCCCCGACGATGATGGCCTGGAGCGTCGCGCGCGAGGGGTACGAGCCGGAGTGGACCACGACGTCGTCGGCAAGCACCAGCGGCAGGGCATCGGTTTCCTGCTCCTCCACAGCGGTGCGGGCCGCCGGCAGATCGGCGAATGTCATGCCGGTCTCCCGCGGGTCGAGGCGCCGGACGCCGGCCACCCGCCAGCGCAGCCACTCGACATCCCCGGCGAAGCGCGGCAGCTCCGGGCTGGCGGCCCGGGCGCAGGCGCAGCCGGAGCCGGCGTCGGGCCGGTCGACGATCACGATCTCCATGGGGATACGGACAGGAATCATCGCGGCCGCTCCCTCCGACAGGCTCAGCCGAGCAAGGCGTTGAACAGAAAGCCGACGACCATGATGCCGGCGCCGACCACGCCGAGGAACGTGAGGATGAGCGGCCACCTCAGGACTTTCTTGAGGATGATCGTCTCCGGCAGCGAGAGGGCGATGACCGCCATCATGAACGCCAGCACCGTGCCGAGAGCGGCGCCCTTCTCGAGCAGCGCCTCGACGATGGGGATGATGCCCGCGGCGTTGGAGTACATCGGGACGCCGAAGAGAACGGCCAGCGGAACGCTCCACCAAGCGTCGGCGCCCATGATGCCGGCCATGAAGTTCTCGGGCACGTACCCGTGGATGATCGCGCCGACGGCGATCCCGGCAAGCACGTACGGCCACACCTTGCCGACGATGTCCCTGACGGCCTGCCAGGCATAGGCGACGCGGCCGTTCCAGTCGAGAGACTGGACGTCCTCTGCGTCGCCCATGCGGATCTCGCGCACCCAGTCCTCGATGTAGCGGTCCATGCGCAGACGTCCGATGGTCCAGCCGGCGACGATGGCGATGAGGAGGCCGGTGACCAGGTAGAGACCGGCCACCCACCAGCCGAAGAGGCCGTAGAGCAGCACCAGCGCGATCTCGTTGACCATCGGCGCGGCGATCAGGAAGGAGAACGTGACGCCCAGAGGGATGCCGGCCTCGACGAACCCGATGAAAAGCGGCACAGCCGAGCAGCTGCAAAACGGGGTGACAACGCCCAGGCCGGCGGCCATGACGTTGCCGGTGGTCTCGCGGCGCCCGCGCAGCAGCGAGCGCGTCCGCTGCGGGCTGAAGAACGAGCGCACCAGACCGACGCCGAACACGACGAGCGTGAGGAGGAGCAGCACCTTGACGGTGTCGTAGACGAAGAACTCGAGCGCGGAGGCAAAGCGCCCCGTGGTCATGCCGAGCACGTCGACGAAGAGCCAGGTGACGATGGGCAGCCAGTAGTGGTAGACGACGGCCCAGAGGGCGACGCCCATCGTGATGCGCGCCCACCACGGCAGGCGGGCGAAAGCCCGGGCGGCGGCGCGGAAGGGAGCGGTCAAGCCGCCGCCCTTCTCCCCGGGGGGAGCGCTCGTGGTTCCGGTCGCCGGTGTGCCACACTCGCAGGCCGGGACGACGCGGTGCGACGCCGCCGCGTCCCCGCCGGCTGCGGTGACCGGCCTGGTCGCCGCGGCCCGCCCGGTGGTCGACTCGGGTAGCGTGCCCGACGCCATGTCAGCCCTCCTCGGGCCCAGCGAACCCTGTGATGAGCGCGGTCTCGGCGAGTTGCCGCTGCAACCGCGCCCAGTCGTAGGGCACACGCACGAACTCGACGAACTCCGGCGTGGCGAGGCGTGCCGGCTCGACGATGGCATAGCAGACGCGCCAGTCACCGTCCTTCGGACGGCCACCGCTGCCGACGTTGACGAACGTGGTCCGACCGATCGCTCGGGCGTACGGCACGTGTGTGTGCCCGAAGAAGATGGCCGGGTACGGGTACTCCTCGGCTATGCGCGCCATGGCCTTCTCCGGCCGGTCCTCGAACAGGTACTCATTGATGCGCCGCGGGCTGCCGTGGACGGCGAGCAGGTCGCCGGCCGGCGTGGCCAGCGTGAAGTGATCGTCGAGGGTGCGCAGGTATGCCTTGACCTCGTCGATCACGACCTCCTGCGTCCAGGCGAGCGACGCGTCACCCTCCGCGCGCTGCTCGTCGGTCTTATAGACGCAGCCGCAGTCGCCCATCTCGAAGCCGATGCCCTGGTCGTAGTTGCCCATGAGTGACGGGATGTCACGGTCGCGCACCAGCAAAGCGACCTCGTTGGGCGACGGCCCGTAGCCGACGAGGTCGCCGAGCGAGATCACCTGTGCGACGCCGCGCCGCTCGACGTCCTCCAGGATCGCCTCGAGCCCCGGGAGGTTCCCGTGCACGTCCGAGAAGAGGGCGAAGCGTGCATCGACCTCGATCCTGCGCATGAGCGTCGTCCTTCCATCCGGCGCCGGCCGGCGGGGGTCGCCTTCCGAGGCAGCTTCATGGCAATTCCTTTATATCAAGATATGTTGACCATAAAGGAAAGTCAATGTAAGCTGCAGGCACCGGACGACCCGCGCCGTCCGGCGTCCGCAGACCTACTCCACGGAGACCGCATTGAGTTCGATCACCATCGTCGAGCGTCCGCTCTGCTGCTCGAGCGGCGCCTGTGGCCAGGACCCCGACCCCGAGCTCGCGCGCTTTGCCGACGACCTGTCGTGGCTTCAGGCTCAAGGCGTCGCCGTCGAGCGCATCAACCCGTCCGCCGATCCGGAGACCTTCCTCGGCCAGTCGGCGCTCATGCTGCTGTTCCAGGAGCGCGGCAACGCGTGTCTGCCGGCGTTTCTCGTCGGCGGACGCGTCGTGAGCACCGGCAGCTACCTCGGCCGCGACGAGCTCGCCGGATTGGCCGGCGTTGCGGCCTCCGCGAGCGATGTGCTGGAGCCGCGCGTGCGCGAGCTGGTCGCCATCGGCGCAGCCATCGCCGCCAACTGCGAGCCGTGCTTCCGCCATCACTTCGCCGAGGCGCGCAAGCTCGGCGTCACGCGCGAGGAGATGGCTCAGGCCGTCAGCGTCGCCCAGACGGTCAAGGACTCTCCCGCGGCGACGATCCTCGAACTCGCGGACAAGTACCTGAAGGAGCAGCCCGCCGAAGCCGAGGCTGCGTCCGCCTGTGGTTGCGGCGCCGGGGCCGAACCGTCGCCTGGCGCCGAATCCAGCCCCCAGTCAACCCCCTCGTCCGGCTGCTGCTGCCAGCCCTGAAGGAGACCGCGCCATGGCCCAAGGCACCGTCAAGCGCCTCTCGTTCCTCGACCGCTTCCTCACGCTCTGGATCTTCCTTGCGATGTTCATCGGCGTCGGCATCGGCTGGGCGTTCGTCTCCGTGCCTGAGTTCATCGACCGCTGGACGGTAGGCACCACCAACATCCCCATCGCCATCGGCCTCATCGTGATGATGTACCCGCCGCTCGCCAGAGTCCGCTACGAGGAGCTCGGCGATGTCTTCCGCGACTACAAGATCCTCGGCCTCTCGCTCGTCCAGAACTGGCTCATCGGCCCGTTCGTGATGTTCTTCCTCGCGATCATCTTCCTGCACAACTACCCGGAGTACATGGTGGGGCTCATCATGATGGGCCTGGCGCGCTGCATCGCCATGGTCATCGTGTGGAACCAGCTCGCCAGGGGGGACACCGAGTACGCTGCCGGCCTCGTCGCCTTCAACAGCGTCTTCCAGGTGCTCTTCTACAGCGTGTTCGCCTGGGTCTTCGTCACCAAGCTGCCGCCCCTGTTCGGCCTCGAGGGCGTGGCCGTGGACATCACCATCTGGCAGATCGCGCAGAGCGTGTTCATCTACCTCGGCATCCCGTTCCTCGCCGGTATGCTCACCCGGTTCGTGGCGCTCAAGACCAAGGGCAGGGACTGGTACGAGCAGAAGTTCATCCCGCGCATCAGCCCGCTCACGCTCATCGCGCTGCTGTTCACCATCTTCGTCATGTTCAGCCTCAAGGGCGACCTCATCGTCGAGCTGCCCCTTGACGTGCTGCTCATCGCCGTCCCGCTGTCCATCTACTTCGTGATCATGTTCTTCGTGAGCTTCTTCATGGGGCGCAAGATCGGTGCCGACTACTCCAAGACGGCGACGCTCAGCTTCACGGCGGCGAGCAACAACTTCGAGCTCGCCATCGCGGTGAGCATCGCGGTCTTCGGCCTCAATTCGGGCGAGGCGTTCGCGAGCGTGATCGGGCCGCTCGTGGAGGTGCCGGTGCTCATCGCCCTCGTCAACGTGGCGCTGTGGCTGGGCCGCAGATACTGGGGCATGACCGACCAGCCCGTGCCCGCGGCGGTCGCCGTGGGCTGCGACGAGGTCGGCTGCGACCCGAGGAGGACCTGACATGAAGGTCGTCAAGGACCCTGCCAACGCCGGGAGCATCACCGAGTTCATCCCGTTCTTCAAGGCGCTCTGCAACCCCACGCGCGCCCAGATCATCGAGTTCCTGCTGGGCGGCGAGCGCTGCGTGTGCGAGATGACGGGCCCGCTGGACGTGAGCCAGCCGCGGGCCTCCCACCACCTCGCGCTGCTGCGCGACGCCGGGTTCCTGCGTATGCGCAGCGAGGGCGCGCGGACCTACTACTCCATCGACTGGGACAGATTCGACGGCGACCTCGAGGGGTTCCTCTCCTACCTGAAGCGCCTGCGCGACGCGCCGCCTGCGCCTGCCGATGCACGCAGCGCCTGCGCGACGGCTCCGGGCAGGGGCGCCCGCCGCAGCGCATCCTGACCAGCGACACGACGACAAGGAGAGAGATACCCATGAAGCTCGAGATCCTCGGCAGCGGCTGCGCCAGCTGCCAGAAGCTCTACGCCCTCACCGAGGCCGCCGTGCGCGACCTCGGCGTCAGCGACGCCGAGGTCGTCAAGGTCGAGGACTTCCCCACCATCATGTCCTACGGCGTGATGTCCACGCCGGCGCTCGCCATCGACGGCAAGGTCGTGATGAGCGGCAAGGTGCCGTCGCAGGCCGAGGTGAGCGCGTTCATCACGACCGCGCTGGCGGAGCAGGGATGACCGCGGCGGGCGGGCGCCGGCGGCGCGGGCTCCTCGTCCTTATTCTCGCGCTCGCCGCCGCGGCGCTCGCGGCGGCCGCGCTGGCGGGGTGCGGCGGAGGTTCGGGCTCCGCCGCAGCCACGGCATCAGTCGCCGCGACCGGCTCCTCACCCGGAGACGCCGGCGCGCCGAAGGTCACCTTCATCGAGCTCGGCGCCGACAAGTGCGTGCCCTGCAAGGAGATGCAGCCGGTGATGAGGGCCATCGAGCAGGCCTTCGGCGACCAGGTCGAGGTGGTCTTCTACGACGTCTGGGAGGACCCGGCGCCGGCCAACGAGTACGGCATCCAGATGATCCCGACGCAGGTGTTTCTCGACGAGAACGGTGAGGAGTTCCATCGCCACGTGGGCTTCTACCCGCAGGCGGAGATCGAGGCGCTCCTGATCGAGCGCGGCCTCAGCAAGCTGACGACGCAGTAGCCCGCGGCGCGTGATCGAGCAGATCCTCACGAGCCTCAGCGCCTGGCTCGGCCAGTCACTCGGCTGGGCGATGCTGGCCGCATTCGCCTGGGGCGTCGTCAGCATCGTCTTCAGCCCGTGCCACCTGGCCAGCGTCCCGCTCATCGTCGGGTTCATCAGTACGCAGGAGGCGACCACGGCGCGCGCCTTCAGGCTCTCGCTGGTCTTCTCCCTCGGCGTGCTGGTCTCGATCGCGCTCATCGGGGTGATCACCGCGTCCCTCGGACGGCTCATCGGCGACCTCGGGCAGGTCGGCAACGTGGCCGTGGCGGTGGTCTTCTTCATCTTCGGCCTCTACCTCATGGACCTGCTGCCTCTGCGCTGGCGCAACCTGCTTCCGGCCACGACGCGGCTGCGCGGACTGCCGGCGGCGCTGGGCCTCGGGGTCGTCTTCGGGATCGGGCTCGGCCCGTGCTCGTTCGCGTTTCTGGCGCCGCTCCTGATGGTCGTCTTCGGGCAGGCCCAGACGGACTACACCCTCGCAGTCGCCCTGCTGGGGGCGTTCGCCGTCGGGCACTGCGGGGTGATCGTCCTCGCCGGCACGATGGCGAGCAAGGCGCAGGCCATGGTGTCCTGGGGCAGCAACTCGCGCGTCGCGACGTGGGTGCGGCGCGCGTGCGGCGCCATGGTGGTGCTCGCCGGCGTGTACCTGCTCGCGCGGTGAATCCGGACGTTGGGCCGCGAGGGCACTGACGTCACCCCGCGGCCCGGACGGTGCGCGGGAGCGGCTACGCCGCCCGCGCCCGGAAGAACCTCTCCAGCCGCTGCTTGTCCTCCAGTGTGAGGTCATTGCTGTCGACCTCGGGCGCACTGTCCAAGTAGGACTTGGTCCGCTCTATCTGGAGCCTGCCGCTGATCTCATGCAGTTCGTCCATGGGTACGAGCAGGTCGTTCGAGAGCCCGCGGCCGATGATCACGAACTCCGCGTCTCCCGTGACGCCCTTCACCTCGCCGACCTTCATGTCGTCGCGCGCGTACACCTCGCGGCCTACGAGGATGTGACGGTTGATAGACATGGTGAACCTCCTTTTGCCTCGTACAAGTGCTGTTCCCCGCGTGAGGCGGCCGAATCGTTTCCGCGCGGCGGTCCGCGAGCCCGGCGGCCGTCAGTTGGTCGCGAAGTGGGCGAGCACGCCCGCCGACCACACAGACGCGGCCACGCAGAGCAGCAGGAACTCCACCAGCACACCGGTCCCCATGGCCTTGAGCGTCTCGAGGCTGTAGTGAAATGCCTTGCGCGCCTCGCCGTGGCGGAGCCACTCGCTCGCGAGCAGGCCCACGGCGAACCCGACGAAGATCCCGACCACCGGAATGAGGAACATGCCGGCGAACCCCGCCACCACCCCGACCAGGATCGACCACTTGGGGACCTCGAGTTGTTTGAGCTTGCGCCCGGTGAGCACGGCGCTCGCCGACCATCCCGCCACGCAGATGAGCGCCCCGACGGCGCCGGCGACCCACGCCGCCCATGAGCCTACGACGGCGGCCCACACGATCAGCGAGACGATGGCAATGAGGCTGCCGGGCAGCACGGGATAGACCACGCCGGCGGCGGCCACGACCAGGAGGACGCCGGCGATCACGGTGATGGCGATGTCCCAGTCCATGGGCTTGAGCGTACCACCTCGCGGGCGGAGGCTCAGACCGCGGGCGCCCGCCTCCAGCTGATGCACGTGACGACCAGCTTGCCGCCGGAACACGCAGGGGCGGCCGTCCGCAGCACGAGCCGCTCGCCGTCGAGCTCCGCGACCCGCACCTGGGTGCCGCCCACCCAGCCGGGGAAGAGGGAAACGGCCACAGAGTGGGCGACCGTGCCACGCTCCTCGTCCACCTCGTAGGAGCCCGCGTAGGCGAAGTAGCCGCGCGCCTCCTCCGCGTACTCCTCCGGCGTGAGACGCGACCAGTCGCAGGAGTCGACGCGGCCCCGCTCGCGCTCCATGAGCTGCGCCGACATGTAGCCGTCGTGTGTGTAGAGGATGAGCCCGAGCGGCCGGTCGCCGTGCGGGCGACGCGGTGGCGACCCGTCGACGGGCTCTTCGACGACGTCGACGAGCTCCCACGCGCCGACCAGCATCTCCCGCAGCCCGGCCATGCGGGCAGTATAGCGGACGGTCGCGTGAGACCACGACGACCCAGCGGGAACACAGCAGGTGGCGACAGCAAGGAGGGCCATCCATGTACATCGGCATAGGCGCCGTCATCGCCATAATCGTCATCATCCTCCTCCTGGCCTTCGTGTTCTGAGGCGGGAGGTAGCGAAGGGCGAGCCGCCCGGCCGTGGGCCGGGCGGCTCGCCTCGTCACCGGGGCCGCCCACGCTCGGTGTGAGCGGCCGCGGCAGACCAGACAACTGGAGGTGCCGCGTGCGTCTCGTCGGCCGGCTCTTCGTCAGCCTGCTCTCCCTGGTGGTGCTGGCCGCCGCCGTCTACGGCGGCGCCATGGCCCTGCGCTGGCTGGACAGCCGGGACGGATTCGGCGTGCTCGACCGACGGCCCGAGCAGCCACTGGCCTTCTCGTCGCTCAATGCACACACCAGGGAGGCTGCAGCCAAGGCCTCCTTCCGTCGCTACTTCACCACCATGGTCCTGCCGCAGCCCGACGGAGTGCACGAGCCGGTGGTGGTTAAGTGGGAGCAGCCCCGTGTGACCATCCGGATGCTGAGCGGCGGCGGCCCCGGCATCGGGGCCTACCTGCAGCGGCTCGTCGCGCGTCTGAACCGCATGCAGGGCGAAGTGCGGTTCGCGGTCGGCGACCACGAGCCCCACATCACCATCCGCTTCCTGAGTCACGAGACCTACGTGCGTCAGCTCGGCGGCGGCAGCGTCGGCAGCACGCGCACGCGCTTCTTCCGCACCTCGCCCGGCCTGATCCGAGCGAGGATCGCGATCGACGCCGGGCGGCAGCAGGGCCCCGACCAGCTCAAGGCGACGCTCATCCACGAGCTGACCCACGCCATCGGCTGCGGCGGGCACTTCACCGACCTCTCCGATCGCCGCAGCAGCGTCCTCTATCAATCCAGCCACGTCACCACGTGGAGTCAGAACGACGCCTCGGCGATCCGCCTCCTGTACTCGGAGTGGATCAGCTCCGGGATGACGGAGCAGCAGGCACTGGCGTCGCTGCGTCGCTACGCCCGCTCGGCGGAGTGACGGCAGGGATCATGACCGGGCTGAAGGCCATCGACGTGCTCCTGCTGCCGGACGAGCCTGCGCAGGCGCGAGCGCGGGAGCTGAACGCGCGGCTCAGGGACGACCTTGGTCAGGGCTTCGAATTCGACGACTCCCATCTCCCTCACGTGACCCTGCTGCAGCGCTACGTCCCGGATGAGGACCTGGAGCGTGTCTGCGACGCGGTCGCCGGCGTCGAGGAGGTCATCGGCGCCGCGGGGTTGCGGCTGCGCCCGGACGGGCTGACGAGCGCCGGGCTGGGCACCCCGCCCGGGGTGGCGCTCGTGAGCGTCGTCTTCGAGCCGGACGAGCAGATCCTCTGGCTCCATGAGGCCATGCTGGCCACCGTCGCCCCGTTCGGTACCGGAGGCGGCTCGCCCGGGGCCTTCTTCACTCTTCCGGGCGAGCCTCCCGCCGGTCCGGCGACGGTCGCCTACGTGGACCGGTTCGTACCCGAGCACAGCGGTGAGCACTACGAACCGCACATGAGCCTCGGGCTCGCGAGAGAACCGCTCGCCGAGCGGTTGCGCGACGACCCGCTCATCCGCTTCGAGTTCCGCCCGGTGGCGCTCGCCGTGTGCCGGCTGGGCGACCTCGGCACGGCACGGCAGGTGCTGCGCCGCTGGGCGGTCCACGCCTGAAAGGAGAGGCTGCATGGACGCGCTCCTCGATCCCGTCAACCTGCTGGCGCTGCTCACGCTGACGGTGCTCGAGATCGTGCTCGGCATCGACAACGTGGTCTTCATCGCCATCATCACGGACTCGCTGCCACCGGAGCGCCGCAACCTCGCCCGGCGCCTCGGCCTCGGCCTCGCGCTCTTCGGGCGTGTGGCCCTCGTGCTCGGCGTCTCGTGGCTGCTCACACTCGAGCACCCGCTGTTCACGGTACTGGACCACGAGATCACTCTCAGCGGGCTCATCCTGATCGGCGGCGGCCTCTTCCTGCTGTACAAGGCCGTGCGGGAGATCTTCAACACCACGGAGCTGCACGAGGAGGAGCGCGGCGAGGTGCGCCGGCGGGCGACGCTGGCCGGCGTGATCGCCCAGATCGTGGTCATCGACATGATCTTCGCCATCGACTCGGTACTGACGGCCGTGGGCATGACGAGCGAGATCCTGCTGATCATCGTGGCCATCACCATCGCGATCGCGGTGATGATGTTCTACGCGGGGCCCGTCGCCGACTTCATCAGCCGGCACGCGAGCGTCAAGCTGCTGGCGCTCGCCTTCCTCGTGCTCATCGGCGTGATGCTGATCCTCGAGGGCGTGGGCGAGCCGATCGAGCGCACCACGGTGTACGTGGCGATCGTCTTCGCGCTGGGCGTGGAGTACCTGAACTTCCGGCGGCGCCGGAACATGCAGCGCCGCGGCGACAAGGGGGTGGTGCCGGGTCAGGAGGGGCTGTGAGCCCTCAGATCTCGTCCGGGTCCTCGATGCTCCGATCCGCGAGCACAGGCCCAGATGGCCCACCAGCTGACGGCACAGCGCACGCGCCGGCCCGTCGCGGGAACACACCGCCATGTCTGCAAGCACATCGACACGGGAGGAAGGCATGCCACCCACATCGAGGAGGATCCGCACCACCCACACCGGCAGCCTCCCGCGTCCTCACGAGCTGGAGGCGAGCATCGTCCAGCGCGACGAGGGCGGACCTGCCGAGGCCCTGGACCAGCAGGTCGACTCCGCGGTGGACGACGCGGTACGGCGGCAGGCCGCCACCGGCATCGACGTCCTCAACGACGGCGAGCAGGGCAAGCCGGGGTACTCCACCTACGTCCAGGACAGGCTGACGGGCTTCGAGGGCGAGTCGATGGGGCTCGGCGACCTGCCCGAGCTGAGGGACTTCCCCGACTACGGGCCTCACATGGCAGCGCTCATGCAGGCGGTCCACATCAAGACCCCCGCCTGCGTCGGCCCGGTGCGACCCAAGGACCCGGACGCCGTGCACCGCGACATCGAGCGCCTGCTGCGGGCTGCCGACGCGGCCGGCGTGGAGCGCGACCGGCTCTTCATGTCGGCCGCTTCACCCGGTGTCATCGCCTTCTTCTTCGTCGACCGGCACTACGGGGACCGCGAGTCGTACCTCGCCGACCTGGCCGCCGCGATGCGACCGGAGTACGAGGCGATCGTCGATGCGGGGATCACTCTCCAGCTCGACTGCCCCGACCTCGCCATGGCCCGGCACTTGCTGTTCCCGGGGCACGACGTCAAGGACTTCCTGCGTGAGGCCGTCCTCAACGTGGAGGCCCTGAACCACGCGCTGCGAGGGCTTCCGCCCGAGCGCCTGCGCATCCACGTCTGCTGGGGCAACTACGAGGGTCCGCACCACCACGACGTGGCGCTGGCTGAGATCATCGACGTCATCCTCAGCGCCAGGCCCAGCGGCATCTCAATAGAAGCCAGCAACCCGCGTCACGGCCACGAATGGCGAGTGTTCGAGAACGTCACGCTGCCGGAGGGCAAGTACGTCATCCCGGGCGTCGTGGACTCGACGAGCAACTTCGTCGAGCACCCGGCGCTTGTGGCGCAGCGGCTCGAGCGCTACACGTCCCTTCTGGGGTCGGAACGAGTCATGGCCGGGACGGACTGCGGCTTCGGCACCTTCGTCGGGCTGGCCCAGGTGGCGCCGAGTGTCGCCTGGGCCAAGCTGGCGGCGATGGTGGAGGGAGCGGCACTGGCCGGATCCTGACTGCGGCGCCGGCCCTCTCGCTCAGGGCATGTACAGGTCGTCGATCTCGCCGGCGTAGAGACGCGCGAACTCGTGGCGGCGCAGCTTCAGCGTCTGGGAGAGCTCGCGGCCGATGCGGAAGTCCCCGAGCCACAGGCGCACGCGGTGGACGCGCTCGTAGGGCGTGAAGCGGCGGAGGTCGGCGCTGATCGCGCTCGCCAGGTGGCGGTAGTGCTTGACGACGCGCTCGTCGGTCACCACCGCCGCAAGATCGGCGGCGGTGAGGCCGAGGCGGCGCGCCAGCCCTTCGAGGTGGGGGCGGCTGGGCACGACGAAGGCGGCCACGTAGGGCCGCCCCTCACCCACGATGACCGCCCTGTCGATCCACTCGCTGGCGCAGAGCTCGTTCTCCAGGTACGGCGCGTTGACGTTCTCGCCGTTGGTCAGCACGAGCGTGTCGTCGAGACGGCCGAGCACCCGCAGCCGGCCGTCGGCGTGGGCGAGCGCCAGGTCGCGGGTGTCGAGCCAGCCGTCGGACGCGAGTACGTCCGCCGTCCGCTCAGGGTCCTTGTAGTAGCCGTGCATGATGTTGGGGCCGCGCACCTGCAGACGGCCGACGCCGCCGGGGCGGCACGGCCGGCCGTCCTCGCCCAGGAGACGGTGTTCCATGCCCGGGATCACGTGGCCCGTGGAGCGGAGCACGCGATGGAACGGGTCGCGCATCGCGATGACGACGATGGCCTCCGTCATGCCGTAGCCCTCCAGCAGCGGCATGCCGGCGGCGTCGAAGAACTCGTCCACCATGTCGGGCAGCGGGCCGCCGCCGACGCAGGGAAAGCGCAGGCGGCCGCCGAGCCCGGCGCGGACCTCGCGGAAGACGAGGCGGTCGGCCAGCGCATGGAACGGCCTCAGGGTCGTGGCCGCGACCCTCGCCCATGCGCGCGCGGCCGCGCGCAGGAAGGGGCCGCGCGGCCGTACCTCCGGCTCGCGGCCCTCCAACACTCGCCGGGCTCGCGCCGAAGTCAGCGCGCGCGCGACCAGCCAGCGCGCCAGCTTGCGCTGGAGCGCTGGCCGGCCGTCGATCTTCAGAAAGACGCCCTTGTACAGCTTGACCCACAGCTCCGGCACTGTGGCCATGACCACGGGCCGCACCAGCGGCAGGTCGCCGCGCAAGCGTAGCACGGTGCTGTAATGCACGTGGCAGCCCTTGCTGAGGTACATGAGCTGCATCTGCCGTTCGTACGCGTGCCACGGCTGCAGCACGGTCATCACCGGCTCGCGCTCGATGTGCAGCAGCCTGGGGAGCTCGCGCAGGTTGAGCTCGTAGTTGGCGTGGGTGAGCGCGACTCCCTTGGGCGCGCCCGTGGTACCCGAGGTGTAGATGACCGTGGCGAGGTCGCCGGGCTCCACCTCGGCCCGGCGCCGTGCCACCTCGCCCTTGGCCGCCGGCCAGGCCGCCTCGCCCAGAGCCGTCAGGCCAGAGAGCGTGTACACGCCCGGCCCGGCGGCGGTGGCGCCCGCGTCCACACCGGCCGCGCCCGCACCCGAGGCGTCGTCCGCGTCCACCGGCGTGTCGATCACGACGGCCGCGCGCAGCCCGGGCACCGCGGCGCGCACGAGCGGGAGCTGCGCCGGGTCCTCCAGGATGACGACCGCCGGCTCCGCGTGTCGCAGGATGGCCTCGAGGATGGCGGGCGGCGTCTCCGAGGCTCTGGGCACGTCCACGGCGCCGAGGAAGTGGATGGCAAGACTGCACACCATCCACTCCGCACGGTTGTCGCAGACGAGGGCGACGAGCTCGCCGCGGCGCAGACCGAGCTCGCGCGCGAGCGCCAGGGCCAGCACACTCGCGCGGCGGTCGAGCTCCGCGTAGCTGAACGACCTGAAGACGCCGTCGACGCGGCTGCTGAGCGCCGGCTCGGACGCGTACTCCGCGACCCAGCCGGCGAACAGCCGCGGCAACGTCGCCGTCACGGCTGCGACGGCCGTGCCCACCGCCTTCGCTGTGCCCGGATCCGATACCGTAGGTCTCGCCATACGCCCCCGCCCAGACCGCCGGTCACCCCTGCGACCAGCCTCCCGGCCATTTCCGCACGGGCACGGCCGTGTGTCAACTTGAGCGCGGTCGCGCACGCAACGCCCGCGGTCCTGCTCACCAGCCGGCGCCTCCGCCCGGCGCGTCCCCGGCGACTTCTCACGCCCGCCTCCACTTCATCCGGACAGTGATGGACGTCCTCCCCCGGGCAACAGAACGCTATGGCTACAGTGCCGCCCATGCCGCTGCTCCGCCTGCTGACGCTACTCGCCGCCGTGGCCATCGGCACAGCGCTCTTCGTCACCTGGCTGACGGGCACGGCCGTCGGCGGCCAGGACGAGGCGGCCGAGGAGGGACCCAAGCCCGTCAACCAGGGGGCGCTGCAGCTGGTCACGCGCCCGGACCTGCACCCGCCGAGCCTCTCGGTCACGCTCGGAACCGGGCTCGCCACACGAGGCTACTACTTCGTCACCCAGGGCAGCCGACGGTACGGGGACACCGGCCCGCTCATCGTTGACGCGCAGGCCCAGCCGGTCTGGGTCGGGCCATCATCAGATGGAAGCAACGCGACCACCTTCGAGGTGCAACGCTACGAAAGGCGGCCGGTCCTGACGTGGTGGGAGGGCACCATCGACAAGGACGTCGGTATGGGCATCGGCCGGGGCGTGATCGTCGACCAGAGCTACCGCACGGTGGCGGTCGTCGAGGCCGGCAACGGCCGCCCCACGGACCTGCACGACTTCGTCCTCACCCCGCAGGGCACCGCCTTGCTGCTGGTCTATCAGCCGCGCGCCGCCGACCTCAGCGAGTACGGCGGCCGGGCGAGCGGGCGCGTGCTGGACAACTACGTGCAGGAGGTGGACGTCGCAACAGGCGAGGTGCTCTTTGAGTGGTCGGCCTTCGACCACGTGCCGCCGGATGAGTCCCACCAGGACGTGCCCGGCGGTAGCGACGCCTGGGACGCGTACCACCTGAACTCGGTCGTGCTGGACGACGACGGCGACCTGCTCGTGTCGGCGCGCCACACCTGGGCTGTCTACAAGATCGACAGGGAGACGGGCGACGTGGTGTGGCGCCTCGGTGGCAAGCGCAGCGACTTCGAACTCGGGCCGGGCGCGACCTTTGCCTGGCAGCACGACGCGGACCGGCGGCCGGACGGCACGATCAGTCTCTTCGACAATCAGGCGGCGTCGCCCGAGCTGATCGAGCAGGGCCGGTCGCGCGGCCTGATCCTGCAGCTGGACGAGCAGGCCGGCTCCGCGACCGTGGTGCGGGAGCTCACCCATCCAGCGGACCTCCTCGCCCAGAGCCAGGGTAACCTCCAGAACCTGCCCTCCGGCAACGTGCTGGTCGGCTGGGGATCCATGCCGCACCTCTCAGAGTACGACCCTGAGGGCAGGCTGGTCCTCGACCTCCGCTATTACCAGACTGCGCAAAGTTACCGCGCCTTCGTCGCGGAGTGGACCGGGACGCCCATGGATCCGCCCGCCGTGGTGGCCAGGGCAGAAGACGTCGGCACGCGCGTCTACGTGAGCTGGAACGGCGCGACGGAGGTGAGCTCCTGGCGGGTGCTCGGCGCCGCCTCCGAGGGCGCCGTGCCGGTGGAGCTTGCCACGGCGCCCAGGCAGGGCTTCGAGACCGCCATCGCCGTCGACTCGGCCAGCCCCTGGTTCGTCGTGGAGGCACTGGACGCCGCCGGTGAGACGCTCGGCACCTCGGCGCCGGTGCGCCTCGCGACGCCCTCGCCCTCACCGTCACCGGCGACATCGACGCCCTCGCGCTGAGAGCGCGGGTTACCGCTACGCCTCGCCGCCGGCCTCGTCCGGCTCCCGCAGGAGGCGTGCGGCCGAGAGCGCGGCGACCTGCCCCTGGCCGACAGCCCTGGCGACCTGGTACGGCCCACCGGTGCAGTCTCCGGCGGCGAACACACCGGCGACTGACGTCTGCATGTACTGGTCCACGACCAGGTGCGGGCCGTCCGTTGCGAGGCCGTCGAGCAGCATGCCCGGCGCGACGGCCTCCCGGGAGATGAACACGGCGTCCACCACGAGCGCGTTCCCCCCGGGAGCCTCGCCCTCGAGCGTCACTATCAGGCCGGCGTCCGCGCGTGCGAGCCTCACCAGCCGCTCCCCCGCGCGCAGCCGCACTCCGGCGGAGAGGCGATAGTCGGCGTCGTACTGCGGGAGGTAGGTGACCTCCACCCGGAAGGCGTCGGCGAGCTCGCTCGCCTCCTCCTCGCCGGGTGTCCCGAAGCTGATGAAGGCCACGCGCCGTCCGGCGAACAGCCTGCCGTCACAGGTCACGCAGTAGCTGACGCCCCGGCCGACCAGCCCCTCCTCGCCCTCGATCGAGCTCTCGAGGGAGACGCCCGTGGCGAGCACGACGGTGCGCGCCCGGTATGCCTCCCGGGCGCCGAAGAGCACGAACCCGTCGCCGGGGGCGCCTTCGCCGTCGCGGCCGATCCTCGTCACCTTGTCCGGCGTCACGGCGATCTCGAACGCCTCAAGATGACGGCGAAACGCAGCCACGAGGTCGTCGCCTCTGACGGCCGGGAAACCGGCGAAGTTGGCGATCTCATGCGGCCCGTTGACGCGACCGTAGGGGGACTGCCCGCCCAGCAGCACGACGCTGCGGCCGCGATTCCTGACGTTGATCGCGGCCGAGACGCCGGCCGGGCCGGCTCCGACCACGGCGACGTCGTACTGGGGAAGCGCTGCGCTGTCGGTCACGATGTCCTCTCTCGCGGGTATTGGCGGCTGGAGGCCGGCGAGCGACCTCACGAGGCTGGTGCCCCGCGTGAGGTCGCCGGAAACAGGACGCGGGGCGGCGCGCAGCGCGCCCAACGCGGCCGACGCCGCTCCTGACCTCTCGTGGGGAACACCTCGACCATGTCCGCAGCAGAACGGAATGGAGACTGACATGCCGCGCATCATGCACTTCGAGCACGCCTACGACGACCCCGAGACGGCGGCGAAATCCTACCTCGGCGTCTTCGGCTGGACCACGGAGGTCTGGACCGGTGGCGACCAGCCGTACTGGCTGGTCACCACGGGTCCCGACGCAGAGAGCCCCGGGATCAACGGAGGGTTCCTCAAGCGATCGGACGCGAGCCAGCCCAGTGTCGTGAACACGATCACCGTGGACGACATCGACGCCGCCATCGAGAAGGTGGAGCAGGCCGGCAGCCAGATCGTGCTGCCCAAGATGGAGATCCCCGGCGTGGGCTACCAGGCGTACTTCGTGGACCCCGGTGGGGTCACAGTGGGCCTGCACCAGACGGCAGAGGCGGCCGGACAAGCGTGAGCGAGGCCGCCGACCCAGACATTGACCACCTGCGCTACTCATTCCCGGACCTGCGCGGCCGCTCCTGGGCCTACAACGAGTCGCTGTCCCACTCGGGCTACGGGGTCACGCGCTACCACCTCGTCGAGCTCGGAGAGACACACGGCTTCTTCGGCGAGGTCATCGAGGCCGGATTCCATGAGGAGTCGATCCGGCTGGTGGCCGCCGGTGAGGTGGACGCCTCGGCGATCGACTCGCAGGTGCTGGCCATCGCCCTCCGCGACGATCCGGGCCTGTCGCGACGGCTGCGCGTCATCGACGCGCTGGGCCCGTCCACCATCCAGCCGGTCGCGGTGTCGCGGCGGCTGCCTGCGGGGCTGCGCGAGCGCATCCGCGAGGCGCTCGTCACGCTGCACGAGGACGCCGCTCTCCGCGAGCAGCTCGCCCTAGGCCTCATCGCGCGCTTCGTCCCCGTCGGGCCCGAGAGCTACGACGACGTCCGCGCGATGCTCGCGGCCTGCGAGCAGGCCGGCTTCCTGGAAATCCGCTGACGGCCGGCGGCGGCCCTTGCGGCGCCGGACCGAGGCCGGCCTCCGTCGAACGCCACGTCCCGGCCAGTCGCCGCTTTGATATGTTCGTCGTGGATGACTTCGGGATGGAGGTCCGACCGTGGAGATCGCTCGATCGCTCGCTCTGTTCGTGCTAGCCGGCCTGTTCGAGATCGGCGGCGGCTATCTCATGTGGCTCACCATCCGCGACGACAAGCCATGGTGGGTCGCCGCGCTCGGTGCGGTGGTCCTGGTCGGCTACGGGGTGATCCCGACGCTGCAGGACGCCAACTTCGGCCGCGTGTATGCCGCGTACGGTGGCATGTTCATCGTGCTGTCGGTGCTCTGGGGCTGGCAGATCGACAGGATCGTCCCGGATCGCTACGACATCATCGGCGCTGCCATAGCGATGGTGGGCGTCGCGGTCATCATGTACGCGCCGCGCAGCACGTGATTCGAGCGCCGAGGCGACGCGGTGAGGCCAGCGCGTGTCCACCCACCCGGGTGGTTTGCGGAGAGTACTGAGGGAGCCGGTCCGGTGTCAATGTATGAGGAATCTCCTCACCGCGCCGTCACGCCCTCGATCGGCCGCGGTGGCACGAGTGACTCAGGGCGGGTACCTTTCATGTGATAACTATTACCCAGTGAAAGGCACCCGGACATGCCCCATCACTCGGCCGACCTGAGCCGCCTCATGCCTCTCGTCCGTCACGCCATGGCGCATCTCGGAGTGGAACAGACACCCACCGGCAAGGCGCTTGGGATGACGAACGCGCGCGTGATGGCGCTCGCGGTCGTCGATGCCCGGGGTGGATGCTCCATGTCGGAGCTGGCCCGTCAGCTCGATCTCCCTTCCCCCCTCGCCACCCGGGTCGCCGACGAGCTCGTCGCCCGCGAGCTGGTGAAGCGCGAGGCGGACCCGGGGGACCGTCGGCGCGTCCTGCTGCGCGTCACCCCCGGCGGACGCGCGGCACTTCTGGCCGTGCAGGAGGAGGCCGAGGACCTCCTCATCACGGTCCTGCGGCGCATGACCGAGGAGGACACGGAATCGCTGCTCACGGGCCTCCGTGCCCTGCTCCGGGTGCTGCACGTCCCGGCCGGCGACGGGGCGCCGCCTGTCGTGCCGGCACACCAGCACGATTTCCCGACTGAGGCGCAGTCATGAGTCCCGCCGCATCCCAGGATGGAGCCACCGCCCGGCGGGGACCGGCAGATCCGCGCGGGTATCGGCTGCCGGTCTGGGAGCACGGTCACTCCTTCGGCCAGGAGGTCAGACGGCCGGGCGAGCGCCGCACCCTCCTCGTGATCGCCATCACCGCGACGATGATGGTCGTCGAGATCGTCGCGGGGCTGGCGTTCGGCTCGATGGCCCTGCTGGCGGACGGTCTGCACATGGGGTCGCACACGGTCGCGCTGGGCATCGCCGCGTTCGCCTACGTCTACGCGCGCCGCCACGCTCACGACCCGAGATACAGCTTCGGCATCGGCAAGGTGAATGCCCTGGGCGGCTTCACCGGTGCGGTGCTGCTCGCCTCCTTCGCCGTGGTCATGGCGGCGGGGAGCGTGGACCGGTTCATCAACCCGGCGGCGATCGACTACGGCTACGCGATCCTCGTCGCCGTCGCCGGACTCCTGGTGAACGGCGTGTGCGTCGCACTCCTCGATGTGGGCGGTCACGAGCATGCCGGCGGAGGCGGTCATGAGCACCACGACCACAACCTCCGGGCCGCCTACCTGCACGTCCTCGCGGACGCGCTCACCTCCCTGCTGGCCATCGCCGCGTTGCTGGCCGCGAAGTACCTTGGGCTCACCTGGATGGATCCGTTCATGGGCATCGTGGGGGCGATCCTCGTCGGCCGCTGGTCGTTGGGCCTCATGCGCGAGTCTGGCCGCACGCTCCTCGACCGGCAGGCGCCGGAGGAGCTGCGTCGACGGGTCGTGCGCGCCGTCGAGGAGGGAGACGACAGCCGTGTCACCGACCTTCACCTCTGGTCGATCGCTCCCGGCGTCTACGCCGCCGAGCTCGTCATCGTCGCGTCCACCCCGCTCGCCCCGGACGCGTACAAGGAGCGGCTACCGGACAGCCTCGGGCTCGGCCACGTCGCGGTGGAGGTCCATCGCCACGAGTGACCATGGCGCGCGCCGCCGTCCTTCATCGGGACTTCACACCTCCGGAGCACACTAGCCTTGGAAGCGACATCCTAGACGAGGTGACAGCTGTGATGATGTGGAACGACGGGTATTGGGGCTTCGGCGCCGGCTCGGGAGGCTGGGTGATGCTGGTGTTCATGATCCTCTTTGCGGTAGCGACCATCGTGGCCATCGTGGCGCTGGTCCGCTACCTCGGGCAGCCGTCCGGCAGCGCGCCGGCGCCCGCCGCGATCGGCGCGGTGCCCGCGGCCATCGGCGCCGCCGGATCCCCCAAGGACATCCTCAAGCGCCGCTACGCATCGGGCGAGATCGAGCGCGACGAGTATCTGAAGAGGCTCGGCGACCTCTGACCCCGGAGGTCGCCGAGCCCGGGTGCCTGACCTTCGCGTCTACGCGGAAGCGTGCTGCGTGAGCGCGACAGGCTCCTCGTCCCTTGCAGCAGACCTGGATCCAGACAGGATGACCGCGGTGACGACCCCTGCGACGAGCAGCCCGACGTCCTCCGTGATGCCGAACTTGACGGCGGCGAAGAAGCCGATGGCGGACCACACGAGCGGCAGCCAGAGCAGCAGGCGCCGGGGCCGCGTGGCGAGCAGCAGCATGCCGAAGGTGAAGATGGTGGTCGGGCAGGGCACGAGCCCGAACATTGGCGCCTGCGGGTAGCCGTGTCCGAACGCCATGCCGAGAAGCGGGTAGGCGATCATGGCGTAGACGATGAGCGCGAGCCCGACCCACGTGCGCGCGCTGCGCCTGCCGCCGTAGCTCGCGCTCCTCTCCTTGACTGCCATGACGGCCAGCAGCGCGGCCTGGAAAACGAAGATCGCGCCGAAAAGCCTGGCAGCAGGGTTGATCTCTGCGAAGTACATCCCCATGTAGCCGACGCCCATGCCCGCCCACATCACCGCGAGCGCGCCGAAGATGACGGCGCTCGCGCGTTTCCACCGGGTGAGCGCGAGGACGACGAGCGCGACGCCGACCGCATAGGCGACGATCTGCATCGGCCACAACGCCTCGTTGTAGCGCTCAAAGACGGCAAGGAACTGTTCGACGGTGAAGTTCATGACCTCTCCTTTGGGTCACCGCTGGTCAGACTGCGCACGTAGGCGTCGCGCACGGCGGCGCCGATAGGGCCGAAGACCTCTTCGGGCAGCGTGCGCATGCGAGTGAGGCGCAGCATCGCAAGCCCGTGGTGCAGGGCGAAGAAGTGGAAGAAGATCTCGCGCCCGCCGTACCCCTCGGCGGTGGCGAGCTCGCCGGCCTCGACGCCGCCCTGGCAGGCTGCGACGACGATGGACCAGGGGTAGGGTGCGGCCTCCTGCTGGTCGAAACGCATCGTGGCCGGCGCGGCGATGCGCGTGAAGACGAGCAGGTACTGCTCCGGGTTCTCCACCGCAAAGTCAAGGTAGGCGCGCCCGAGCCCGTCCAGTCGCTCGCTCGCGGGCAGGTCCTCGGGGACCCGCTCGAAGTAGCGGCCGAGGCCGTCGAACACCCCGGCGGTGAGGCCGTCGAGCAGGGCGTCCTTGTCGGCGAAGTAGGTGTAGAGGGCGCCGGGGCTGTAGTCCAGACGGCGCGCGACCTCGCGCAGGCTGAGCCCGTCGACTCCAGATTCGAGCACGATCTCGCGAGCCGTCGCGAGGATCTGCTCGCGCGTGCGCCGGTTGCGGCGCTCCCGTGTCGACTCCGCGCCCATGGTCCTCCAATCATCGTTCGTTTATTGAACGCTGTTCATGTTACGAGTGTCGTTCAGCGTTGTCAAGGCCCCTGCTGGACCGTCGACAGCTCGACCGCTCCACTGCGGTAGACAACGAGCTGGTACTGGCCACGCTGGCGCTCGAGCAGAGAGACAGGGGTACTCAAGTGGGCTTCGCGCCGGTGAGCATTGCGAGAACTGAGAGCGGCTCAGCCGGGCCGGCCGCCGCCCACCCCGGCCTCGGGGCGGAGCAAGAACGCGAGCGTCCGGCGCGCGTGCACAAGCGCCGCCTCCAGGTCGAAACCCGGGGCGGAGACGACCAACTGCATGAAGATCCCGTCGAGCAGGACTGAAGCGAACTGCCCGACGCTCGCCGCGGTCCTCGTGCGTGCCTCGTCGGCGGCGGCGGGCGTGCACGCCTCGGCGTCGGTGCAGACAGGTGCAAGCACCTCGCTCGCCCACGTGTACCAGCCCTGGTAGTAGGTCATGAGGTGCTCGCGCAGCTCGGCGTCACGTGAGGCCTCGGGCAGGAGCTCGTAGAAGGCGGCGAACCGGCCTACCCTCTCTTTGACCTGCTCAGCGCTGCCCACGATCAGGTCGACGCGCTGCTCGAGGGTCGCGTCAGGCTGCGGCACGGCGCCGAAGTGATGCGACTCGACGACGGTGACCTCCTCGAGCAGCGCCAGCACGAGCTGCTGCTTGCCGCCGAAGTAGTACCAGACGCCGGACTTGTTGACGCCGGCCTCGGCAGAGATGGCCTGCAAGGTCAAGCCTTGATAGCCGCGCTCCGCCAGGATGCGCTTGGCCGCGGCGAGGATCTTCTGCGCCGTGGGATGCAGCTTGTGCGGCACCGGGCTACGCACGCCGAGACCGCCCTCCCCGGGCCGGACATCGTCCGCTCGCTCCTCGGCTCTCGCCGAGACCGGTCTGGCCACGTCGATCCTCTCGGTTCCACGACAGGGGCGACACCAGCTTACCCGTTCGGGTGAGCCTCTGCTATACTCACCCGGTCGGGTGAGTTAGAAGCCGAGCCGGCCGAGCCGGCGGATCCGGAGGAGGCAGAGGCGATGGCGACGAGACTCCAGCAGGTCGGCGCGGCCGAGGGACGCGAGCAGACGCCGAGAGGCGGCAGCGAGGCGGCGGGCGACGAACTGCTGCCGCGCATCGCCCGCCTTCGCGCCCAGTACTTCACGCACAAGCCGTCGGTCTGCGTCGAGCGTGCTCTCGCCTACACCGAGGTCTTCCAGGAGACCGAGGGCGAGCCGGTCGTGGTCCGCAGGGCCAAGGGCCTCAAGCGGACCTGCGAGACCAAGACGATCCTGATCCAGGACGATGAACTGATCGTGGGCAACGCCGGGCGCAGGCCGCGCACCGGCGTCCTGGGGCCGGAGATGTCGAACTACTGGTTCGACAAGGAGCTCGACACCCTGAGCGAGCGCCCACAGGACCCGTACTTGGTCGACGAGGAGCAGAAGGCGCTCTTCCGCGAGCGGATCCACCCCTACTGGCAGGGCAAGACGGTCATCGAGCACTGGCTGAAGCGCGTGCCGGCGGACACGCGCGCGCTCGGCTACGAGACCGGTGTGATCGACGTCGAGATCAAGACGGAGTCGGGTCCCGGCGAGATCGCCCCCGGCTACGGAGAGATCCTGCTGCCCAGAGGTTGGGGCGGCGTGCGCCGCTGGGCCGAGGAGCGGCTGGCGGCGCTCGACCTCACCGACCCGGCCAGCGACGAGCAGCGCTACTTCCTCGAGGCGGTCGTCATCTGCTGCGAGGCCATGGGCATCCTGGCGCGGCGGCACGCGGAGGCGGCGCGTGGGCTGGCGGCGACCTCGCCGCCGGAGCGCGCCGCCGAGCTCGAGCGGGTCGCGGCGGCCTGCGACTGGATCGCCGAGGAGCCGCCGCGCACCTTGCACGAGGCGCTGCAACTCGTGTGGTTCGCGCAGATGAGCCTGATGATGGAGCTGAACGCGCCGTCGTACTCGCCCAACCGCATGGACCAGTACCTCAACCCGTACTACCAGGCGGACGTCGCGAACGGCGCGCTGACGCATGACGACGCGCAGGAGCTGCTCGAGTGCCTGTGGGTCAAGCTGGCCGAGCAGTGCTGGATCCTCAACACCAACTGCTCGCAGTACTTCGCCGGCTACACGGCGTTCCAGAACGTGACCGCGGGCGGGGTGAAGCCCGACGGCGAGGACGCCACCAACGCCGTCAGCTACATGCTGCTGCAAGCTTCGATGGATGTGCGCCTCAACCAGCCCTCCCTGGCCGTGCGCCTGCACCGCAATTGCCCCGAGGAGTTCCTGCTCAAGGTCTGCGAGCTCTCGCGCCTCGGCACGGGCTTCCCGGCGATCCACAACGACGAGGTCGGGATCAAGGCGCTGCTGCGCAAGGGCGTGACCACCGAGGAGGCGCGAAACTGGTGTCTCGTCGGCTGCGTGGAGCCCAACCTGCCCGGCAGGCTCCACCAGTGGAGCGACTACGGCCACTACAACTTCGGCTCCGCCGTCGAGTTCGCGCTGTTCAATGGCGAGCACCTGCTCAGCGGGCGCAGGCTGGGCCTGGAGACCGGCGACCCGAACGACTTCGAGACGTTCGAGCAGTTCGAGACGGCGGTGCTGGCGCAGATCGCCGAGCAGCTCCGCCACATCGCCGTCCAGGGGCACGTGACCGAGGCGCTGCACCGCGAGCTGCTGCCGTGCCCGCTGGCCTCGGCGCTGATGCTCGACTGCATCAAGAACGGCGCCGATCTGCTGCGCGGCGGCGCCCGCTACAAGCGCGGCCCGGGCACGCTCGGCATCGGCCTCTCCGACGGCGCCAACTCGCTGGCGGCCGTCAAGAAGCTCGTGTACGCCGAACAGCGCGTGTCGATGGACCAGCTCCGCGAGGCGCTGCGCGCCGACTTCGAAGGCCATGAGGAGATGCGCGACCTCTGCCTCGCGGCGCCCAAGTACGGCAACGACGACGACGAGGTCGACCAGTTCGTGCGGCGCTTCGCCCACCTCGTCGTCACGGAGCACGAGAAGTACACGACGCTCACCGGCGGCAAGATGATGCCGTCGTGGTACCCGGTCTCCTCCAACGTGCCGCAGGGCATGACCGTCGCGGCGCTGCCCAGCGGCCGCAAGGCGGGCAAGCCGCTGGCCGACGGCGTCTCGCCCAACCAGGGGACGGACCGGCTCGGGCCGACGGCCGTGCTGCGCTCGGTCGGCAAGTTCCAGCACGAGGATCTCGACGGCGGCACGCTGCTCAACGTCAAGTTCGAGCCCCAGGTTGTGGCCGGCGAAGAGGGTCTGCAGAGGTTCGCCGCCTACCTGCGCGGCTTCCTCGACCTGCCTATCTACCACATCCAGTTCAACGTGGTGGACGAGCAGACGCTGCGCTGCGCCCAGGCCGAGCCGGACGAGTACCGCTCGCTGCTGGTGCGCGTCGCCGGCTACTCGGCCTTCTTCGTCGAGCTGCACCGGGACATCCAGGAGGACATCATCTCGCGCACGGCCAACGCCGCGCTGTGACGGACGTGGCCGAGCCGAGTCGAAGCGGCCGGGTCTTCGACGTGCAACGCTTCTCGCTGCACGACGGCCCCGGCATCAGGACGGTCGTCTTCCTCAAGGGCTGCCCGCTGCGCTGCGCCTGGTGCGCCAACCCGGAGTCGCAGCAGCCGAGGCCGCAGATCGCGTGGTTCGAGAGCCGCTGCGCCGGCTGCGGCCGCTGCGCAGGGGCATGCCCGCAGGGAGCCATCTCGATGGACGGCGGCCGCGTGCGCACGGACCGCGGCGCTTGCACGGCCTGCGGGGACTGCGCCGCCGTGTGCTCGCGCGGAGCGCGGCGGCGCATGGGCCGGGAGACGACCGTAGACGAGGTGACAGCCGAGGTCCGCAGGGACGCGCCCTTCTTCCGGCGCTCCGGCGGCGGCATCACCTTCTCCGGCGGCGAACCGCTCTCGCAGCCGGGCTTCCTCCTCGAGTCGCTGCGGGTCTGCCGACGGTGGGGGTACCACACCGCCGTCGAGACTTGCGGCCAGGCGCGCTGGAAGGACCTGCGCGAGGTGGCGGAGCTCACTGACCTCTTCCTCTACGACCTCAAGCATATGGACCCGCGCCGGCACAAGACACTCACCGGCGCGGGCAACGAGCTGATCCTCCGGAACCTCGAGGAGCTGCTGGCGCTGGGCGCCGAGGTGACGGTCCGCGTGCCCGCGGTCCCCGGGGCGAACGACGACCGCGAGAGCCTTGCGGCGTTCGGGACGTTCGTCGCGAGCCACCCGGCGATCCGCAGGGTCGAGCTGCTGCCCTGTCACGCCCTCGGCGCGCACAAGTACGCGGCGTTGGACCTCGCGCCGCCATCGCTCGAGCGGCCTGACCCGGAGTGGCTGGTCTCCGCGGCGGCTGCCGTGGTCCGGCGGGCGCCGGGCGTAGCGTGCCACGTGACGCAGGGACTCGGATGACGTCGGTCGTCGAGACGGTCGACGCGCCGACGCGCTCGACGGCGCCGAGCTCGTCGACGGAGGCGGCCGCCGGCGCCGCCGTGCCGGTCACCTACCGTCGCTCGGGCCTCGCCTGGGCGCTGCTCTCCGGCGTCTTCTGGGGGGCCGACGGCGTGATCCTCGGCGTCGCCCTGGCCGTGACGCCTTTCGTCGGGGCGGCCGCGCTGGCAGCTCCGCTCGCCGCGGCCGCCCTGCATGACGGCCTGGCGACCGGCTGGATGCTGGCGTTCAACGCGGCCACCGGCCGGTTACGCCGGCTGCCAGGCAGTCTGGCCAGCCGGCACGGCCTCATCCTTTGCGCCGCGGCCGTCGTCGGCGGCCCCGTGGCGATGTCGGGCTACCTGTTCGGCATCAAGTACGCCGGGGCGGCCTACGCCCTGGCGCTCAGCGCCACCTACCCCGCCGTCGGGGCCGTCCTCAGCCGCGTCTTCCTGCGCGAGCAGGTCTCGCGGCGCGGCTGGCTGGGGATCGCGGTGACCGTGACGGGCGCCGTGGTTGCCACCTACACGCCGCCCGCCGGCGACCTGCCGCACTTCTACCTCGGCATCGCCCTGGCGGCCGTCGCCACGCTGGGCTGGGGCGTGGAAGGCGTGCTGGCCATCCACGCCATGAAGGCCATCGAGCCGGTGGTCGCCGGCACGCTGCGCATGGCGACCTCCGTCGTGGTCTACCTCGTGGTGGTGCTGCCGCTGGTCGGCGGTCTGCCGGTGCTCGCTGAAGCGCTGGGCAGCGCCAGCGTCTGGTACGTCCTCGGCGCGGCCGCCGCCGGCGCCGCGTCCTACCTCACCTACTACTTCGCCAACCATCTCGTCGGCGCCAGTCGCGCCATGCCGCTCAATTCGCTGTATGCGGTGTGGGCGATCGTCTTCTCCATCGTGCTCACCGGACTGCACCCGACCACCCAGCTCGTCGCCGGCGTGCTGATCACGTTCGGCGGCGCGGTCCTCGTCGTGTCCGGCGCGCCGCGCAGCGGCGCCGACCTCGCTGAGAACGAGGCCATCTCCCCGACGGCGGCGCGGTGATCGCGGCTTTCTGCCTGACTGAGGACGGCCTCTGGCGGCGGTTGCGAGTCGAACCCCGGGTGCTGGGTAGAGAGGGTGCATGAGCGACCATCTGGATCCCGCGTATCGCATCCGGCGCGCCGTGGCGGGCGACCGGGCGCGCCTGACGAAGCTGGTGCGCGCCTACATCGACTTCTACAAGGAGCCGCAGCCCGACGACGAGCGGCTCGACGTGCTTCTGGCGGTGCTGGCCGAGCGGCCCGAAGTCGGCGTGCAGTTCGTGGCCGAGAAGGACGGGGAGCTCCACGGTTTCGCGACGGTGTACCTGACCTACGACACCGTCGCCGCCCGCCGCGTGGCCGTGATGAACGACCTCTTCGTCGCCCCCGACGATCGCAACGTAGGGCTCGGGCGCGCGCTCCTGCACGAGTGCCACGCCTTCGCGCAGGCGAACGACTGCGCCGTGCTGAGCTGGATCACGGCGCAGGACAACGCGCGCGCCCAGGCCCTGTACGACAAGGTTGCCTCTCGCACGACGTGGGTCACCTACGAGATGCAGTGCCGTTGAAGCTTCGGCCGCGGATTCTGGCCGACCTCCCGCCCGGACGCGTCAAGCAGCCTTTCTGCTCTCGCCGGAGGCGCCGGCGGTGTAGGAGTGCGCGCCGGCGCCGGCCAGCCGCCCTCCCTCCACGATGAGGTACTCCTCGCGGATGGGCGCGCCGGCGAAGTAGCTCTCCAGGATCTCGCGGGCGCCGGCTGCGTACCGCGCCTGCGCGGAGAGCGACGACCCTGAGGTGTGCGGCGTCATGCCCTGGTTCGGCATCGTCCGCCACGGGTGGTCCGCCGGCGCCGGCTGCGGGTACCACACGTCGCCGGCGTAGCCCGCGAGCTGCCCGCTCTCAAGAGCCTCGACGACCGCGTCGCGGTCGCAGATCTTGCCGCGCGCCGTGTTGATCAGGTACGCGCCGCGCCTCATCGTGCCGAGCAGCTCGCGGTCGAAGACGCCCTCCGTCTCCGGGTGCAGCGGCGTGTGGATGGAGACCACGTCGCACTCGCGCACCAGCGACCGGACGTCCTCGTGGAACGTCAGCCCGAGCTCCCGCTCCGTCTCCTCGTCAAGCCGGTGCTTGTCGGTGTAGTGCAGGTCGACGTCGAAGGGCTTGAGGCGCCGGAGCACGGCAAGGCCGATCCGCCCGGCGCCGTACGTCCCCACGCTCATCCCCTCGAGGTCGTACGACCGCTCCACGCAGTCGGCGATGTTCCACCCGCCCTTGACCACCCAGTCGTAGGAGGGCAGGTAGTTGCGTACCAGCGCGAGCACCATCATCACCACGTGCTCGGCCACGCTGATGCTGTTGGAGTAGGTGACCTCGGCGACGGTCACCCCGTGCTCGATGGCCGCCTGCAGGTCGACGTGGTCCGACCCGATGCCGGCGGTGATGGCGAGCTTGAGGTCGCGCGCCTTGGCGATCCGCTCGGCCGTCAGGTACGCCGGCCAGAACGGCTGGGAGATGACGACGTCCGCGTCCACGAGCTCGCGCTCGAAGACCGAGTCGGGGCCGTCCTTGTCCGCTGTGACGACAAGGGTGTGACCCTCGCCCTCGAGGAACTCCCTCAGGCCCAGCTCGCCGGAGACGCTGCCGAGCAGCTCGCCGGGCGTGAAGCCGAGTGCTTTCGGGGAGGGGACGGTCTGCCCGCTGGGGTAGCGCGCGATGACGGGCAGGCTGGTGCGTGCATACGAGTCCGGGTACCCGTCCACGGGGTCGGGATACAGGACGCAGAGGATCTTGGCCATGGTCGAACCTCCAGTCGGCGATGGTCCTCTTGTTCCCGCAGTACGGGCAGAGCACCTCAGCCGAGCGTCCCGGTCTTCGGCTCAAAGCGCGTCTTGCTCATCGCCGGCTCCCCCGGCACCGGGATGGGATACTCGCACGTGAAGGCCTCACGGGTGAACAGGTCGGCGGGCAGCCCGATGCTCTCCTGCAGTCCCTCCAGCGAGAGATAGCCGAGCGTCGTTGCGTCGATCCGCCGGCGCACTTCGTCCACGCCGGCGTCGGCGGCGATCAGATCCTGCCTGCGCGCAGTATCGATGCCGTAGTAGGACGGGCACACCACCGGTGGCGAGCTGATGCGGAGGTGGATCTCCCTGGCGCCGGCCTCCCAGAGCAACTCGACGAGCCGGCTCGTCGTCGTACCGCGGACTATCGAATCGTCCACGACCACCAGCCGCTTGCCCTCGATCATCGAGCGCACGGGGTTGAGCTTCATGCGGACGCCGAGCCGCCTCTGCTCCCGATCGGGTTCGATGAAGGTACGGTAGACGTAGCGGTTCTTCACCAGGCCCTCGGCATATGGGATGCCGCTCTCGTTCGCGTAGCCGATGGCAGCCGGGACTCCCGACTCCGGTACGGGGATCACGGCGTCGGCGACGGCCGGCGCCTCGCGCGCCAGCCGCCGCCCCATCTCCACACGGCAATCGGCCAGCGTGCGGCCGTACAACCTGGAGTCAGGGCGCGCGAAGTAGATGAACTCGAAGATGTCCAGGGCGGGACGCGCCCCGGAGAGCCCGAACCGCTCGCTGCGCAGCCCGTGCTCGTCGGCGACGACGATCTCGCCCGGCTCGATCTCGCGCACGAACCGGGCGCCGATGATGTCGAAGGCGCAGCTCTCGCTGGCCACGACCGGGCTCCCGTGCAGGTCGCCCAGCGCCAGCGGACGCACCCCGTAGGGATCGCGGAACGCGTAGAGCGCGTGCGGCGTGAGCACAGTCACCGAGTAGGCGCCGCGGATGCGGCTCACCGCCCGGCGCACCGCCGCGTCGAGGCCCTCACTCGCCCCGGCGGCGATCAGCGCCGCGATGACGTCGGTGTCCGAGGTGCCCTGGAACCGCGTGCCCGCGGCGCCCAACTCCCGGCGCAGCTCGTCGGCGTTGACCAGGTTGCCGTTGTGCCCCACGGCGACGGTCACCCCGCCGTGCGAACGGACCAGCGGTTGGGCGTTCTGCCAGCTCGTCCCGCCGGTCGTCGAGTAGCGTACATGGCCGATCGCGGCCTGCCCCGTCAGACCGGCCAACGCGCGCTCGTCGAACACCCGCGACACGAGGCCCATGTCCTTGACGACTGTGATCTGGCCCTCGTCGGCTACGGCGATGCCCGCGCTCTCCTGGCCGCGATGCTGAAGAGCAAAGAGGCCGAAGAACGTCAGGCGCGCGACGTCGTGGTCGCGGGCGAAGATGCCAAACACCCCGCACACATCCTGTATCTACCCTTGAGCGGTCGCGGAGTACCCGGCGGGTGGTGGGCAAGGATCGGACCCGTGCAGTCGCGGCGCGGCCTTGCTGGAGATGAGTATCACGCTCACGTCATCGCCGAAGGGCTCACAGCCTGCGGCCTCCACCTGCCGCAGAGCTTCCAGCCGTCGGGCAGGGGGATGCTCCGGGGCTCGACGAGGTGCAGCGCCGTCCCGACCTGTTCGCCGTACTCAGAGTGCTTGTGGACAGATCCCCCTCGTCCGTGCGGTTCCTGATACTCGGCAGTGCGTCGGGTGAGCTCACCCATCCCAAGGTGGGGCCGTCGTGGGAGGGCAGGGCGGAGCCGAGCCGCCGGCAGCCGGCGCCTCGTCCTCGCAGCGGGCGACGATCGCCGAGAGCTCCTCGGCCACGTCGGTGGGCAGAGGTTCCGGCCGGTGGCCGGCGAGGATCTCCTCCGCCTTGGCCGCGGCCCGGTCGCGCATCTCCAGCCTGCCGTCGGCCTCCCACTCCATGCGGACGCGGCGGTCGAGCAGGTTCGAGATGCTGAGCCCGCGCATGTGCGCGTAGGTGAAGTCGGTGGAGAGGTAGTCGTTGAACGGCGCGATGGCGCAGATCTCGTCCACCGCCAGCGTCACGTCGTCGACCTTCACGCCGCCGACGAACGTGCGGATCATGCGCGCGATCTCGTCGTCGACGACCATCATCGCGTAGTCCAAAGTGTTGCCTGAGTCGAGCATTCCCGGACCGTAGATCAGGTTGGTCCCTGCCAACGCTGCGGCGAGTCCGGTGAGGGTCTTCTCGTGCCCGGCCTGAGCGTCCACCGTCTTGGAATCCGTCTACAACCCGGCCATCCAGCAGGGCAGGTCGTAGCGATGGGCGAGGAGCGGCAGGCAGGCGCTCATCAGGCTCATCTCCGGGGTGCCGACGCAGTCCTGACCGAAGCGCATGTCCATCGCCGCCGAGAACGAGCTGTAGAAGACCTTGGTGCCGCGCTCGGCGAGCTGGATCCAGCTGATCGCGGCGAGCATCTCGGCGTTGTGCTGCACCAGGGAGCCGGCCAGCGTGACCGGCGAGGTGGCGCCGGCGATGACGCCGCTCATGATGATCGTCGGCAGGCCGGCGCGCGCCCAGACGGAGCTGACGTCGCTGAACTGCTTCGTCAGCCGCAGCGGGCTGACGATGGCGCAGCCGCCGCTGACGATGGGCCGGTCCCGCAGGGCGTCGTCGCCGCCGGCGACCACCCGGGCCATCTCCACAGCGGCCTCGGCCTCGTGCCTGGTCATCATCGGCAGGTGCACGTGCTTGGTGGTGTTGTTGAACATCGCCTCGAGCCCGTGCACGGTGGGCGCGGCCACGCCCACGTCGCGCGCCCCGACCGGCGATGCGACTGCGTCGATGTCCGCAAGCGCGTCGACAAGCCGAGTGATGTCGGCGACGTCCTGCTTGTTCGAGGGCCGGTTCTCGCCAGTCTCGATGTCGTTCATGAGGATGCCCTCGCAGAACGTCACGAAGCCGACGCGGTTGGACCCCATCATGAAGTCGTGCCTGGGGTCCCGGCCGCAGAAGGCATACGTCGGCGGACACGCGGCGAGCGCGTCCATGACGACGTGTGACGGGATCTTCGCCACGTTGCGTTCTCGGTCGATCCGGCAGCCAGCGTCGGCGAACACGGCGAGTGCCTGGTCGTCCTCCACGTAGACGCCGGCCCGCTCAAGCACCTCGAGCGAGGCGTGGTGGATGGCATCGAGGTCCGCCTCGGAGAGTGCGCTGAAACCGACTCCATCGGACACGAGCTGTCCGGCGTGCTGGTACCTTCTCATGCCTTCACCTCCACCTGCTCGAGGATGCGAGCCATGCCGTCGCGCACCTCGTCCGGCAACGGCTCGACCTGGTGGCCGGTGAGGATCCCCAGCGCCTCGGCGCGCGCGCGAGCTGCGGCGTCCATAGCGCCATCGCCCTCCCACTCGGCGCGGACGCGACGGTCGAGCAGGCTGGAGACACTGAGCTCGCGCATGTGCGCGTATGTGAGGTCGGTGGAGAGGTAGTCTTTGAACGACCCCACGTCGCGGATCTCGTCCAAGGCGAGGGTCTCGTCGTTGACCGGCACGCCGGCAAGGTACTTTCGGACCATCCTGGCGGATGTCTCCTCACACTGCCCCCTCTCAGTCGATCCGACGCGCAGAAACGCCAGTTGCTTTTCACTCAACGAACTCGAAGAATAGACTATCAAATGCGCGTGTCAAGGGTTTGTTTCTTGTGTAATCATGCACAAGGCGGCAGTATCTGCTGAGCATCTGAAGGAGGACCCGCGTGGCTGCTGCGCGCAAGGCGAAGAACAAGGCCAGGCACACCACCCCGAGTGCGCCGGCGGCCACCGACGAGGTCGGCGTCCCCAGCGCTCTCGAAGACCTGGCGCCTACCGCCCGAGAGCTGCTGGAGGCCGCGCGCCGCCTCCTCGAGACGCAAGACTTCTCGTCACTTACGCTGAAGGCCATCGGGCGGGAGGCCGGGCAGAACGAATCCCTCATCGGCTACCACTTCGGCAGCAAGACCGGCCTCATGGTCGCCCTGGTCGACTGGCTGCTCTACGACATCCTCAGGGACCTCCAGGCCCGAGTGGCGCAGCTGGACGAGGGGCAGGACCAGCTCCACCTCGCCGTCGACGACTCGAGAAAGCTCATCGCGGACGTGGACTCCTACCGGGCCTTCTACGACCTCCTCCCGCACCTCGTCGAGACGCGCGAGGGCCGGCGACGGATGGCCGAGCTGTACCGGGGCTACCGCGAGATGAACGCCAGGGCGCTCTGCTCTACTTCGGCTGAGGCGCGGACGCCCCAGGCTCGGGCACTGGGAGCCATGCACGTGGCGTTCACCGACGGCCTGGCCATCCAGGTCGCGGTGGACCCGGGCGGCATCGACGTGCAGTTGGCGGCGGAGCTGTGGGAGGGCTTCGTGCGTCACGTGCGCGAGCGCACCGAAGCCGGGGCCGACGACTCGCAGACTTGAGAGTCTGATCTCGCCCTCTCATCTGCTCGTCTCCCGCAGGGCACGACTCGCCAGAGAGACCATGCTTCAGTGTGCCGGTGAGCATCGAGCAGCAGGCAGCCTCGCTTCCTTCACCTCGCCTTCACACCGCTCCCCTAGCATGCCGCGGACCATGGGAACGACGAAGGGGAACCACGTGCTCCGACGACTCTGCATGACGATTCTGGTGATCTCGATCCTGGCGGCGCTCCTCGGCGTGACCGCGCCCTCGCAGGCGTCACCGGTCTCCGAGAAGCAGGCCCGCCTGCGTGAGGTGCAGGCGCAGCTCGAGGACGTCGGCATGCAGGTCGAGAAGGCCGTCGAGTACTTCAACCAGGCGGCCGCGAGGCTGGAGACGACGCGCGCCAAGATCGCCGAGAACCGGCGCCTCCTGACGGCTGCCGAGCGGCGACTTGAGGTGGCGCAGACGCACCTGACGGGACGCGCGGCGAGCATGTACAAGACGCCGGACACCGCTCTGGCGGATGTCGTCTTCGCGGCACGCAGCTTCGACGATCTCGTCTCGCAGTTCGACCTGATGCAGCGTCTCGGCAACAGCGACGTGGACCTCGTCAGGTCGGTCATCGCCTACGAGCGCGAGATCAAGGATCGGCGCGTCGAGCTCCGAGCCGACGAGGAGTCCGCGGTCGAGCTGCTCGCGGAACGCCGTGAGCAGAGGCGCGCGATCGCAGCCACCGAGGCCGAGATGAAGGCCCTCGAGAACGGGCTCCGGGCGGACATCCGGGAGATGCTGGCGCAGCAACGCGCCGCCGCCGCGGCCGCTGCGCAGCAGGCGGCGGCTGCGACCGGCGGCGCGACAAACAGCGGCGCCGGCCGGACAACCGGAGGCCCGGCGCCGGCCGACCCCGGCGGCCCCGGGCATCCCGAGGTGGTGGCGATCGCGCAGCGCTATCTGGGCATCCCCTACCTCTGGGGCGGCGCGAGCCCCAAGACCGGGTTCGACTGCTCCGGCCTCGTGCTGTACGTGTACGCCCAGGTCGGCGTCCAGCTCTCTCACGGGGCGACCGACCAGCAGCGTGCGAGCAAGCCGGTGCCGCTGAACGCGCTCCAGCCCGGCGACCTCGTCTTCTACGGCAACGCGAGCTACAGCTACCACGTCGCCATCTACGTGGGCGGCGGCCAGGTGATCGAGGCGCCCAGGACGGGCTCCGTGGTCAGCTACGACGGCGTGGACGACGCCTGGATCGGCGGCCGCCTGTGACGGGAGCGGGTATGGCCGGTGGCCCCAGACGCCTTTCTCGTGGCGATCACGCCGCTCAGCCCCTGGACGCTGCCCAACCTCATCCTGGCCGCCGCCATGGTGATCGTGCTGCTCAAGCTGCGCTCCGCGAGCCGCATGGCCGCCACGGTGGCGTGAGCGGCGCGACAGTCGACCTCTACTGGCTGCCGCTGGGCGCCGGGGGCCACGTGGTGCGTCTGAACGGCAAGGTTGAAGCGGTGCAAATGCATCACTGAATCGCCAACAGGTGGTGCTGATGGTCGGGAAGTGCGGTTTCGAGCGTTGTTCGGCAGCCGCGAGTGTCAGGCAGTGACAGTGACGACTGCAAATGAGCGCCTCGTTCGTTTGCCGCGTGCTGAAATGAGAGGTTCCTAAGTCCGCCGCGCCGACAAGGAGGTCAAATGCCCGTTGTCCGCCATGGCTTCTCCTGCATGCGGCGAGGCCCGGCACGGTGACCTTCGCCCCGGGCGGTCCGCGGCAGCGGCCGATTTGTTCTAGTCCATGCCGGCGGGCGCGTCCTGAGGCGCTGGTCCCCAATACTGCCGGCGGGCCTTGACTTCGGCGTTGCTCGGATACCCGCGCTTCTCCCAGTATCCTCGCACCGGCTTGTCGGTGACCTCCATCTGCGTGACCCACTTCACGCTCTTGTAGCCGAACTGCGTAGGCACCACAAGGCGGAGAGGCCCGCCGTGCGGAGCCGGCAGCGGCACACCGTCCATGGTGTCGGCGAGGATGGTCTGCGGATCGGTGGCCAGGTCCAGGGGCAGGCAGTCGACGTACTCGCCGGTGTAGGCGCGGAAGACCACGAAGGAGGCCTCGGGGCGGGCCCCCGCGAGTTCCAAGATCGTGGCTGGCCTCACGCCGCCCCACCTCACGTCGCTGACGCTCCAGCCTTCTACGCAGTGAAGGTCCGCGGTTTCGTTGAAGCGCGCCAACGCACCCCAAGACGCCGCGTCGAGGGTGAGCGGTCTGTCGACGAGGCCATCCACCCTGAGTGCCCAGTCTTCCCAGGTCTTGGAGGGGATCCGTTCGATTGCATTCACGGGGAACGGGCTGAGCAGGTTCTGCGCCGCTTGGGTGCCGCCACCGGTGACCTCGGCGTGCGACCCTCGGAGGCGGAGAAGCTCGATGACGCCAGCAATGCCGGCGACGACGGTGCCGGCGATGAGGAGAAAGCGGCGGCGGGTGACACGCGCCTCGTGCGTCGACGGCTGCGGCGCACCGGCCCCCCCGCGATCCTCGACGCCGCCGACCGGATTGTTCTCGCCGCGACGCCCGTCCCGCTCCACGTCCCGCACCTGAGTGTCTTCATACATGGTGTGACCGGCTGCCCTCGTGCTCTCTGCCCCGAGTGTTCCCTCGAGCAAACGAGTGCGGCAACCCTGGAGTTGCCGCTTGTCGGCCTTGCCGCTCGCTGGGCCAACGGAGCGGGCAGCGAATGCACGCTTGCCCCAGACCAGGCCATCCACCTACACCGACCGCGATGCATCGTCTATGCTCGTCCCGACTACAGGTCACGCGGAGGGCTGGGACGTGAAGCTGAAGGACAGGGTGTGCTTGATCACCGGGGCCACGTCAGGAATAGGCGCGGCGACTGCTCGAGCTTTCGCCATGGAGGGTGCGGCTCTGGCCTTGACGGGACGTGACGGGGAGAGAGGGCAGGAGGTCGTGGCCGCCTGCGCCTCGGCGGGGGCCGCCGACGCGTTCTTCGTTCCGGCCGAGGTGACGGACACTGAGGACGTCGATACGGTCGTCTCGCAGACGATATCGCGCTATGGCTGCATCGATGTCCTGTTCAACAACGCGGGCACCATCGATGCCGGAAGCGTCGTGACGACCACTCCCGAGAGGTTCCGCAGGGTCGTTGATGTCAACCTCTTTGGTCAGTTCCTCTGCGCCCGGGCGGTCGTTCCGTTCATGATCGGCCGACGGCAGGGAGTGATCGTCAACAACGCGTCCGACTGGGGCCTCGTGGCCGGCCGTGATTCGGTCGCCTACTGTTGCAGCAAGGCGGCGGTCGTCATGTTGACGAAGGCAATCGCGGTCGACCACGCCGAGGACGGCATCAGATGCAACGCGGTCTGCCCGGGAGACACCCTGACGCCGATGGTCACGGAAGCTCGCGCGGGATTCGCGGGCGCTTCCGGCGATGCGTTTGTCGCCGCTACCGGTCTGGATGTCCCGCTGGGACGCATGGCGAGGCCGGAGGAGATTGCGGCTGTCGTGCTCTTCCTTGCCAGTGACGACTCGAGCTACATGACCGGATCGGTGGTCCCCGTGGACGGCGGCAATACCTGCAGATGACCGCGTCCCGGCCCGTGATCAACGCGCAGCGCGAAGCGTGGCTGCAGTGAACCAGGGGGCGATGAGTTGGCAAGGAAACCTGCGATGACCAAGGGGGACGGGGATGCGCGCCCGGTCCTCGGGCGTTTCGCCGGGCTCGACGAGCGGCCGGTCAACCTCGACGGGTTCTCGCAAGAGGACGACGATGTCGGTCTCATCGCATTCGAGAGTGTGCACGATCCTGAGCCCTCCGTCGAGATGGACGAAGGGGGTCGAATCATAGAGCTGGACGGCGTACCGGCCAGTCGCTTCGACATCATCGATGCCTACATAGCTGGCCATGGGATCGATGCGTCGTGCGCCCGCGAGGCGAACGATCTCCAGGACGTCGAGTTCGCGCGGCTGATCGTCGATCCCTCGACGCCCAGGGAAGAAGTGGTGCGCCTCGCGCGAGGGGCGACTCCCGCCAAACTGGCACGTATCGTTGCGCGACTGCGCCCCGTCGAGCTGCAGATTGCCATCGCCAAGATGCGCGTCAGGCGGACGCCGTCGATACAGGCACACGTCACCAACCGGCTCGACGACCCGCTCCTTCTGGCGGCCGACGCCGCGACCGCCGTGGCGTTCGGGTTCAGGGAGCTCGAGACCACCGTGCCCGTGCTCGGGGACGCCCCCTCAAACGCCTTGGCCGTGCTGATTGGCTCGCAGGTCGGCGCCGCCGGCGCTCTGACACAGTGTTCAATCGAGGAAGCCATGGAGCTGGAGCTCGGGCTGCGCGGCCTCACGACCTATGCGGAGACCGTCTCGTTGTACGGGACCGAGCGGGTGTTCGTTGACGGAGACGACACGCCTTGGTCAAAGGCGTTCCTCTGCTCGGCCTACGCCTCTCGCGGTCTCAAGATGAGAGTCACGAGCGGAGGGGGCGCCGAGGCGCTGATGGGCGCAGCGGAAGGCAAGTCGATGTGCTATCTGGAGTCCAGGTGCGTCGCGCTTGCCCGGGCGATGGGCGCTCAAGGCGTGCAGAACGGCGGGATCGATGGTGCCAGTGTGGTGGGTTCGGTGCCCGAGGGCATGCGGGAGCTGCTGGCCGAGAACCTGCTTGTGATGCTCCGCGATCTCGAGTCGTGCTCGGGCAACGACTCGCTCATCTCCGAGTCCGACATGCGGCGCACAGCCCACACGGTGCCACTGGTCCTCGCCGGGTCCGACTTCCTGTTCTCGGGCTTCGGCTCAGTCGTTCGCTACGACAACATGTTCGGCCCTTCGAACTTCAACGGCGAGGACCTGGACGACTATCTCGTCATGCAGCGTGACTGGGGCGTGGACGGCGGGCTGAGGCCGGTGGACCAGGAGGGACTTCGGGCGGTGAGGGAACGGGCCGCCAGGGCCGTCCAGGCCGTCTACCGCGAACTGGGCCTGGCGGACTACGGCGACGATCACGTCGCCGAGGTCGTGATCGCGCAAGGCTCGAAGGACCTTTCCCCACTCGACCCGACGGTCGTGCTTGAGGCCGCGGATGCCATCCAGGAGAGACAGGTGGGGATCCTGGACGTAGTCCGTGCCCTGGAGCGCACAGGCTTCCACGACGAGGCTGAGCGCGTCCTCGCCATGGGCCGTGCACGCGTCACCGGCGACTACCTGCAGACAGCGGCCATCTTCGACGAGGAGATGAACGTGCTCTCCAGGGTGACCGATCCCAACGACTATCAGGGGCCCGGCACCGGCTACGAGGTGACGACTGCCCGGCGCACGGAAATGACGGGCATCCGTCAGCAACGGTCGCGGCAGGATCTGCTGGAGAAGCAGGCGGTCTACGCAGGCCACATCCGTTTGGCCGAGAAAGGCGAGGCAGGGCCGGGGGTGGACCCTCGGGAGGTCTGCGTAGGCGTGTCCCCAGCGTTCGCGACCACATTGTGGGTGACATCGTCGGGACTGCCGGTAGGCGAGGCACTCCGACAGATCCTGGCGGGATTGGAGGAAGAGGGCTGCGTCGCGCGTCTGGTGCGCGTGCGCTCAACGATCGACGTCGGCATGATCGGCCTGACCGCGGCGAAACTGGCCGGTTCCGGGATCGGGATCGGGCTTCAGGCGAAGGGCACGGCTCTCATCCATCGTCGTGACCTGCCTCCGCTCGCCAGCCTTGAGCTGTACTCGATCGCCCCCCTGCTGACCAAGGAGATGTACCGCACGCTGGGCACGAACGCCGGCCGTCACGCGAAAGGCCAGCGACCGGTCCCCGTGCGCAACCCCTATACAGAGCAGGCGATCGAGGCTCGCTACCACTCCGAGGTCGTCGCCATGGTCTCGGTCGAGCGCGACGAGTGCATGTCGGATCTCGGGCCCGTCGACCTCGAGGTAGCCAGATGAACGACCTCGCCCTGTCGGGGCGTCCGCTCACGGACATCACGATTCGGTCGGCCGTTCAGGGAGATCTCTCCCCGGCGGACCTGAGGATCCACCCCGACACCCTGCGACGGCAGGCGAGCGTGGCCGAACAGCACGGCAATCCGCAGCTGGCTGACAACCTGCGCCGGGCCGCCGAGCTCACGGCGTTCGGCGACGACGAGGTCCTCGCCATCTACGAGGCGCTTCGGCCCGGGCGCTCGTCGCTGACCGAACTGGAGAACATCGCGGCTCGACTCGAAGCGTCGAACGCACCCCTGTGTGCGGCGCTCGTGCGAGAAGCGGCGGCGGTCTACGAGCGGCGCGGCCTGCAAGCGCCCGCCTGAGTCAGGGCCGGCCGGGTCCCAGCCATGATCGTCGCCGGCATCGACATCGGCAACACGACGACCGAGGTCGTGCTGGCCGAGCTCGCGGGGGATGCGGTGACCCACTTGGGCGCTCGACGCGCCTTGACGGCCGGGCACAAGGGCAGCAACGACTCGATCAGGGGCGCAGCGCGCCTTGTCCTCAGCGCCGAACGAGCGCTCGGGAAGCAATCCGAGATCCTGCTCCTGCCGCCGCTCCACCGCGTGATAACGCTGTCGGCGTCGCTGCCGACTCCTCCAGGCGGCGCATCCCCCTTGCGGCGCCTCGATGACCCGTTCGCCGGCACGCCCGCGGGACGAGGTTTCGCCGTGGGAGCTCACCTTTCATTGCGCGAAATCGCGGACCTCTCGGGAAGCAGCGGCCCGGTCGTCGTATCGGTGCCCCCGGGGACGGACTTCGAGGAAGCCGCAGCGATGATCGCCGCCGCTCAGGACGCGGGGCTGCCTATCGTAGCGGCCGTCGTGGCCGGCGACGACGCCGTGCTCATCGCGAACCGCATCCCGCAGGCGATTCCCATCGCCGACGAGGCGGACGTCGGCGGTCTCCGGGCCGGTGAGCTCATCGCCGTCGAAGTGGCCGAGCCTGGCGGGCGTGTGCAGGTCCTCAGTGACGCCGTCGCGCTCGCCGCCGCCTTTGGACTGGCGAAGGGGCGAGCTGCGCTGCTGAGCGAGCTCGCCCTGAGCCTCTCGGACACCAGGTCTGCCGCGCTGGCCCTCAGCCGCGGTTCGGCGCCCGCTGCAGAGAGCGGCGACTTCGGGTGGCTCGAGTACGACGGCGACACCGGCGTGCGTCGCGCGGCCCTGTCGCGGCGCCTCGCCGAACATGTCGATTCCATCCGCCCCGGCTCGGTGCGCAGCGCACACATCCCGCGAGGAGCACCGCTCCATGACGCGCTGGGCTCCGACGGCGAGCGCGTCCGCGACGTGTTCGCCGTCGACCTGCCGTCCATACGGGAGCGTTTCTTCCCGAGACAGGGCTCCATCGAGCTCGACAAGGTGCCGTTCTCCGCCCTCGTCTTGCCGGTCTCCGCCCCGTCGCCTCCCGACACGGCGCTCGCGAAGGCGACGGGCCGCCCGGTTCACGTCATGCCCTCAGAAGCCGAGGCGGCCGCCCTCGGGGCCTTGACGACGCCCGGAGCCCCTCCGGACGCCGCGGTCTGCGACATGGGCGGCGGCACCCTCGACGTGGTCTGGGGAGATCAGCGCCTCACTGCCGCGGGCGCGGGCGAGCTGCTCACAGTGTCGGTCGCGACGGCGCTGTGTCTACCAAACAGAATGGCGGAATACGTCAAGAGGTTCAGCTCGTTCCGCGCCGATGCCCCACACATCGTCCACTACGAGGACGGGAGGCGAAGCTTCGTTGAGCAAAGCCTGCCGGCGGACTCACTCGGGAGCCTCTGCTACCTGCGGGGCACGACGCCCGTTCCCTTCTCCAATCGGCTGGCGCCGGAGGAGTGGAGATCGCTGCGCCTTGCCGTCAAGCGGCAAGTGATCGGCGCCAACGTGGGCCGGTGCCTGCAGTGGCTCGGAGGAACACCCGATACCCTCCTGCTCTGCGGCGGCGCCGCCTTGGACGTGGAATCGGTGCGCATCGTCAGCGAGTCGCTGCGGACCGAGGGCACCACCGTCGGCAGGGCCAACGTCGGCGGCGCCTATGGGCCTCGGTACGGTGTCGCCCTGGGCCTCATCCTTGCCTTTCGCTCAGCGGAGAAGATCAAGCGCTGACGCGCGCCGGCGAACGCCTGACCGCTGCCCCTCGCCCAGGCACTGGACGCTGACTCCACAGGAATCGCGCGCCTCAGGAATTGCGTATGCTGCTGGGCGCCGTGGACGTCCGTTTCGTCAGGGTCGCCCGGGACTACAGGTCGAACGATGGTGGCCGTCACGGCGCACGCATCTTCGTAGATCACGAGGTTCACTACTCGACTTGCCGAGATGCCATAGAGACCGGCGAAGAGCTGATGTGTGAAGTGCCCGACGCGACGGCGACTATGTCTCCGCTCCTACCGACTGCGCCGCCTCGAAGAGGGCGTGGAAGTCCTGTTCGGTCGTGACCCTCGGGTTGCTCTCCACCGAGACGTTGATCGAGGCCGCATGAGCCAAGCGCGGGAAGTCCTCGCGACGCACCCCTGCCTGGCTGGCCGACGGAATCCCGAGATCGTCGGTGAGCTTCCGGATCGCGACGGCGGCACGCTTGGCGGCCTCGAGGTGCGAGAGACCCGAGATATCCTCGCCAAGGGCCTCAGCGACAACAGCGTACTTGTCCGGCACCGCGATGCAGTTGAACTCGGTCACGACCGGCAGATAGATAGCCATGGCGATGCCGTGGGGAGTGTCGTAGAGGCCGCCGATGGCTTCGCCCATGCAATGGACGGCGGCGATGTCGGAGTTGCCGAACGCCACTCCCGCGAGCAGGCTCGCCAAGGACATGTCGTGGCGGGCGTCGATGTTCGCGCCGTTCGCGTAGGCCCTACGAAGGCTCTTGCCGATCAACCGGATCGCGGTGACCGCCAGGCTGTCGGTGAGGGGCTCAGCCAGCGTCGTCGTGTAACCCTCGACCGCGTGTGTCAGCGCGTCGACGCCGGTGTAGGCGGTGACGCTGGCCGGGAGACCGACCGTGAGCTCCGGATCGACGAGTGCCACAGTCGCAGCGCACAAGGGGCTGCCGACGCTCATCTTGAAGGAGCGTTCGGAGTCGGTGATGACGGCCCAGAATGTAACCTCGCTGCCCGTTCCCGAAGTGGTGGGGATCGCGATGAGGGGGGTTATCGGATTCCGGACTTGTCCGAGACCCTCATAGTCCTGGATCCTCCCGCCGTTGGTGATGATCACCCCGATGGCCTTCGCGGTGTCCATTGGGCTCCCGCCACCCACCGCCACCAGGACATCGCAGCCCTCGGCAGAGGCAAGCTTGGCCCCCAGCTCGACTGAGGTATCGCGCGGATTGGGCGCCACATGGTCAAAAACGATCGGGGCCACTCCCGCCTCCGACAGACGCTCAAGCACCGGTTTGACCAATCCCGCGGCATCGACGCCGGAATCAGTCACGACCATCGCTCGCGTGCCGCCAAGGCTCTTCGCCTCTTCACCCACGGTGCTCGATACGCCGCTGCCGAACTCTATCCGAGTCGGCAGCTGAAAGCTGAAGCTCGTCATGGTTCCTCCCTGGCCGTCCGTGCGGACCGGTGCTTGCTTCCCGTCACACCCCGAGGAAGGTCCTGTGGATCTCCTCGTCAGCGCTGAGATCGGCTGCAGTGCCCTCCAACACGATCATGCCCTCCCGCAAGACGTACACCCGCTCAGCAACCTCGAAGGTCAACTTCACGTTCTGCTCGACCAAGCAGATGGCCACATCCGTGTTCCTGGCGATCTCCCGAAACGCCTCCGACAGCTTCTTCCTCATGATTGGAGCAAGACCCAACGTGGGCTCGTCCAGGAACAACAGCTTGGGGTCGGCCAGCAGCGCACGGCCGATGGCGACCATCTGCGCCTCGCCGCCGCTGAGGGTCCCCGCCTGCTGACCAAGCCTTTCCTCCAGCACGGGGAACAGGTCGAAGACGTTCTGCATGGTGACACGACTGTCCTTACCGGCGTTGTACGTCCCCAGAAGCAGGTTGTCTTTCACCGTCATGTAGTCGAAGAGGTACCTTCTCTCGGGGCACTGAACGACGCCCATCCGCACGAGTTGCTTGTTGGATAGCCCCGCCATGCTCGAGCCCTTATACAGCGCAGTTCCCTCCCACTTCATGAGGCCCGTCATTGCATTGACGAAGGTGCTCTTCCCTGCACCGTTGGGGCCCACCAGAGCTATGCACTTCTCGTCGCCGGCGAGGTTGAGGCTTATGCCCTTCAGGGCCTCGACGCTTCCGTACTTGACCTTGAGGTCTTCTACCTCTAGCAGGTTCATCTGGGGTCACCCCATGTAGGCTTCGACAACGACAGCGTTGTTGACGATCTCCTCGAATGGTCCCTCCGCGATGATGCTGCCGCGGTCGATGACCGTCGTGATCTGCGCGACTTCCTCGACCAGGCCCAGGTTGTGGTCCACGATGAGGACCGTCACCTGATGGTCAGCCACTACCTTCCGGATGATGTCGACCATCTCCTCGCCCTCCCCGAAGGAGAGCCCGGCGAAGCACTCGTCCAACATCAAGAACGACGGCTTCGTCGACAACGCTTTCCCGATCTCGAGCTTCTTGGCGCCCACAGCCGAGAGAGCGCTGGGCAGCTCATCTAAGGAGCGCTCTAGACCGACGATCTCGGCGACGCGTTCGACGTCCGTCTTGGGGAACCCGTTGACCATCACACCAAGCTCCAGATGCCGACGGACAGTGAGATCCGGCACGTAGGAGGCCGTCTGATTGGTGGAGTTCATGCCCTTCTGCACGCGCTCCCAGATGGGAGTGTGACCCAGGTCGACCCCCTCGAATCGGATGGTGCCCTTGTCGGCCCTGTACACTCCCATGATTGTGGCGATCATGGTGGACTTCCCCGAGCCGTTCGGTCCGATCAGTCCCCTGATCTCTCCCTTTTCGATCCTGAGACTCACCGCGTCGAGCGCCTTGACGCCCGGGAATACCTTGTCGACGTTGTCCAGTTCAAGGATCGGTAGGCTAGCGCCCATTGGCATCATCATGACCAGCCCTCACTGAGTGTCCGGCGCCTGCGCGTGCGTCCGGAAGACACGTCGCGACAGCCAATTCCAGAGTGCCTCGAACACCGAGATCAACCCTCTCGGCAGCACGAAGTAGATGATGAAGCCGAGTCCGTAAATGATCAGGAACTGCTTGTAGGCATCCATGTACTGCACCAGCTGCATGCCCAGGAAGACGACCAGGTACGCGCCGAGGATCGCACCGCGAAGGCTGAATCTGCCGCCGATGACCGCCATCACGATGATCCGAATCATGAGGGCGAGCGCGAATGTGTTCGAGACGACTGCGGCACCCGAGTAGTGAACGTACAGGACTCCACCGATGCTCCCCACCAGACCACTGAGCAGCAGCAGTCTGCCCGTGTAGCGATGTGGGTCAGTGCCGGCGGACTTGACGATGGACGCATTCTCCCTGGCAAAGTCGATGATCTTCCCGGAGTCCGACTTCAGGTAGAGGGTGAAGAAGAACCCGGCGACGCAGAGGATCACGGCAAGCGCCACCGCGAATCCCATCGTGCTGAAGAAGCCGTCGATCGGCGACAGGCCGATGTCTCCACCCGTCAGCGGCCGCGCGTAGCTGGAAACGACGAGATTCGAGATCGCGACGATCGACAGGAAACTGACCATCTCAAAGCTGAGCCCGGTGATGCGCCGATGGATCGGGTTCAGATAGAGCCACCCGCCCCCGGTGCCGACGGCAACACCCACCACCATGCACAGCCACAAGGGCCAGCCGAGATGGAAGTTCAGGGCAGCGCTCGTGTAGCCGGCCAGGCCAATGAAGATCACGTGGCCGAGGTTCAGGTAGCCGCTGAAGCTGGTGAAGAACGACCAGCTCATGGCGAAGATAGCGAAGAGGGTAGCCGTGATCACGAACGACAGTCGGTCCTGCAGGACAACGGCCACCAGGATCAGGACCACCAGCGTGGCGATCCACTTGTACAGGTCTCTAGACACGTTCATCCCTTCTCCAGGCAGGCATGATCACAGGTCAGCCGATGCGTATCCCGGCGATGCCTCTCGGCCTGTAGATAAGGATCGCCACGGCTACACCCAGGAGGACGAAAGCCCGGATGCGGGGATCGATGAACGTGACGACTCCGACTTCCAGGACGCCGATCATGAGCGTCGCGTACATGATGCCCTTGATGCTTCCAAGACCGCCCAAGGTCGTGATCGTGAACATGATGATCATGGGGTAGGCCCACATGTGCACGCCGACACCGATGTACCCGCCGTAGAAGTACGCGCCGATGCCAAGAAGAAGGCCACCGACGAAGTAGACCAAGGCTTGGATCTTCACGACGTCGAGGCCGATGACCTGGCTGCCTCTGACGCTCTGGGGGATGGCGATGATGGCGCGTCCCATGTTGGTGTGCGACGTGAAGTAGCGCAGCCCGAAGAGAGCGGCCCAGCCGATCACTCCCCCAAGCAGCAGCTGGCGCTCGACGGACACCGTCAGGAAATCGACCTTCCCCGAGATCAGAGGCGCGATCTTGTAGCTGTAGCTGGCGGAGTAGATAACGGCCATGACGCTCTCCACTCCAAGCGCCAAGAGAATCGTCGCGAAGAAGACCCTGTAGGGATTGTCTCGCTGAGGTCTGATGAATACCAGATAGTGGACCAGGCAGAGGAATCCCATTGCTATCACCACGAAGATGAGTGATCCGTACTGGCCGAGGTATGGATCGAGCTTCACGATAGCGAAGGCGCCGACCATCAGATAGGCGGGCAGGGTGATGTCGAAGAAACCACCGAGGCCGCAGATCAGGGAGAATCCGACGGTCATAATGCCGTAGAGCGACGCGAAGATAATCCCGTAGATGATTACGTAGATCACGCTGTGCATCGAGCTAGCCTCCTGTGGGTTGGGCAGCACGGCGCTCCGCGCTTCTCGAGGGCGCCCGCGGGAGCAGAGCTCCGCGAGCCGGCGCGCGCCACGTCCGCAGCGCGAGCCGACTCGCGGGGCCACTCCCAAACAGAGATCGGCGAGTCCTCCGCACCTGGGAGCAGGAACGTCAGATCTGCAGGTACGGCGGCTTGATGTACTCGCCGGCGGCCAACCACTCGGGGTACTGCGTGATGAGAAGGCCATAGTCGGCGGATTGGCCTGGCAGGAGGAAGGTCCCTTCGGGCGCGAGGTCTGGGGGAACCCACTCCGTCAACGGTGACCAGGGAGAACTCTCCCAGAGTCCCGCTCCGCGCTCAGGATCGGCAGTCGCCATCGCCGTCGCGTCGATCGGGGAGCACCATGCATGCGGCCAATCACCCTGGCCGTCGCCATAGAATCCACCGCGAGTCGGTGCGTCCGGGTAGTACGTCTTCTCCAGTTCCGGGATGACCATGGCGAGGTCGAAGGTGTTCGCCCGCTCGACAGCTTCCTTGTAGGAGTTGATGGCTCGCCAGGTGCATTCGCCGACCCAGATCGGCGTCCTCGGATCGTCCGAGTACGTCGTGTACCACTCCGTGACAAAATCGCGCCAGTCCGGAGCCTGCTTCTCGAGGCTCCCCCAGGTCGACGTCGTGGCCATCGTCCCCCACGCACCGTTGCTCCTGTCCCAGTAACCGTAGTCGTTCAGGACGCCGTTGTGGCCGAAGATGGCCATGGGCACCTTGTTCGACCAGGCTTGGTTCGCAAGCCTCTCCCCGAAGACCGAGATGAACGTCATCATCATCTGGGCGCCCGCTTGCTCGGCGCTCCTGAAGTACGGCGTCAGGTCCTCGACATCCACGGGGACGACGGAGATGCCCGCGACCTCCAGCCCCGCCTTGGGCGCCTCCTCCTTGAAGAAGGTCTCGATGCCCTCTGTCCAGACCATGTCCTCACGCAGCATATGCACCTTGGTCCAGCCGTACTGCTCCTTGAGCGTCACGGCCGGGTTCTGAACGCAGTAGTAAAGACCCTCATCCGTCGGCGTGTACATGAAGTAGGTCTTAAAGTGCTCGTAGTCCTTGAGGACGTTTTCCATGAACGACTGCGTCGACGCGAAGAGGGACAGGTACAACGTATCAGGCTGCCGCGCGATTCGGGCCAATAGGGCGGCCTCGACGTCGTCGATCGAGACGCCAAGGATGACGTCCACTTTCTCGCCGATCAACGTCTCATAGCCGGTGATGGCCTGCGCCGTTTCCATATGGTCGTCATAGGGCCCGACGACCTCGCACGGCCGGCCGAGAATGCCGCCGGCCGCATTGATCTTCTTGAACATCAATTCGCACACCCGCAGGGCGTTCTGACCGGAGACGTCTCCCATCGACCCCAGGATCCCGAATTTGATGGGCTCTGAAGAGGAGGTCGTGGACGAGTCCGAAGAGGTGTCATCACCGCAGGCACTCAGAACTCCGCCAAGCCCCGACCCCAGCCCAACGGCGGCACCGGTGGCACCCGCGATCTTGAGGAAGCTGCGACGGTCCATGGGTTTGTTGAGGAAAGCCTGTCCGCCGTCACCTGTGGGGTGATCGTCTTCCTTCTTCATGCCTGCTCCTCCCCCTGTTCGAGTCGCCATCCTGCACCGGAGCGAGTCACGCCTCGCGGCTTCGACGAGGGCGCTTGTCCGGCGCCTTCTGCGGAACGTAGTCCGCTAGCTGAAGCACATCAACAATGGGGCCAGAAACGACTCGGGACGTTGGGCGGAAGTCGGCCAAGGCGAATCACCCGAGGTGACACGGATACGTCAAACCGTCGAGGCCGGGCCTCGCTGTCGTCCGGAAACTCCCCCTTCCCCCTGCCAACGTGGAGCCATTGACCTATCCGTCGCTGCCAACGTGGAGCCATTGACCCGTGGATAGACTACCGTGATACTCCCGTGAAGCAAGGTCCATCTCATAAGAGATAGATGGCAGGGCATGCCTCGCGTTCGTCCTCCTCGTGGCTTCGGAGCAGCACTTGGCACCGAGCGATGTGATTTGAACCTCTTCTCCGTCGGGCAGTACCAGCACGTCGCTCCAGCCCATGCTCATCGCCGACGACCGACGGCTCCGCGCCGTCCTCGACCTCGAGTTCGACGCGCTCTACGACCGGAACATCCAGACCGGTGCACGTATCCAAGGCCGGCAAGCAAAGCGCAAAGGGGACTGCATGGCAACGTTCGTAGTGGAGCTGAGATACACGCCCGCAGGGCCTACCGTTGACCAGAGGCGAATCCGGGCGCACTCGTTCACCGCCGGAGACTACAACTACGTCTTCTACGACGAGGACAACTCCGTCGTGGCAGCCATGCCCACAAGCCTGGTACGCCGCTGTATCAAGGAGGGAGCCCTGGAGGCCTGACTCGGCGCTGCGAGCAGACTTGATCGACTCCTGGGAAGGAGGCGAGCGTCATGCTGGAGACCGCGTTCACCATGGACACGTCGAGCATCAAGTACGGGCCGGGCGTGACCCGCGAGGTCGGGCACGACATGCGCCAAATGGGCGGTCGCCGCGTCATGGTCGTGACCGATCCCGGACTCAGCGGTAGCGAGCCCATCACCGTGACGCTCGATGCGCTACGCGACGCGGGCGTCGACGCCACCCTGTTCGACCAAGCGAGAGTGGAGCCGACAGACGCCTCGCTGAAGGACGCAGTGCGGTTCGCGGTACGGACGAGGTCGGCGACTTGCTGGCGGGAGCGCTCATCGCGTTCATGCGAAAGGCCGGCATGCCGAATGGCCCTGCGGCCGTCGGGTACGGACCAAAGGACGTCGACCAGCTGGTCGCCGGCACACTGCCACAGCACACGGTCACCAAACTCTCACCGCGACTCGCGAGTGCAGAGGACCTGCGCAAGCTGTTCCTGGAGTCGATGACGCTCTGGTAGGCATCGCAGTGGACTCGGGCGGCGCCAGCGAACCTCAGGCGGGTTCATGGGCCGGCCAGCGTGGCACTGATCTCCGCCATCGAGGAGCGCGACCCGGTGGCACCAAGGTCATGGGAGTCTCTCAGGATGGCATCGGGTGCATCAGCCGAGTGCCCGCCGAGGGTCATTCGGGGACGTCTTCGACCTGACTCTGGCCGCGTAGAACCCCTGTTTCTGAGCTCAATGTGCCGGGGGGGTATGGCGACCGCCCCGAAAGTGAACACTTGACGTGTGCAGGGGGTTACAGTTCCAAGCGGTGCCGGACGGCTCATCTCTCGGGGGCCGCGGGCAGAGAGTGCTTCCGCTTGGGCTAAGGGCCTGTCCAAGAAGGCCATCGCGCACCGCTCAGTTCACCGAGAGGCAGAACGACCAGACCGCGATGACGACCGGCTGCTGAGGGCTGCGTCGGGTGCTTGACGGGGCGGTGGTGCCGCGCCCGAT